>Ga0114968_10000330_pt1 | contig 34936 bp, 37 predicted proteins | sample M_130807_EF_Meta_FD_87020 | JGI IMG/M metagenome (GOLD analysis project Ga0114968, IMG submission 87020) | Freshwater microbial communities from Lake Montjoie, Canada to study carbon cycling - M_130807_EF_MetaG | ecosystem: Environmental > Aquatic > Freshwater > Lake | place: Lake Montjoie... | reverse complement strand
GTGCCCGGCTGCGCTTCCGCGCCCACAGTGCGCATGGCAGACCATTCACTGCCGGGATGGAGCAGACCTACCGCGCGTATCGCCGTGATCCGCGTGTCGGCTACGCGGTCAAAAATCTCGCCACGGGTCAGTACCTCGCGGAATTTCAGGCGGACAAGCTGTTCGTGGGGGGCTCGATGCCCAAACCCGCCGTGGCGGCGGTGCTGCTGGAGCAACGCCGGGGCAATCTCACCCGCGAGGAATTTCAGAACATCGTTTATGCCTGTGATCAAAGCATCAACGCCGCCTGGTTCTACCTGATGGCCCGCATCACACAGGCCGATGAGCGGTATTTTGAGCAGAAGTACAACCTGCCCAATGTGGAGATCATCAACAACTGGCAGTCTCCGCGCTTCTACGCCGAGTTTTACGAACGCTGCGTGAACTACCGCCTCGACTACGGCTGCGAACTGCTGCTGGAGGCGATGAGGCGTGATCAATACGGTCTCGGCCGCTGGGTCATGCCGGCCAGCATCAACTACATCGGCGGCAAGACCGGCAACTACGGCGAATGGGATCACGAATCTCTGTTCTTTTATTACCGCAACACCCCTTACGCCATCGTGCTCTACACGCGTGGCAACTTCGCCCCCGGCAATCAGCTCGGCTGCATGATGGGCGGCTTGTTCTACGATTACTGCGCGTGATTGTAGCCAGAGGATACGTGAACGTCTGGAAGCGTGAGTTAGCGCGATGCCGCAATCGCTTCGCGCATGCTGACGAGTGCTTTCTCCACTTCGGCGGCAGGATCGTAGTCCTTGCGGCCCATGGCGAGGGTTTCGATCGGCACGAAGCCGCGGTAGCCGCCATCGTGGATAATCTTCATGAGTTTTTTAAAATCGGTGGGAGGCGATTTCAAGCTGCTGCCGAGGGTTTCCTTGATCTGCCAGTTCACCGCGTACGGCACCATCAGGGCGATGTCTGCATAAGGGTCCTCGCTGAAGTATTTCCCGGTGTCCACCAGTGCGCCGCACCACTCATGATCCGTACGCTGCAGCAAACTGAGATGCTCGGCTCCGGTTTTGAGAAAGTCGCCATGATTCTGCACCGCTACGAATACACCGAACTTCTGCCCGTGTTCGGCGCAGGCATGCAGCGCCTCGGCCATCCAGCCTTCCACGTCTTCGCGCTTGGCGTTGTTGGCGGGGGTCTTCCAGTCTTTGGCGTTTTTGGTCTGGGGTCCGGCGAACACGCGGACCACCGGCGCGCCGAGACGTGCGGCGACTTCGATCCAGACCTTGGTCAGCTCGACCCCTTCCGCGCGCACGGCTTTGTCTGCCGTGGCGAAATCATTCTTCACACCCGTGCCGCTGATGACGAGGCCACGATCATGCACGTAGCGCTTCATGAGGTTCACGTAGCTGTCCGCTGGAGCCTTGGGATAGCCGGGGAAAAAGTAGCCCGTCAGGTCCACGGCCTCGATATCGTGCTTGGCGCAGTAGTCGCACACGCCGAAGAGATCGATGCCCTTGGCTGGGTCCGCGATGTTCGCATTCAATTGCTCAAGGAACGAATACGCATTCAATCCAGGCTTGAGCAAGGCTCCACCGGTGCGCTTGATCGGTGACAGTGCTGGTGCGGATGCTGCCGCAGCCAACGGCGACAGGGCAGCGAGACGAAGGAAATGACGGCGTGAGCGGTTGGGGGTCATGGCTTGGATATTGAGTCGGGCTTGGTGGGTTTCAATGGCGCAGACTCGGTCCTGCAAAGAACCCGCGCCAAAGCATTAATGCGCGCTTCATCAGGCTTGCCGTCTGCCCCGAGCGTCGGCTGGAGCCAGCCACCTTCGTCGTGTTCGTTCCAGGCGTAGATGAGGATGGCGTTGGCCGGATTGAGATCACGATGCGCCATCGTCCATTCGATGGCCTCGTGGAGATGTTGAGCCAGCTCGTCAGGTGTGGCAGTCACGGCGTCGATGAGCGGCTTCTGCTGCGCGGGCGGTGTGGGATCAGGCGTAGCTGTGACCCACGAGCACCAGGGCGGCGGGCGCTCTTGGCGCGGGCGCGTGTCCCAACCAGCGGTGGCGAAGGTGATGCAGGGCGTGCACTCGCGCTGCCATTTCCGCCATAGCTTTTGGCGCACATGATGCGCGGTGAGCTGCGCGTAGGTTTCAGGATCAGTCGTGTAGCCTTTGCCCGAACACGCATACTCGGAAATGGCGTCAAATCCCAGGCTCGCACGATCCGCCTCCGCGTTCCATCCCAGCAGCACCAGATACGGTGCCTTTATTCCTGCGGCGATGGTCTGGCGTTTCAATTCATCCCACTCGGCCTTGCCCAGGCTAGTGGTCTTGGCGAACAAAAACAGCAGCGGTCGGCCATCGAGTACAGTCTGGTAATCGGGATTGCGGAAGTGCTCCACCATTTTGCCCCAAGCTTGCGCTCCGATTTTGTCGAGCCGCGCCCCTTCCTCCACAAGGCAATAGCGGATGCCCCGTTTTTCCTTTGCCGCCAGATAACGGTTCAAGCCGATGCTCATCTCCGGCGCTTCGCTGAGGTAATCGACAAAGGCCCAGTAGTTCAGCCCCGCATGCAGAGCATACGCGATCTCCTGCTCCATGACGGCTTGCGAGTCACCATTGATGCTTACTTTACCCTCGCCGATCACCCGCGCGAACCACGGCAGTCGAAAATGATACTTCGGCTGTCCGAGGGATGACTCCACGGCTTTCGTGACGCCTCCATCACCATACCAGCCGTCCCAGCGGATGGCACCGACGATGGGGCGCGCTTCCTCGGCCCTTAGCATCAGCGACGAGTACAGCAGGAGAAGAAAAGAAAAACGTTTCATGAAAGGAGCGGGAATCCGCTTCATTCCCGGGTGATGAAACGCAGATGATTCACCGTTCCTTCTGCGGCAGTACTTCCACCTCAATATCCCGCACTTCGAGTGACGCTGTCGTGGCAGGTTTCTCGGGCTCCAGCCAGATGTCGCGTTTGGTCCCGGACGAAAGCTTGCGCCGCAGGTTGTAATACAGCGCCGCAACGGCGGATATCGCCAGCCCGGCCACTGCCACCGCAGCGCCGACCATCAGCAACAGCGCCAAGAGACCTACGCCCACGACCACAACCACTCCCAGCAGTAGCATGGCAGGCAGCCCACGGATTTCGAATGTCCTCGGTCTCATGGAAACAACATGCGGCCAGCGTGCGGGAAAACAACCGACATGTGGCTCTCAACGGTTCCACAACCCGGGCTACTTTGTAGTCACCCCTGCCTCACCCACTTCCCAGCCGAGGCCGCCCGCACGGATCGCCACGGCGGTGGCATTGTCAGGCCATGGGGCGCTGAGCTGATCTTTGAAATAGGTTTCCCAGGAGATCCATTTGCCGTTGATCTGCGCCTGCATCACCCACCAGCGTGTCTCGTTCATCGAGACCCCATCACGGTGCTGCCAGTCCACGGTGAGTTTGCCGCCGGGTCTGGTTTTTCCGACGAGCGGCGCAGGCAACTGCGACTGGCTAAGCCACGGGGAGGCAGGCGGGATCGCATGCGTCATGTAGGCGCGCTCCTTCGTGTATGTGCCGAGCTTGCCGAGGTCTTTATGCAGGGAGCCAAAGTTCCAATGAAAGTGGCCCGGCGTCATTCTCAGGCCGCGCTCGCGCAGCACACTCATCTGACGCAAAATCTCACCCGCATTGCGATCATCGCCGACTTTGGAAGAATTCATGCCCGGCCAGATGTGGCGGCCCTGCGTGTTTTGCTCCAGCCACCAGTCGTAGTAGGTGATGAAGCCGAGCTTGGGCCGGTCAATGGTCCAGTAGAGCTGCGGCGTGAGGTAGTCCACCCAGCCCTGCTGCAGCCACTTGAGCGAGTCCGCACCGAGGTCCTCGTATGGATCCAGCCCACCGCCGGTGCCTTCAGGAAAATTAGGCCGCCACAAACCGAAGGGACTGATGCCAAACTTCACGTAACGTTTCTCCGCCTTAATGCCTTCGTAGATGATGCGCACCGTCTCATCGACATTCTGCCGCCGCCAGGCGGTGAGTTCCAGCATGCCTCCCGCAGTTTTGTACCGCGCAAATGTTTCGCTGTCGGGGAACTCGATCTTCTTCTTGGCTGAGTTCGTGAGCGGATACGGATAAAAGTAATCATCGATGTGAATGCCATCCACATCGTAGCGCCGCGTCACATCCATGATCACCGCGATGGCCTGTGCACGAACCTCGGGAATGCCGGGGTCCATCCACGTATCAGGGCCGTATTTCATCGTCCACTCGGGATGCTTGCGAACGATGTGACCGGCGCTGGGCACTCGTTTCTCACCGGCCAGCGCGCGAAAGGGATTGAACCAAGCGTGCAGTTCCATCCCATGCTTGTGCGCTTCCTTCACCGCAAACTCCAGCGGGTCCCACAACGGCGAGGGTGCCACGCCCATCTGTCCCGTCAGGAAAGGCGACCAGGGTTCAATTTGCGAGGGATACATCGCATCGCCCGCCGGGCGCACTTGGAAAATGAGGGCGTTCAGGCCCACATTCGCCGCCGAGTCGATGAGCGTCTTCAACTGCTCCTTCTGCTTCGCCACCGGCAGCCCCGGCTCGCTGGGCCAGTTGATGCAATGCACCGTCGCCAGCCACGATCCGCGCAGCTCCCGCGCCGGCATCGGCACGCTGGTCTGGGCGTGCAGCGTGGCGGTGAGCAGCAAAGAGATGGGGAGCAGAAATTTCAAAAGCATGGGTCCTTCAAGAAAACGCTTCACGAACGATGTGTCGCTGAATTTTTCCATCCTGTGCCGTATTGATGCTCCGCATGTCTCTCCGCCCCCTCTCCAGCCTCGCCCTGACACTCATCCTGGCCTCCTGTTCCTCCTCGCGCTCACCCATCGTTCCCGGTGCCAAACCCAAGGACCACGGTGCCATCGGCGCGACGGAAGGCCCGGCGTGGAAAGATGGCTCGCTCTACTTCACCGACGGCAAGCACATCAACCGCATGGGACCAGATGGCAAAACAAGCGTCTTCCGCCATAACGCCTCGAATGGCCTGCTGTTTGACAAGGAAGGCCGCCTTGTGGCCTGCGAGTCCGGCATGCGCCGTGTCACCCGCACAGAGAAAGACGGCAGCATCACCGTGCTGGCGGACCGGTTTGAAGGAAAGCGCTTCAACACACCGAACGATCTCTGCATGGATACGAAGGGGCGGATTTACTTCACCGATCCAAGATATGGACCGCGCACGGGTATGGAGATCTGGGAAACACGCGTCGGCAAATACGGTCCAGTATCGAAAGCCGGATCCAATATCGAATTCGTAGAAGGCGTGTATCGAATCAACCAATGCGGCTTGCCTCCAGGGCTTTGTGGCTTTGCGTATGAGATTCAAAGCATTACTCGAGTTCTGGCCGACGGAGCAGAACGCCCCAACGGCATCCTCATCTCACCGGACGATCGCTATCTTTACATCGCCGACAACAATAACAACACCCACGGCGGTTCGCGGAAGATACTACGCTACTCGCTTGACCAAAATGGCGACGTCAAACCCGGCTCACGCAAAGTCATCTTCGACTGGAAAGACGGCCGTGGTCCCGATGGCATGAAGATGGACAGAGCAGGTCGCATCTACGTGGCCGCTGGAACGAACAAGGCCACCAAATTTGAAACCACGCGCTTCAAGGCGGGCTGTTACATCCTCTCTCCCTCCGGCCGTCTGCTCGACTTCATCCCCGTGGCTCCCGACGAGTGCTGCAACTGCGCCTTCGGGAGCAAGGACGGCAAGACGCTCTTCATCACCTCCGGCGGTCATCTCTGGAGTGTGCCGCTGCGTTGAACTTGAGACATTATGAAAACGGCCTTCTTTCTTTGCCTCGCGGCTGCGAGTTTGCTCGCAAACGAGCTGCCTGACATCCGCACCGTTCCGAGCGATCTCGAAGTACCCGCTTTGAGCGCTGGTCCGCCTGCCGCTGGCAAGCGCGTCAAGGTGGGACTGCATGTGCTCTATCTGCCGACCGATTGGAAACCCGGCGCAAAGATGTCAGTGATCGTCGAACTCGCCGGCAATGGCCGCTACACCAACAAGTTCGGGGATGTCAGCAACGGCCTGCCCGAAGGCAGCAATCTTGGCTACGGCCTGTCTGCCGGTCGCGGTTTCATCTGGCTGTGCTCGCCCTACCTGAATGAGAAAGGCGATGAAATCGCGATCACCTGGTGGGGCAATCCACCGACCTATGATCCGCAACCGACGCTGAAATACCTCCGGGACACCGTGAAGTCGGTCTGCCGAGACTACGGCGGCGATGAATCAAAGGTCGTGCTCTGCGGCTTCTCGCGCGGAGCCATTGCCGTCAACTATCTGGGCCTCTACGATGATGAGACGGCCAAGCTGTGGTGCGGATTTCTTTCCTACAGCCATTACGACTGCGTCAAAACCTGGCCCTATCCCCATTCAGATCGTGAATCGGCCCTAGTCCGCCTGAAACGCCTCGGCAACCGCCCCCAGTTCATCTGTGGCGAAGGCTCGAATGCCCAGGAAACCGAAGCCTACCTGCGCCCACTGCTGCCCAAGGCCGATCTGACCTTCCTGAGCACCGGCTTCCGCAATCATAATGACGCGTGGACGCTGCGGCCGAGTCCTGCGCGAGAAAAGGCGAGGGAGTGGCTGAAGCGGGTGGTCGGTGGCAGCGCTTCGTAGTTCACGCCCCGCGTTGCTTTGCCGCCTCGGCGACAACTTGATCCAAAACCGCGTGAGTTTTCACGATCCACTTTTCCTCCATCGGCGTGTCCCAGAGCAGCTTGCGTACCTTTGCTTCATCAAGCCGATCCGTGGCGAGAAGGAATGACAGCAGCCGGATGTCCTTGGGCCGACCCGCAAAGGGCTTGGCCACGGCCATGTCGCGCGGATCAAGCGCGAACACTCGCGGGCAGCCTTCCAGGGGCACCAGGCGCTCGCGAAAACCGGGTGGGAAGTTGTCGAAGGCGGCGGGAGAGATGATGTCGGCGTAGTAACCGAAATGGTCATAAAAGGAGCTCGTTTTACCCACAGCGTTGTTTAGTGCCAGGCCAAGACTTTGATCCCACGGCTCAAAAATCAGATCGGCATCTTTCGTCTGCCGATACAGCTCACACTCGACTCCCAGCTCAGGATAGGTGGCAAAGGCAGACGCCGAACCAAAGACCACGATGGTCGTTTCTGGAGCCAGTGCTGCGGCGGAGGCAGCCAGATGTTTCAGTGCCTCGACGCGCATAAGAATTGCTTTCTCTCCTGCATGCTGAGCACGCCAGGAAAGGGATCAAACCCTTTGAAGAAAAGTGTTTCCTCATCATCGGCCCGAAGTATTCCCGCCAGCTTTTGTAAATCTGTTTGAGAAATCCTGGCCGCTTGAATCAGTGTTTCCCACCGTGAGAGATGTTCCTCTCCCCACGTGCCACGTTTGCGCCAGCGCGAGATCGTTTGCAGCGGAATCTCCAGCAGCTCAGGCTCCCGCTCAAACTTGTCCGCGAGATAGCAGAAATACGCATGTTCCAGCTTGTCGCCAGTGTCGTCGTGCTCATGCATGGGCGGAAGATAGTAGACGTAAGGCCGGCTGCCAAGGGGCACTTTAGCGGGCGGCCTCATTGAATCGGGCTTGGAGATCCGCCAAGGCGATTTCCTTGCCGTGGCCAGTGTCATACTCCTGCTGGAATTTTGTGCTGTCACCGATGTCGAGCGTGAAATCAATGAGGCGTCCCTGGGCATCAAAATGATAGGCAGGTGGACCGGAGGGCAGCGTCCATAACAGGGGTTTCACGTCGCCATAAACACACACATGCCCCTGCAACGACGGCAGCAGCACCGACCGCGTCATCGGCACTCCTTGACGTCGCAAATCATCAAAAGTGTGAACATCGGCCGCAGGGGCGAACTGAGACCTGTGGTAGCAGGCAGCCATGCCGTAGCAGAAAAACAGAACAACAAGCAGTCCAAATTCCCTCAGACAGCCTCGTGTTTTCATGGGATTCGCTTCCGGCTATTTCTTCGCGCTGAGCACCGCCGCCACCGCCTGCAAAATCACCTCCACCTCCGCCAGCCGCCCCACTCCCTCATACCCGCAGGCGAGCATGCCGGAGGCGGGTTCGACGAATAGGGCACCGAAACCGCGCAGGGTTTCGACGTTCTTCAGCGTGGCGGGGTGCTGCCACATCTTGCCGTTCATGGCCGGGGCGATCAAAATGGGAGCGCGGGTAGCCAGGGCGATGGCGGTGAGGGCGTCGTTGGCGAAGCCGTTCGCCATAGAAGCTAGAACGTTTGCCGTGGCGGGGGCGATGAGGAGAAGATCGGCCTCGTCGGCGAGCTGGATGTGCCCGGGCTGCCAGCCCTCCTTTTCGGCAAAGAGGTCGGTGATGACCGGATTCTTGGAGAGCGTGCCAAGGGTCAGCGGGGTGACAAATTCGAGGGCGGATTGGGTCAAAACGCAGGTCACGACGTGGCCCGCCTTGGTGAGCTGGCTGGCGAGGTCCGCTGCCTTGTAGGCTGCGATGGAACCGGTGACGCCGAGGATGATACGGGACATGGACCGACGATAAACGCGAAAATCCGCCCGCAAAGCCCGAACTACGAAGGTGCTTGCCTTCCTGCGCCTGAGAAAGCACATTACCTGTCCAACTCTCTGACCGCATGCGCTGCCCCAAATGTGGAAGCTCCCAGGATAAAGTGATCGACTCCCGCGAGGCGCGGGAGGGGCACGCCATCCGCCGCCGCCGCGAGTGCATGAAGTGCGATTTCCGCTTCACCACCTACGAGATCGTCGAACGAGAAGAATTGCGTGTGGTGAAGCGCAACGGTGCCCGTGAGAACTTCAACCGTGACAAGCTGCTGGGCGGCGTGCGCAAGTCCTGCGAAAAGCGCCCGGTGAAGATGGAGCAGCTTGAGCAACTGGTGGATGACATCGCCAACGAGCTCGAAGAGGAGGGCTACCGCGAAATCCCCAGCACGGTAATCGGTGCGAAGGTGATGCGTCGGCTGGAGGCCATCGACCACGTGGCCTACGTGCGCTACGCCTCGGTGTACCGTCAGTTTGAGGACGTGGGCGAGTTCATCGATGAGATCAAGAGCCTCGGCGAACGCCTGCCGCGCGATGGCCGGCAGCCGGAACTTTTTCGTTAATCCACCATGAGTGAGAAGACCATTTTTCAAAAAATCATCGACCGCGAAATCCCCGCCCCGCTCGTCTATGAGGACGATCTGGTGGCCGCCTTCAACGACGTCAATCCGCAGGCTCCGATCCATGTGTTGATCGTGCCTAAGAAGCTGATTCCGCGAGTCGGTGAGGCCGTGGCGGAGGATCAGGCCACACTCGGGGCGCTGCTGCTGGCGGCGGGGAAAATCGCCGACAAGCTGGGCATCAAGGACCGCAGCAAGGGCTTTCGCCTGGTGATCAATCACGGCAAGGATGCGGGGGAGTCCGTGCCCCACCTGCACGTACATCTGCTGGCAGGCCGCAGCCTGGAATGGCCGCCGGGCTGATTTTTTGCAACTTTGGACCGTCCCGGCTGTTTTCGTTGCTATCATGGAACCCCTCTCGCCCCAAGACCCCGTCGCCAAGCTGCTGGCCCAGGCCAGCGCGATTGAGGTACGTGCCAATTTTGCGCAGACCGTGGCCCGTGCCGCGCGCCAGACACCGCAGGAACGAGGCTGGCGTGCTGCTTTGCGCACCTGGTGGGAGGACGTCTCGTTTGCGGCTCCTGCGGCCAAATGGGCCTTCGCCACAGTGACCGTGGCGGCGCTCGCCCTGGCGCTGGTGATTTTCCAAACCCAGCCTGCGGCCGAGACCCAGGTGGCCAGGCAGGAAGTGGTGCCTGAGATAAGCGTCTCCGAGCTGCCACTGCTCCACGCGGCGGCGGAAACCCCCTGGGAGGCGACGTTCGACACGCAGGCGCTGCTGGCAGTGGATGACACGTCCCAGCTCACAGACAGCGAGATCGGTTTCCTGCTTTATTGACTGGCCGGTACCTGGAGCCGCCAGTGTTGTGTGACGAAACTGTAAGAACTTGCCAACAGAAGAAGTGTGTGGTCATGTCAAATGGCATGATGGATACGTCTGCCACCTCGTTCTGGAATGACCACCGCTGCCGCCAGCATGGCTGGTGGCTGCTGCTGGTGCTCGCTGTCATCCTGTATCTGCCAGGAACGGCCACGATCCCGCTGATGGACCGCGACGAGCCGCGCTTCGCCCACGCCACGGTGGAAATGATCCAGCGGGACACCTGGACGATCCCCTATTTCAATGGCGTGTATCGTTTCGACAAGCCGCCGCTGACCTACTGGTGGATGCGACTGCACTACGCCCTGCTGGGCGTGAACGAACTCGCGGCGCGGCTGCACAGCATGCTGGCCGTTTATTTGACGGCCCTGGTCGTGGCGGGCATGGCACGCAAGCTGACACAGGATTGCCGCTACGGGCTGCTAGCGGGCGTGGCCTGGCTCACCAGCCTGCAATCGCTGGTGCATGGCCGGTTGTGCGTGGCAGACATGCCGATGATCCTGCTGGTAGCGCTCGCCTGCCGGGCCCTGGTGGAGCTGCTGGCGGGCGCGGCGGAAGAGACGCCAGCGCGCTGGAATGGCTGGTTCTGGTGCCTGTGGCTGTCCCTCGGTGCCGGGTTTCTGGCCAAGGGGCCCATCGCTTGGTTCGTGCCCGCACTGGCTCTCGTGCTGTGGCGCTGGGTGTTTTGGAAAAAGCCGCTGCCATGGGGCCGACTGCAGGCTGTGCCGGGCTTCGGTCTGGCGCTGGCCATGGTGGCCGCCTGGGGCGTGCCGGCTTTGATCGAGACGAACGGTGCTTTCTGGAAGACCGGCATGGGCGAGCACGTGGTGAAACGCGGCACGGATGTGTTCAACGGCCGCAAGTTTGTGCCCGGCTACTATCTCATCACCACCTGGCTGAGCCTCTTTCCTTGGATGGGTTTTGCGGTGCCAGTTTGGCGCAGCCTGCGCGCAAACTGGACGGCGCAGACGTCGTTTCTCGCCGCGTGGTTTCTCGCACCCCAAGTCATCTTCTTTTTCTATGCTACGCAACTGCCACATTATGTGATGCCGGGCTATCCGGCCTTCATCGTGCTGCTGGCGCTGGGCTGGCAAAACCGCAGTCACACGGCCCCTGTGAAATTGCCCGGTGTTGCGAAATGGCTGACACTCGCTCTGGCGGGGCTGATGGCTGGCGGTTGGGTACTTGCATTGACGCTGCAGATACAGCATGACGGCATCCGAGGGCTGCTCTACAGCGCGCTGCTGGTGCTCACCTGCGTGCTGGTGCTGGGCGGCTTTGTGGTCTGCGTGCTGTGGCAGCAAGGCATGACCCGCCGCAATACCGGACTGGCCTGCGTGGCGGTGGCGCTGACGAGCGGGAGCCTCGTGCTGCTCGGCCAGCAGTTGCGGGCCACCTCGGTGCCGGTGCGCGTTGCCGCGCAACTTGGCCCGCTGCCAGCTGATGTTAAGCTGCATGGCTGCGGCTACGCCGAGCCCAGCCTGGTGTTCTACACCGACCACTCATGGGAGTTCACGGATGATGTGAATGCGGCGAAGAAGCTGCTCAAGTCACCAGGCCCGGTCGCCGTGGTGGTGCTGAAGCGCGACTGGACTCTGGACCGCTGGTTCAAGGGACTGCTGGGGACGGCCCCCAAAGGCACCGCCGCCAAGGATTACGCGGCGGTCGTGCAGGCCCTGGAGGCTGAATCAAACGGCATGCAGAGCCAGCGGATCGAAGGCTTCAACATGGCACGCTTCAGCTGGGCGGAAGTTCAGCTCATCTTCAAACGTTAGGCACCACATGCTGCATGCGGCGCACGGCGAGGCCCAGCGGGACACCGACGACCAGCGAAAACAGCACGGAAGTCAGCACATCGCTGGGATGGTGGCAGTTGTTCTGCATGCGCGACCAGGCGACACCGCCGGAAACCACCAGCAGCGGCACTCCCGCCGGTGGAAACGCGACGGCCAGAGGAACGCAGGCACCGAACGAAGTCGCGGTGTGGGCGCTGGGAAACGATTGTTTGCGCGCGCTCAGGGTGGGACCATAAAAGCCGGGTGCCACGTTGCTGCCGGGCCGGGCGCGACCGGTGGTGACGCGGATCACATTGACCACGCCGCCAGTGAGCACGGTGCCCAGCACCGCAGCGATGGTCAGCCGCCGGAAGAAAGGCGAGCGCCGTACAAACGCAAAACAGGCGAGTGTACCGAAAACCAACATGTTGAAACCCGCCAGATCTCCCCAGTAGCTCAGCCACCGCGCCAGACTGCGGATGCGTTCGCTCTCCAGCGAATCTCCCACGTGCCGCAACTGCGCCAGCAGGACCAGATCCTGGGGCATGAGCCATGCGATCAGCGCAACGCCCAGCAGCACAAAACCCAGCAGCTTCCAGCGGTTGGCGACCAGCAGGGTTCTGGCGCTGCAAAACAAGCATATGACATCCGCCCGCCAGCAGGCCAGCACGGGCTGTGTCTGACAATCGAGGCCTACAGGCAGCCAAGGGGCCGACTCTGCCGTGACAAGCTCATCTCCAGACGCCACATGAGGCGGCAGGGCGTGTTTTTTATCCATTATTTGCAGTGAAAACGTGTTTAACTATACTCTCACCGCACGAATTGTGACAATATTGAAATATTTTTAATGTTACAAAATAAACACATTCACCTGCTGGCCCAGTGTCACATTTCCGTTAAGACTGGTCCACTCCCCTGCAATCATGCTCAAAGAGTCCACACCCAGCCGTCCGGTTCAAATGTTGAAATCGGCTCATGACATGGTTTTCCGCCATGTTCACAATTCCAACCTTATCTACAACACGGCATGGGAGGATCCGCGACTCGACCGGCAGTTGATGCAGCTCGGTGCTGACAGCCGTGTGGTCATGATCACCAGTGCCGGTTGCAACGCCCTCGACTATCTCCTCGACAATCCGGCGGAGATTCATGCGGTGGACATGAACTACCGGCAGAATGCACTGCTGGAGCTCAAGCAGGCGCTCATCCGCAAGGGTGAATTCACCAACTTGTTCGAAATGTTCGGCTTTGGCTCACATGCGGAGTACGCCACCGTTTATGCTGCGGTGCGCGACATGCTGTCCGAACCCGCCCAGAAATACTGGGACAAACGCATCACGTTTTTCAATCCCACCACCCTCAAGAAGTCGTTCTACTACAACGGCACCTCCGGCATCGCCGCGTATCTAATGGGCAACGCGCTCTTCAAGCTGCGCCCGAACGTCAAAAACTTCGCCACCTGCCTGCTTGACGCCCGGTCGTTGCAGGAGCAGCGCGAGGCCTATGAACTTTTCGAGCGGGAAGTCTGGGGACCATTCAGCAACTGGCTGCTGCGCCAGCCTACGCTGATGACACTGCTGGGCGTGCCGCGTCCGCAAATCAAACTGATCCAGGACTCCTATCCCGGCGGACTTACCAGCTATGTGAAAGACAAGCTGCGCCATGTGTTCACGGAGCTGCCCATCGCGGACAACTACTTCTGGCGGGTGTACATGACCGGCTCCTACACGCTGGGCTGCTGCCCAAATTATCTGAAGCAGGAAAACCTCCCCGCCCTGCAGGCACGGGTGGACCGCCTGAAGAGCTACACGACCACGCTCTCCGGCTTTCTGCGCGAGTATCCCGGCAAGTACACGCACTTTGTGCTGCTTGATCATCAGGACTGGCTCGCGGCGCATGACACCGAAGCCCTGCGCGATGAATGGGAGCTGATCCTTGCCAACAGCGCCCCCGGAGCCAAAATTTTGATGCGCTCGGCAGGGGTGAACCTGGACTTCGTACCGGAGGCGATTCGCTCACGCGTGCGCTTCTTCCCCGAGGTCACCGAAGCCCTGCATCAGCAGGACCGCGTGGGCACCTACGGCAGCCTCCACTTTGCGGAGGTGCTGTGATGAGCACCGCTACGGACGCATCTTCATCCACCCCACGTGCGGGCACGGCGCTGGAGCGCTATTACCAGTTCCACTCGCGCATCTACGACGCCACACGCTGGAGCTTTCTGTTTGGGCGCGAGGAAGTCCTGATCCGCGCTGCCTGTGTGACGAATCCGCAGCACATTCTCGAAGTCGGCTGCGGCACCGGGCGCAATCTGCCGGGACTGCGCCGCCGCTTTCCGCAGGCCCACATCACCGGGTTGGACCTCTCTGAGCAGATGCTGGCCATTGCCGCAAAGAAGGTGCACGATGACAAAACCACGCTGCTGCGCCGCTCCTATTCCGCGCCGGTGCATGAGGACGGAAAGCGCTTCGATCTTGTGGTGTTTTCGTATGCGCTGTCCATGTTCAATCCTGGCTGGGAACAGGCGATCGACGCCGCGTGGGATGATCTGGCCGAAGGCGGCTGCATCGCCGTGGTGGATTTTTCCGACTCTTACTTTCCCTGGTTTCGCAACTGGATGGGTGTGAACCATGTGCGCATGGAAGGCCATCTATGGCCGTATCTGGGCGGAAAGTTTGCACCGCTGCTGGACGAGCGTTTCGCCGCCTATGGCGGTGTCTGGAACTACGGCATCTTCATCGGCCGCAAGCAGTCCTGAATGTGGCGATTCTGTTTCATGCAGATTGGTTGAACCGCCCGCATTTTGAGGTGGCCGCAAGCCATTCAACCTCATGACCTACCTCGCACTTATCGGCGCCGCGCTCGCGCTGTTCGCATTCATTTATTTTATCCGCCGCTTTACTACCGCGTGGTCAATGCGCGGATGGCTCCGCACCCAGGGCCGCGTGGTAACGGCGGAAATGCGGCGCGGGAAAATGAAAACCTCAGACGGCTGCCTGCTGTATGATCCGGTGCTGCGCTACTCCTACAGCGTGGGCGGGCACACCTTCGAAGGCAGCCGGTTCACGCATCAAGCCGGGAGCAACGCCGCCAATTTGACCACGCAGTTTATCGCCCGCCTCGCCCAGGGTGCGGAGGTGCCGGTGTATTACCATCCACGCAATCCTGCGGAAGCCGTGGTGCAGCCGCCGGCCTGGCAGGGTGCGGCGATAGCGGCGCTCACCAGTGCGTTGTTGCTGTTGGCGCTGGCTGCTGTACTCTGGCGCGCGTGAAAAGCCTGACACCCGCATTCACCAACGATTTCGCAACTCCGGAGTTACGCCGCTCCGTGGCCGGAATGTGGGCGCTGCAGATCGCTGTGTTTGGTTTTGCCGCCGGTCATTCCTGTCTGCCCAATGTTTGGCTGCATCTCGGGTGGCTGCTGATCGCAGGACTGCCTGCTCTGGCCTGGACTGACTGGACGCCGCACCTCCGGCGCTGGAGGACGGACGCTGGCGCTCAGGCGGTCGTCTGCTTCCTACTGTGGATGACGCTGCGTTCTTCCATCCAGGTGCCGTTCATGCCTGATCACGCGCTGGCGGAAATCATGCGCGGCATCGCCGGAGCCGTGCTACTGGCGATGTTCTGCGCCCTCGTCTGGCAGCAGGCGCAAAACCGTGAATCCCTGCATGCCCTGGGCTGGGTGACGGGCATGACGGCTGCACTCGCTGCGCTGATCAGCATCGTGCTGTCCTATTTGTTCCTGCCCAATCATCAGCCCGGAGAGCGGCTGATGAACCTGCTCGTGCATGGGGGGCTCAATCCGGTTTGCACCGGATTGATCTTCGGTTTCGCCGCTTTATGGCTGGCGGCGCTGGTGGAAAACCGCAGCAAGCCAGTGCCTATCCGCATCACCTGGGCCGCCATTGCACTGCTGCATTTCGCAGCGTTTCTTTCCGGCAGCCGGGGTGCCATGCTGGCGATGGCATGCGGTCATGCAGTGCTGCTGTCCACACGCGGCTGGCGGCGTGGCAGGCTGGCCTTCGGCGTTTTCCTCCTGACGGGAGCGCTCTATTTCACCAGCGCCCCGTTGTTTGCACGCATCGCGCAATGGCGATCGGAACCGGCGGCTGTCACCGCCTCCGCGCCGGGCATTATTCATCAATTCGAAAAGGCGGTCGCACGCGGCGACAACAGCCGCCTCGACATCTATCAGGCCGGCTGGAATGCCATGGACAACCGCTGGATTGGCACCGGCCAGTGGGGCGTGAGCGGGATCTGGCAGTGCGAGCTGCAGTCCAAAACCGACATCTCGATGATGCTGCACCTGCACAGCGCCTTCTTTGCCACCTTCGTGCATGGGGGGATCATCGGTGCGGTCTTGCTGCTGGTAGCGCTGGGCTGCGGCATCCAGCGGGCACGGCGGCTGGCTGTCGCGGGAGACGTCGTCTGGATCTCCCTGCTTGCTTTTGGCTGTACCGGTTTGCTGTTTGACGGCGAATCACTCACCTCGCTGGCGACCGCGCCGCGTTTCGAAGGACTGCTCTTCTGGCTGCCGCTGACCGTCGCACTGGCACGCGGGTCGGCTATGGCGCCACGCGCAGGTTCTTGAAGCCGGCTTCACCGTCAAACACGATCAAGTTGAGCTGCTCCTTGGCTTCGGCGATCACGGGATGTTTGCCCGTGGCCGTCACTCCCGCGATTTGAGCGGTGACCTGATCGCCTTTGAAGCTGACCCGCAGCGTCTGCCAGTCTTCGGCTTTCAGTTTGAGTTTCTGCCGGGCCAGCGGTTCGGTCTGGCTCTTGTCCTGGCCTGGATCGGGGTTTTTGGTGATCTCGATCTGTGTGCTGGTGACGACGATGCGGAAGGAGTGCTTGCCAGCCGTATGAATGCGCAGCGAATGACGACCGGCGGTGTGCAGCATCATGTCATACTGCAGCGTGCCATCGGTGATCGGCAGCGGGCCGGTCAATGTGGCACCCTGTTCCTCATTTTTTGGCGCGGGATTCCAGATGGCTTCATCATGCACCTGCCAGATGCCGCGAGTCATCGTCCATGGCTTGGCTGGCAATGATTTGAAATCCTGTGACAGCACCGGACTTCCCGTCAGCGGGGGAAGTGCAGCCTGCTGCTTTTTCTCGACGATGGGTGGAAGTTCTCGGCTGTAGCCGCCATCCCGATAGCGATTCACCAGGGCGCTCAGTTCCTTGACCACCTCAGGATTCTGCGCACTGACATCCGTGGCCTCGGCAGGATCCTCCTTCACGTTGTAGAGCTGCGGTTTGAACTGGGTGGCGTGTGCTTTGCGAGCACCGAGCTTGATGTCGCTGACAGGAACACCTTCGATCCATTTCCACGGGCCTTTGCGAATCGCGAAGACGCCATCGGAGCTGTGGATGAACATGTGATCGCGCGTGGGTGCGGCGTCCTTGGCGCCGAGGAAGGCGGGCAGCGCGTTGAAGCTGTCTTCTGCGGCAGTGGCGGCGGCGGGCAGTTTTTCACCGACGATGGCCGCCGTGGTGGCCAGGATGTCTGCGAGGCTGATCATGTCATGACACACCGTGTCCGCAGGGATCTTCGCGGGCCAGCGCGTGATGAAGGGGACTTTGAAGCCACCCTCCCACACGTCGTGTTTGCCGCCGCGAAGTCCGGCGTTCACTTTAAGCCCGGCTTTGAAGGCCTGCGTCTGCACGGTGTCACGCGTGGGAGTGAACACCCCGCCGTTGTCGCTGCTGAGAATGACGAGTGTGTCTTGCGCGATGCCCTTTTCATCCAGCGCTTTCAAAACACCGCCGACGCTGCGGTCGAGTTCGAGAATCCAGTCGCCGTAAGGTCCCGCCTTGCTCTGTCCGGCGATGTCCTTCTCCGGGGTGACGGGATTGTGCACAGCGACAGGCGTGTAGTAGAGAAAGAACGGCGTGCTTTTCTTTTGCTGGGTGATCCATTCGGCCGCCTTGGTGGTGAGCACCGGCATGACGCGATCATTCACCCGCCGGGGTGCATCGAGGTCGAGGATCGTTGCTTTGCCGCCTTCCGTGTCTTCAGGGCCGTAGGTGGCTTTGAAATTCGGATCATCAGAATCGGGCCCGTGCACCTTCATCCCGGCGGGAATTTTGCCGCTGCGCAGGCCATAGACGAAACGGTTCTCGACAAACACGCCGGTGAGATCGCCGTGATTGCTCGGCACGCCGAAGTGGTAATCAAAGCCGATGTCCAAGGGACCGGGGGAAAGCTCGGCAGCGTAGTCCGTACGCCATTTCAGCGAGCCGTCATCCGTCCCATAGCCCAGGTGCCACTTGCCGATCGCGGCGGTTTGATAGCCGTGCTTTTTGAGCAGGGAGGCCATGTTCAACCGCGTGGTTTCGATGTGTAGCGGGGAAAACGTGCCCAGCACCTCATGCGTGAGCGAGGTGCGCCAGCAGTAGCGGCCAGTCATCACCGAGTAACGTGTGGGCGAGCAGACAGAGGAGGTGGTGTTTGCATCCGTAAAACGCCGTCCCTCTTTGGCGAGGCGGTCAATGTTCGGCGTCTTGACCAGGCTGCCATCCGCGCCATAGCATCCGGCGCTGCCATAGCCGTAGTCGTCAGCCAAAATGATGACAATGTTGGGCGTGTCAGCGGCGAAGGCGGATGAAACGAAGCAAGCGAGAGTTAGCAGAAAACGCATGGCCCGTTGACGGTGAGGAAGTGTGCCGACTTTCACCAAGTTGCGCCTTTCCCATTGCGACGGCCCGAGCACGCTTCACAGTGCCAGCCGTCATGACACGTCGCGTTCTCTTTTCCTTTTTGTTCTGCCTGGTCACCCTGCTCAACACCGGCTGTGAAACCACCGGCCTCTCCCCGCAGCAGGCCGCTGCGGTGGAGGCGCGTCATCGTCAGATCGCCATGGAGCCACGCGGGGACTACTACATCGGCCGCCGTTTCTACATCAATCACACGCATCTCTGGGGTTACGTGCGCAGTCCGGGGCAGACCTGGGAGAACTCAAAGCTCGTCATCATGAACGAGCGCTACCAGAAGATCCCCTACCGCCTGCCTGAGCAGCCGAGCGACGGCGGCTACGCCTACGGCGACGACCACAATGCCGAATACACCCTCTATGGCCGCTTCACCGGCCGCCGGGTGTTTGACCCCAACAGCAACCTCGTGCTGCCTGAATTTGAGCTGCGCCGCTGGGAAGTCCGCAATGAAAGCCCCGGCTGGCTCTTCAAGCCCAACGAAAAATTCAACGGTTCCCAGCTCCTGCGCTCCGAACCCGGCACCACGCCATAAAGGCGTAAAAACGAATTGAACCCACACCGTTTTCCCATTCGGGATTTCGGCCTTCATTTGTCATTCTAAATTCGTCATTTTCCCCCTTCCCATGCCCACGACCGACCTGATCGCCGATCTCGAATGGCGCGGCCTGCTCAAGCAGTGCAGCGACCTCGAAGCCCTCAAGGAAGCCCTCAAGACGCCGCAGACCTTTTATTGCGGCTTTGATCCCACGGCAGACAGCCTGCACATCGGCAACCTGCTGCCGCTCATGGCGCTGCGCCGCGTGCAGGAGCATGGACACAAGGCCATCGCCATCGTCGGTGGCGGCACCGGTTTGATCGGCGATCCCAGCGGCAAGGCCAACGAGCGCACGCTCAACACGCCAGAGACCGTCGCCGCATTCGTCAAGCGCATCGAAGTGCAGATCCGCAGCATCCTCGTTCCCGAGCAGACCATCATCGAGGACAACGCCTCCTGGATCTGCAAGCTGAGCGCCGTGGAACTGCTGCGCGATGTGGGCAAGAACTTCACCATCGCGTGGATGCTCGCCAAGGAATCTGTCAGCGCGCGGCTTGAGAGCGGCATCTCGTTCACCGAGTTCACCTACATGATCCTGCAGTCGTATGACTTTGTGGTGCTCAATGAGCGCCACGGCTGCACCGTGCAGATCGGTGGCAGCGACCAGTGGGGCAACATGACTGCCGGCATCGACCTCGTGCGCAAAATGCGCGGCCAGCAGACCTACGTGGTCACCTTCCCGCTCATCACCACCAGCTCGGGTAAAAAGTTCGGCAAGTCCGAAGCCGGTGCCATCTGGATGGACCCTGCCAAGACCAGCCCGTATGCCTTCTACCAGTTCTGGATGAACGCCGAGGACCCCGATGTGCCGCGCTTCCTGCGCCAGTTCACGCTGCTCTCGCATGAAGAGATCGAAGCCGTCGAGGCCGAGCACAATGCGCGCCCCGAACTCCGCAGCGGTCATAAGCGCCTCGCCGCCGAAGTCACCCGCTTGGTGCATGGCGAAGAAGAGCTGCAAAAGGTCATCCTCGCCTCTCAGGCGCTCTTTGGTGGAGCTGATCTCGCCACTGCCGACGTCAGCACCCTCATCGAAGCCACAGCCTCAGCACCGAGCACCGAAGTCGAACTCGCCAACATCCCGCAGATCGCCGACCTCCTCGTCACCCTCGGCCTCGCCACTTCCAAAGGCGATGCCGGTCGCCTCATGAAAGGCGGCGGCTTCTACATCAACAATGCCCAGGTGCCAGCCGGAGAAGTGCCCGTGCTCACCGCCGAAAACTTCCTCGGCGGCAAGCTGTGCATCCTCCGCAAAGGCAAGAAGAGCTACGCGACGGTGCGGGCGGCTGGGGTGTGAGCGCGTTCGAATGGCACACTTGCGAATGCCTCCCAGCCGTGGCAGACTTCCCCGATGAGCACCAAGGTTCTCGAAAAGACGATCAACGAACTGAAGCGGCGTGTTGCCAAGATTGAAGCCAGCATGAGCACGTCGAGCAGTGGCTGGAAGAAGATCGCAGGTGCAGCTAAAAACGATCACCACTTCGCCGAGGCCATGCGGCTTGGAGCTCAATGGCGGAAGCACGCCAACCAAGAAAACTGGTAGCCCAATACCGGGCTCACTCGACAATCACAACATCGGACGCTTGAAGAACGAGATCGGCCTCAGGGCTCATCTTTAGCAAAGCTTTGACATCGACCACGATGGCTTTGTTACCTTCGTCGGTTTTACGAATGACTCGAATCTTCGGAGTGGCGCTTTTGGAAGTGACCCCTCCAGCACGTTTGATGAAAGCGGAGAGCTTATGGTCAGGGATGCCAGCAAGATCGTATTTGCCCTGCTTGGCAATGGTGCCAAAAGCGACAACAAAAGGCGGATCTAAAGGACAACTAATACGCTCGCCCATACGCGGAGGAACACCCACGGCCTCAAGCCTCACAAGCACCGTTGCATCTTCAAAGAAACTCTTTTCCAGTTCTGACTTGGCTTTGAAGGCCAGCTCCCGACAAGTCAGCCCATCTGCTTTGAGGAGTCCTAAGTATGGGGCTTGGATTTCACCAGTTACGGCTATGATTTGATGAATTGCGTCGCGTTTGTCCTCCAGGATTCGAATGCTGACCACATAACCGGGCTTCAATCGCTGTACATTGTCGAGCTCTTGCATGCCCATCAGGGTGTCGATCTTGCTAATGGGCGTTTTCTCCTGACTTCCAGCTTTGGGAGCCAGCATCAGGACGCCGAGCACAGCAGACCAAATTATAAGATTCGCGGTCACGTTGCGTAGCTTACCCTGCCACAGTGCCGAATGACAAGCCTCTTCTGGTTCTCTCGCTGGACGGTATTGGGATTGTGTTCAACCATGCCCACCTTTTTTCGCTCCAACTCACATGAAGCTTTTCTCCACTCTTGGTTGCATCTTCGCCCTTGTCTCGGCGTTCGCTCAAGCCGCAGACACTCCCACCCTCGAAGCTGATCTCCTCATCGTCGGTGGCAATGAGTCGGCCTGTGCGGCGGCGGTGCAGGCGGCGCGGCTGGGGGTGAAAAAGATCGTCCTCGTCAATGACATCGACTGGCTCGGCGGTCAGTTCAGTGCGGAAGGCGTCGGGTGTCCGGATGAGTGGACGGGCGTGAACGGGCGGCGTGTGAATTTCCCACGCAGCGGCATCTACAGCGAAGTGATCCAGCGCATCCGCGCGCACAACTCGCAGACCTATGGCATCCCGGCACCGGGCAATTCTTACTGCGGCACAGAGACCATTGAACCCGCGGCTGCGGCGAAGATTTTCGAAGAGCTCGTCCAACCCTACGTCGATGCCGGAGTGCTGCGCGTCGAGCGCGGCTGGCAGCCGGACAAGGTGGCCGTCGAAAACAACCAAGTCACCGGCTGTGTCTTCGTTCGTCGTGCGGGTTTTAGCCCGTCCGGATCTTCCCTCATCGTCCACGCAAAACTCACTCTCGACTCCTCCGATTGGGGCGATGTGATCCGGCTCAGCGGCGCGAAATACGGTGCAGGTCCGGATCTGAAAGCACGCTTCGGCGAAGCCAGCGCCCCCGCTGCTTTCGATGACGCCGGTCAGCAGGAAATGAATCCGCTGTCCTGGTGCGTCGTGCTGCGCGAGGCAGGAAAGAGCAGCACCATCCCCAAACCCGCGAGCTACGACGCACGCTCCTTTGCTCAGCTCGATAAAACACCGCCGTGGGTGGACAGCGACATGAGCACGGGCCCCTACAGCCAGTCGGGCTGGAGTGTGTATACGCACCGACGCCTCGTGGACCGCTGGCACAACAACCTCGCCCCGGGCACCGAGGCAACATTTCTAAACTGGCCCGTGCAGGATTATCCACTCTGCCAGCTTCCGCAGCGTGTAGTCGATGCGCTCGAAAAAACAGAAGCAGGCGCTTCAAAGAAGAACATCGTCGATCTCTCGCCTGCGCAGCGGCAGATCATTTTTGACGACTCGAAGCAGCACACCCTGGGCATGCTCTACCACCTGCAGACAGCGGTACATGATCGCGTGGGCGATTTCCCCCAGACGTTCCGCAACATGCAACTCACCACCGAGTTCGGCACGTCCGATTCCTTGCCGCCGAAGCCCTACGTGCGTGAAGGCCTGCGCCTCGAAGCACTCTACATGCTACGCGAGCAGGACATCCGGGCTGAAACACGCGAACCCAAGTGGGCGAAGGTGATGGTGCCCGATGGCTTGTTTGGCTTTCAGTTCAACATCGACTTCCATCCCACCCGCCGCCGTTTCCTCACCGAGGATCGCAACGGCCCCTGGAAGTACGTGCAAACACCGTCTCGCGGCTGGCACACGGACACTGACCGCGCGATGTTTCCGCTGCGCGGCCTTGTGCCGGTGCATATGAACGGACTGCTCGGCTGCTCCAAGAACATCGGCGTCAGCAGTGTGGTGCAGAGTGCGCTGCGTCTGCACGGGCAGATGATGCACGTCGGTCAGGCGAGTGCCACGCTGGCATGGCTGTGCCTGCGCGATGGTATTCAGCCCCGCGCTGCTGCCGCTTCACAAAAACACTGGCGTGAAATCCAGCTCCGCCTCGCGCGCGGAGCCGGCGGTCCCGGCCTGCTGCTTTTTCCCTGGCAGGATCTTCCCACCGACTCACAACACTTCGAAGCTGCCAACATGCTTGCCGTACGCGGTCTCTGGCCTACGGAAGCGAACAGCGTCTTCTTTGACGCGGAACACGTCGTGACGCGCCGCGAACTCGCCCGCGTGCTGGCACGAATCTTCCGTGCCAAATCAAACCCACCCGAGTGGAAAGTCGCCGACGCTCCTCGCTTCACCGATGTCAATAAAGACGACGCCGATCGCGCTGTCATCGAGTCCCTCTGCTTCTGGGGCATCGCCACCACCGACAAAACCTTCAATCCCGACAACAAGGCCGACTGGTCCACCCTCTATCGCTGGTCACTCGCCTTGAAACTGCCCGCGAATCCCGGCCTCTCCAGCAAGGACGTCGCACAACGCCCTCTCACACGTGCCGATGCCGCCGTGCAGCTCTGGCATGCACTACGCCAACAAGGCGAATGGCTCAATGCTGACGACTCATGGCTGCAACCCGACCACGATCACGACAAAGACGGCCGCAAAGACCTCGATGATCCCCTGCCCTTCGACCGCAACAACAACAGCATCCCGGATCGCCTCGAATACCTGCCGTAAACCTCACGCCTCTTTCCGCTGCGCCCACTTTTTGCCCGAGGCAAGAGCACGCAGTGTCTCCGCCAGCCGCCGCTGAATCGTCTCCTCCTGCTTCGCCGAGCTGATCCACACCTTGTATTCGCGCTGGCAGGAGATGCTCATGGCCTTGAATCCCGCCGCAGCGGCCGGGTTTTGCTTCAGCGCCTTGGCAAGCGCGGGAGGCATGGGCCATTCGGCGCGCTGCTTCAGCGGTGGCGGCTTGGCGGATTCATCCGCATCCAGGGCCACCGCCGCATGCAGCAGCCGCTGAAAGGCCTTCGCATTCAGTTTCTCCAACTTGGTGACACGGATGGTCTGGATGCTGGTGTTGGCTTCACCTCCTTCAAACAAGTTCGTGATCTCACGCAGCTCCGTGCCTCGAAAGAAGACGATGCCGAGGTGCTTCTTGCACGCACTGAGACTGCAGATGTTTTTCCGCCCGCTGAAACACACCATGTTCCATTTGATCGACTCCGTCAGGTCCGGTTCCCAGCGCTGAATCCACCCCCGCACCTGCCGCGCCATGCCCTGTGAGAACTCTGGCGCAAGATCGAGCCAAGTCTCGGGATCACGGGTGGTCGAGCGTGAAACGTCCATGCAAAAACGTCAACTCAGCTCACAGGCTTGAGCACCACCTTGCTGACATCCAGGACGGCGCTCTTGGTTTTGGTCACTGGATCGATCACGAGGCGGATCTTGCCTGCTTTTTTGATGTACACTTCACCGACGGATTCTTCGGACCACTTCTGAAAGCCGCCGGTGTCCTTGACGTTGAATTTGAGCTGCTGCTCACCTAGCTTCACTGCGACTTCGCTGCCCTCATTACCGGTGCCGCAGCCGTGAACGACGGTCACTTTGTAGCGGCCCGGTTTGGTGACTTCGAAATCCCACTCGGCGAAGTCGTCCTCGCTCGTCCAGAAGCCGAGGCAGTTTTTCTCGGATTTCGGTTCGAAGCGCATGTTTTCCGACCACGTGGTGGCGCTGCTAGCGTCAAGCACGATGCTGCCATCCGCAGCCTGCACCGGCGCGGGGCCTTCAGGCGCAGGCACAAAGGCCACTTCATGAATTTCAAAGCCGGGCTCCGTTCCCGTGGCGGCGGCATAGAGTGAAAAAGGATACATGGCGGGCTTTTCGACATACACCGTCCCGTACACGACGCGCTTGGGCTGGCTGGTGGCCATGAGCGTCTTTTTCAACGGCTGCTGGGCGAAGCGGAACTGCGTGCCGAGCGTGGCATTCCTGAGCGTGTAGGTCAGGCGCACTTCGTAGCGGCCCCAGCGTTTGGCTTTGAAGCTCTCACAGTCGTATTGATCCCAATGCTGCTGCGAGGTGTGCTTGATGTCCTTGGGCTCAATGACGATCACACCGCGGGTCGGCTCATCGACGCGAAAGACCGGCTCGTCACTGCCGAAGCCGTTGAGATCGACGGGTGCAGCGGAGAACACCGGGTCTGCGGGTTTGACCGCAGCAGGCGCAGGAGTGGGCGCGGGGACCGGAGTCGGCGCGGTGGGTTTGGCTGCCACGGGTGCTGCGGGTACCGACGGTGCGGCAGCAGGCTGCTCTTGTTTGCCACAGGAATTGAGAGCGAGAAGCAGCGCAAGTGCGCCGGCGGCATGGAAAGGAAGGTGGCGTGTCATGGTTGTTTGGGGATCATGATGCAACGGCGTCCCTTCCCAGCAACTTAGATCATTTTCCCCTGCCCCGACAATCGCAAAAGAACGGGCCAAAAACAGAAACGCACGGGGACTTTCGTCCCCGTGCGCCCCAACTTAACTTCTGACTCAACCTAACAAAAACTCAAAATTAGAAACGGATGCTCATGTCCATGGTAAAACGGTTGTTCGACAAGCCGTAGGGCTTCACCACCGCCATTTCATAGGCAAAGCCGAGATCGACATTCTTCTGAATGCGTGAGCGGAAACCGATGCCCAGCATGCCCTGGGTGACACCGCTGGCATTGCCCGCGCCAAAGTTGATCACGTCGTAGCCGTTGCTTTTCAGGCCGGGGATGTTTGAGGCGTTGTTCAGCGTAGTCCAGAAGTTCGCGGTGGCGAAGGGGATGAACCATTTGCAGACGTAGTAGTCCACCATCAAGCTGTAATGCGCCATGGTGTTCTGTTCATCGCGCAGCATCGGAATGAGTGCACCGACATTGCCGGTGATGTGCAGATCACCGTAGCCCTTCGCAAAAGAGATGAAGGGATTGAACTGGCCTGAACCACGGCCATTGAACACCTTGTTGTCACCGGTCGGGAGCTGGAAGGTGAAGCCCGGGGTGAGGATGAACTGATTCTGCACATCGTTGATCAATGCGTATTTGAAGCCGGCGGCCAGATCCATCCAGCCGCTGCCCTTAACTCCGGTGCCATTGATGTTCAGGTAACCGTCCTGCGTTGCGATGAAAGCGAGACGATCTGTGATCGCATAGCGGAACTGCACTGCTCCCAGCCGTGCGCTGCCACGACCCGTGACGAACTGGCTGTCGAAGTTGTGGTAAATGAAAATCGGGCGGATTTCGGAACGGATCACCGGATCTTCAAAGTAGATCGGGTTGGTGACGGGGGAGATGGTGTTCTCCTTCCAGTCAAAGGGGTCGGTCGCGGGATTCTTCGCGGCGACAGGTGTGCCTGCGGTGGCGGTTGAAAATGACACGGTTGCTACAACGCTGAAGCCCAGCGCAAGCAACCACCGATTCGGGGAGTGTGGTTTGTTGTCCATGCGTCATATAAAGCATGGACACGTTTGCTTTGATCCGCGTGGATTGGCATCCAATGAGCATGTTATGCGACGATCCTGAGACGCAATCTCTCAAAGCTTCCAGCACTCGCAGAACAACAGGCCCAAAACGAACTCTCGCCGCTGCCAGCGCGTGAATCCTGCCGCACCCAGAAAAGGCTCCACATTGACGAGCTCACGCGCAGGAAGGCGTGTTGCCCATCGAAAGAACGCATACAACGCGTTCACGATCACCTGGCTGCACACACGCCGCAGACCCGTGGGCGCGATTTGAAAATCTGCATGCAGCCAATGCGCATCGTAAGCAGCCGCACTGGCGATGGCGGGCACCAGATGTTGCAGTTGATCCACGCGAAAACAGTCGAGAAAGAAGCAGGTCACAATGAGATCAAACGCCGCCGTCGGTGGCTGCCAGGTGAGTGCATCCACATGGATGAATTCCACCTGAGCACCTGCCAGTCCTGCACGCCTCAGACGCGCACGTGCGAGATCGTTCATCACCGCGCTGGCCTCCACCACCGTCACGCGTGCAGCGGGAAAGCGACGGCATAGCTCCACGAGAAAGCGCCCATTGCCCTCGCCATAGACCAGCACCCGCTGCGGCGCATCAATGCCCCCCAACAACGCCGTGCGACAGCGCTGCAACTGCCCGGCGGCACACAATGCCTCCATCCAACGGTAATGCGGGGCCAGCAGATCAAAACTCATGGCGCAGTCAAACCCCCAAACGGTTCGATTCGCAACCCTCACAGATTCCTCACTTTCACGATCCCCATTTCCGGCCTAATTCGTCATTCTGCATTCGTCATTCGACATTTACTTCCTCCCATGAAACTCACCTCCTGGAACGTCAACGGCATCCGTGCCTCCCTCGGCAAAGGCCTTCGCGAATACATGCTCGAAGGCGATGCCGACGTCATTTGCCTGCAGGAAACCAAAGCGCAGCAGGAGCAGGTGGATCTCGGCTGGTTCAGCGGCTATAGCGCCGTGTGGAACAGTGCAGTGAAGAAAGGCTATTCCGGCACGCTCATCCTCAGCCGTGTGCCTTTCAAGGCGAACACGCTGGGCTTCGGCATTGATGAGCACGACCGCGAGGGCCGCCTCATCACCGTCGAGTTTCCGGACTTCTTCCTCGTCAATGTGTACACGCCCAATTCGCAGGCCGAACTCGCCCGCCTGAGCTATCGCCTCACCTGGGACGATGCCTACCGTGCGCACTTGAAGAAGCTGGAGAAGACCAAACCCGTCATCGCCTGCGGTGACCTCAACTGTGCGCATCAGGAGATTGATCTCGCGAATCCGAAATCCAACCGCATGAACCCCGGCTTCAGCGATGACGAACGCGCCAGCTTTACCAAACATTTGGATGCTGGCTTCCTTGACGTGTTCCGCCAGTTTGATCCCAATCCCGGCCGCTACACCTGGTGGACCCAGCGCACGCCCGATGCACGCGCGAAGAACATCGGGTGGCGTCTCGACTACTGGCTCGCCTCGGAGAAGCTGAAACCCGCGCTGAAGTCATGCACCATTCGTGCGGATGTGATGGGGAGTGACCACTGCCCGGTGGAGCTGGTGGTGGAGTGAGATGACTGGCCTGCCGTTTTTTGTCATCTTGACGCCCTGAGTTTGGAAAGCGACAATCAAACCATGGAAGCCACGCTCGATTATGCTGAGGCACACTTCTCCCAATTGCTGCAGCGAGTGGCTTTAGGTGAGGAGGTGCTGCTGCGTCAAGGCACACTCGCAGTGGCGCGAATCGTACCGGTGAAGTCATCGTCGCCGCTGAAACGCCCCCGTGTCGGTGAACGCACTTCTTCTCCCGTTCGCTGGGACAAAGAATCTTTTGCGGCATTGGACGAAGCGGGCATGCGTGAACTTGGACTGCTGTGAAGCTGCTCCTCGACACCTGTGCTTTGATCTGGCTCGCCAGTGAGCCGGAACAGCTGAGTGCCGAAGCCGTAAAAGCCATCAACGATCCTGGCTCAATTCTTCAGGTCAGCCAGGCCAGCTTATGGGAGATCATCTTGAAACACGGAGCCGGAAAACTCTCTCTGCCGGAACCACCTCGGTCATGGTGGATGAACTAGGTTTCGAAGTGGGGACTCGTTGAACTTCCCATTTTAGCGGAAGTCCTTTTCTCCAGCAGCGAACTGCCTCGGCATCACAAAGATCCTTTTGATCGAGTGATTCTAGCACAGGCACAGCTTGAAAGCTGCCAGCTCGTTTCCCCGGACAGCGAATTCCCCCCTTACGGCATCCCATTGGTCTGGTAAGACTTCGCTTCTACCTCTTTTTCTTGATCCCCTCCCGCACCTTCTTCGGCAGCGCATCCACCACGAGCTGATATGAATGCGCGACCAGCTCCCGCACCAGCGCAGGCGGCACGGTTCCATCCAGCATCACGGTGTTCCAGTGCTTCTTGTTCATGTGCCAGCCGGGTTTGATGCCTTTGTATTCATCGCGCAGCTCGATGGCGCGCTCCGGGTCGCACTTGAGATTGATGCGGGCGGGAAACTCGTCTGGTGAGGTGACGGCAAACATCTTGCCGCCAACTTTGTACACGAGGGCTTCAGGCCCGAAGGGCTGCGTTTCCTCCGCACCGGGTAGGCTCAGACATTGTTCGATGACGTCGGGCAGTTCCATATTGCGGTATGATAGGAAATGGGACCCGCCGTGCAAATGCAACGATGGCGGTCCCTTCATCGGCTGACGGCGGTTGTGCCGAATGCTGCTCTATTCGTTTGATGAATGGTGCATCACGGTTCTTTCTTGGCGGCACAGCCCATGCGTGCTCCCTCCCAGTCCAGCCGAAAAATAATGATCGTGGTTTTTGCCTCGGCACATCTGGTCTTTCTTCTGTTCGGCATGCTGCCCACGCGCTGGCGTGACCGGATTCAGGTGTCTTCGGTGTTCAACCTGTATGAGCGTGTCACCCGCTGCCACCAGCTCTGGAACATGTTTGAGACCATTCCGAACATGCACCGCCTGGAGGCGCGGCTGATCGTCCAGGAGGGCGGGCAAAAGCCACGGGAGGTGGGCATGATGCTGCCGGGACTGCGGCGGTTCTCTCAGCATGATCAGGTGCGGCTCAACAACTGGATGGTCAATGTCATCTTCAACCCCACACGAGGTGTGTTTCGAGAGTCCTACATGAAGAGTGCGGCGGAGGCACTGCTCCGCACGGGGCGCTACAGCCCAAGGACGCAGGTGAGCCTGGAGGTGATCCCTGCCTACACCCGCAGCCTACTGGGGGTGCGCTCGCTAAAGGAGATCGCGGTCGAGCGCCCTTCCGTGCTGGGGCCGTTTGAGCTTGGGACGCTCGTTGCCAAGAAAAACCCGGTTCAACCCACTCCATGACTGCGGGCACCCAGAGTCTTCAATCCCGTTTCACCGGCCTGTTTCTGAACCCGGCGGATTCCCGTTTGTATGCCTGTATACGAATCGCCTTCGCGCTCGTGTCGCTGCTGAATCTCATACAGATCTGGCCGGATCGTGAGATCTTCTTCACGGATGTGGGGATGATCGATCAGGAAGTCGTGCGAAAGTACACCGTGGGGGCTTATCTGTCCGTGTTTGACCTGTGCCATGACGCGAGCACAGTCAGCACCTACCTGCTTTTCAGCGGCTGCGGCATGGTGCTGCTGCTGCTGGGTGTGTGGCCGCGTGTGGCGGCTGGCATTGTCTATGTCTGGTATGTGTCCTACGCCATGCGCGCTCCGCTGATCCTAGTGGGCTGGGATGAGGTTTTGCGCTGCACCTCTTTTCTCGTGCTGATCTCGCCCATGCCTGCCTGCTGGTCCTTGCGGTCCCGCAAAGCGCGCAAAAAGTCTCCGCCTGAACTGCAAGTGCCATGCTATGGCCTGACTCTGATGAAGGTGCAGCTTGCGGCGATTTATCTGCAGGCGGTGCTGGCAAGGCTGGACAACGAATACTGGATGAGCGGAGACTTCATGAGCTTCTTCCTGCTCTCCCACAATGCGCGATGGCCCGGCCTCTGGGTGCTGAACTATGGCTTCCTGCTGAAAGGAGTCACCTACCTGGTGCTTCTCACTGAGCTCGCTATCCCCTTACTGCTCATGGTCCGCCGCTGGCGCTGGTTTGGCTTTGGCGCAGGAATCCTCCTGCACGCGGGCATCAGCCTGATGTCGTACAACCTCATGCTGTTCTTTCTCGCGATGATGACGCTCTACCTGAGCTTTCTGCAGCCGGAGGATATGGACTGGCTACAGCGCCGCCTGCCAAGCAAAACGAGGCAGGCGCTCAATTGAGCCAGCAGGCTTACACCAGCATCAGTGCCGGGTTTTCCAGCAGCTTGCGCATTTCAGCCAGGAAGGTGGCGGCGACGGCGCCATCGACCACACGATGGTCACCACTGAGGCCGACCCACATGCGCTGACCGACGACGATCTGGCCCTTGTCATTGACGACAGGTGCGGAGCGGATGCTGCCGATGGCTACAATAGCGGCCTGCGGCGGGTTGATGATGGCGGCGAACTGGTCGATGCCAAAGGCACCCAGATTCGAGACGGTGATGGTGCCGCCTGCAAAGTCATCGGGGCTGAGCTTCTTGTTCTTGGCCTTGCTGGCGAGATCTTTGACGCCCTGGCTGATTTCGAGCAGCGTTTTCTTTTCCGCCTGCTTGATGACCGGGGTGACGAGGCCGTCATCAATGGCGATGGCGAAGCTGAGACCGACGGACTTGAATTTCACGATGGCGTCGCCATCCCACGCGGCATTGATCGCAGGCTGGGCCTGAGCAGCGCGGATGACGGACTTGAGAATGAAATCGTTGACGGTGTACTTGTTGCCACCGCTCTTGTCGGCAGAAGCGTTCAGGTGGGCGCGGAAGGCCATGAGCGGGCCGGCATCGACCTCCATCTGCAGGTAGAAATGCGGGATCTGCGTCTTCGAGGCCAGGAGGCGCTCGGCGATGATGTTGCGCATGCTGCTGGTCGGCACGCGTTCGTCATCTGGACCAATCACAGGGCGGATGGCCGGTGAGGCAGCCACACGACCCGCGGAACCTCCGCCCACAGGGGCGTTTTCCACGTCTTCCCGCACGATGCGTCCGCCAGGGCCGGTGCCGACGAGTGAGTTAAGATCCACACCACGTTCCGCCGCGACCTTTTTGGCCAGCGGGGAGGCTTTGACGCGGAGTGCGGCAACGCCAGCAACCGCACGGCTCTTGTGCTGCGGAGCCTGGGGGAGGCGAGGACCGGCAGACGCAGCCTTGGTGGCGGATGCGGAGGGTTTTTTCTCGGCAGCAGGGGCCGGAGCCGCAGAGGCTTTGGCCTTGGCGATGAGTTCATCCAGATCTGCCGGGACGGCTTCATCGTCTTCAAGAATCACGGCCAGCGGAGCACCCAGGGGGACTTTACCGCCGGGGGTGGCGATGAACTTGTGCAGCACGCCTTCAAACGGGCTGGCGTATTCCATGGTGGCCTTGTCGGTCTCGATGTCGGCGATGGCCTTACCGACAGTGACTTTGTCCCCTTCCTTGACGGTCCATTTGGCGAGGGTCCCCTCGGTCATGGTGTCACTGAGCTTGGGCATTTCGATGAATTTGGGCATGGCGAAGACGAATGAAAAGTTTTGAGAGAAGGGCGGAAAAGGAGTGGGATCAGAAAATACTCAGCGCTTTGGCGACAACGACTTCAGCCGTCGGCAGTTGCAGGGCTTCAAGCGGCGGGCTGTAGATCGCGGGGGAGTCGAGGCTGCACACGCGCTGCACGGGGGCGTCGAGTTCGTCGAAGATCCGCTCCTGAATCATGTAGGCGATCTGGGCGCCGATGCCGCAGTACGGCTTGTTCTCTTCGACATAGACGGCGCGGTGGGTTTTCGCCACCGAGGCGAGTATGGTGTCCTCATCCAGCGGACGGATGGTGCGCAGATCGACGACTTCGGCGCTGATGCCGTGCTCTTCTTCGAGGATCTTTGCAGCTTCCAGGCAGGTGATGACCGCCTTGCCATGGGCAATGAGCGAGATGTCGGTGCCTTCGCGCTTCACGTCGGCCAGGCCGAGGGGGATAAAGAGTTCGCCGTTAGGCAGTTCGTCGTTGGACGGCACGTCCCATTTTTCGTTATAGAGCTTGGTGCTCTCCATGAACATGACGGGGTCATTGTCGCGGATGGCGGCTTTCATGAGCCCCTTGGCATCGTAAGCGTTGCTGGGGCAGACGCACTTCATGCCGGGGAAGCTGGCCATGATGTTTTCCGGAGTGTGGGAGTGGGTGGCTCCCACGCTGGTGCCGCCGTTGGCCGGACCACGGATGACGATGGGGACGTTGATCTTGCCACCACTCATGTAGCGCACCATGGCACCGTTGTTGACGATCTGGTCCCAGGCCACGGTGTAGAAGCTCCAAAACATCAGCTCCATCACCGGACGCACCCCGAGCATGCTGGCGCCGATGCCCATGCCGATGAAACCGGCCTCGCTGATGGGGGTGTCCACCAAGCGCTTATCGCCCCACTTGTCCCACAAGCCTTCCGTCACCTTGTAGGCACCGTTGTATTGCGCTACCTCCTCGCCCATGACCACGACCATGGGATCGCGGGCAATTTCTTCATCGAGGGCTTCACGGATGGCTTCACGGTAGGAAATTTGGCGGGGCATGGCAATTTTGAGGGGAGCAGTAAGTCGGGGAAGGAGCGGGCGGTGTCAAGCGGGCGGCTGCATCGACAAAGGACAAACCGCCAACCACAAAGAAAGCGAAAAATACTGCCCATCAGTTCAGAAAGCTGAAAAAGTGCCGGTTTGCAGGTGATTTTATTAACAAATCTTAAATTTTTTTAGAAATGATGTTGACGAGCCCTCGAAAGTTTAGTTGAACGGAGGCTGTCCACTCTTCGCACGTGCCACTTTTCTTCGGTCCATTCTCCTATGCTGGCCGCAAACTTGCTCAAAAAAGACGAGCGAAGTGTGAAATTGCTTTTATACTGACTACCCCCTGCGTCTCAGCTCGGGGCAAGGACGTTGCTCCTTATATCGTATTACCCAACTAGAACGCACCATATGGAACTTGACGGAGGCATTAAGATTTACCTGCGAGAGATCGGCAAGACTGACTTGCTGACTCCCGACCAGGAGGTCGAGCTTGCCGAACGCATCAAACGCGGCGACCCCGAAGCCCGTTCGCACATGATTCGTGCGAACCTGCGCCTCGTGGTGAAGATCGCCCAGGATTACGCCAACTACGGTCTGCCACTTCTCGACCTCATTTCCGAAGGCAACATCGGCCTGATGAAGGCTGTGGAACGCTTCGACCCGAACAAGGGTGGCAAACTTTCAACCTACGCCGCCTGGTGGATCAAACAGTCCATCAAGCGCGCCCTCGCCAACCAGTCCAAGACCATCCGCCTGCCTGTCCACATGGTGGACAAGATCAGCAAGATGCGCCGTGTGGCCATGGCGATGTCCGAAGAACTCGGCCGCGAACCCACCGACGACGAACTCTCCGAAGAAATCGGCATTGATCGTGCCAAGCTCAGCCAGCTCAAGGTCGCCTCCATGCGCCCGGCCTCGCTCGACGCCCCGATCAGCGACGACGACAGCACCGAGTTCGGCGAAATCGTCGGCGATGAAAACGCCCAGACCCCGTTCGACCTGCTCTCGCACAAGAACATGCACAGCCAGCTCGATGGCCTGCTGACCGTTCTCGACGAACGCGAACGCAAGATCATCGATGCCCGCTTCGGCCTTGCCGGTCAGAAGCCCCGCACGCTGGAAGAAGTCGGTCAGGAGTTCGGCGTCACCCGCGAGCGTATCCGTCAGTTGCAAAACATCGCCCTGCGCAAGCTCCGCCGTGCCCTGCAGAAGAAGGAAGACCCCATTCCAAAGGCTCTTCGCAACGCCGGTGGCAAGAAGAAGCGCAAAAAGGCCGCTGCCGCCGAAGCCGAGGACGATTAAGATCCATCCATCACGAAGCCGGAGTCTCAAGACTCCGGCTTTTTTATAAAGTTGCCCTGTTCCTGCGGAACAGGGGAGGAGCCCTTGTTGCACAGCAACAAGGCTACTTTGTCACCGGCAAAAACTGCACCGCATCCGCAATCACCACCTTGTCCGGCTCCGTGCCCTCATTCGACACCCGCACCCAACCCGCGCGGCCCGCTTCAAACCGAAACGTGCCGAGCGTGCGAAACAGCCGCCCATGCTCCGGCTCCTGCTGCTGATTTATAATCACCTTCGTGTCGCCATTCGCATGATGAATCGTCACCGGTGTCTTCGTCGAACGCCGCACATTGTAGCAATGCGCCAGCCGCACCTCATACCAGCCCGCCTTGGACAGATCCGGCGTGAACGTCACCGACTTGCTCCCCTTCCCCGCCTTCATGTCATGCAAGTAACCAAGACCCACATAAGGCGGTGTGTGCGTCGAGTACTCCCACTCGCCGACGAGTTCAGCGTTTGTTTCGTCCGCTACGATGCCCGGCAGCGTTAGGGGATTCGCCACGATGAACTTCAACATCTCCGGACGGTCC
>Ga0114968_10000326_pt1 | contig 35057 bp, 29 predicted proteins | sample M_130807_EF_Meta_FD_87020 | JGI IMG/M metagenome (GOLD analysis project Ga0114968, IMG submission 87020) | Freshwater microbial communities from Lake Montjoie, Canada to study carbon cycling - M_130807_EF_MetaG | ecosystem: Environmental > Aquatic > Freshwater > Lake | place: Lake Montjoie... | reverse complement strand
GGTAAACCTTTGGGTAAACCTTTGGGTAAACCTTTGGGTAAACCTTTGGGTAAACCTTTGGTAAACCGGGTCCGTGTAATCACATTTGTGAATTACAACGGCGATACGTCGTCAAATCTAGCCCATAGTTATATTGAATCCAGTCCTATACACATCATCATGTCATCCAGATCGTGCAATTGCCGCCAATGTTACCGCGACCGTTGCCGTCCAGTTGAAAGCGAAGAACGATGTCGCCGTAAAAAGGAGTGTTGCCCATGCTATGAATGCAACCGGACCAACCACGAGTCCACGTACACGGATGTAATTATTCGTAAACATGGGGACAATGTATGTGATAAATGTCCCAAGACGGCGGCGTCGGTGGAGTGTTTTCATCATGAAGGGGACAAGCCCGAATCGTGCTCACGCATTGAAATAAAGAACGACAACGTCGTGTTTATCACTATCAAATAGAACGAATACATTTGTATTTGTATTGGATACAAATGTAATTTTTGCACGAATGACCTTACTTTATTCTAGCTGTGTTTTTATCGGTATTTAAAGAATTCGTGCATTATCCTATAAACTATATCAATCAATCATGAGTAGTCAACGTTCTTACCATGGTAAATGCGACCATGTTGCCAAGGAGTGTAAGGATCATAAAGAATGTGATCGCGATTGTAATTACGGATCACATCATTGTTCCAAGTATAAACCGAAATGTTCGTCGCGAAAGAACCACGGCAAGATATGCCGTGACGGACGCAACGGCAAGGACGGTCGTGATGGGTACGACGGCAAGGACGGTAAAAACGGCGAAAATGGCAAGGACGGTAAAAACGGGCGGGACGGCAAAGATGGGCGGGACGGTGAAGATGGCAAGGACGGTAAGGATGGGGAAGACGGACGCGATGGACGCGATGGTAAAGACGGCAAGGACGGGGAAAATGGCAAGGACGGGGAAAATGGGAAAGACGGACGCGATGGACGCAATGGCAAGGACGGACGGGACGGTGAAGACGGTGAGGACGGCGAAGACGGCAAGGATGGGTGCGACGGATGTGACGGTGAAGACGGATGTGATGGGGAACCGGGACCTTGTGGACCTTGTGGACCTCAAGGATCCAAGGGTGACACTGGACCAACTGGATTCCAAGGTCCAACCGGATCCAAAGGTGATACCGGCACGCAAGGTCCCACTGGACCCCAGGGACCCACTGGATACCAAGGACCCACTGGACCCAAAGGTGATACCGGCACGCAAGGATCCAAGGGTGACACTGGACCCCAGGGACCCACTGGACCCCAAGGACCAACTGGTCCCCAGGGACCCAAAGGCGATACCTCCCCTCTCCCTCCGTCCTTTTTCCCACCTGTCGTACCCCAAGTATGTGGCAACGGTCTGGATTGGGACGGGGTGGAAGCCCTGGAGGGCGACAATAAAACCGGGAAAACGTACTACGTGGGTGTCAACGTCCCGGATCCCACTACCTACACACTCACGCCGGCCGTCAACAGTTTTTCCCAAAGTGTGGCCGAATATACGTATTCGGGGTCGTCGGTAGTAACGTTGTCGAATTTTAATATTACCGCAACGTTAAATGGGGAACCCAAACTGGGGGATGCCGTGGGATACACTTATACTTTGTTAATAAATGGCGTGAGTAAAACCACCCTTACCTTGGATGCCTCGGTATCTCCTCAAACGGGCAACACCGCCACCGCATTCACCATCAGTCCGGGGGACAAACTCGTCATTCAAGCCACGTTGAATCCGGCGGGACCCCATACTAAGGCCGACGACCCCGACGATATCAAGTTCGAATGGTGCGCCAATGTCACATAGGTTCACCTGGGGGATGGACTCAATCGTTCTTGGGTTTTTGGGCATTTTGAAAGACCGTGTTTTGGTACTCGTCGCGTTCTTTAGCATCCGCGACCTCGCGATCGTCGAAATTCATGGTGTTGACCCCCACCAGGTTGCCTTGATCGTCAATGGTCTGCGTCAACTTGTTGCCGCTCTTGCGTGCCTTTTCAATGTTCTCTTCAATGGCCTTGCGTTTAGCCGCTTTCACACGATCATCAAACTCCTGCTTCGCCTTGGCCTCGTTCTTGATCTTCTCTTGGTGCAACCGATTCAGTTCCGGCTCCAAAAATTCGACTTCGCCCGTCTTATACGCATTCGGCTCAAACGGCATCCACACGCCCACCTGGCCCAAGTAAATGTCGTGCGTCGGGTCGCGTTCGCGCAATTTCTTGCAATTGCGTTCAGCTTCTTCCTGGGTAGAAAACGTACCCCGGACCTTGAGACCGCGGACACTCGTCTGGAAATCGTGCATGCGGTTGAAATCCGTGTTTAGACGATCTTCGTTCTTATCGATAAAATTCTTATAATCGTTTTCGACTTCGACCGAGGACTCCTTCAATTTAGGTTCTTCTTCCTTCACAAAATCATTGAAATCGGCCATCACCTTTTCTACATTCAAATTGTATTTAAAACACATGAAATTCAAAAATTCTGTGAATTTGCCGACAGATTTAGACATATCCCATTGTTGAACAAACTTTTCAAATAGAAAAATCTCGCGCTTCTTGATAATGGATTCGGGAGAAACAAAGGAGAGACAAACAAACTTTTGCCCAGCAATTGGCGGATCTTCATCACATAAATCCACATATTTAGGATTCTTTTGTCCATTGGGCAAGAGGGGGCGTTCAACGACGGATGTATTGGACATTTTAGGAAATACCCACAGAGAGAAGAATATATATATTAAATGTTCACAGAATGTTTAAGTTATTTTTTATTTATGTATAATATATAAAAATCAACCATGGTGGATCTTTACGAATTCGTCAAACGTCTTATCAAGTACATTGTCCTGGGTATTGTGATTGCCATTGTTGCGTTCACGATTCCCAAGAAGTCCTTGAATGTGGAGGAAATTGTCTTCATCGCGCTCTCGGCCGCGGCCAGCTTTGCGATCTTGGACTTGTTTGCTCCTTCCATCGGTAACGCCGCTCGCCAGGGTGCTGGGTTGAGCATCGGTGCCGGCATTGCGGGTGGTCTCCCCATGGGTGGCAACGCGCTCCGTCTTCGTTAAATAGATGGTGACATTGTGATTGCATTCTAAATCTTATACATACATTGTGGTGTATAAGATTATGTACAACGGGCAAGTAGAATGATGTGAATGATGTAAAAAACGGGAGGATAAATTATTTTTTCATATGTTTTTTATAGGTTCGTCGGTGGCGACGTGTATTCTTATGGCGACGACGGCGCATACGTGTTTTTTTACCGCCTCGTAAACCCATCATACCTCGGCGAATTTTACTGGACAAATTGACACCTTTGTATTCCAAATCTCCGGTAGTAATCGCTAAATACAGATTATCACATAACTCGGGTTGCGACGTGTTTTTACTTAATACTTTGTTTTCCAACCAATCTTTGGTTTGTTCGTTCAAATTGAGACTATAATACGTGTAAATAATGGTCATATACATGTCTTTATAAGACAAGGTATCATAGGGGGGAATATTTTTTATAATATCCGCAATGTGCATGATATTGAGGCGTTCTTCTTCATTACAACATATGTTGGTGATTTCATCACTGGTCCAATATCCGGTCTTTAACAAACGTTGTATTTCTTTTTTAAAGATGTCTTCGGCTTCCTTGAATATACTTTTTTTGGATGATTCATCATTTTTGGGTTGAGTCTCATTGTTTACGTGAGAAACCACATTAGCAATCAGCTCGGCGCGTTTTTGGTAATTTGGGTTATCACCATTATTCGGGGGAGTAGATGTGCGTGAACGCTTAGCTATATTTTTCAGATAGTCGGGGATAACGACGTCGTCTTCTTGAAATTCTTTAACAAACAACGACATGTTACGTGTATATATATATGATATAAAACCTTCACTAACTCAGTCCACCGGATCAATCGTGGGCTCAGCTGCCTCGACCTCGGTCTCCACGACCTTTGCGGGCTTCACGGGAGCATCGGCCTCATTCCCCTGCGAAGGGGCCGGGTCCATGCTGACGTTCTCGGCATCCTCACCCCCTTGCGAAGGGGGCGGCACCTCGTCCACCTCACCCTCGGCCGGGGCCGGGGCCTTGCCCATGTCCTCCGGATTGAACGGGGGCATGCCCGGAGGCATGGAACCGCCGCCCTCCATTTGAATCTTGCCCATGACCTTGGCCCACTCGTCCTCCAGCGTCTTCTTCAACGCGTCGTACTCGTCCTTCTTGTGATCACCTGCAAACCCCTCGCAAGCCACCTCGATGTCGCGGATCGCGGCGGCCAGCTTCTCGGCATCCTCCTCCGCAATCTTCTCCTTCAGGTCCTTCATGGAGCCCTTCACCTGGTACATGTAGTTCTCCATGGACCCCTTGGCCTCGATGCACTCACGGAGCGCCTCGTCCTGGTCCTTGAACTTCTCGGCCTCCTCCACCATGCGATCAATCTCCTCCTTGCTCAGGCGACCCTTGTCGTTCGTGATCGTAATCTTCTGCGACTTGCCCGTCGACTTCTCAGCCGCACTCACATTCAAGATGCCGTTGGCATCAATGTCAAATACCACCTCAATCTGGGGTTGCCCACGGGGCATCGGCGGGATACCGTCCAACTGGAACTTGCCGAGCAGCGTGTTGTCGCGCGTCAACGTGCGCTCACCCTCAAACACCTGGATCAGCACCCCCGCCTGGTTATCAGAAAACGTGGAAAAAATCTGCGACTTCTTGGCCGGAATCGTCGAGTTGCGGTTGATGAGCTTGGTCATGACACCCCCCGCCGTCTCCAGACCCAGGCTGAGCGGGCAGACGTCCAGGAGAAGCAGATCGCTGATCTTGCTGTCGGTGCACCCAGACAGGACGGCGGCCTGCACGGCAGCACCGTAGGCCACGCACTCGTCGGGGTTGATCGACTTGCACATCTCCTTGCCGTTGAAATACTCCTTCAGCAGCTCCTGGATCTTCGGGATACGGGTGCTGCCGCCCACCAACACGACCTCGTGAATGTCCGCCTTGCCCATCTTCGCGTCGGCCAACACCTGGTCGACGGGGGCCATCGTGCGCTTGAAGACGTCCTCGCACAGATTCTCAAACTTGGCGCGCGTAATCGAGCTGGTGAAGTCCGTGCCCTCGAACAAGCTATCAATCTCGATGGACGCGACGGAAGACACGGACAGCGTCTTCTTGGCATTCTCGCAAGCCGTGCGAAGACGACGCATCGACCGCTTGTTCTCCGTAATATCCTTCTTCGTCTTGCGCTTAAACTCCTCCGCAAAATGGGCGACCATGATGGAATCGAAATCCTCGCCTCCCAAATGCGTGTCACCGGCCGTGGCCTTGACCTCAAATACAGCATCCTCAATCGTCAAAATGGATACATCGTGTGTCCCCCCGCCGCAATCAAAGATCAAAATATTGCGCTCTTTGGAGGACTTCTTGTCCAAACCATAGGCAATTGCGGCAGCCGTCGGCTCGTTAATAATACGCAGCACATTCAGTCCGGCAATGGTACCGGCGTCCTTCGTGGCCTGACGCTGGGAATCGTTGAAATAGGCCGGCACAGTAATGACCACGTCCGTGACCGGCTCGCCCAAATAGGACTCGGCCACCTCCTTCAACTTACCGATGACCATGGCCGAAATCTCCTCGGGAGCAAAGGTCTTATACTCTCCCTTGTACTCCACCTTGATCTTCGGCTTGTCATTCTCATCCACAACAGTATACGCAAAATTATCAATGTCCTTCTTGGTCTTGGGATCGCTGAACTTTTGTCCAATGAGGCGCTTGGCGTCGTACACCGTGTTGAACGGGTTCGTCGTGGCCGATGACTTGGCCGCCTCGCCAATCAAGCGCTCCTCGGCCGTAAACGACACGTAAGACGGCATCGTACGGTTACCCTGATCGTTCGCAATAATTTCCACGCGGCCGTTTTGCCAAATACCAACACAACTGTTGGTCGTACCAACATCCATTCCAATCGCGACTGGCATTGTTTTGAGTATTCTCGTTGATATAGGAACGAGTATATAACCATGTTGTCAAAAAAGCTTTATATTTATTTTTTTGTGATGACGTTTGGTCGCATCCTCAAACGTCATCGCGGTCCTATTTACGTTTCGAACGCGATTTATCGTGGCGTTGCTTGCGTTGTTGCTTATGTTTGCGGGTTTTTCTTCCCCCGCCCGACATCAAATACGAATCAATACGTCCTTTCAACAATTTGAATATCTGTTTCTTCTCGTCGGCGCTCTTGTACTGGATTTTCACGTGGATCAACTCCATGAGTTCGCTGGCCGCCAGTGCACATCTCATCCCAATCGTATCCTGGTTCACCGTTTCCTTATCATCATCATCGCTGGTTGAATTATAGTTCTCTAAATCCGCGGCAAGTTCGTTCCAATCATTTTCGGTAATCTCCGGTCTAGGCATTTTATCATGGTGTTCAAATAAAACGTCGGTGGCCGTGGGACGCGAACGCTTGAACATGTCGTATAGTATATGAACCTAAAATAACATAAACATACGGCAATTTCAAAGGTATGGCACTTAAATTATACTGCAATGCCTTTTGGCCCGGGTTCCTAGAAGGAACCGACCCCGTCTCGATCCGGTTTTTTCTGGAGCTCTTGGTCCACGTCTTTCAAGGTCCCATAGAACTTACTGGAAACATCAAAGAGGGTGATATCCTCTTGGAATCCATTTTTGGATCTACGGCATTGTTCCAACGTCCCTGGAAATACAGCATCTTGTTCTCAGGAGAATCGCGCATTTTTCCCCATACGGCCGATTATACCTGCGTTTTATGGGGCATACCTACTGCGGGAAATGTGGTGTGTTGTCCGCTGTTTTTGCCGTATATTTATTCCACCAAGAAACAGGCGCTTCTTGGTACGATTCCGCCGCGGCTTCCCCCTAAACCGCGCATCTTGGTCGTCATTTCCAATCCCCGGGGAGACGTCCGCAACCAATTCTTGGACATCTTGGAGCGTTTTTTTCCTATAGATTATGCGGGGAGGTATCGCAACAATGTGCCAGTGATCCAAGCCGGGTACGACACCGACGAATTTCGCCATTTTGTCTCACAATACCGCTGCGTGTTGGCCATGGAAAATTCGCAGGCGTCGCATTACCTCACGGAAAAAATAACGCACGGTTTCTTGGCCGGTACGGTGCCGATTTATTGGGGGGCGCCCTCCGTGAGCGAGTATTTCAACGAGGACCGGTTCATCCAGGTGAAAAGCATGGGCGAGGACGATTTGAACGAGGCCCTGAACAAAATCATGATGGTCATGCGCGACGACGACGCGTATTTGTCCATGGTTCAGGTGCCCCTATTTGCCGGACCGAATGTCTCGATGCCGTCACTCTACCAAGGCTTGGTGGAAAACATGCGGAAACTTCTTCGCGCCACATAATGCACACATTTTCCATTTAGCGCCCAGTTTGTACCAAAAAACATCGGTTTCGTGGAGATTGGAATATAACACTTGTTCGTCCATCTCGATCACCGTTTCGTCGTTGGGGGAAAAAAGCGTGATGGACACTCCGCCACATGTGGCCGTATAACAAAAATATTTCGCGGTATTGGGTACATGATTGATCACAATGAACATCATGCCAATCGTAGTGTAAAGTTGCCGGTAGGGGTGAAACCGCATACGTTCATATATCAGGGGGAACCGAACATTGGGATGCATAAGGCGATTCATATACACACCATGACGGTACACCATGCGTCCATCGTATGTCAACACCAGATTGACGGCGTCTTGGGGCAAATGGTGCCATAAAATAATGTCCATACCTATTATTTTATGTTATATTTACCCCCCCCCTTTCACCGGTGTCAAATAGTGATGGTTTTGTAGGTATCTAATGTGACCGCCCCGATCGTGGATGTCTTGTTGACATGTTGTATCTTGGTGTATATGACAGATACTCTGGGATCGCACTTGTATTTGGAATGCTGTTTGCAGATCACCGCGCCCTGGACCGCGATTTTATGCAACTGTTTCTTGGTATAGTTGGTGTCGGCGGGTATCCGGGCAATCACGTGGCAGGAGGACGCTTGACCGATATGGAACCACATGTCGTGGGGGTTCGACACATCGAGGAGGTCAAAATTGTCTTGAGCGTGTTGTCCTATACAAAATTCGATGTTGCTTTGGACGGCGGCGACGTATTGGGTCGTGGATTTCATCGTCCAACGTCCAAGGATATGGATATTATTATTAGACAACTGGGCCTTGGAACATTCCCGTGTTCAATTTTACACTAGACACGCTTCATCTAATGTAATGTAGGGGCGGTCGTGTACGTCCTCGTTATGCCCACCTCTTGGACCTTTGCCGTACTTTGCGGGTTGGTATAGTTGGCCAATGTCCCCCAGGTGTTTGAAATGCAAATCTTTGGTTTGGATGATATCGTTGTGCACAAAAAAGGCGTTGACACCCCTTTTGTCGCAATACACCAGCGAATAATTGAATTTCTTGCCCAATTTATCCAACGCCAACAACGACGCCCCGAAATAGTTGGAATTGTCCCATCGTCCGTCTTTATCGTACACGACGACCTTGTCTTCATCCGGCAAATGTGTGGCGTTATATTCACATATCATCATGTCGCATTGATAACTGGCCAGTATTTCTTTCAAACAGTAAAAATCGTTGAAATCAATGTCGATCGACAACACATGGATATGGGACGGAACCTGGTATTTTTGAAACAATTCGACAATGTTCTCTTTGGTTATAAATTCCCGTTTGAGATGGATACTGTCGTCCTCATGATCGCCGTCCATGAGTAATCCTTGCCAACGGTAATTTTCGCGTAGGATTCGGGTGTTGCATTGTTTACCATCCTCCACGCCGAATTCCACATAAAATTTGTCATCATGGTTGCCATCATAAATCAATTCGACCAATTTCGTCGTGATACCGTCTTCGCCGTTTTGCGAAAATACCCGCTTTTCAAATGCGCTCAAATCCATGGTGTATAATCGATATAATATAGGTTATAGGATATAGATTATAATACTTTTTATTACATTATACCGTGTAAATCAGTTGTATCCGGGGGAGAGGGAGTTTCAATATGTGATCGTGGCAAAGACCGCCGTCAACTTTTCGATAAACGTCTTGATGTTGTACGGTTTCTTGTCAATCTTTTTCATATACAGATGGGCTTGTAAAATGATCTGGGGGTCCCGGAGGAGACGCTTGACCTGTTTAATGTTATCATAAAAGAGGGGATACTCGGCCCCCAAGACTTCCAAGGTGGCCGGATGCCGGTTCACAATGACCGGGGTATTACGGACCAAGCATTCGATCAACGTGTTGACCGCGGACCCGTCCACCAAATTCAAAAACACAATGTTCGATGTTAACATCTCGTCGTACGCAAAATTGTCCAAGTATTCGATGATTTCCACCGTCGTCGTCAATCCCCGGACATAGTCGACTAAATGCCGCATCCAATTGTTGCTGATCTTGGTCCCTCCCGAGGAACAGTATTGATCGTCTTTCGACACATAATTGTCCTTCTTTTCAACTGCGGCGGTATCGTGTTGACACATACCGTCAAATAATTCGTCGTGGGGGAAATAATTGTTCATGTATTTGCCTTTGAGGGCGCATTTACGTAATGCATAGGCCTTGGTATGGGGAGAGACGGGGGTGATGTCGTGAGGAACCTCGGGCGCGGGAGGAGGAATCACGTCGGTGTGAATCACCTGATTCTCCACATTTTTTCCGCAACAACCGGACCAGCCCCTGGAGACGGGTTTCTCCGGAATCGCGGCGGTCTCGTACTCGGGGGTCTCGGCACGATGGTACGTCAATAACCCACGTTTTGTCGACTTGCGCGGCTTGTCACATAGCATCACTTGGGCAGCAATTTCCAATTGATAAAACGAAAAAATATTGCGCAACCACCCCCCCACGTGCAGCAGTTTCTTGTCCGGATTGTCCAAGAATTTGGCGTAGTCAAACATGGGCACATTGATTTCCGTGGGATGTGTCAACACAAACATGGGTATTTGAATGTCCAACTGATAATCGTTTTTGAGTATGTCGAAGAACTTGGTTTCCAAGGAATTGGACAACACAATTAGACCGCGACACATGGGCAGGCTTTGGATAAATTCCGGGCATTTCAAGAGGCGGTGGTTGTTGTAATCACTAAAGGTTTCGTCAAACGTGTGGTGAATGACGCCCACCCACGGATTGTTCTTATAGGGAATGACATCAATGTATTTGTAAATATCGCGTTTCCAATGGAAGGTGCGGTCGACATACAGGTCCAAATACACGGGGCATTTGGGGTCGTTGAACTGCTTGATATTGTCGTACACATACTTCCAACCGGAACGGTGGGCCCCGGACCGGTCGTTTTGATCAATATACCCCAAATTAAACTTGAGCGGTGACTTGGCGTTGGCATCCGGGGCCAACAGGTTGGAGCTGCCGCGCGGTTTGTAGGCAATGTTTTGCAACGGCACCAAGGCGGCGGCTTCTTCGTCCATTTTCTTGGAACTCCAGTTGTCCAATACCCAATTCCATTCGTCCACAAACGGATAATTGTACGAAAACATTTTTTCTTGCAGGCCATGGTTGTAGGGTGAATCAATGTGGTTCGTCAAATAGTAACTCACAATGGACACCGCCACCTTCTGCACGTCGGGGTCGGTAATGTCGCGGAAATCGTCGAGGCCGTGTTCTTTCGCCAATGCCTGCAATTTGGTGATAATCGTTTGAATGGCCGCGTTGTCTTGGTGGACATCGTCCAAATGAACCATATCGTCCCGCGGGCGGTCCGTGCGGGCGGCAATGTCTTCAAACGCGACCAAATTGAGGTAGGTTTCGCTCTCGTGGACCGCGTCGTCGTCGTCGGCGCCATCGTTACCGTGTTCAAATACATCATGCATGGTGGGAATCAGTTCGCGGGTACAGGCTTTGAACGCGGCGAATTTTTGTTGCAAATTTTGCTTCGAAATGTAGTAGGTGCGGGTGTTGGTCAAGGACTGTATCGTACCCATCATCTTCTTTCGGTTGAAATTTAGCGGCAAATCCCGCGCATTCGTCTCAAAGACATAGTCGAACCCCCACTGGATGTCCAAGAGAAAATTGCGTATTTTCTTGGTGGTGTAAATGGGGACCATGGGCACCCCGGCATAAACACTGAAAAGGGTCGCGTGAAACCGCATCGGGATGGTCATATAGAACAACGAATAAAAGGCCAACGTTTGTTCCAAGGTCAATTCAAAATCGAGATTATGTATCGAGAGATAACTGCGCTGTTTCACGTGCTTCATGACGTCGCGGTGAATCAAGAGATCGTTCTCTTTGTTTTCTTCGTCGACGGACGCGTGCCCCGTCATCTTGGTATTGAACGGCAAGAGAACAATATAGTATTTTTGCTGGACCAACTCGTCGAGCAAGTCAGCGAATTCTTTGACAATACGTCGGTAGTTTTCAATGTAGGGGTGGTCGGGGTGGTAAATATGGCGACAGAACATGACCCCGATCACCCGTTTGCGTTTGGAAATGTTCAAAATCTTTTCGTAACTCGTCATGAAGGGGGTGGATCCCGGCTGTTTGCCTTGGAATTTGCGGACCCATTGCAAAATGTGGTTGTTGTTCGCCGTATTCTTGGTGGGTTGGACCACATTCAGCGGTTGAAACGCCGGGCCGAAGAGGGCTTCATATACCAAACATGAGGTATCGGGCAAATAATGGAGCCGGGTCTTGTCAAAATACCTCCCGAAAATCGGGATGTCTTGCAACGTGCGCAAAAACACGTGGTCGAGTATCTCCAATTTTTCGCGCTGTTCGCGGACGGTAAAGATGTCGTTGTACGGTATCCCCACCGAAAAGGCGAGGATGGTGTGGTTCCCGCGTACTTTGGTTTCCATCGAAAATTTGGCGTTGAGTTTGTCCAAGAAATATTGGTTCAAAATGTCGCCTCCCCCCATGACAATGATAGCATGCGGGGGCACCTGATAGGACGCCAGGCGATCGCAGTCCACAAATTGAACGTTAGCTTTGGCCCCGTGAACGTTGGTCCCGCGGTCCAGGCGATAATTCGCCGTAAATAATTCTTGGTCTTGGTCTTGGTCCGCCGGTTTATCTTTAGTGGTGCGCTCAATAAGCCCCAAGAGGTAAGGTATGGTCACTTTGTACTGTTCGTCCCCCAGATTGAAATGATTGTAATAGCCGACCACCAAGATCGGGCGCTCGTGCATTCGATTCATATTTTCACTCATATACTTTGCTATATATTAGAGGTGTAATAAAAGTGAAAACGCGATGAACTCAATGCACAATGCACAATGTACAATAATATAGATATTATTGTTATACTTATGTATTCTTTTATTGAGAATACATAAAAATTATATATTCATGACGTCGCATTATTTCCCATACCCAAAATACGAAATGGACGCTATTTTTATGCAGTATCTTAATAATTTACGTCATACTGATATGACCTACGAAGATTACCTTGTTCTATTTTTCAATATACAATGCCATTATGATTTGTATCTCCAATCGCCGCCCGGTAAACCCCCGTTGGAACCCCATGCGGTGGGGACCGATATATGGCAAATCGTACCCCAGAACGATAAAAACCCGCATTCCCCGACGACTGCCACGGATATTTCGGCCGGAATGGTCGCGAAAGAGCCCAAGAAACATATCCATATCGACGCGGATATCCGTTCCCTCGGCGATCTCTTGGACATTACCCGCAAATATCCGTACGATGCCGAGGCCGAATACAATATTGACGTTAAATCGCTGCACAATATCAAACACGAATTGCGCGAAATCAACGACATGATCGGGCTCACCACGTTCAAAGAAACCCTGCTGGATCAAATCCTGTATTTTGCCCAAGATTTGCACATCAATCGCGAACACGATTACAAACATACGGTCATCTATGGACCACCGGGCACGGGGAAAACCCAGGTCGCTAAACTTCTGGGGACCATGTATTCCAAGATGGGGATTCTAAAAAACAATGTGTTTCGCAAAGTCACCCGCAACGATTTGGTCGCGGGTTATTTAGGACAAACGGCCATCAAGACCAAGCGGATGATTGAAGAATGTCTGGGGGGATGCCTCTTCATTGATGAGGTATATACACTGGGATGCGGTACCTACACATCTGGCAACGGGGACAGCGAAACACACGACAGTTTTTCCAAAGAATGCATCGACACGCTGTGCGAAGCATTGAGTGACCATAAAGACGATCTCATGGTCATCATTGCCGGTTATGAGAAGGACATTAAAGAGCAATTTTTTCAGCTCAACAAGGGGCTACCTTCGCGATTTATCTGGCGATTCACCATTGACGAATACAACGTGGAAGAATTGATGAAAATATTCCAACAAAAGGTAGATATGAACGACTGGTCCATCGATATGTCACGCGAGGCCATGTTGTCCTGGTTCCAAGCCAACAAAGGGATTTTTCCGTATTTTGGCCGCGACATTGAACAGTTGTTTACCTATACCAAAATTGCCCATGGGAAACGTATTTACGGCAAAAGCCGCGAATTACGTAAAAAAATCACGACAGAAGATTTGGAACAAGGTCTCGCTTATTTCAAGAAACACGGGGAACGCAAGAAGGACGAGAACAAATTACCCGAAAGTTGTTTTGGACTGTATCTCTAAGACGTGTTCGTCTTTCGTGAGACGGTCTTCTATCCTATATTGTATATGATTCGTACCATCCATCATGGAGAAACAAATTAAGATTAATTTAGCAGATTTTCAAATTAATACTGGAAAACGAACCAGAAAGAAACGTGAGGATGACCCCCAAGCCCAACCACCTATACGTGTCAAACATCCCTATAAGATCAAAGACCACAACAAGACCACCAAGAAATCCACCTTGTTACGTTTTTTACGTAAACAACAGGAAAACAATTACCGGAAATTGATGGAAAGTACTGGTGCGGTGCTCCACGTCCCCGGTAGTTTGGAGGAGGAACCGTCCCAGGACATTGACCAAGCCTTGGAATATTTGATGAACATTACCGATAAAACCCAAGAACAAGAACAACAGCAAATGCAAATGCAACAGCAAAATCAAGTGCAACAGCAAGTGCAAGTGCAAGTGCAACCACCCCATACAACAACCTCGTCCCGGACCACCCCCTATGTGACCCAAGATATACCGATTGCGCCTAAACCGTCTCCTCGCCCTAGCGTACCCAATCATACCCTGCGACGCCACCATGATCCCTCGATGATGGCGAGAGCCCTGGGGGGAACTGTGCCCACGGACGAAAATGTCTCGCTGACCTTTCCCACGGACAATTCGCCGGCCATGAAATTGGCGCCCGCCCCCCTGTACGGATGCCTAAAGGGGGGATCTTTGCCCACCTGGAAACAACATCAACGTAACCTCGGGGGCGACCATGCACCCACCGTCTATCCATCGTCACATACCATCCATTCGCCCGCCCGCCCCAACACGTTCCAAGAAAAATACCTGTTGAATTCGGGGGGGAACGTCGCCCCCGCGGGCCAAGCGACCGATCCGTCCAAAGTGCGCATGAAATATGTACGCCAAAAGCGGACCAACCGCCGTACGTTCAAAGTCGGTAAATCCAAAGTATACCCTAAAATTGGGGTACTGATTTCCAACCGAACCCTGCGGAAAGATATTTCGTCGAAATCGCAACTGTTGAAACAGACGCCGATTCACGAAGTACGCCAGTATCTGGTCAAACGTGGCCTGATCAAAGTGGGCACCACCGCCCCCAACGAAATCCTCCGTAAAATGTACGAATCGTCGAAAATGATGTGCGGGGAACTGTACAATCACAACACCGAAACGCTCTTGCACAACTTTATTAACGACCGCGAACACTAAACCAGTGAGCGTACGAAAATTGAATGACCAATTTTATAAAATACATTTGTAACAGCAAATCTATTTTACATACAACACCATGTTGAGCCGTCAATCAAGTTATTCGGGCTGCGTCGTTCCCCTGAACGCTTCTGCCCAGGCAGAAGTGGATATTTACCATCCGGCCATGTATTGTCCTATAGGATTTACATTGATGGAAGATCCGGTCATTGATAACGATGGTCATTCTTATGAACGCAAAAACATTGAAAAGTGGTTTAATACGAGTCATCATTCGCCGATGACGGGTCTTACCATGTCCAATAAAAAACTGTATCCCAACCGTGCTGTCAAACTTGTGATTGAATTCTATAAGAAACAACGTGCCCAGCATATGGCGGCGGCGAAACAGACTCCGTCCATCCTGATTCCCAAGTTGTCGCTGGATCGTCTTCAATCCGCCGTATCCAGTGCGGTATCTTCGGCGCGCGTGTTGACTGCGCTGTTGTTGTCGAGTCGTCCCGGTACCGCAGTACGGCAAGTGACCCCGGACGACTCAGTCGCCACCACCGTGATCATGGATCCAGAGGATCTAGATGAGCGTCTGTTGGGAGTGGTTCCCTACACAGCAGCAGCAGTAACCGATGCATAAACATTTCAGGGAGGGGGGTAGTTTAGCCTTTGTACATGATGTATATATTTTTTACTGTATTCGCGGAGGGCGACGACCCCATACCCAAACACACCGCCGACGATCAGGCCCACCACCAATTGCGCGATCGTGTGGTTTTTGAATGCCCAGCGTTCGTAGACCGTCAAGGCGGCGATGACCCCACATACACTCATCCAGGGAACCCATACCTCGGTCCAGGTGCGGATGGTCAAATACAAGTATACAATGGCGTAGCCCACGTTTTGTCCGTGTCCAGACGGCATGCCGTAATGATTCACATTCTGTTTGTCTTTAGCAAATCGCTCAGAGTTTAAGAATTTGATGGGGTCCCGGGGCCGATGGTCGCGAAACAGGGGCTTTAGCAGGTAGTTTAATATACCGTTGCAGCTGAAGAATACCAAGAAGAAGACCCAATCCACGAGGTCCCCGTGAACGAGGAACGATACCAAGATCAGGAGTATAATCTCACTAAAAAACCCAATCGCATAGATGAAATTCAAAGGAGTCGTCATGATCTTGCGTTGTATATTGGACAGAAACGACCCATCCTCCGTGGGTTTCATGGTTTTATATATGATAAGACGAAAATACCGATTACCGACATTGCGGTCCAAGACTCACGTTACCCATTACAAATGCTATACACCGGTAACGTTGCCCTTAAACACTGATCCGGACACCCTTTGGGTGTCCGGTTTATAATGTTCAAGGGTGTAATAACAAAACGGGACAAACGTGATCAAAATGAATCCCATAGGAATAAAGAGCAACTTGGACGACACGTCGGGGTCCCAATACTTGATGGCATACAAGGTGTCCACGATAATCATGTTCACCGTCAATAAACGCACACTGCACAACCACTTTTGTACACTCGAATGGTAGTTGCCCTCTGCCCCACACGGGGGTTTCGCCCCGCTCAATACATCCATGATGGTGTAATATTCACTGTAGGGGTCCATGTCCATGATCTTGCCGAATAAAATGAAAAATATGCAATTGTTCAAATAGCTGTATTGTAAAAATACAATCAACAATATCACATTGATCGCCACCAAATAAAACACATTGTACTGATTGAAAAAAAAGGCGTCGATCGTCAACCACCAGATGGATATAATCACGAGTCCTACCAACATATGATGGCACAATTCCACGATAAATGCCCCTATTTTACGCACGATGCCGACTTTGGCATATACAATTTGGTTGAGTCGCAAGATATTGAATAAGTAGGCAATGGCCACCACATAGACAATAAATAACAACGTGGGATTTTTATCCACATCCCAAAGGAATTCGTCGCCCATTTTTCACCGTGTTGTCGTGTTCTAGTAATATATTGTTGTATTACTAGAAAAACAATGACGTTTTTTATCCGCTCTAGGGCGTCATTACATCTAATAAAAGTAATCGGTGCGTCTCCTTTCGCGTTCCTCGCGTTCTCGGCGTTCTCGGCGGTCTTTGCGCTCTCTGCGGCGGGTTTTGCGCCGATCACCGCCGTGACGACGGCAAGACGTCATACGGCCCATGGGCGACTTGCGTTTTCGGTACGTGGTTCTAAAAGACATGTGTGGTAGGGGGTGTCAAAAGGGTGCTAAATGTATAAAATACATTTATATTTATCGCACTTTTTTGCTTGTAATTTCTAAATTGTGGCGTGTGTGATCACAGTTGTGGTCGCGTCGCGTTTTCCTATCCATTCGCCCCGTACAAATTCTGTGGGGGATTCACCTGCACGATCGGTATTTCTTGGTTGCGTTGTTGTTGCAAAGTATCAATCGTAACGTTCGAGGAGACCTTGTCGGGGCGGTAGGTGTCTTCCGGGGTGTCGATTTTGAACTGTTGGTCGACCGGCGTGTAATTGTAGAGCGGACGCCGGGCGCTCGTACTCCTCGCCGACAGATCGTCGTTGGTCATGGAAAAACTCGTAAAGGACTCCGAAAAAATGTTGCTGAAATTCGAACGGTTGGACCAATCGTAATTGGCCGGCTCACGTTGTTGGGGACGGTAATTTTGCGCATCTTGTTTGATATAGGGATTCTCGTACGTATTGGCTTGGGACAATTGAAATTTCGTCTGTAAATATTCTATGATGGGATCTGTACCAAGAACCAAGGTGTAATTCCGTTTGACACACAGCACCGCCGGAATCGACTGCAAATTGGGAGGTAAAACCACCTGTTTACCATTTTCCAATACCACATACATTTGGTTGTTGTTGTTGTCTCGCCGCCGTTGGTCCACACATATACAAGAAAGCTGTTGGGTCAAATTATTTTTTACAATAAATTGGACGACCTTTTGCGAATGTTTGCAGAAATTACTATAATACAAAATATCCATATAGGATTATGTTACACACTCTTGAAGATGTAAAACCGCACAGCGCAGAGCGCCTGATACGGTCTAATACGCCGAACTGATGTCAAACGTGTAGTACATGACAATGGAATTCGTGTCGACCAAGGCATATGTGTAGTAATTGCTGCCCACGCTGAAGGAATTCTGCGTGACATTCGTTCCTAAATTCCAGAGTTTACTGATGTCGGTTCTGGCTAAAGGTTGATTATAGGAAGAAAGACCCTCCACATTGCCGGTGAAAAATCCGCTGTTGGTGTATCCGTTGTACCCTATCGTGCTGTTCGTATAAGTACCTCCGGGCCACGACGTCAGCGTTTGCGATCCCACGAAAATATTGTTCAAATAGTAATTGGCGACAAACGATGTCCCCCCTGGACTCGCCGTGACATTCATGGTGAAATTGTACCAATTTCCCGGGGTGACGGCATAATTGGGGACCACGAAGGATTCACCGTCGGGATAATTAAACGACAAATTGGACGACGAGCCGGCGTACGAGACGTTGATGCTTCCGGACCCGTTGTACAGACTGTACAACGTGGCCCCCGGATTTTGGGTGACACCTACCGGGGGATAAAACCACCCACTCAAGGCAAAACCGACGGATGCCGTGGGGCTCACGGACGGCAACACGATGGGGTTGGACGAATTGGTTCCTTGACTGCCGTTCAACGCCATGGAACCCGTACCAAACGCGGGAACGGGGTTCGTCGTGGTAATGGTCGGGGGCGGGTTACCGACCGTAACCACATTATTACTGCCGTTGACCAGGACGCCGTTTTGGTAGTAATAGTAGGCGGTCACACCCCCCGCCGGCGTGTACTGCGCGGATGCCCCTAAAGTGCTGGGATTCACTGCAGATATACCAGGTAGATTCGCAATACTACCACCAAGCTTTTGGGAAATGCGCGCTATACTACCTTGAAATGTATTAAAACATGAAAATGCCATGGATTACTTTATTTTAACAGTTTACTTTTATAAATCATATACAACTAATTTGGATAAGATTCAACATGAAAGCATGTCAGGCGAGGTGCGAGGCTTGATCCATCGGGCACATTTACTTGATCGAGTTCAAGCACATGTTATATGTCACGCGCATCTGGTAGTAGAACACGACGGACTGGCCCAACGCAAAGAGCGCCACCATGAACATCTCCAGGTTTCTCTTCTTGACAAAGAGCGACATTAACATCAAAAACAAGCAGAAAAAGATGGCCAATAAATAACACGCCGAGTACACCAAAAACAAGAGGCAGAAATCTTGAGGTAACGGACCGAAGAAATAGTTAATTAACGACGCCATGATAAGGACACAATAATATTGATATATAACACATTCATATTTTTTATTATAGTCGTACAATAAAATCAAAAAGTAACTACATAAACTATATATGAAAGGGAATAACCGTTCGATGATTCCCGAGAATAATAAAGAAAAAGAAGCGGAAACATTATCTAAAGTTTCACATGATCGCCTTCCGGAACAAAAAGAGGTTGAACAACTCGTCTGGAAGATGATTGAAACCTATTTTCGCGATAATCCGCAGGCTTTAGTCAATCACCATGTGGAATCTTATAACGATTTCTTTGAACAAGGTATTTACCGCATCTTTCGTGAAAAAAATCCGTTAAAGTGGGCAACGCAGTACGACGAAACCATTGAAGCTTATCGCTCGCAATGTATCATGTATATGGGCGGTAAAGACGGCTCCAAGATTTATTTTGGTAAACCCGTCATTTACGACGAAAATACGTCGCACTACATGTTTCCCAACGAAGCGCGTTTACGCAACATGACCTACGGGATGACGATTCATTACGACATTGAAATCGAATTCCTAAATATCTTGAACGCCGATTCCGTCGAGGCCGCCACCAGTGGCGATTTTGTGCAAACGGGGGGATACATGGGAGTGGGCGATGTCTATGACTTGGAGGATGAGTTGTCTTATAACGAGGCCGAATCTTCCATCCATCGTAGTCTGGATAACATAAATTTTCTACGGGAAACTGGCATGATGGGCGGGGCCCCACCTACCAAGAAGACCAATGCGAAGGCCAACATCGCCATCACCCCCAGCGATGCCAAAACCATACGCGAATACATTGAGCAATCTGTCAAAAAAGACCCCGTGACCGGTCTAATCATCCAAAAACGCGTCTTGAAACTCGAGCGGGTGTTCTTGGGTAAATTCCCGATCATGGCGCAATCCAAATTCTGTATTCTAAATGGGACCACGCGCGAAACACGGTACACCATGGGCGAGTGTCGCAACGACCCCGGCGGATATTTCATCATTGACGGTAAGGAAAAGGTCGTCATTCCCCAAGAGAAATTCGGCGACAACATGATGTATATTCGCCGGGGCACCCCCGACGCCGACGATTATCTGTATTCGGTGGAAATCAAGTCGGTCAGTGAGAATGTGACCAAGCCAGTACGCACCTTGAATGTACGTATGGTGGCCCCCACCGGCAAATACACGTTTGCCAACATCGTGGTCAACATCCCCAACGTCCGCAAACCGGTGCCCCTGTTTATTCTGTTCCGCGCGCTGGGGGTCCTGAGTGATCGTGAGATCATCACGACCATACTCCTGGACATGGACAAGTACCAGTCCATGGTCGACCTGTTTGCGCCCTCGATTCACGACGCGGGGCTCATCTATACCCAGCGCAATGCCATTGAATACATTGCCTATTTGACCAAGGGCAAGGCGTTTCACCACGGCTTGGAAATCTTGGCCGACTACTTCTTGCCGCACGTGGGCGAAACCAATTTCCGCGAAAAGGCCTATTTCTTGGGCTACATGGTGTTCCGCATGCTGTCGGTTCACATCGGCCTGGAATTGCCGACCGACCGCGATAATTTCAAATACAAGCGTCTCGAGTTGCCCGGCAATTTGATCTACGAGCTGTTTCGCGAGTACTATACGATCCAGTTGAAGAAGATACACCTCATGTTTGAAACCGAACTGAATTTGAATTTAGGCAATTACGAACGCGACATGCCCCGGTGGATTCAGGACCACCAGCGCGATATTTTTCGTGAAGGCGGACGGATCGTGGAAGACGGGTTTAAAAAGGCGTTCAAGGGCAACTGGGGAGCCTATTCTCATACCAAACGTATTGGGGTGATCCAAGACCTGAATCGGCTCTCCTACAACACCATGATCAGCCACTTGCGCAAAACGAATTTGCCAATCGATTCGAGTCTCAAACTGGTGGGGCCGCGCATGTGCCACAATTCTCAGTGGGGCTTCATTGACCCGCTGGACACGCCCGACGGCGGCAACATCGGTATTCACAAAAATTTGGCCATCACGACCACGATTTCTCGCGGCTACTCGCGCGACCCCATGATCGAATGGTTGCGTGAAATGGTGGGCATGCGACTCCTGACCGACCACGTACCCTTTGAACTCTCCATGATCACCAAGGTGATGGTCAACGGCTACTGGGCCGGATGCGTGACGGACCCCGTGCCCACCGTGGAGAAGATTCGCACCTACCGCCGGACCGCCATGCTTCCCATCGACACCTCGGTCACCTTTGATTTCAAACTGAACATCATCTATATTTATACCGACGCCGGACGTCTGTGTCGCCCCATTTTTTACGTCGACAACGACCGCAATGTCTCCTGCATGCGTAGTCATATAGCCTCATTATGGAAACAGGCCAAAACGGCCGGGTCTTGGGATCAACTGACACGGGGATTTCACGCGAAGCGGGATGCCGTTCGTGCTCAGGCGTCCCCCTTTTATACCAAATTATACCAGGTATATGAAGGGGTCGGCGAAACCATCGAACAGACGCCCGATAAGTTGCGCGAATTCTTGGATGAACAGGCGGTCGTCGACTACATTGACAGCAGCGAAACGGAGAATACTTTCATTGCGATGAACGTGGCCCAGGTGCAACACGCCAAGGGGTCCAAACACCCGGCGTCCTATACCCATTGTGAAATCCACGCCTCCTTGCTGCTGGGCGTCATGGGGAACCAAATCACGTACCCGGAAATGAACCAGTTTCCGCGTGATCTCTTTTCGTGTGGTCAAAGTAAGCAGGCCTGTTCCCTCTACCATACCAATTACCAGATGCGCATGGACAAGACGGCCGTGGTGCTTCATTATGGGCAAATCCCCCTGGTCAAAACCCGGTACATGAACTTGATCAATCAGGAGGAAAATCCGTACGGATTCAACGCCATGGTCGCCATCGCCTGTTACGGTGGGTACAATGTGGAAGACGCCATCTTGATCAACGGCGGCTCCATCGCCCGCGGCATGTTTCGTACCACCTATTTGACGTCGTACTATGCCCACGAAGAACGCGGCGACCCCGACAAATCGGGGGGCGAATTGCCCGTGAACAAACTGTTCACCAACATTGAGCACATGTCCGGATCGGTGGTGGGTCTCAAACCGGGGTACGATTACAGTCAGTTGGACGATTACGGCATCATCCGCGAAGGCACGCCGGTCAACGATAAAACCGTCCTCATTGGCCTTTCGACCACCAGTCCGCAGGTGGCGACGCGGGATCTCCGCACGGACGCTTCCGTAGGAACCAAAAAGGGGCAACTTGGCTACGTGGATAAGACCTATATGACCGAGGGGGAGGAGGGGGAACGCATCGCCAAGGTGCGTATTCGCGAAGAACGCATTCCCACCTTGGGCGACAAATTTGCCGGGCGTGCGGGTCAAAAGGGGACGGTGGGCATGGTCATTCCCGAAGAAGACATGCCCTTTACCAAGGACGGTCTGCGCCCCGACATTATCATCAACCCGCACGCCATTCCGTCGCGCATGACGGTGGGTCAATTGGTGGAATCGCTCACGGGTAAATCGTGCAATATTTTCGGCGGGTTTGCCGATTGCACCGCGTTTGGTCAAAACGGGTCCAAAGTGGAATATTTTGGCCAACTCTTGCACCAGAGTTTGGAAGAGGACGAGCAGTACGAGTCCTACGGCAACGAAATCCTATACAATGGGATGACGGGTGAACAGATTGAATCGAGTATATTCTTGGGACCCGTCTATTACATGCGTCTCAAACACATGGTAAAGGACAAACAGCAGAGCCGGTGTTTGGGTCCCCGCAGCGCCCTCACAAAACAGCCGGTGGGGGGGCGGGCCAACGACGGAGGTCTGCGTATCGGCGAAATGGAGCGCGATTCGGTCTTGGCCCACGGGGCGTCGGCCTTTTTGAAAGAATCCATGATGGAACGCGGCGACAAGTATTATATTGCGGTCTGCAACAAAACGGGCGTATTTGCCATTTATAATCCGGCCAAGAACTTGTTTATGAGTCCGTTGAGCGACGGCCCGATCAAGTTCATGGGGGACAAGCTGAAAGATGCGTCGTTATTGCGCGTCGAAACGGTGACGAAATTTGGCCGCGATTTCAGTATTGTGGAGATTCCCTATACCTTGAAACTGATGATCCAAGAACTGCAGACCATCAACGTGCAAATGCGGATCATCACGGAAGATAACATTCGCCAGTTGGAGAATTTGTCCTATAGTAAAATTCCGGATCCCGCACAGTTCAAACGGAAATTGCAGGACATTTCGAAAGCCGTCGAGTCGAAAGACGCTGCGCGGTTTCAGCGGCGGGTCCAGGATGCCATTCAGTCGATCAATCCGCGTCTAGAATCGCCTGGATCCATGGAGGAAGAAGCGTACGTGCCCGATTCACCCAAGACGATGGAATATCAGGAAGACGACGAGGACGAATGGAAGATCATAGAAGACAAGATGCTGTCCCCCGACATTCAACCGGAAGTCGAAACTGAAACCAAGGCTCCCGATTCCCCGAAACGTGCTGCCAAATTGGACGTAGCGAATTTCCCGTCCGACGATAAGGACATTGTGTTTAAAAATGGTCCGGAAACCACCCAAAAGGTCGGTATTCCCGAGGGCATGCGTCAGGCGACCAAGGCGGGGAGCTATGAAACCCGGCAATTTGTGCATTTGAAGGGGGACACCAAACCGGACCGTATTTGGATGATTGAAGATATCATGATCACCCCCCGTATGAACGCCATATACACGCTCATCACCAACGACCACGAGGGACTCAAGAAGGTGGACCAAATTCAGGTGGTCAAGGAATCGCGTCTGGTGCCCATGTACCAGACCGCCGAGGACGACCATCCCCCCACAGAGTCTATGAAGGGCGGGGGGACGGCCATGCTGCCGTGGAGGACGCACGGAGGGGGCAGCGAGGACCTGGGAGACATGGGGCGGGGGGGTGGCATGGTGTTTGCGCCCATCATGGTGAACGGGGGGAGCGTGGGGTTGCCTCTTGGCGAAAACATGGTGATGGGGTCGGCGGCTCCCATGTCGCAGCCAGGAATGCCTCCTCCTCCTATACCGTTGAATCACATGGGGGGAGGTAACCATGCCCCCCCCACCCACGACGCATCGAGTAAATCCGCGGATAAACCTGCCAAAAAGGACGATGGTGGGGGCGGGGGCGGATTCTTCGGGGGAGCCATGGATTTCGCCAAGGTGTTGATTCGCAAAGTGACCTAACTTATGGGAACCGTAGGTTCCCATATGCCCTCCTTAGATAACTAGGCCCCCTCTGGGTCAGCGGGCTTCGCCCGCAACCCTAGGGGCCTAGTAAAGAGAATAAGGTTCTTGGTACAAATCTTATACAACCACATTGGATAAGATTTTCTATAAGACGGTCAGCGGGAGAAGCCCACGACCCTAACGGGGCCTAGTTATCTAAGGGAGGTTTTACTGGAACCTACGGTTCCAATAGTCGTTACTCCCTTTCAATCCACGAAGTGGGTTGGTGGGGAGATATCTTAAGGAGGGCATATGGGAACCTTTGGTTCCCATAGTAGGTTCCAATAATACTAGAACCACGGCTTCAATTCCAACTGGTGATATTCCTTGTCCGGACGAATCGACCGTTCCATCGGCATGACCAACGTACTCTGGTCCCGCAAATATTTCATATAGGAAACCGTTTCATTGTACACAAACGGAATCGCATAATCCCATACCATGTCATTCAACGCTTCCACTTGCTTGGTAATGTTGTGCGGCGAATGGCGCGCGTATTGCAAATAAATACTGCGCATAATGACTTTTAGCGCATCTTGGTTCTGCGGCGGAATCACATATTCCTTCTTGGACAACCGATAGACCCCCGCGCGCAACCCGTTTTGAATGATTTGAATGTTTTCCGCTGAAAAAAAGACTTGCGCTAAAACATTGTCCTCCCATTCACCCTGCAAAGAATTACGGTATTCCGTCGCCTTATTTTTCAAAGCAATGCGCTCAAACATTTTAAGTTGAATGGTAGGATCTTCCGGTTCCAAGACGTTGACCCGTCCATTGTATTTATCCATATCAATGATTCTTCCTGGAAAATCCATGATTCTTTTATATAATATAGTATATTATATAAACAACATTATTGATTGCTTGATTGATTGCTCGAATACATGGAATATTATACCATTCTTATCAGTGTCGCGGCCATTGTATTGCTAATCATCTTGGTATATGTAGGAATACAAATGTCCAATTCGGCCTCCACGTCGGCGGTGTGGCCCCCGGCTCAAGCTTCCTGTCCCGACTACTGGACCTTGGACAGCAACGGAAAATGTGTGGCAGGTACCCAAAATCTAGGAACTTACAGCACCGGGTTTTCCTTTGATCCCAAAAGCCCCCCGGTCAATTCGGCCACCACCAATATAAACAATTCTTCGTTGACCTGCCTGCAACAGTTGTGGTCCAACCAACACGGCAACATCGTTTGGTCCGGGGTCACAGAACACAACCAGTGTTAAACGTGAAAGGTGATGACCTTGGGGGCATCAATCTCATACTCCAATGTCTCTAAATTCGCGTCCATTTGTACCAGTTTAGATTCGACAACGTCTCCCCAATTGTTGACCACGTCGTTCATTTCCATCACGGCGTATTTCATGTTTCGCAGACGCTCGACCTGGGGCACCAATTCTTCCGTATAAATTTTCATGGCATCGCGCAACAGTTCGCGATTCAATGGGTCCGCTTGGTATTCACGCACGATGGCCTGTATTTTTTCTTTGGTATCGCCGATGAGCCGTTGTTGACGCTCATTCAAATCCTGGCGATTTAAATTGCGCGGTCCAATATGAATGTACCGTTCCATCAAAATGTCGGTATGGGTATTCAATTCCACATAGGTTTCCAATTGTTTTTTAAAAGCTTCGGCCGAGGTCTTGTCGCTCACATAGCCGAATAAATTCATCATTTTCAATTGAATGACCCGTTCCTTTTCCTTGTCAAAGTTCTGTTTTTCCTCGTACAAATAGTCTTCAAAGCACAAATAGTAGCCACTGTTCAATTCAATCTCAAATTTGCAGTTGCGCTTTTTTCCTATACCACAATGGGCAGTGTACACGTTGTCCTTTTTTTGGAACGTCATCCCGACGTGGGCATGGCAGTGGATGCACGGGGGCAAACGTGCAAGAGCATCTTTGCGTTTTTTGGGAGCAACCAATGTCTTGGAAGTACCTTTTTGCTGCGAGCGACGAAACTGGCGGGCAGACTGTTCGTATTTGGTCTTATACGCCATGTATTGATTCAGGGCATCCGCATAATCGATCTTCTTGGTACTGCTGCTGCGGCGTTTCTTCACGTTGTCGTCGTCCTCGTCGTCCCCTAAAGAAGGTTCCAAACGTGAAAGGGGACCGTCGTCCATACGTAGATCCATGACGCTAGCCCGTTCCGGGGGCACATGTTTTAACATGAGCGGGTGACGGTTGCCCACACAATGCAAGACCCGGAGGTGGTTCAGCCCGGCTAAATCGAGTTCCTGCAAATGATTGTGGTCGAGGTACAATTCTTCCAACAGGCCGGGGAACCCCCCCAAATTATAGAATTGATTGTGGTTGCCGTTGAATATTTTCAAATGGGGCATTTGACTAAAATCCAACGTGGACAATTGGTTATAGGAAACATTCAATTCTTCCATGGTGGCCGGCAATTCCGTAATTTCTTTCAAACGGTGGTGGGTACACGTCAATTTGCGCAGGGACGGCGGCAGACCATGCAGCGCCGTGATTTTGCGATCCTGCCGCCCCTCGGCAAACTGGATGCTTTCAATGTGCCGCCGTTTCAAAAACGAGAGGTCCAATTCGCCTTGCAACGGTTCCGGGATCACGAGATGGGTCAACCCCTCGTTCTTGGAAAACATGGATTCACATATCTCCTCCAACCTCACCGTACCCAACAAGGAGTCGGCGACCTCTGGATTGGGAGGCGCGAATTCTTCGTCATCGGTATCCTCCTTATTTTCTTTCATGGGGTCACTCATTTATTTTATTAATAGATTTGATATCGGTTGTTTTCAACAATCTGCGAATACATGCTGTCCACATGTTGAGTATGGGATCTCTCGTTCAACGGGTGCTGCGACGGCGCCTCGCGGTCTTCTTGGTACAACGACGTCGTCTGTTCATTGAAAGGGGCGACACGCTGTATTAATTGCGTCATTTGCTCCTTTTGAGCATTTTTATGGTGTTGGTATTCACGAATTTTAGTCAATATATATTCTTGGTCACGCCGCATTTTACGGTTTTTTTCCTCGGGGGTCAACCGGTGGGAATAACAATACCACAAAATCGATCCGGCGACCAACACAAAAACCGCCAGTACCCCAAGATTGAATACCACGGAATACCAATACATGCGTTGTTCGTAACATTTATTCAAAAGGACATTCATGTAATTTTTAACCCCATGTTCGACCAATTTGGGATAATAGGACATGTCGTTTGTAAATGCTGTTCCCGGAAAACCCGCAGCTAATATATATGTAACTATATTATTAGACAATTAAATGAATGCATTACAAAATTTATTTTCATCGGCGGCGCCCACGCCTTCCTCGAACGATACCACCAATTTGTCGAGATGCCGCGATTCGTTGCAAACGCTGAATCAAACCATGGTGAATCAACATGCCAATATCGAAAAATTGCAAGCCCAGAACAACTTGTTGCAAAGTCAAATACCCAACATCAAGGAAACGCAGACCAAATTGGAACATGGGTTCCAAGACGAACAGACCATCATGAATGAGACGATTACCTTTCCTTTTTTCATGATTTCGCTGGCGTTGCTCATCCTGGTGATGTTTTTTACGTCGGTATACAACGGCGTCTTGACTCACCAAGTCATGTTGGTCGTCAAAGAGAGTGGGGTACTGGAAGCCTTGGTAAAGGGGCTAAAAACGGGGCAACTTGCCGTCGATACCGATGGCAAAATGCAAACCATTGATTATTTCTGGGATTCGACCTTGACCGACATGTCCCGCATCATCAGTCGCGGGCGGTTCATCATGTTTGTCACAATGTACTTTGCCCTGATGGCCTTTATCATTTTACTGTATTCTCTCTATTACCGGGGCGTCAACATTTACTTTGCCGGGAAAGCCGCCTCCATCTTCCTGTTGCTCATCTTGGGCGTCACGTTTTTGTTTGTCAACAACATTACCATCACGAAACCGTTTGAAAGCGTGGTCGGCTACCTATGGGTCACAATGTTCAACGGAAAGGCGTTGGACACATGTCTCTCCGGCATTTTCCAACACAAGTATTTCAAAGAAAAGGAAGTGTTCCCGGGGGCCAGGGTCTACTATACCCAATTATTAAACACCATGGACGTCAACAATTACCCCGCGGTCATTGAAGAGATTTACAAGAACAATTTCAAATACGATTTCAATATCAATACCACCGAAACGTCGGGCATCACCAACGAAAAGGTGAATAAATTGTTCGAACTGGTCCTCAAGAAGAACACGGTGGGTCACGTGTGTTGGGTCTATTTTGCTTCCTTGGCCTCTGTATTCATTTCGATGAAATATCTGTTTTCCATCGGCATTTAGAATCTAGAATCCAATGTACCAAATGACCAAGAAGTAAGACAAGATGGCTAAAACGATGGAGACGATCCAGATGGGAAACACGGTGTATTTGCGGTACCCCAGGCCAAATTGGCGATAGTTGCCCTTTTCGTCGTAAATAAATGCGGGCTTGGTCACTTGTACCAAGATCATGAGTACCAAGAACAGTAAGATGGAAAGGGATAATTTATGGATACGTACAAATCTTTGGGACAACATCTTATAATAATAATACGGGGCATTATATTTTCCATGAGTGGGCAAAATATAATACGATGATGATGATGATGATGATGATGATGATGGTGATCTTATCGTGCCGATTCGGTACGATAGGCGCCATACGAGGCATTATTTACCAAAGGATCAAATGGAGTAAAGGGGGTCGACGCGGAGGATAAGGTGGATAAGGAAATTTCCGGATAAGCTTTCGTAAAGGACCACGCCGCCACGCTGCCGTCACTGAATAAGTGGAGCTGCTTCTGGTCCCGAACGTACGTGGGCGTATCGCTGCCGTCAAGGACCGCCTCTTGAGCGGCTATGGAGGGTGTAACTTGACTTTCATCGACATTTTCCCCCACTTGAATGCATTCCAAGGTTGGAACACTGTGATCGATGCATTCGATGCCTACGACACTGTCGTCACTCTCGTCGTGATCTTCATCGCGAACAACCATTTCAATGTTGTCCAGCGATGGATGGATTTCCACTGTGGTTTCCATAGAGGGTCTATTTAGTACTTCTTCTGCTTCCAGTTTCCACCTTTCTTGTTCCCGCTGCTCGGCCGCATCCCTGGACAACTTCTCCATATGGTCAAGGGTCGCTTCATATACCGAAAAATTCTCAAACATGATCTTGGACAATTCCGCCGGGGTCACTATTCCCTCGATGAGATCCTGGATGCGTCCCTTCTCTTCACGGGACAACGTCATGTCGTAAAAGAATTCAATCATCTGGACAACCGTCTGGTTCGAACATTTCCGGAACTTGGCAATCACGTCAATGCGTCCCGGACGGATCAGCGCACTGTCCAACGTATCGGGGAAATTCGACGTCATGATGACAATGCGCCCCGGATTCTCCAAAATACCGTCCAATAGATTCAACAGAAACGACAAATCGACCTTGTTCTTGTCCTCATAATGTTCCTGAACTTGTTTAGGGACTGGATTCGGGGGAAGTGCATCCTCGGGTTTCACTTCCCGTTCCTTGACCATGTCGCTTTGACAATCGACGTCTTCCAATACATAAATACGCTGATCAAGTGGGATGCAGTACGTCTCTTGCTGCCCCGAATGCGGATTCAACACATTGATGTTTTCGCTGAAAAACAAATTCTCCAGTTGGGTCTTGGTCATGTCGTTGTTCAAATTGATGTTACATATATGACGGTTCGTTTCATTCGCCAAACACTTGATGGTCGACGTTTTCCCGGTACCGGGATTTCCCGACAACAAGAGACCCAATGTGTACGGAATGCCCTTTTCGTCGTACCATTTGCGGTTTTTCACAAAGAAATTGACCCGTTGTCGAATCGTGTCAATGTCTTCCCCAAACAGATTCGAAAACTTGCGGTTCGTTTGGAAATGCTTCATGGTAAACACGAAATTGGGCGGCAGGGCCGACAGATTCTTCTTTTTATGAATGTCCATAGGAGCCGCGAGAGGATGCATATTGAAATAATACCGTTTGTTCCCCAATTTATTCTTGACATTGATGGCATATTTCTGTTTGATGTCGTCCAAGAAATGGCGCAGTTGATCGGTGGTTTTCGTGAAACTATACACCTCCACAATCTGGACAATCGCATTGTGACCCCCCGCTCCCGAATTCACGTTGGTCGAGGTGCTACCCCCCGCATGATCCCCTGACGTGGATTCCGTCATACGGGCAAAAACGTCCTCGTCAATGTTGATCACGTCTTTTTGGTTCAAGATGAAACTCTCGCGAATGTAGCTCACATGGGTCGTGTTCTTGTTGTTGGTGATAAAATCGAGCAGGGCCACCCCCAACACATTCTCCGGATTGTTCACGCTGATCGTGATTGTGATGGAGGCCGTCTTCTTCTTCACCTTGTTGTCCGTGGGGTCTTTGGTGACATTCGACAAATCCTTTTTGATGGTGTCAATCTTGTCGTAGTATGTTCGCAAGAAGAAATTAAACACCGTGGGGGCATGTTTGAAGACGGCGTCGACCACACTGGTCGCCACAAACACATACAACATGGAGAACATGTCTTTGGATCCGCCGCCCGCCCCGTTCGGCCCACTTCGGGACCCCCCGTTCATATTCTTCAACATCAACATGGTCATCATGTTTGACTTGAGTGCATCCATCATGTTGTTACCAGTTTGCCCCACGGACGGGGGCGCCTGGTACATTGTACTCATCGTAGAATAATACATGAATAGTGACGAATGTTTAAATATTTTACGTTTTGAGAATTGGAAATGGACGACGATATATTTAGGTACGGGCAAGACACCACCGTTCGAGGTCGGCAATGTTTTTGCCTTCCACACACACAGATTTTCTACTGTCGTTGTCAAATAACACAAATTGGTAGGTTTGAGGGTGATCTACCGACGTTTGGTGGCAATCACGGTAAGAAACCAAAGTATATTTACCCAATGTGTGTGAAATATACTTGTCCCAAGGACGGTTCAACCCGTACCAGGTTCTCGAGTGCATGTTATATAAAAATGCCGGGATTTTTCTAAATAATTTTTGAAATATTCATTTTTGTCTACACCTTTGCCGATACAAATAATTTACCGGGGTAAAACCATATAAATTTATCCAGGCATATATGAATTTATACGATGACCAAAGATACGAGTGCGAATACATTAAAAACTCTCATTCGCATGGAGGACCATGCGTCCCCCACGAATTTGACGACACCCATGGCCGGGGTAGATGGCATATACTACATCAACATGAAACGCAGCAAGGACCGCAAGAAACACATGGAATCCCTATTCAAAGATCCTGTATTTGAAGGAATTCCCGTGACGCGCATCGAGGCCGTCGACGGTACCCTGGAAAAGGCCGACACCTACCTCGAATTCCACCAAACGGCGCGAAATCCGTACATGATGGAAAGCGAGTACGGATGCACCATTTCGCATTTCCGGGCCATCCATCAGTTTGCCATGACGGACGACCCGGTGGCCTTGATCGTGGAGGACGATTTATCGACGGAATTCTTGCCGTATTGGAAAAAGACGATACAGCAACACATTGACGACGCGCCGCCCAACTGGGAAATCTTGCAACTATCGTACATTCTCTTTTCCAATTACCACAGCGAAGATTACGAATTCATTCTCATGAACAAGAATTTCTGTGGCACAGCGGCCTATTTGATTAAAAATGACGCTGCCAAGCGACTCATTCAGTATTTGTGCAAGTACAGCAGTCCGGCGATGCCCAGGTACTGCATTGGTCCCGAGATGCCGCATTATCACCACGCTGACCGTTTCCTATACACATTCTTCCAATCCTTTAGTGTAAAATGCCCCCCGTTTACGTACCGCGACAACAACGATTCGGTGATCCATCCGGAACACATGGATCATCACGCCGAATCCAAAGAGAAGACCAAACGGATGTATTTAGGCTGGCCGATTGAACCGGAACCGGAACCCGAAAATCCTTAAGGGATGAATAACTGCACCATATACGTAAAACATTGTATCTTACGTATATCACATGGATCACATAGTCTCGTGGTATTTACACGCTAGACACCCCCAACAACTGCAACAGTTCATTCCGCTTTAGTTTAGAAAGATGGCGCGTCTGTTCCGTGGGGAGGTTCTTCGCGACGATGACCTGCTTCAGTTCTTGGACATTCATCTTGCGGTAATTGTCCTTTTCCTCCTCGGTCATGACCGGATCATCCTGGCGTGAGATGATTTCCTGCACAGATTGTTGAATGTCCGCAACATTGACTTCGTCGATATCGTTGATGTCGAGACCCCCCTCTTCCGTATCAGATACCACAATCTTGTCACCATCCTCCTCGTCATCGTCCTCGTCATCCTCGTCGTCCTCCTCGTCATCGTCATCATCCTCGTCGTCCTCCTCGTCATCGTCATCATCCTCGTCGTCCTCAGCATTCAAAGCTTCACGCGCCCCATGTATCTCGTGAATTTCTTGGAAAGTGGCCTCCCCCGTGTTAGGAAAAGGGACGGACATATTCGGCATATTGCACATGAAAGCGGTAAATGGTGAGGCCATGGGTCCAGAAGCACCTCTCGGTCCCACCATCGCTTTAACCGTGGCAAGTTCTTTGGCAATGTCGTTGATGATCGAGACCACGGTATCGTTCTTTTGTTCCATCGTAACCACGCGCTGTTTAAAGTGATAGACCAAGAGTAAGATCAAAATGAAGGAAATGGCTAAACTGCAAAAGAAGAACGTTTCAATACAACTAAAAATACCCATACTCAAATTATTTGCAATATACTCCTAAATAATCCGTTTTATTTATACGCAACTATTTGATCATGATGCCGATCATCCCAAGAAAATGAGAGGATATAGTATAGTTTTTATTGTATACCATGAATTCTGCCAAAAGCGCAAACAGTTCCATGAAAATAAAGGACAAAATGGAAGATTTAACTAAAAACACGATGAATTTATTTAGTGATAACCGCAATGTGCTGATTTTTGTATTGGCCGTCCTGTTGTTGATTTCCATTTTAGGGCTGCATTTTCTGGACGGTATTTACGATTTCATTCGTCATTTGATCGGCGACGTATTTTATGCGTCGGGCCAATTGGTCACCTCTTCATCGAATTTGGTGGCGGATACGGCGAAAACCACGATAGATTTAGGCAGTGGGGCCATCAACGACGTGGGCAGATTGATGATGTACGATAAAAGTCACGAGAAAACCAGCAAGCCCAGTCCCACGGGAAAACAACAAAAGGAAAATTACGAATCGTCTAAACGTGGCGGCGACGACGACGGGGCGCGTCCCCCGCCGCCACCTACCACGAATGTTCCCACGGGCTTGACCTCGGCCCCGCCCCCGCCCACTGGACAACCCACCAAACGCCACAAGAAATGCACTGCTCCCAAATACAAGCCCGTGCACAACCAACCGATTGAATTGCCCGAAGGATGGGAAATGTTTTTCGACGAACGCACCGGACGGATTTACTATGTGAACCGTAGCATGGGCTATTCCCAGTGGGAAGTACCCCGAAGTGATGTGATCTTGCCCCCCGGATGGGAAGAGCTCTTTGATCCTAAACTGGGGCAATATTACTATGTGAACCGTACCCAGAAGATTTCGCAATGGGACGTCCCGTCCCCGGGACAATCCAACGCTTGCCCCACGACTCCGGGGGTGACGTGCCCCCAATGTTCCGGTAAGGCCACGACCGCCCCCACCACGCCCATGCCCACGATGCAGACCACGACCCCCACGACCAAAGCCACGGGCGATCTGGACCAGGTGATTGAGTATTCATCGTACAAGTATATGAATGACCCGATGCCCGCCTCGCTCGAGGATCCTATACAAAAAATCATGCAGACGCGTGCGAGCAAGCCCTTTTGGTGCACCATTGGGAACTCGGACAACTTGAACGGTTGCCAAAGTTACGAGGGAGACCGCCGCATGTTCCACCCGTCGACGGATCATCCCATGGTATCGCCCAAGATCTATCCGTACAGTTGGTAAACCGTGGGGGGGTGGAGGATGGGTAAAGTCCCATACAATTGCTAAAGTTTGACCACCGACGGCATGTAATATTTAGGACCATCCAACTTGTTTCCGTTGTAATCCAATATCGTCGGTACGATGGAATAATAAAAGAGTTGCCCCGATTGCAATCCATTTCCAATATCTGTAAATGAATTGCCCAAGAGATCTAAATAGGCCTTCGGGTTGGGTCCATCGCGAATGACCGAAAACACGTCGTAATACCCGCTAATATCCACGATGGAAACGGAATTCCCCTGGATGGGGCCAAAGCGCGCCGACGTTATCAAGGGGGCATACGTCGTCGCCGAACCAATGTAAAACGGGAACCCGGGGGTGTCAAAACTGTACGGTGTGACCGTGTAACTGTAGGTCGCCCCCGGGACCAGTCCAGTATCCACGAATGTCGAGCCCGTATGTCTTACCGTCAATGTCCGCTGAAACGTGACGCCGCCGATGACACACGAACTGTCCATCG
>Ga0114968_10000324_pt1 | contig 35272 bp, 71 predicted proteins | sample M_130807_EF_Meta_FD_87020 | JGI IMG/M metagenome (GOLD analysis project Ga0114968, IMG submission 87020) | Freshwater microbial communities from Lake Montjoie, Canada to study carbon cycling - M_130807_EF_MetaG | ecosystem: Environmental > Aquatic > Freshwater > Lake | place: Lake Montjoie... | reverse complement strand
GGGAGATTCAGGCTCTCCCCTGGCCTTTTATTTAATTATACTAACAGTATACCAGTGATTAATACTTCGGTATTGTTATTTGCAGGTGTTACACGAATTCTTACATCTGTTCCGCTTACATCTGCTGAAACTGTTTGAAGTGAAACTCCACTTGTTGATGACATTCCATACTCTGTAATATATACGTTATCTGAAGAGTCTAGAGTTACCATAATTTTTGCAACTTCTGTGTGGTTTCCATTCTTTGCCTTAACAAGGAATTCTCCACTTCGGTATGAAGCCTTTGCCCATGCATAAGCTGTGGTTGCCGCTGCAGTAACAATATTACCTGTGGTTGCAGCAATTTGCTTAGCTACTGAGTTAACATTTACTGCTGTAAACGCTGTGGTTCCTGCAGTTACTCCAGAAAGAGCAGATGATGCTGTGGCTTCTGCTGCTGACTGTGCTGCGTCGGCTTCTGCCTTAGCAAATGCTGTAGTAGCAATCTGAGTTGTATTAGTGTCTGCTGCTGCTGTAGGGGCTGTTGGGGTGCCAGTAAGTGCTGGTGAGGCCAATGGAGCCTTAAGGTCAAGAGCTGTCTGTGTTGCTGATGATACTGGCTTATTAGCATCTGACGTATTGTCAACGTTTGCTAATCCAACATCTGACTTTGTAATTCCAGTAGGTGTATTAATTACTGGTGAAGTTAAAGTCTTATTTGTTAAAGTTTGAGCGGTAGAAAGATCTGCTGTAGTTGATGTGTTGATGCTAAATGAATTACCAGTTAGTGTTAAACCATTACCTGCAGTAAATGTGCCAGAACCTGAGAATTGTGTGAATACTTTTGGATCAGCGTTTCCAAGACTATTCCCTCCACCTTCTACAAGTACAAATCCTTTAGCATCATTAACGGTGCCCCTGTCTACAAAAGTGAAAAGTCCAGGAGTAAAAGAGTTTTTCTTATTTGCATCTGATGAACGAGTTAAAACTGCTCCCGATCCTGCTGATCTTCCTGGTATTGCATTTTGCCCTACTGTTGTACATGTAAATATACCATTTTGTTTAGAAAGGGTTTGGTCTTTTACAAGAATTCTATCTCCAAGGCTGACAAATGTGCTATCAATATATAATTCCCCTATAGGAAAAGTAAAGGTATCTAAGAATTCGTCATCGGGTCCATCCTGATAATCATTAGGAGCAGCGTAAGTTCCGCCGTTGGCCAATATGTCTGCTGTAGTTGCAAGTGCAACAGAAGCCTTAACATCTAAACCTTGAGCAACACCGTCTACATAAGCCTTTGTTGCTGCATCTTGTGCAGAAGTCGGATTTCCAAGACCTGTGATCTTGTTTGTACCCATTGCAATTGCGCCAGACATTGTTCCGCCAGCTTTTGGAAGTTTAGCGTCAAGGTCTGTGGTTAAATTTGAAATCTTAGATTGTGCGATTGCTGCTGCTGAATTAATATCAGCATCTACGATTGTATCGTTAGCAATCTTTGCTGAGGTTACTGCACCGTCTGCAATCTTTGCTGTTTCGATAGAGCCTGAAGCAAGTTTAGCAGCGGTTACGTTAGCATCTGCAATCTTTGCTGTAGTTACTGCGCTTGAAGCAATTTCTGCTGTGTCAACAGAATTGTCTGCCATCATTGCATTTGTAATTGTATTATTAGGTAATGTTACTGTACCTGTAAATGTTGGAGAAGCAAGTGGTGCTTTATCATTTAATTGTGTCTGAATTGAAGATGTTACGCCATTAAGGTATCCAATTTCAGTGTCAGATACATCTGCGACACGAGCCTGAATTGTGGATGTGTCAACAGATATTGCACCTGTTGTATCGTTGTATGAAAGTCCAGTTCCGACTGCATTACCGACGGCATCTTGTGCTTGCTCGTCTGTGTATGTTACTCCGCCAGTTAAACTAATTGTTCCAGTAGTGTCATTATAACTTACTGAAATATTTGTATGTGTTCCGCCTGTGAGTTGTGCTGCTGCGGTGTCTTGAAGAAATTCTACTGAGTTTTCAGTAAGGATATTAGATCCATTTACTGTAGCTGTTGATCCCTCAACAACTAAACCATTCTTAATTCTAAAGTTTTTATCTACTGTTGCCATTTTTTTATTTCCCCTTACGCCTTAAAATTTTAAGGCGGTTCTATAATATCTAGCGGTTATAGATCCACTTGTCGGTGTTACTTTCAAACTAATTATACCTGCATTTTCTTCTAATTGCACAGTATAAAGAGAATTATTTGTATTTGATGATATTTCATATCTATTTATGTGTAAGTCTGTTCCATCATTGACTATATCTAGTTGATCAGAAACAAGTAAGTTGCCTTTTTTGATTTGTAATGTATATCTTATTGTTGAATATAGAGATTTAGCAAAACTGTCTACTGTTGTTTTGTTCTCTATTCCACTTATTGTTAAATCATTATTTCCTTCAAGACCTAACAAAAGTTCTGCTGCTGAGGTGCTGTTTTCTATGTTGGTTAAAGTTGTTTGTATTGCTGCAACCTTGTACTGAATAGAGTTTGAATCATTAGAGCCATTTACTCCAATTTTTGTTTCTATTGCCTCAACAGCATCATTAAGATTTATATGCTGTTCAGAGTGCGATGGACTAGATAATGGATCCGTTGAATTAGGATTTGTTAATGAGTCTATCGAACTTGGAAAATTTGTTGCCATTGTTTTATTGCTCCAAAATTATGACTTGTAGGTATATTATATCTTATTTTTTATTATAAAATAAACTATTCTTTTGTTAAATTTTGCCACCATCTAATAATGATAATTCTAAAAAGCTAGAATCATTAATGTTGTCTGACGGAGTTCCTCCGTCAAACCCTATTACCTTGGGAATACTTTCTAAAACATTTGCTGTAGTGTTTATTTCTTTAAATGTGATTGGATTTTCAATATCAATTGTATGTACCTCTCCATCGTATGCATGCGTATGTAGATAAAATGGTGCTGGGTCTGTGTTTCTTGCTATTGTTACCCATATTAATCCGTTGTGAATCTTTAAAGCCTTTTCTGTTGTATTAAAAAATACATCGCCTTCCGACCCCGCAGGGTCGGATGATAATGTTGCTAAATTTAATAAAGACTTAAGTTTCATTTTTTATTTAGCCTATTACTACTACTTTGTATTCTCCTGATGCAGGTGCTACTGCAAATTTAATAGTTACGGCAGATGCAGATGTTAATTCTACGTCTGTCTCAACTTTAGCATATGGAGAAGCTGCTTGCGAAACCTGTACTAAAACATCAGTTGAACCCAAGTTATGAGTAACCGTGTATGATGTTGATACTGAATTTAACGTCTCGACATACTTTCTAGTTATTGCATGATAGTTAGTTCCATCATTTGTAACTGTCCATTTATCTGAGGACTCGTTCCATAGAATTTCAACATCTGTTTCGCTACCTCGCTCTACACGAATTCCAGCGTCTGCTACTGGTGCTCCAGTAAAATTAGTATTAAGATTAATCTTGTTATCAACAATGTTTACCTGGGTTGTATTTACAGAGTTAACTGTTCCTGTAACATTTAAGTTGCCACCCACAAGAAGATTGCCAGTAATTGTTACGTCATCTGGAAGCCCAATTGTTACTGCTGAATTTTCTGATCCTGAACCAGAAACTGTAATTTCATTTGCTGTTCCAGCAATTGTTGCAATATAGTTACCAGTTGTTTGTGTTGCAAGATTAACATTTTTAATACTTACTGCGCCATCTGTTACGGTAAAGTCTGCGTCTGCAAATGAAGCAACACCACGATTTGTAGTTGTTGCAATTTCTGCATCTACTGTTAGGGTTCCTGCTGTATCATCGTATGATACATCAATGCCTTCTCCAGCAACAATTTGTGAAGAAACAATATCTTGTACACGCTCAGCATTTAATGTTACTGCGCCTGCTGCTACGGTAAAGTCTATGGCATCAAAACTTGCAACACCTTTATTAGATGAAGTTGCGTCTTCTGCTGATACTGTAATTGTGTTGTTTGTTACTGCAACATCAATTCCTTCTCCACCTGAAACAGTTAATGTGTCAGTTAATAAATTAACTGTGTCTGTTCCAGTGTCTCCAGCAATTGAAAGATTAGTTGCTACGTTTACTGTTCCTGCTGCAGTCAAACGACCTTGTGCGTCTACTGTAAATGTAGGAATTGCTGTTGTAGATCCGTATGCTCCAGGTGTTACTGCTGTGTTATCTAGATCAATTACTGTTGTTCCTGTTGAATCTGTATACGTTGCTGTTAAGCCAGTGCCACCAGAAACATATGCACCAATAGCATCTTGAATTACTTCTAGGGAGCCAGATGTTGGGATCCAGGTTGTTCCGTCAAAGAAGTATACAATTTTATCTACTGTGTTAAAATATATTTGACCTTCTACTGGGCTTGAGGGCGCAGTGCTAAGGTTTTGAATTCGAGCATTTTGTAATTCATTTTTGTTAAGGTCTAAGCTAACTAAAAATTTTCTTGCCATTTTGTTTCTCCTTTATGACAGGTATGCTGTCCCTGAAAATGGTTGAGCCATTGTCAGCCTTATTCTATTTGTGTTTAAATAGTCTAGTCCAGTTTCAACTGTTTCTCCAGAGCTATCTTTTGTTGTTACGTTTGGGAAAAACCCAAGATTATGTGTTAGTGTTACTGAATATACTCCATTGGTTGGTCCAACAACTTGAGCAATTTCCCATGAAGATGAATATGCATAATCTGAACCTTCTTGAATAAATTTAATAACAGTTGCGCCAGACCAACTTAAATCTGTAAGTTTAGGTCCGTAGAAATCTGTTGTAACTGTGTTGTAATAAAAATCTCCAATAACCCCTAGGTTATTTGATGGTGCAGAGATTCCATTTAATATAGTTCTTCCAGCAGGGCCTTGTGGTCCTGGTGATTTTACAATTACTTTATTTTTTACTTCTTTTACTATTACTTTTTCTGCTGACATTATATAGTTACCGATCTGCTGAGAGTTAAAAACCCTTCGAGGAGTTTTATTTTATTCCCGTTAGAATCGACAACCATAACGTCATAAGAAGATTTTGGATAAAAGAGTTTATTTGTCTGGGTAGGTGTCATTTTAATGGTTAGTGTTCCAGTTGCACCATTAATTGTTATACCACCAGAGGGTGATGTTAGTGTAAATGCTAGCTTAGGTCCACCTTTAGTATCACGTACTTGCATCTTTGCAGTTGCATTTACTAAACTTATTGGTGTGACTTCGTCCTCTAAGGTGTATTGAACCTCAAAGGTAAAAGTAGCATTTTGATCTACTTCAAAATTCTTTTGTACTGCCATTTTCAAAATCTCCTAAAATAGGAAAACTCCTATGCTTATTTTAGCACAGGAGCTATCCTAATCGACTACTATTTTATTTTACTTTTTAAAGCCAAACTCTGTATTGCTTGGGCTTAACGCCTTGAGAATAACTGGGGCAATTGCTGCGACTCCTGCTGCAATTAAATCCTTTGGATTTGTATTTCCAGTCATGTATAGAGCTGTAGCTGCTGCTAGGAATGCTCTTCCGTAAGTTCCTAGAGCTGCTAGTATTTGTTCTGTATATGTATTCATATTATCTCCTTTTGGCTTTCGCCATTATATATTCTACCACTATGCGGTTATATCTACAATCTCACAGTTTCCGTCAGATGTGCATGCAAGGGTTTGATTTCCAGATGTTCCATCTTCCGTCTCGTAAAAAGAAAGATCAGCCCATCTAATTTCTTTAGGCATTTTGCCCAAAAGATCTAAATATTCTTCTTTAGATATCTCTTGATATGGAGCCTGCTTGTATGTGTGCTCTGACATCGGTAAAAATGAGATTCCAGAAACATCGTTAAAATTTTTGTATACCCAAGCTCCTACTTCCATCCATTCGTCTTCTTTAACTGAAACGGTAATTGATGGCTTGTGCTCACACCAGGCACGTTGGTAAACTAACCAAATATTTAAATGTTCAATAGCGGTTAGGTCATTTCTAACAATTGCACCTTCTGGTGCTTTTACTGGAAATGAAAATACGTAAGTTTCATTTGGCTTCATTACGTCATCTTCTACTGGAATACCTACTTCTTTTAAGAAAGTAGAAATTGGATCTCCCTTGGAGCCACGAACTGTTCGAATATAGTATGGAGAATGCCATGCATGCATTCCTGAAGACACCCCGACCAATTGAGATACTGTTCCTGATGGTTTTACGCATGTAATAGCGGCAGACTCTGGAATCCCAATTTTCCCAGCCTCATCTTTATTTTTTGCTCTTGCTGATTCTCTAAGTAAATTTAAAAATTCTTCCAAAGATTCCAAATTTTCTTTTCCAGACATAAACTTATGCCCAAATTGTCCAGTAAGAGATACTCCTAATAGGCGCTCTTCTTCTGTGTTGTCCTTCCAAATTTTACGAAGGTATTTAAAGTCTGTAAGAGTTGACTGCCATGTTCCAAGAATAGTTGCCAACTCAACTTTGCGTTCAATATCTTTCTTTGTATCATTTTCACGTAATACGACTTCTGAAAGATTACAAAACTGGTAAGGACGTAAAATAATCTCTGAGCAAGGGTTAGTTCCATAGTGTATATCTGGATCTCTTCTTCCATATTTGGCTGCTTGGGCTTGAGCTGCGGCCACATTGTATATACCTCGTTCTCCAGACTTTGAGTCATATAAAGATTTCCATTCTGCTATAAATTGTTCCATTTGTGGTTTTCTAGAATACGCCACTGAGTTGTTAGAGAGTGCACGTTGTGAATTGTGCTCCCACCAATTTCCAGTTTTTGCTTGTGCCATTTCAATATCGTTAATATTAGAAAGAGAAATCAATGCAGATCTGCGTACTCCGCCAACCACTACAATTTCACCTATTTTGCACATAATGTCGTGTGCTTCAATTGGCTTGAATTGTCTACCTGCTGCATTTTTAAATTTAGCAATTGTAAAATCAAAAAGATTAACTAAAGGCTGTGGGCCAGAAGATCTTCCACCCATAGTTTTAAGCCTTGCGCCTGCGGGACGAAGTTTGCTTACATCAATTGATGGAATCTGTCCAGTCCAAAGAAGTGCAAGTAATTCACGAAATGCTTTTGCCCAACCAGACTTAGAATCTTCAACAACAATTACCGTTGTAGATTTTTCAAAAGATTCTGGAATTATTGGAAGTTTATTTACGTATTTATATTCGACAGAAAACCCAACTCCAGTTCCACACATTAAAATGTACATTGTTTCGTCAAATGAACGGGGATTATCTACTGGTACAAATGAACAATTGTATCCCGCAACATGATCTCTCTCTAACGCTGGGCCAGCGGTCATTACGGATCTCATTGATGGCATAACGTTTCTATCTAGCACCGCTTGTTTTAATTCTGTTATTAGTTTTGATGAAGGCTCATATGAATGCTCTTTAAATAAATGATCTAGCATAAAAGAAAAATAACGATCTACTGTTTCGCTCCAAGTTTCTCTACGATTTTCTTCTGGCATCCAACGTGCATACCGAGACAATGCAATAAAGTTTTCGTACGGGTTTTCAATAGATGTTGACATATAGACCTCTTCTTCCGCCTGCGGATTAATTAAAATTTTTGATGAAGTCTAAGTGTATCAAACTTTTATTAACGGGTCTAGCCCTAGGAAAATTTTTTAAAAATATCTTTAAAAGCGTTTTCAGTCAACTGATCCCAATTATAATCTTTATGTATTTTAGTTGACTGAGCAAAATAATAATTTGAATATGCTTTAAAATTAATAGACACATCTCTCATAAGTTCAAGTAGATGTTGACGGTTTGGCTCAAAAACTTTTCCTTTGTGTGGAAATGGCCATGGTGAATCTATAATTTTTGATTTTAATTTTAGTGGACCAAGATATTTTTCGTAGTGAGCCCATCCGTTAGTACAAATAGTTGGCATGCCAGTTGCTAAAGCTTGAAATGGAATAAAGCCAAAACCCTCTCCATAGCTTGGATAAATTAAAACATCATGTGAGTTATACAGTTGTACTAGCTCTTCATTTGTTAAAACTTCTGTTATTAAATGAATGTTTGAGTAAAGGTTTTCTGGTGCGCCAATTATGTTTTTGTCTATAAAGTTATTATAAACTCTTGTTGTATTAATTTGGTCTGCTTTAATTGTTAAAGAGTATTCGGGGTTGTTTCCAAATAAACTTATAAAGGATTCCACAACCATTTGACCAGCTTTTCGTGGTGCTGGCTCTCCGACATGTAAAAATTTTATTATTCCGTCATCTTGCCTTTTATAAGGTTTCCATATTGGATCAATTCCATGTGGATAAACTTTATCCACCCTGTATCCGTTATCTTCAAAAACATTTGCACACCAATCTGAGGTAGTCCAAATTTCATCGCAAGCATCCATGTATTCTTTCCAGTCTTCTGGTATTACTGTAGACTCCCACGGAGTATAACTAATTTGATATTGATTTTTATGTAATTTAAAATACGATGGTTGTGAAAAATTAAACTGTACCTTAGATTTTGGGTCTTGAAATGGAACAAAGTGTCCCAGGTTATTTAGTGATTTAACTATATTTTCTCCTGCGTAGCCATACCCGTTTTTGCTTTTTAGGTTAGCAATTACTGTGGAAAACGATATATTCATACATTCTTTCTGGTCAACTGGCTTGACACTCTTTAAAGCACAATGGTACTATTATAGTTCGTTATCTCTAAAGGAGGAATGCCAATGGAGTAAGTAAAACAAAGACTTAGTGATGTTGTACATAACTGGGCCGCAATAGCAATAATAACATTATTCCTATTTTCCGTCCAGCCTGGACCAACTATTACTCAGGCTTTAGAAGTAAAAGAAGAAAAAACCGAACTACAACTAAAAAGAGAAATAATAAATAAGTTCAGCAATGACACTTATGAGCACTCCGAAATGCTTGCGCCTAGTGATCTAAAAGATCTATTATGGGCTGTAGGTTTTGAAGGGGTAGCTTTGAAAACAGCTTGGGCTGTTGCTAAAGTAGAGTCTAACGGGAGACCGCTTGCTCTAAACGACAACAAATCAACTGGGGACAAATCTTACGGAATTTTCCAGATAAATATGCTTGGGGAACTTGGCATAGATAGAAAAGAAAAATTCGACTTAGTTTCAAATAAGGAATTATTTGATCCAGTAACAAACGCAGAGATAACGTATTATATGACTAAAGGCGGAAAAGATTGGTCATCGTGGCCTAACTCAATAGAAAAGGCCAAGGAGTTGATTCCTCAATTCCCTAAAGCTTAAGGAGCATTTTTGCGACAGATACAATATGTATCTCAGTATATAGCTTTATCAGAGGAGAGCCTTGTTCCAAAATTGGAATGTCCAATGGATCAGGGCTCTCTTTTCTGCAATTTAGATTTAGAGGATAACATATTCTTGTATTGTATTTCTTGTGATTATAAAAACTTTATAGGAAGCTCTTTTTATGATAACATTGTATTATTAGTAGATGGAGTTAAAAATGTCTGAAACGCCAGTAAATCAAAATTTAGAAGATAACCTTCCAATGGTTGATTATATTATGCTACACAGGATATACGATTTATTAACTCTTATAGCAAATGAAGTTGCTGGTTCTGAAAAGACTTCAAAAATGGTTGAATACCATGAGCAAGGATACTTATTGGGGCCAGCTCCCTCTTATACTCCTGAAGGGGAATAAATGACAAATTTTGTTAACGATATAGCATACATCCCTAATCATATTTTTGAAGTTACTTCAATGACTCATGACATAACGTATGGGTTTGCAAATAAATCAAATGTTGCAAAAGTAGAATTTAAAAATTTAGAACATGGAATGATATTAAAAGATAAAACAATAGTAAAAAAAATAACTAAAGATAGCTATTCGAATAAACAACCTTTTTATTTTATGCATATGGCAAAAACTTCTGGAATATCTCTTCAAGAGGAGCTAAAAGATGTTTTTAAAGAAGAACAAATGTTTATAAATACTGTTCAGTATTTAAATGATGTAGATATGCTAAATTCTAAATTAATTTCTGGGCATTTTGCTATGTACCCAATTGATTTATTTAAAAAAAATAATAAAAATATTAATGCAGTGACAATAGTAAGAAACCCTATAGATAGAGCTATTAGTTTTTTTATTTATAGATTTAAATTTTATAATGCCATAATGGGTAGAAAAACAGAGTTTCCAACTAGTCGGCAATTTGATTTATTTTTATATGATAAAAAAAATTTAGACTTTATAAATAATTTCCAATCCAGGTCAATATCTTCAACCCTAAATGTAGCAGTACTTAATCCAATAAGTAATAACTATATGAATGGGTCAATAGATAGATATAAATTAACTGAAAAAATGTTTAGCAGCTGTCATTTTATGGAATATTCTGATGGAAGCCTGTGGAAAAATGATCTACATAAATTTAATATAATTGGGACAGTAGACCATAGAGATTTATTTTTAAATAAACTAACTAATCTTTTAGAAAAAAATAAATATCATTCAGTTTTTAAAAATATTAAAAGAAATACTTCTGGATTTGAAGTACAAGAAATTAAAAAGATTTTAACAAAATCTCAAATTGATAAGGTTATTGAATTAAATAATTATGATTTTGAGCTGTATGATTTTTTAATGACAAGCAAAGGAGTTTTTCAATGTTAGAAAAAAAGATGTATCCATTTTTTAGGGCTAGTATAAAATGGATTGATCACAGAAGGATTCCTCTTACAAAAAAAGTAGCAAAAGAGCAAAAGATAACTGATAACATTGACATTATTTTTCTTCCTAGCAACTACTATTCTTTCTTTTTAAATAGAGCAAAAATGATGCACAAGAATATGCTAAAGCATGGCAAAATTTTTTATAGCTACTATGGGAAATATGTAGTCACATATGTTTTTTCACCTAAAGGTGCGTGGGATGTTTTAGCTTTAAAGCAAAAGTCTTTTATGAAAGGTCCTCTTTGGGGAAGGGCAAGAAAACTTGTTGGAAATGGTTTGCTGGTTAGTGAAGATCCAGATCATTTTGTTTATAGAAGAATGACCATGTCAAGTTTTGATCACAATAAATTAAAAAACATGTCGTCCATAATGCTCAATGCCATTTCTGAACGTGTTGAAGATATGAAACACGGAAATAAGGAAATTGAAGTTTTATCTAAAATGAATTCTTTAACCTTGGACGTTATAATGAGGTGTGTTTTTGGAATTTATATTAAACAAGATTCAGAGGCAATAAAGCATAATACATCTATTAGTCAGGACGCTATAAATAGAACTCAGGATCCATCATTAACAAGATTCGAAAACCTTAATTTGCCGTATTTTAAAAGATTTGCAGACTCTACTGAATTTCTTTATAAATTTGTTGAAGATATTTATGAAGAGAAAATTAAATCTGGCTTAGGGTCAGATGACCTTCTTTCCGTATACATAAATACTACAGATAAAGATGGAAACAAAATGCCTAAGCATCAAATACTAGATGAAATGCTAGTTATTATTCTTGCTGGGTTCGAGTCAACTTCTAATACATTAGTTTGGTCATTTGCTCATCTAAATAAAAATCCAGAACAATATGAAAAATTAATAAATGAATCTTTAGATATATTTAAACCTGAATACTCCAATGAAGAGATTCTTGAAAAAATTATAAAAGCGCCTGTGGCAAATAATATAATAAAAGAAACTTTAAGGGTATATCCTACAATTTGGAATTTAGCTAGAATGTCAATAGAAGATGTTATTGTTGATGGTAAATTTATTCCAAAAAATACATTTGTTGTTGTTAGTCCATATGTTACACACAGAGACACAGATATATATGAAGACCCAGAAAAATGGAATCCAGATCGATGGAATAATGACTTTGAAAAAAGCCTTCCTCTAGGTGCTTATTTCCCATTCGGAGAAGGAAGCAGATCGTGTATTGGTGACCAGTTTGCTCTTATGGAATTAAAAATAGCTTTATTATATATTTCAAGTCAATTTAGAATTAAAACATATGGGAGAATGCCAAAGGGCTTAGATAGAATTACCTATCGTGTTGAAAAGCCATTGCGAGCAAAAATAATTAAACATTGACTTTATAAATAAGTTATTTTATACTAGTGTTGTATGGGTTGAGCATTTATGTTCCCCACACAACTGCATCATTAGATGCCAGAACCCAATCGGATCCGCCTCTGATTGGGTTTTCTGTTTAAATAGGTGTATAATTAATTCATGAGCCCAAGATATTTTGCTAAATTTACTAACAGCCCTTCTGCTCAAAACCATTGGTATCATTTTGCTGGCGAACATTTTCAGCCAGGAGACTCTGAATATAAAATGTATTTAAAATATAAAATATTCAAATATAGATTAAAAAAATTATTTCGACTTAAATAAGTGCAATTGCAAAAAATATAGTGCAAAAATTGAAGTGATCGACGGCGGTAGAGAAGAACATATAATTTTTACCCATATAGCCAATGTAAGAGATATACCTCTAAATTGCTCTATAGGGCTTCTAAGAAGGTTTTAGATATCTACCCATACCCATACATGCATTGGGTCTTAAAAAGGCTTTAAATCAATTTCTATAAGGGATTATCCCAAAAAACTATGATAAGAATTATAGCTGGGATAAATATTGGTATGAATTGTGTTATATGCATGTATACAGTATATCCTATTATTCTAGTTGACTAAGATTATATATCAATTTTTAAAATAAATATTTACTGGATTAAGTTCTGGGTAATTAATAAAAAAATCTGACTGAATATGCTCTAAGCTATATTTACTAATGTATATTAAAATAAGTATATATATAGATAGATTAAGTACTTTATCAAATTTATTCATATTATTTAGACTTATTAATTTTTCTCTGGTGAGTTCTGACCCTATGACAATTAGAACATACTATCTCACATTTAGCTATTTCTAGATCTATTCTTTTCTTAGATAGGGTCGTAATGAGTTCTGATACGTTTGCTTGTTTCCGCCCCCGCACATGATCAAAATCCATTACGTAATAGGGAAAACTTTCTTTACAATCCATACATGGAGTATTAGATTTTAGGTCCTGAATATATCTGGCTAGATAAGCTTTTTGTTTAGCTATGCTAGTCTTTTCAGACTTCATTATCTTATTATATATTATGTTCTTTTAATGTATATCTGGGTATTTAGATTTTTTAGCAAACCCCCCCTCCCCCCTAAGTTTAAAAAATCTTCTTAGAAAGACAGGGAGGGCGATTACATCTGGTATATCTGAGTTCCTTAGTGTAACCCCCCAAAACCTTGCCTAGTATAACATTATAAAAATTTTTCTGTCAAATGGTAGCTCCAACGGGAATCGAACCCGTCCTTTTGCCGTGAAAGGGCAATGTCCTAACCGATAGACGATGAAGCCATACTTAGTTAATCTTAAAATCTCCCCATTCAGCCCATCTAATTATTTTTCTAGGCTTTGCAATTCCGCCAGGAGTCATATGCTTCCAATCAGATAGCGGAGTATTATAAGCTTTATCGTATGCTTCTTTTTCAGAATTGGCGGAGACCGATATCTCATATTTATCTGTTAGTGTAGCGACAATTTTGTAGGAAGTAGAATCGGATTCTTTAGATTCCACAATAGGCCAATAGTAAACATCAAAATACATATAGTGATCACCAGCAACTTCAGTTGAGTAGCCAAGTTCGGAGGGGAAGGCAAGATAGTCTCCTATTTCCAGGGGGATACTTCTATTAAGCTCTGTTATCCTCATAGTGAATGCTTTAGTGCTTACGAAAACACTAAAATGTTTTGCCATGTCATCCATATACACGGATTTGTCAAAAGTAAAATTATATCCGAGATGTCGAGTTTTTAATGAACCTATAATTACGTTCTGAATAGTCTCTAGCTGCTGAAGGTCTTCTTCTCCAAATGCAGATTGACCTAGAACTACGTTCTGAGATCTAGCATGGATAATATTATTTAATCCCGCCATTTTATCCTGCTACGTAAAAACAAATTCCTAAAACAGCTACAGTAATACTTAGTAAAGTAATCCAATTTTTTAATGTCATTTTATTCATATCTATAATTATACTATATATAATCCTAGTCGACTAGTATATTCATATTTACCAAAATGTTAATAATATTTTATTATGTATGATACACACATTTGAAATGTCCGATTTGTCCAGATAGAGCGACCATATGTGAGGAGTATCACACAATTATTGAAAATATCTTCATGATTTTTGCGACACGCCGAGCCATAACCCCTAAAATGTCAGTCCCCCATGTTAAGATTATAGTATAACAAATTAAATAAAGAATAAAGAATTAGAGCGTGAGCCTAGCAAATAATCCCGAAAGGGTGAGCCTAGCAAATAACCGCTCAACCTAACGAAAGGAAATAAAATGAACGATTACCTTAACTATCTAGATGAGGTCTATGATGACCTAGTGTCTGAATATGGTGAGGGCATAACACTTGCCTACCATGTCGCTAATGAAAAGGAGATGTGAGGCAACTCACACTCTACCCCTAGCGTGTCGGCTTGATAATGTCGGACGCTAATGATAGTCTTACCTTAATGAACAACCTAACGAAAGAAGGACAGAAAATGAAAATAACAATAACATACTCACTATGGCAAGGTGGCAGTTTGCTATCAGTAGGAAACAAGGCTGAAAGTGCTGATGACTTATTAGCAGTAATGGCTGAGTTAAATAAACTTGGTAAAGGTTTTACTTACAACATTAGAGAGGTAGAGGTAAATAAGTAATGATGACTAAATGGGACACTATTCAAGCAGACATAGCAGACGCTTATGCCTACTTAGATGAGGCAGAAAAGTTAGACAAGCATAACGAGGAAAGCCTATTTGATGAGGACATGATTAGCATGGACGAGGTAATCGAAAAGGGCTTAACACTAGATTGGGAGGAATACGAATAATGAACTTAGAATTATTATTAGACAGCGAATACTTTTCGCTATATATTAACGGGCTATGGCCTAATGGTGTCGGTATAGATATCCCGACATGGCTACTAGTTGGCTCTATTGCTTTTGTTTATTCCATTATACTAATTAGGAGAGATAAATGAAATCTAAATTAGAAAAGGATATAGAATTAAAGGAGAGTTTCTGCCAATTACTAGACGACACTTATCCTACTTACAAAATCGGTTATTCTACTTTTACCGCCAGCGAAATCTTAGAATGTTGCGACCCTATCGCATTTTCTATCGGACTAATCGAGCATGAAGATTATTTAGCAGAAATGGAAAACGAATGACGGAAAATCCCGCAGAAAAGTTAGCTAACCAATTTAAAAATTCGGTTGAGTTAGATCACCTAACCGAAATACAATTAAAAATGGTTGAAGAAATTTTACTAAATAAATTTGGTAAAAAAATAAAATAAATAACGGCGTGTCGGTTTGACAAAAAGCGGAAGCGCCCACAAAAGCTGTGGGGGCAAAATGTGATTTAAGACACATTTAAAAAAAGCCCTGAAATCTGTGGATAACTTTCGGGCGTGTCGTGGCGTGTCGGGCGTGTCGTCCACAGGCTAAATGTGATTAAGAACACACGACTTGAGCGTCTCAAAATGTGGAATTACTGGAAAGTAATATGAAATTGTCGGTGGCTTCCGCTATAATTGCGGTATAACGAAAGGAAGTGGCTAACAATGGCTAACTTATACACAATACAAGATTTGCTAATCGGCAAAACTTATCGCTCTAATTCTTTAACTGGGGAAATTATCTCAGCAGAGAAATCTAATGTTTGGTATGAAAATGCCGAAGCGTATTTGGTAGAAATTTATTCTGCTCATACTCTAAAAAATAAATATCGCACAATTGCGGTTAAGGTAGGTGAATAATAATGGGATATATTGAGATATTTCGCCTTGATGAACAAGGTGCTGGGTGGGTAGATTTATCCGAAGCCACCCCTGATGAATTACTAAATTTAGAAATCGGGTTATTTAATGAGGGTGCGCTTTAGGGCGTGTCCTCCCCACTTTGTCGGTGGCTTAGGCTATAATTACAATTAACAAACTACGAAAGGAAAACTATAAATGGGAAATCTAGCAGAAATAATCGGGGTCGCTTGTGATGAGTGTGGCGGTGCTGGCTTCATATTTTGGGGCGATGAAAATAATTATGATGTAGAGAGTTGCGATTGCGCTCTAGAAATGTGGGGTATCTAATGTATAGACTAGATACTTACTATGATGGCGAATTAGAATATACACACAAATTCGCTGACGCATTACAAGCCTTTGAGGCTTTCGCAAAATGTTATGATGTTGGATTTGCTAATGAATTCGCAACATATAATTTATCTTTGCCAAATGGCAAAATGTATACTAAAAACTTTAATCGGATTGGATTGGTGTCGCAGAAATGATGACCCGTAAAGATTATATTGCTACTGCTGAAATTATGAAATATGTTTCAGATAAAATTCACCCTGCTTTATTTTCTAAAGTAGTTGTGGATTTTGCTTTAATGTTTGCGAAAGATAATCCTAAGTTTGACGCTAACAAATTTTATAGCGCAAGCGGTTATCGTATTCCGCAATTTAATTCTAAATAAACGGCGTGGCGTCTTGACAAAGTCGCCAGCTGCGCCCACAGGTTCTTGTGGGGGCATTTTGTGATTTAAGACACATGCACAAAATCCAGGGGATTTTGTGGCGTGTCGATTAGGTAATGTCGTAGGCCTCTGTTATAATTCTTATCCACCCAACGAAAGGTCAACTCATGAACGATATTAACTCATGCTACTGTACTAACTATTCTATTTGCACAATTTGTGCCCGTGGCTATTCTAGCGAAGGCATGGCCGTGTATGATCGTGATCTAGCGCAAGATTGGGCCATGTCAAGAATGGCTGATGCAGAAATGGGGGACCTATGATGTCAGACGTAGCTGATACAATTCCACTTATGTTAAAAAGATCTAATGATCGCAAGGTTACTAACCTTGTATCTAAAAATGGCAAGACTTCTGCCATTGCTAATACTTTCGGCCTGCCTGCGGGTAAGGCATTCTCATGCCCTGGCGCTACTAGCATATGCGAAAGCGTATGCTATGCGGGTAAGTTAGAAAAGGTATATAAAGGCGTTAGAGACGTGCTCATTCACAATTGGAATTTACTTAAGGACGCCGACGAGCCTACTATGGTGGATCTAATAGAAAATATGATTAATGATTTTAGAAAAGATTGTGAAAAGAAAAATGCTAAGTTATTATTCCGTATTCATTGGGACGGAGATTTCTTTAATGATACCTATGCACGTGCATGGCAATATGTTATTTTAAACAATACCGATATTCAATTTTGGGTGTATACACGAGTTAAGTCTGCAGCGCTCATCCTAGACGGTATTGAAAACTTATCTCTTTATTATTCAACGGATGATGAGAATAAAGATATAGCGCATGATCTACGCAAGACTGGTACTAAAATTAGATTGGCTTATTTAGGTAAAACCTTTGCTGTTACCGAAAATACTATGAAAGAATTAATTGGTAAGCCTGGCGCTAAATGTCCTGAAAATAATAAAAGCATTCCGTTAATTTCTACTAGTGGCAGCGCATGCGTGTCGTGTGGATTGTGTGTTTATGGAAAAGCTGATATAAGATTTTCTGCGAGTAAAAAATAAATGGCGTTATTCTTTGGACAAGTTTTTGGGGCCCTATTGGGGTTGGTACTAGTGGCCCCATTCATAATTTTTTCATATGTTGCGTTTAAAAGATTTGATGTTGATGGAGACGGGACTAATGATTATTAAAAGGCGCCCACAAAGCTGCGGGGTCGGGCGTGTCGTTAAGAGTGTGATACAAATCACCCTGGAAAATACGGGCGTGTCTTAAAAAATGTCAGTTAAGTCTGCTATAATTCCAATCTAACGAAAGGAAAACAATGGGATATAACACAGCACTAGACCTAGCAGAAAGTTTTGACTTAGACCAAGCAATTCTAATTCATCTACGGGGTAATCATTACCCTCCCGTTCCATCATCTATGGTAGCACCATGTATTGATGCTATTGATGCTTATTATGCTGATGAACTTAATCAGTTAATTAAACTGCCTGAAGGAATATTGTGGAAAGGCAAGCCTGAAGCCCCCGCTTATGCGATTATAGAGGCTCATCATTTACAAGCGTTTTTACCTGAAACCGACTTCTAATTGTCGGTGGCTGGTGCTATAATAAACCCCTAACGAAAGGAAACAAATGGAAATCGGAACAACATACACAACCACTACAAGTGGTATTACTGGAGTTATCAAAGCAATAGATAACCACCCAAGCGGAGTTAATCGTATTCTGCTTGATGTAAATGGAACAGAACGCTGGACAAGCGTTAAAGCATAACAAACCAACCCACCTAACGAAAGGCAATACAAATGGCAAGAGGCAAAGCAATACAGGTAAAAATCGCAACAACTAAGGTTATCAAAGCCCTAGAAGCAAGATTAGCCAAACTAGAGGCTGATTACACAAAGCAAGACGAAAACGAAGCCAAATACCAAAAGGCTTTAGAGAAGTGGCGTAAAGAAATTGGCAAGTGGGCTATTGCTAATTTTACTAAATCAGAAAACCTACGCACCAACTATCGCAACTGGAACAAAACTCTCAATGTTGATTTTGATATAATCGTTGATGAGAAAGATTTTCCTGCCGAGCCAACTAAGGACTACGAGCAACTACATCAGCACTCTTATCGTGAGATGAAAGATGAGATGGAAAATGCTATTCGTATTCTTAAAATGACCGATGAGGAAACTGTAAATGCTTCCACATACAACGCTATTGCTCGTTATCTTTAATTAGATAATCATAAGGGTGGGTGCGTGGGTTATAGACAACACCCACCCCTTATGGTATAATTTTTATTCCTACTAACAAAGGAACACAATGCGGTATCGTGTAGAAATCTATGATGCTAATAAAGCTCATGATCTAACAATTTATTCTGCAAACAGTTACAATCGTGAAGCATTAACTAAACTGGTTAAACCTAATTTAAACAAATTTGAAGGCAATGTTAAAGCATATGTTGTTGATACACAAGACAACAAAAAAGTATTTGCTGCATTCTTTCCAGAAGAAATCCATAACTCAATCTAAATCTTGGGGCGGTACCCACTGCCTGCCCCATCTTCCCCTGCGCCCAAGCTTGAAGGCTTATCCACAGCGTTACGGCATCCTGTGGAAAACCCCCGAAAATTTATGTCAAATAAGATAGACAATGTCAGTGCCCCCTGTTATAATAAACCTAACAAACAAACGAAAGGATAAAATGGCTCATAATCTCGAAGAGCAAGATGGTCAAGTAGCATTTGCATTGCGTGGTGCACCTGCTTGGCACAATCTTGCAAATCGCATTTTCGCTCAAGATGAAAATGTAACTACCGCAACAATGCTTGAAGAAGCAAAGTTAAATAACTGGAATGTCCGCTTGTCGGATGTTGCAGATCATATCCCAAGCACATGGAGAAATACATCAGATAATTTCTATGTGATTCGTGATAACCCGTTTGATCAAGGCACTGATGTTTTATCAGTTGTTGGCAAGCGTTACAAAACCGTTCAGAATGAAGAGTTATTTGCATTTGCTGATAACGTTCTGGACAATGATGCTGCAAAATGGGAATCTGCTGGCTCAATTAAAAAGGGCAAAGTTGTATTTGGCTCATTAGATATTCCACGTGAAATCGTATTAGACCCACAAGGTATTAACGATAGAACTAAGTTATATCTAATTGTATGGACATCTCACGACGGTTCAGTTGCAGTTCAAGCAGCAATCACACCCGTTCGTGTTGTATGCCAAAACACTCTTAATCTTGCAATGAAGGGCGCTAAGCAATCATTCAAGATTCGTCATACACAAACTGCTGAAGGCAGAATTGTGCAAGCCCGTCAAGCATTGGGATTAACATTTGCATATGCAGATGCATTCCAAAAGGAAGCGGAAGAATTATTCAAGCAATCAGTTACCGATAAGCAATTTTCGGATTTGATTCGCAATCTATATCCAAAGCCTGAAGCAGATGTTAAGGGCGCTTTAAAGAAGTGGGAGAATAAGGTTGTTCTAATTGATGACCTTTATCATAACTCACCTACTAATAACACAATTAAAGGTACTGCTTGGGGTGCGTTCAATGCATTGACTGAGCGTTTAGATTATTACCGTACCGCCCGTACTGGTAATACTGAATCGCTAAATGCTGGTGCAAGTGGATTTGATCCAATACTAACTGCAGAGAAGAATAAAATTCTTAAAGCAGTTAAAGCGTTAGCCTAAATAAATGGGGCCCGAAAGGGCCCCACCATTGGCCCATTAGCTCAGTTGGTTAGAGCGCTACCCTGTCACGGTAGAGGTCGACGGTTCAAGTCCGTTATGGGTCGCAACGCCCCCAAAGCTAAAGGCAGGATTTTTTTCTTACGACACGCATAATATTTTCCCCAAAATCCTTGTAATTGTCAGTTGGCACTGATACAATTGCGCTATTCAACGAAAGGAATAATATGCCTAACTGGGTGTATAACACATTAACGATACAAGGTCCAAAGTCTGAGATAGATTTTATCAAAGATAAACTTAACGAGCCATTCATGGTATGGCACGATAGTTGGAACATGGAAACTAATAAAATGGAAGTAACTGAATCTACATATTCTAATCCTATATTTGCATTTTGGAATATACATTCTCCATTACAAGACGGTATTACAATGCAAGAGTATATTCAGCAACCTACACGACTAGGAACAGACACGAGTGCACCTGATTGGTTTGCTAAAGAGGTAGCGCATGCTATGACTCAGAAAGATTGGTATTCATGGAATACAACTAACTGGGGAACTAAATGGGATGTCGCCGTATCAGACGGTGATGAGTATCCTGATACTGAGTTGCTTGAATATGAATCAAAAGGTGATGATAACTGGCTAGTATATAAATATAATACTGCTTGGTCACCTGCTGTAACTATCTTAACTAAACTAAGTAATCTTGTTCCTAACTCTCTACTAACCCTTGAATTTGAGGAAGAGACAGGTTGGGGTGGCGAATATGAGATTGTCCGTGGTGAAGTTAAAGAGAATCTAGAATATACCAATATGTGCTATGCCTGCCAATCCTATGACACAATAGATTATTGTGAAGAGGGATGTGGGGAATTCTGTTCATCTTGCAAAGAAGGCTCTTGGAGAGACGAAGAGGCTATGGCGCAATGTCAGACCCATAAGGTATACTTAACCACTACCACAACGAAAGGAATATAATGTTAGACAACCTAGAAACATCAATGTCAGTACCTCACGAGTATAACTCTAATCTACTTGTAACCTACAAGAAGATTGCAGGAACTTATGCAGCACCTGAAGCACCTGAATATATTACTCAGAAAGTAGTTGACTTAGAGTGGGCCCTTGAACAAGGTCGCCGTGCTGATGATTTATACAATGGCCTTAAACTTAAGGTTAATGAGTTAGAGGAACTTCTAGTTGAATTGTATAATCCTAATTATACAAAAGAAGAAGCGCTTCAACAAATAGCAGAACTGTTTGGATTTGAATTATCAAAGACAGTTACCGTAACTGGAACCATTGCCTTTGAAGTAACAGTTCAAGTACCACTTGATGAGATTGATAACTTTGATGCTCATTACAAACTCGGAGATGAACTTTCATTAACATCGTATGGCAGCGAAGTTGAAGTAAATGATTGGTCAATCGAAGATACAAATGTGGATTGGGACTAATGTACTTTGAACTTACTGCTCCGAACCAGGTAGCCTTTAAGCGGGCTATCTGGGAAGCGGACATAACTGGATTGGATCCACAAGAAATGGATTCATTGACTTTCAACATTGGAACTGGTAGTATTGAGAAGGTAAGTCGCATTCGTGATAAATATAATTTAAAAGAAACTTATTTATCTCAATTCGAGCCAACTGGATACTCAAGGAGAAAATAATGTCAGACTACAGAGATGGATTTCAAGACGGGTATAATTTTGCTCGTGAAGAGATCATTGATAAACTAAGAGAAATTGACATTTCTGACATTGACGGGTTCTTATTAGATAAACTATCTGACATGATTGAAGGTAACAAGATATGAGCGAATGGATTAAATGTGATGTTTGTCCAGCTCAGGCAATGCACCTTGTTAGAGGAACGACTGGCGAGCTGACATTTTGTGGCCACCATTACAATAAATACAAAGAGGCTCTAGACAAATGGGGCTATGAAATGGTAGAATTAAATAAAAAGGAAGTAACACCTCAACTAGAAAAGGCGGGAATATAATGGGAGACAGAGCAAACTTTGGATTCGTCCAACCTAATGGAAACACAATTGTGCTATACGGTCACTGGGCTGGGCACAATATGCTTGGCAAACTAGCAGACGCTGTCATTAAGGCACGTCCTCGTTGGAATGATGGTTCATATGCAACACGTATCGCAATCAGTCAAATGGTTGCAGATGAATGGAATATGGAAACTGGATGGGGACTATATATAAACGAAATTGGCGATAATGAGCACAAGATTGCTATCGTTGATTTTAAGCAACAGACATTTAGTCTTCACGAGGAAGCCCCACACAATGACTTGGATAATAAAGTCCGAGGAATGAACAATGACGCAATCTTTACTATGGACCTCTCAGTATTCTGTGAGAAGTATGCAATGGAGAATATTCTAGTCGTTTAATATGATATAATATTAATAGGCCGTGTGCCTATTAAAACGAATGGTGCATCTACTCTAGATGCTAAGTAAAGCAGGTTTTTCCTTTCGTTGAGGTCCTAGCAGCCCTTCTCTTAACCCCCGTGACTCTAAGCATGGGGGTTTAGCTTTGCCCCCAAAAGCGGAGGGTAGCATATGTTGTTTACGGAAGTCAAATATATTTCCCAGGATTTTGAAGCTTTGATCATGTGGTGTAGAACACACCTATATCCTATATACAATGTCAGTGGCATGTTATATAATTAAGCCATACTAACGAAAGGATTAAAATGGCAGAAGTATCATTTCTTGAAAATGAGAATCAAATGGTAATTGACGCAGAACTGCAAGCAATTGCAGAACAATTACTAGATGACTGGATGAATGAAAATCTAAATGAAGGTACATTCTATGCTGATTGGTGTATTGCTGATAGGGTAGATAGTAATTACCTGAAAGGTAGATTTAATAAACATTATAATTTAACATCTACAGATGAACATTATATTGAATATGATGAGGAGAAATAATGTTAGGTTATACATATAAGGATATACAAAACTTTGGTAATAGTTTAACTGTTGCTATTGATTCCGCTTCCGACCCTGATGTTAAGCAAGGTCTATTAACCATATGGGACTTCTTCGAAGGCCTACTAGCAGAAGGGTATATAGATGAGAACACATACTACGGATAAGTTAATTGAATATATGAAGATTCATTTAATTAGTCTTGAACAAGACCTGGAACAAATTGAAGGTCATGAAGTAATTTTAAGGTTTCCTCAAATGGGAGAAGAGTTTGCTGGAGGATATCCAAAAGAATATATACAGGGAGAAATTGCTGCATTAAACCATATCCTGGAGGTAGCAAATGAATAAATATGATCAAAGGCGTAAAGCCTATAATCTTAAAATGTTAGAAGAGAATGGTCAATTAGGTATATGGTCATTGGATAGATTAGGTAGGATTGCTTTCTGTGCCTTTTGTTCCACCGCCATAAAAGCGGGAGATATGAAGAAACACAAAAAGCTTTATCATAAGAAGTGTCATGCACACCTGTATATGACATTTAAGTATGATAAGTTTAATATAGAAAATCCAGTATTAGCAGGAAATGTCAGTAGCGACTGATATAATGAATAACTCTAACGAAAGGTATGATAATGAATAACATCTTGGAACCCCACCTACAAAAATTAGTTGACCTGGGAGAATCAGGTACTGACATCATGCATGGACATATGAAGAATCTAATGTATGAATGTGAAACTAAACTATTAGACACATCTCAATTTGTAGGTCAATTACAAGATAATCCTGAATATAAATATCTTTCAGGACGTATGGATACCTTGACAGAAATCTATATTATGACGTATAATTTAGCCTTCGCCATAAACGAAAGGACTGTATCTCGTGGATGATATACAATATGACAGAGGCCAAAAAGTTAAAATGCAATTGGACCAAATTGTCAATACCTTAAATAGCGTTGATGTAGCCATGTCATTAATATGGGTATGGGCATGGGATTTAATTAGAGACAAGTATCAGTCTCATGAATTTATTACTGAGGGCTCTGAGTATGTAGTTAGTACTGGAGTTACCTTAGATGTTATATGGGATAAACTTTGGGAAAACCCGCCCTCCGATTTTACCCTGGAGTTCGGGGCAGATCAAATGGACGAGGCTGTAATGGATTGGATGATTGATAACAACTTCCTTACCCTCCTAGATGATGATGATTGGCTAAACGATAGTTCTGACGTGGAGTCAGATGATGTACAACTTAATATGGAATGAAAGGACTAGGCTTCAAGGCGGAGCTCAGGTCAATTAGAAAGAGGATCTACAATGGCAACAAAGCGTGAATATCTAAAGTCAAAAGGCATTACAGTGGGCGTCCGTGGACGTTTCTCAGGTGCCGCTAAGCAAGCTCTGTCAGAGGCAGAGAAGAACGGCGTAAAGTTTACAGCTGAGGTAAAGACTAAGTAAACTAACTAACATTGGGTAGGGTCGATGGCTTGGCGTTATTGACCTTACCCAACCTAGCATGATACAATGACTGAGATTAGAAAAGGCGGATATGGCAAAAAGAATACAAGAAGAAAAGATAGCAGAAGCATTAGCAGAGGCAGTAGATAACAATTGGTTTAATCCTACATTGTGCGCTGACCTAATTGTTAATCACATGCCGCTATATACTCAAGACCGACTAATGATTTTAATATCAGAGGTCATAAGGCAACAAGCCTTGAGGTTTGAAACTGAGTGGGAGCATGGCTATACATCTGACGGCTTAATGCTATCAAGTCATTTGGCTGAAGTAATAGAGGCTCATCAACGAGGTCTGGACATCTAATGACCAAGCCTGTAGGATCTAAGCAGCGGAAGCCCAAAAACTGGGAGACTGCTAATGGACGGGACAGGAATCATGCCCTTGCAGCTTTTAGAAAAGTAAAGCGGGCAGAGAAAAGAAAGAAGTCCCAATTCCAAGAGTACTATGATTCAATGTGTGGTCCAGTAACTATAACATATAAAGAAGTAAATTTAAATAAGTAAACATTTGGGACATGTGATCGATTTGTACATGTATGTACATTTTGATATACATTGTCCCATTTGTTATATCTGAGTAGGGGCAGAATATCTCCTTTACGACAAGCTATAAAAAATCCCTGAAATTCTAGAAGAATATAATATAAATGTATATTAATCTTATTAAACATATATAGAATCTATTAAAATATATATAAAATGTGGGCAAATTTTCCTATTTACAAGACATGTTTATATATCCTGGAATACATTATATGATCACATTTGGATAACATTTGGCTCAAAGCTCTTGACAATATGGCTATTATATGCCATGTGGGTCAAAGTGGAGCATTACGGGGAGTTGTGGGGAATCGCTCAATTACATGTATATCTATCTAATTATATATCGATAACATTTACGTTATAATTAATAGTATTTACTTTGACTGATATGATGTAGATATGGCTCTAAAAGGTCATATAAGGCTATTAGAGAGGGTGTAAAGTTCGGGGGGATACTAGGAGTTGCAGATAAATCTTGACCTATTTTTTAGCTCATTCTTGGCTATATCTATTGCTATATCTTGGCTATATGCATAGCCATAGGTAAGTATCTTGCCCTTTGAGCTTAGGGTCCATGTCCAATTTAAACTAGGCAAAGTAAATCTACTTTTGTTATTTTTTTCTTTCTTGGTTATATAGGGGATATACTCCTTAATAGTTATTTCCATTAGAATGGAGCTTCTCCAGTATCTTTGGCTATACGTAATTGCTCTCTACCCCATGCATGGAATATGTCTATCTGATTCTGGGTATATAAGCACATCTGACATAGTGAATATACGAGATCACCTTTAGTATATAGGAAGAGTTCTTTCTCTATATAACATACATTACAGGTAATTTTAAACTCCCCGCTTTATTTACAATTTATGCAGTAATATGGAGCACGTAGTTGATCTATACCAACATATCCTGACTTAGCACATTTATAGCATGTAGCTTTAACTATGCTAGGATCTCCAAAGTCTACCCATTTTATTTCTAAATTTCTTGTGTAAAATACCTTGGTTGCATACCATGTAATGGCTATTAGTAGTAGTTCTATCATTAGTTCCCGCCTTTCAACAATTATGAGTGCATCCACAATCTGGACACTCTCCACCTGGAGCAGCATTACAATCATCGCACCAGTCTGGTGGATTTTGCTTATATCCTGGTATTTTTTCTTCAGTCATATAATATATTATACTATATCTATATTATTCTAGTCAACTACTTTATCTATGTGGATCTAATTGCATGATATGAGTAAATATAGCTGTGCCTGTAATAAGTATAGATATATGAATGTATAAACAGATAAACTTAGATATTAATCCTATTGGTCTATTTAGAGTAACTGTATTAGTCCTTGACATCTATATCCTTAATTCGTATCCAGCATCCATATTTATTTGGCTCTGCCGACCCTATATATTCTTGTCCAGTCTCCATATCAACTAGCTTCCATTTACCTGGAGCCTTGGTATGAATTACTAGGTCTATTGGAGCCTGTAGCTCCCATGCTGATCCGCCATCAATTAATTTTCTATGTGCCATATTTATCAATTATACTATATTGTGCCAGGTACTGGCAAGATGAGCTTCTATTTTCCGCTTCACTTTTTGCGCCCTTATATTAAACTAAATTTATTAAATAGAAGAATCTAAAATTACCTTACCATATGTCTTTCTACTAAGGATATCGTAATGAGCTTTATCTGCATCCTTGAGTGAGTATTTGAAGTCAGTATATGTATTCAGCAAACCATCTTGAACCAAAACAAATAAGGATTTTACAATATTAATAAATTTAGATGGGTCCTCAAAGCAGTTTTGTAGCCAGAACCCAGAAATAGTCTTAGATCCATTCATTAAGGTTTTCGGGTTAACTAAATTAATATTGGTGGAATTTTCGTCTGCCATGCCATAAACCACAAGCCTCCCAAAATTTTTTAATAAGGCCAAATCCCTTTCAATATCAGATCCAGACATGTTTAAAATTACATCAAATTTTTTATTATTTATATCAGTTTTAACCCCAATTTTGTTAAAAATTTCAATAACGGAATCTTTTGTAGATGTTGAGTAGACTTCGGCGTTAAGCATTTTTGCCAACTGTATCGCAATTAGCCCCACACCACTACCACCAGAGTATATTAAAACTCTTTCTCCACTCTTAACTTTTCCTACACTATTTACTAAATGCCAAGCAGAAGCCCCCTGTATAAAAACATGAAGGGCTTGAGAAAATGAAATTGTGTCTGGGATTTCCAGAGTTAAGCCTTTCCAAAGATTGGCTTTGGTTGCATAACTTCCTGATGGGGCTATCCCTATTACTCTTTTTTTATCTTTATCAAAGCCAGCAGATTCTGCGCCAGGAATAAAAGGGAGCCTTGAAGTGGTCAAGTATGTATTTTTTATTTGATGAGTATCTGCAAAATTTATCCCAGTTTCCTTTACATCAATTAAGGTGTGCCCTGGGATTTCCTTTAAATCTGGAACTTCCTCAAATAGCATTGAGCCTGGTCCACCAAATTCTTTTATAATTATTGCTTTCATTACACTCTTTCTATTGTATAGTTAATTGTATCATAAATGGTATACTTTTAATATGGATTACATTATTCTTACTTTCCCCAGGTCTGGGTCTAACTACCTACAACAGCTAATTAAACAAAAGCTTCGTGACCCAAATGACATTGATACCCACATAGAAATTCCTAAAACACATTTGCCTTCTGAGGCAGAGGGTAAGAGGATAATAACTATTATTAGAGACCCTTACGAAACAATGAGGTCATATACCACCCTTGCTGCTAGTTTTCCAGAAAAATATCCTGTAGAAGGTGGTGGCCAATGGAAATTTCCAGCACAGGAATATATTGATTTTTACTCATACATTTTAAAAAATCAGGCTATAATTATAGATTACAGGGATTTTGTATCTCGCCCAAATGATGTGCTTGAATATTTAGCAAAAGAAATGTCATTATGCGTAAACAAAGAAGAGTATGTTAATTACCTATTTAATTCTGAAGATCATCTTGTTTCTAGCGCCGCCTCAGATCTTTACAAGACTATAGCGTATAAAGAACATTTCCCAGATAATTTTTTCAAGATGTTTGAATGTGTAAAATGGTACAAGGGATCTTTAAATAGAGTGATTAAGCTCTCTTAAACGTTGATCTTCCCATAATCCTGAAATAGATTCATTGCCAATATCATCAAAGTAGTATCTATTCTGTTCTGGATTAAATGTCCACCCATACCACATGTCTCCCTCAGACCATGTTAGATTGGTTGGGACTTCTTCTTTTTCATATTCAGCCAATGCATCTAACAATTCTGCATTTTCCAACTCTACCTGCATTATTGCCTGCATAAGTAGCCTTGGACGCAGTAATAACTTTAATGCATATATCAAATTTGATATCCTTTTTGTCTTTCTTTTTTTGTGGCCTGCTTATATCCCCATCCGTATGATGCCAGCATTAATAAGGCAATCGCTGATGAGTGTAGTAGATCAAACATGTTTACTCTTTCCCCGTATCGATAGGTTTAGGATTGTACCCACCCCTATTTCTTTCTAATACATTAAACCCAGTTGCTCTTTCAAGCACCATGTAATGATAATCTATAAGTCCTAATTCGTCTTCAAGTTTTTTTAAAATTTTATCAATTGGAAGATCTCCGCATGTGTACAGATCAAACTGAATCTCTGCTGGATTTGGCTCATCCCATATATGCAATGCTATATGGCTGGTCTCTATCATGACTATGCAAGTTAAGCCCATATTGCCTTCTTTAGTCACATAAGATGAATATGGACCCTGTATGATCTTCATGTCGATAGAGTGGACTAATGACTGCATCCATTTTATTGCATCAAATTCATTTTTTAACGGAGCATTAGTGTATCCGTTTACAAGTAATTGATTATGCAGTGGCACGTGGTCTCCAATTGTAGGTTTTTTCTGGGTCTGTCCAAGGGTAGCCATTTTCAAAATCCCATGGATACCATACATCTTTCCACCATGTTCCAGGGTTTTCTTTATTATGTCTGTCTAAATGTTCTTTATATGCATTTTCATACCAATCTAATTTTTCTGGCTGATCTTTCCAGATAGATCTAGCAGCATATAGTATTGCTGTAGGAGATCCTGCTGGCAGATGCCAACTGGTTTCTGATTTATAAGAAAGCATTTGAATTTCTTGCATTTTTGCCAGAAAACCTAAACTTAAGTGGCCAGAAATAGTTTCTTGTGTCAATCCTGTTTCTTCCTCAATCTCTTTATAAGATTTACCCTCTAGGTAAAGATTAAAAATAATTTCTTTTTCAGTCATTGGTATATTATATAACATATGTATAGTTTTAGTCAACTACATTCCCTTTGGAGTTTGTCTATACCAAGAGTCTGGATACGCCTTGCTTTTAACTTTAGGAACTATTCTTCTAATTTCATATAAGCACAATGAACACTCACCTATGTATAGATAATTACCAGATTCTAATTCTGTTACTGCAGTTGTTTTACCTTTAGATAATTTGCTACAATATCTACAATAAGCATCTATTTCTTTCATCTAGAGCTTCCTAGAAATGGTGTTATTCTGCTTTTTCTTTTTTCTTTGTAACCCATATCAAAATCTTTTAATTCATCGTATCCATATCCTGTTGTTGGCTCTGGATTAGGCATATCGTCTCCCATAGCCCCACATATAGCGCATGTTACTTGACCGTCCATGTCTAATTTGAACTCATGGTCATGCATCTGTTAGTCTAAGCTTTTAGTAATTATTGTATATATCCCGTGGGCAAAAATGGCCAATAAAGTAACTATCATTAATATATTTATAATATTGCTTTTCATAGCAGAAAGTATAGCATAAATAGGGGTGAAATGGCTAGTATAAATACAATAGTTTCTATAAGTATTACTTTGGGGTTCCTTTTTCTTCTTTTATTATATACATTAAATCCAAGATTTCTCATTAGAAAGTTTAAATAAACAAACATTGTTAGGTATAGGTTAATGGATAGATTCTTTATAAATACCCACGCTGGGTCTGTCACCCAAGCTTTAATTAACAACATAAGTGTATCCACACCTTTCACACGAGCTGTAGGTAAGCCCAGTAAATGGACATGATGCCTGAAGGTAATAATGTTTAAATATTTTGCATTTAATTTTATTCAGCAATATTTTTTATCGCTTTCAGTACGCCATCTGCATAATCTGGATGTATCCTACTAAACTGAACAATTACTCCATCTATTATGTCTTGATTGGCTTGAGATAAAGATACTGCAATATTCTTATACAATCTATTTTTTTGATCATCATTAAACATGTTCCATAAATTTCTTGGCTGTAAATAATAATGCTCTTCCGCTTGTTTATTTTGAGAATCCACATAAACCTGAGATGCCTTATATAGCTCAAAATCTTTTTTTACATGATCTGGTAATGGATTTAACTTTTTGCCCAACCTTAACTCTTGAACCATGGGATATGCTTTTGCTCTTGACAATAATGCAAAATCTGGAGAGAGCCCAATTCCTACTGGCAAATTGCCTGGACCAAAACCAATTTGGTCAAACTCTTTTATTTGATTTTCTGCCAATTCATTTAATTCAATTTCACCAACTTCAATTAAAGGAAAGTCTTTATGTGGCCAAATGTTTGTTGTAGAAAACATGTTGTATTCTACGTTTTCCCAAGAGTTTTCTTCAGCAATCTGAATATACACTTTCCATTTTGGAAAATTTTTACCAGATATTAAATCATGCATATTCCTAGACATCTTATCGGGTTCGTTAAAAGAAATTAATGTAGCTTCTTCATCTGTATAAAAAGCCCTACCTTGTTGTGTTTTAAAATGAAATTTTATCCATACCCTTTTACCATTTTTATTAACCAAAGAATATGTTTGACAACCATACCCATTCATATTCTCCCAGCCCCTAGGTATACCAGTATCAGAATAAATCATTGTCAAAACATGAAGTCCAGACGGATTTGATTCTACAAAAGCCCATTTGTTATTAAAATTTATTGTATTTGTTCTTTCGTCTCTATTGAATGCTTGATGAAATACATTAGTGCTTTCAGCTTTATCTACCCATTGGATAGGAGTGCTTAAACCCACAATGTCTAATAATTCATTATCTCCAAAAAATCTTACGCTGAATCCCCTGTTATCTCTTAACATCTCCGATGTACCGTGATCTGCAACAGTATTTGAAAATCTTACAGCTATTTTAAACTTTTTGTTATTTCCAGTTAAAAACTGTGCAGTTGTATACTCAGATAAATCGTTGGTTGATGTAAAATCACCATAATATCCGCTACCGTTAGCATGAAAAAATCTATCTTTTGTTTTTAATTCATTAAATTTTGACAAAGAAAAACCTATTATTGCAGGCATATTACCAGTGGTTTTAATATACTTTTTCATTTAATTCTTCCCCATCCTATTTTGTTCCATCCACGTTCATGTGCGTAATAGATAAATACTTTAACAACAGTTTCCCAAAACGCAATTGTCACAGAAAGAGTAGCGTTTCTTGTTATAGCATAAGCCACGGCAACAGAAGAAAGAGTTCCCCATATTCGATAACTTAACGCTTTAACAAATGATCTAGACCTAGTTACTTTCATTTTCGTCCTGTTCAAAATAAATCATTGCTTCTTTATCTGACCAACTGCTGGTAAAAAATAAATCAGATACCCATCTGCCTACGCTTTTCAGTAGCTGATATAGCATGAATGTCTGCCCCCAAATCTACCTGTTCAATCTTATATCCCACATCACGACCATAAACAATGTTAGTTATATTAGGTAGCCTTACTACCATTGATCCGTCCATAAATTCATCTTTGGCAATATACTCTTTTACCTGATCAAATGTAAGCGGATCTTTTTCGCTAGTCTTGTATGTATTTCTAACCCCAAGCATTACTTGATCTGTTCTTTGCCCTGCTTCTTTATATAAAGCATGATGACCTTCGTGCCATGGTTGATACCTGCCCAACATTAATGTTGTAGGAAGTCTCCAGTCATGTATTTGAAAGTCTATGCAAGCAATTCTTGCAGCATCATTGTATTCATATAAATCATCAAACATTAAATCTACATTGTGTGGAGTTTCCCACATTGCTGTGGTATCAGAAAAATCTCTAATTGGTTTACGATTCATCCAAACAATTTTATCTGGTTTGCCAAATGCTTTTCTGGTTTCTTCTGTTGGGTTTACAAAATCTGCAACCACATGATAACCTTGTTTAGACAGTAAGCGTGATAATGCACCCATTCTACGGGCCTGTTCAATTCTATCTTCTGGTGTAAATCCTAAATCTTTATTTAATTCTGCTCTTACTTCATCTGCATTTAAATGTATGCCATTAATTCTATCCGCTAACTCTTTTGAAAATGTAGACTTGCCAGCTCCTGGCAATCCAATTACTTGAATAATCATTAAATAATTCCTGTTTCCTCTGCGTCATCTATCTGATCATCTATTGTTCTTAAAATATCAATATCTAGCTCCGAAGAACTAGATAATGATCTTATGCACATAATTAAACTTTCTTTGGTCTACCAGTTTTTTTAGGACCAAGATTTGTTTCTCTGCGGATACCATGTTTATTAGTATCTACTTTTGTTGCTGGCCTTGGACCATTAATTCCTGATCTAAACTTTCCTTGATTTGGTTTTTTACGACCAACTTCTTGAGAAGTTACTGCTCCTGCTGGTTCATTGTTTGGCGGTGTCGCCATACCTGTGCCATTTTCACTCATTGATAAATTGTCTTGTCTGCTCAGGTGTTGAAGTCATGTTTAATGTTAAACCAGCTTCTCCATCTCTTGAAACATCTGTTATTGGTGCTGAAACAATACCTGTTTCGCTTCCTACTGATTCACATCCGCATTCAAAACACATAATTACATGCCTCTATATGTTGCTGCGTTGTCTGACTCATCTGCTCCTGAAATTGGAAGTGAATCTGATGATCCTTCTTGATTCAATCCTGCATTGCCTTGTGATGACATATCTGATGAGGCAAAAGCTGAGCCTTCATTATCTGAATAGTGTGCATCAATATTGTGTTGTACTGCTGGCTTTACTGTTGCAAAACCGTCTAAATTTAATCCGTCTGACATTTTATTTCTCCTATAGGTTGTTTTATTTAGATGGGTCTAGAGGTCCATCTATGCCTCTATTATAGCATTTAGTTGATTAAGATTTATACTGTATATTATAGCAATCTACGCACACAGATATTATTTTTGAGGGGGAATTTGCTATTCTGGTTGCTTTATTTGGGCAACCTTCTATTTCACACATATTTGAAAACACTATTTTATTTTATTTCCAAACTTAGACCACACTCTTTCGTGTAAATAGTATCCAAGGGCTTCCCATCCTATATATATAAGGGCCCCAAGACTTGCATATTCCCATTCGCCAGTAAACAAATATATCACGCCAGCCACGCCTACAAGATGAAAGGTTTCCCAACTTGCTGTTTTCAATAACGTTTTTTTATTGCTATCCATTATCTCATTCTATCATTTATATGATAAAGGGGCAAGGCCTAAGCCTTGCCCCTTTTAATTAAATTAATTACTTAATCCAATTTACCTTTAGCTTAGGGAACTTTGCGTTCCATTTTTTAGCCAAAGCATTGAATTGAGACTTTAAAGATGCAACAATTGCTTTTAAAGACTCATTTTCTGCTTTTAAAGTTGCAGTAGATGAATCTGCTGCTGCTTTATCTGCTGCACGACCAGCTTTTTCTGCTGCAAGTGCTGAATTAGCAACTGCTAACTCTGCATTCTTTGCTGCTAGTTCTGATACAACATCACGTACTACAATTGTAGCGCTTACAGAACCTATTGGTGCTGCTAAGCCTGTTACGGCTGTTGCTACTGTTGCGTATGCAACTACTGTTACTGAACCAGTGGCAGGAATTGTTACTGTCTGCTCTTTTGTTCCAAGTGTTGCTGTTGCTGAGTCAGTTGTTAGCGCTGTTGAAAGTGCTGTTCCAGAGGTTGAAACCAAAGTATTAATTGTGGCTCCACTCTTTAGATTTCCAAATACATCATATCCAGATACCTTAAGAACTTGTGACGTACCTGCTGCTGCTGATGCTGGGGCAGACAAAGTAATTGAGTTCAAAGCACCTGCGGTACCTTGTACATAATAAACTGTTGTTGTTCCTGCACGAGTAATAGATACTGATCCTACTGCTGTACTTTTAGTATATACATAAAAGTCTGCCGATGTTCCAGTTCCCGTTGCAATTGATAGCGTTGATGTTCCAGATGATGCTGTTACTGCTGAACCAGTTGCTGCAAGAGCAGGTACAAGAGTTGCATTTACTGCAACTGCCGTTACTACTGTTCCTGTGTCTACTGATGTTACAGCAATCTTTAATGCATCTGCTGCATCTACACTGTTATCTGCTGGCACTGGTAGTGATACAGGAGTTGTTACTACTGTTCCACCCGTTGCTGCAGATCCCGCCACTGTTAATGTTACAGTTCCAGGGTTAGCGTTAGCTGCTGGCGTTACAAGCATTGTGCTAGTCAGGGCTGCAGCGATGATTAGCGATACTTTCTTGAATGAGTTCATTCTATTTATTTCTCCTTATGTTAATCTGTCTCTTTTACGAGTTCAGAAGTTTGTGACATGTTCACACTATGTAAGACGCTTTTCTATATCAAATGTCGCTAGTGTAACTCATGTATTTTTACGTGGAACGAACATGGGTCTCCGCCTTCATCCCATTCTTCCATTTCTTCATCTGACATTGGTGGGCCATCATGTGTATCACAAAACACATCTGATATCCAACCACGATCATAACCACTCTTGAGCCATATTTCAAACTCTAAATGATTTGCATCTTCGGAATCAAATTCTAAAACCATG
>Ga0114968_10000321_pt1 | contig 35316 bp, 25 predicted proteins | sample M_130807_EF_Meta_FD_87020 | JGI IMG/M metagenome (GOLD analysis project Ga0114968, IMG submission 87020) | Freshwater microbial communities from Lake Montjoie, Canada to study carbon cycling - M_130807_EF_MetaG | ecosystem: Environmental > Aquatic > Freshwater > Lake | place: Lake Montjoie... | reverse complement strand
CGCACCGTCTCCAAATGGAGTTCAGCGACTTCTTTAAGCGTGAGGCCTGACCACGTATAGCCGCCGGCCAAGGCAAACACGATCGGCACATTCTGCGCCCGTGCCCATTCGACCACCCTCATCTCACGCTCCTGAATAATCTCGAGCGTGATTCCTTTCAATCCCCCGGCCCTCTCATGCGTGTCCATTCCCGCATTATAAATTAAAAACGCTACCCCCTCTAAACTTTTCAAAGCTTTCTCTACCGTCGCTAAATAAGTTTTAGGCTTAGCGACGACTTGAATAAAGTGCCGACTCTTCGCGGTCGGCGTCCAACTATCATACGAACACACACTCACATCCGCGAGTCTCACCCTCTTATTCGACTTCAGAATATCGGCCGTCCCGCCACCATAGTGTGCGTCGAGATCCAAAATCCCGACCGAATTCACTTTCTTCAACGCCTCCAACGCAGCCAACGCCAATCCATTAAAGGTACAGAAGCCCATACCCGCATTTGCCCGGGCGTGATGCAGTCCACTCGAAAAACTCCCCGATCGACCATTGCGCAAGGCCTCATTCGTTGCATCCCGCATCCCACCCGTCGTCGCCAAAATACTCTTAATCAATTTCTTGGACGACATTCCCGCAGCGATGTTTTTCTTTTTCCCACTTAGAACGTCATCAACATAATCAGGCGAATGTATAAGCATCAACTCCTCCTCCGTGGCCAATTTCGGGGCGACTAGTTCAACTCGAGGCACCCGACCCTCCTTAATCATTTCAGCCAGGAGTTTAGACTTCGTTACCGTCTCCAATCCCTCGCCCACCGCATAGTCATCACTGTAAAAAACGCGCAAAGGATACTTAAATTTGGAGAACGACATTGTATAATTATATTAGAATTATACCACACCCTGCAAATCGGTAGGAACTCGACTCTGTCTCGGGTAGGGGCGCGACTGCGTCGCATCCTTCACAACCCCATGTCACCTTGTCCCCTCAATGGTGTTCCCCTAAATTTGCCCTGCCCTCTGTGCGATTGCGCTCAACGCCCCCGCCTTAAAGGCCTGCTGCACAAACCCATCCCATCTATCATCCACGAAATAAATCAGCCGCAAATAATGCACCAATCCGACGGCCGGCATCTGTGCTATCTTCTTAATATTTTCAGGATCTAAAACCGACCAATAATCAGGACGCCCATACTGATCATCCACTAGCCATCCTGACCCCCGCACAAATTGATCAAACCGCTCGGCATCCGCATTCACCGTCCCAGCCAGCCAACAATGATCACGCTCCCTGATAAATTCAAAGCCCGGCTTAGCGAACACCTCACTGAATTCTGCGAGCCGCTTGAGCTTGCCCCTTCTCACATGGATATTTTTGCGCCAATTGGGTGGTACCACCATAGGCCCTTCGTTCCAATCCAGGTGACTCACATTCTCGCAGTAAACGAAGGACCAAAGTTCATTATATGCCTTCCGCCACGAATGGATATTTTTAATTTCATCAGACCAGCTTTTCACCGAATCACTGGGCGTTAGGTTTGTAATATACCTCACCACAACTGACTCGCATCGCCCATATTCATGATAGCCGTGCTTAATGAGAACCTGTCTATAATTTAAATCGGGAAATTTCCCGTATCGGCGAAGAGTCCACTCAGTGATCAGGTTTTCCATGAAAACATTATGATAAGCGAATAACTCCGGAGCTAACGTTAAGCCGTGATAATAAACATACGGCGTATTACCTATCATAATCCCTTCGGGCCCCCACTCCACCAAGCATGCCTCGTTAGGCATCTTAACACCACGGCACGGATGCGCGATTAATCCACCGCGAACGGTTTCATGGATTCTATAGCGCTCTTCGGGAAACTGTGACCTAAACGCCTTAACCAAATTTTGAGGTAATGGACGATAGAGATTAGTCATGTGCCCATCCTAAAGACACGCACATCACTTCTCAACCCACCCCCACGTCATAACTGTCATACATCTCTCCTCGCCAACGTGCTAACATGCCAACTCGCCCCCTCGCGTGCTAAGCACGCGCCCCATCCTCCGGATTTGGCTCCACGATAACCACGCGACATCTCTTACGCAGCACATTGAGAGCTGTTTGCAACGCGGCCAGTGTCTCGTAATCGGGTGCAGTCGCTGCGTAGTAACTATCATTACCGGGGCAAGCACCGTCATAGAACTCGATTGCACCCACTTCTTCATATTCATCCTCAGAGCCATCACCTGTTTTCGATCTCGCTTCTAATCGGTCGAGCACCTCTTGAAGATATGGGACGGCTCGGGCGCCAGGGCAGTTGTGACGGTACCAATCGTCTTCATGACTCTGCTCAAGGGTCTCGCGCTCTTCTTCCACCTCTTGTTCCCACTCCTCACGAGCCTCCTCCCGACGTTCCTCATATTCTTCGTCGGACTCATTTTTAAGCCTTCTAAAATTATCCTCATCAAACTCTTCCTCTTCGTATTCGAAGTCTGGGATCTCATCATAAATTGTACCGTTCAGACAAAGTTCAAAGTGCCCGCTATCCGTCCAGAATGCATTAATCACATTCCAACCAGGTTTGATTTTCTCACCCGCCTTTGCCGGCAACTGCCTGCCTTCGGTTGCAGACTTAGTTTCCGCAACCAGCTTAAACCAAGCCGGAGTAAACAATGCCACCCCGCCAATCGATAATGATTTCAAAAACTCTCTTCGTGATAGATCGCTCATAGTCCACCCAAACTATTTTCCTAATTCCTCATCCGCAATTCATGCGAATGTCATAACTGTCATAAATCCCTCCAAGACTCTAATCACAAGTTTTAGAAGGATTCTACTAAGTCTCTCGCCTATCTACCTACGAGTCTTTTTAAATTATACTAGAATTATTAACTAGAACTATCCGACAAAACAGGTTAGGTTAGCCAATAAATATTCCCATGAGCGAACCTACCATCACCTGTCCTCAGTGTAAGCATGAAATTAAACTCAACGAATCACTCGCTGCTCCGTTTATGGAAAAAGCGCAAAGAGATTTCGAGGCTCGTATTGCTTTAGCCAGAGAAGATGAGGCCAAGAAAGCACGCCTCGCAGCCTCGACAGATTTAAACGAAAAAGAAAAAGAGCTCTCTGAGCTTAAAGATACACTTAAAAGCCGAGAATCCAAATTAGCCCAGGCACAAAAAGACCAAGCGGAGGCACTTAAACTTAAACAACAACTCGAAGATGCTATACGCGAACATGATCTCAATGTACAAAAGCAAATTAATGAGAGACTCGCGACTGTGCGTGAAGAGGCACGCAAAGAGGCAGAAGATGAGCAGAAATTAAAAGTCTCCGAAAAAGATCTATTAATTTCTCAAATGCAGCAAAAAATTGAAGAACTAAGACGTCGCTCGGAACAAGGTTCCCAACAATCACAAGGTGAAGTTCTTGAATTAGAACTAGAGTCCCTACTGCGCAATAAATTCCTAACTGATATCATTGAACCCGTGGCCAAAGGCGTATCAGGTGCAGATGTCACCCATAAGGTCATTGATAAGACTGGAGAACATTGTGGCACAATATTATGGGAATTTAAACGTACAAAAAACTGGAGTGACGGTTGGTTGGAAAAACTACGTGAAGATCGGAATAAAGCTAAGGCTAATGTTGCCATCATCGCATCACAATCATTACCCGACACCATTAAATCATTCGGCATTATAGATGGCGTTTGGGTAGTTCACTTCAATTACATAATCCCACTTGCAGCACTGCTTCGACAAAACCTAGTCGAGTTATCAGTAGTTCGACAATCAAAAGTTGGGCAACAAACTAAAACTGAGATGATGTACTCTTATTTAACGAGTAATGAATTCCGACTCCGCGTTGAAGCTGTCGTCGAAAGTATTTCGAATTTAAAAGAAGATTTAGACACCGAAAAGAAAGCCATTATGAAACAATGGGCTAAACGCGAAAAAGAAATCAATAAAGCCATCGATGCTATTGTTGGAATGTACGGTGACATGGAAGGTATCGCCGGCAAATCTCTGCCTGAAATAAAAGGCTTAGGTTTCGATGGCCTTGAAAACAAAGAGTAAATTCATTTTAGACTAATTCAAATCATGAACGAATCAAAAACAGATTGGGACCATATTGATCCTAAAGATCCTAAAGGCTACTATGCTTATTTCGGCGTGAGTCCTGAAGCCGATTTACCAACTATCACTGCTGCCTATATGAAAGTCATAAAGGAATGCTCAGGGAATTCCTTTATAATTAAGGAAGCGAATAGAGCTTATGAAATTCTTTCCGATAGTAATAAACGTCGATCCTACGACGGAGATCAATCAGCAACCCCAAATAAGAAGTCGAAGCACAATAAAGATAAAACTCAAAAAAAGAAACCAAAAGCAGGTGAGTACTTCGACAGAGGATTAATAATGGGCCTGGCTCTTGAGCCTGAGGATTTATCAGATGAATCAGAAAAAAAAGAGGATGAGAAATAAAGTCAGCGGAAGTCACTATTAATGGAAACACCGAAATCAAAGTCTTCTTTTGCGATGCCCTGCCCCGTCGCCGATCAAGCGAATAGTATATTCAAAAACACTACTCCCGACTCCACTCACTGCGAACACTGCGACAAGAAGGTCGCAATCTTAGCTGGTAAGTCACTCCTCGAAATAAATGCCTTCATTAAGGCAAACCCAGGGTCGTGTATAATGATCGGCGGAAAACTAAATCGTTAGTATTTTAATACTACCTGGCAGAAAAAACCCTCACAACCTTAGCTGGGGTCTTTAATTTATCTTTTAGTATGCCTTCATGGTACCGCCTTAATTCCTTAAACTCAGACCGGAGTTCTGACTCCATATCCTTCCGCATTTTTGTCTTAGCTAAATTTCGTCCCTTTGGAGTAAGTCTATAATAAGTTCCATTCTTCTTTAGTCTAGGAACCACAGCGGACTCATAAATACCATCTGCTATAAGTTTATCATCAATTTTACCGGTGTGCTTTATACTATACCATCCAAGTCGCTGTAGTTTTGCCCGCTTAGCTGAAAGCTTTATAGCTTCAGGCAGTTTGAATGCATCAAACACGAGCGAATAATTCTTCTTTTTCAGATAGCTTCTTCCCTTAGCGGTGAGCCGGTAATAATAAACCGTCCGTTCCCAATCAGCCTTCTTGGACTCCAAGCAGCCAAGCCTACATGTTTCGTCTAACGACTTAAGAAAAGTCACCCCTGGACGCTTCTGATTATTTCTAGCGTAATTAAGCAGATGCTTTTGGGATCTCCAACCTGCCTTATTGAGGCCTATTGCCTTCTTACTTTGAGACTTGATGGGCATGATTGATAATCAAATCGCCTAATCAAAAATAAACTTATTCCGGTCTTTCATTAATTCTCTTTTGAGGAAGTTTTCGTAAATAAATTGTGCGTATCGACACGTAATATCATTCTTTAAATCGGCATGTTTCGCAGTCATTGCCTCAGACGTCTTGAAGCATATATCAAGTCTTAGAGCCTTCGGTATTTTGGTCTTATAAAGCTTAAAACCGCGAGGAGTTAACATGAAGTAAAATAGGTTTTTGTAACCTCGATTAAGGCGCTTTAATTTAAAAATCTTATTGAGAACATTCTTATGGACAAACCGGTTATAGGTCGGCACAGGAAACCAGCCCAAATGATAAAGCGCTATTCTGTCACGGGCGTTTAGTTTAGTTGCCATAAATTAGTTATTATCGTTTTGAGACATACTTAATGCACTCAAAACGAAATCCTTAATAAGCGGAGTACAGGCCTTAAAACGAATTCTATTTCCGACGAGATCTTTATGATTCTTAAACAGATTCGCGAAACAGGCGTTTGAAAACGAGTCAGTCATATTATCAACACCGGTAAAATCGAATACCACAGAATCTCCACGAAGCAAAACCGGCTCGACCTCTTGAGTACAAAAACGGACAGCCACATCGCCATCCGCAAGGAATGACGAATCGAAGCGCTGTCTCATCTGTATGGTTATTGGCATGTGATTAACTACTAAACATTGTACCATTATCAGTCAAGGGAGGTACCTTACCGAGCATTCCGAGCTCAGTTAACACCTGTCTTCTTAGATCCATAAACGTAATTTGCCCAAGAGCTCCCGGATTAAAGGCAATGCTTAGTGATACACCGTGATAGGGGTGTTTTATGGTCTTTGCCATAGGTTCAACGGGGCTATCCATAGCCTTAAATTCATGTGCAAGCTCCCCAGAATAGCTAACCATCTGAAAGTGCCCCAGACATTCCTTCGCTAGTAATCTACACATCGTGAGCCCAACCCCACGGTTTACCGGGCCCTCACCATTTGCCGAACTAGTTAAATGTACTTTACTAGAGGACTGACACTTAATCGCCTCATCAATCCATTGGGCATCCGTCCATTCCTCTTTGCCTTTAGCTCGTGGTGAAAAACTAGAAATATAACTCTGTTTAATACCAATGCCATTATCGGCGATCCCAATTTGGAAAAGACCATTACTAAAATACTGTGCCATAATATAACCCGTACCACAGCTGTGTTGCTGAACATTTTTTAACAGCTCGCCCACTGCGTAACTTAATAATCTACGAATTTCATCATTAGAAGAATGTCCATGCATTGCGGCTTCGACTAAATCGTTAGCAACCTTATCAACCTTGGTGTCTTTTTGAATTTCAGAAATTGGCATATAGCGCTCATTGCCTGTTTTAGCTACAGACCCCTTTACCTCAATACCGAGCTTTTCGAAAAAACCCATGTACTTTATATAAGCGACAACTGGGTTATACCGGACTGGAATTGGAATAAATTTTCTATTCTCGATATCCTTCCAACGAGCTAATTGAGCTAATAGCGCGGTTATAGCATTAGGCGTATAAAAAACCATTTCATTGAATGATATATAAATCGGACCTGAATTAGCATCAGGCACGCTGAGTACCTTGTACAATTGCTCCATGTTGCCAGCATCAACCCTAGCCGGTAAAATTAAAAGCGTGTGTTCGTTCATAGAGAGAAATTCAGCTTAGGTTATATAAAGCTTTTGAAGCAAATTAGATTCAATAGCTGATAAAAAATAGGTTCTTAGACGCTTAACCATCAAGGCCTCCTTAACCAGAACTCCTGCCTCGAGGTTTTTAATCTGTGCACTACCTGTAAAATTCGCAGAGGTCACCAGAGCCTCGCGACCATCAGCAATCACACACTTAGAGTGCAAGACAGCCTTGTCAGTGGCACTAAGCGCATCCGGAAAATAATAAATTTCGGGTAAGCGACATCCCTCAGGCCAATTATATTTTTTAAAATTACGAATATATTCATTAATGATGCCATCATTAGTGGTCGTATCGTGCTGCCTTCGCTCAATATTTAAACAAAATGTAACCTTAAGATTTGGGTTAGAGTGCATTTTGGATGCCAAACTTTTAAATAGTTCTTTCCCGTTATAAATAGCGTAGCCTGCTAATATCAATTCACTTTGCGCCTGCTCAACCATTCGATAAAACATTGTCTGGGTCGACGTTACTTCAGCACCTCTCATGTGTGGTCCGGTGAGAATTAATTCAAATAAACGTTCGGGGTCGGGTTCAGATATTCGTGCCTCATAAACAGCACCAACCAGGATTCCTAATTGTGCTAGGCTAAACCCGGCCTCGTGAGCTTTAGTAAAATCAGTCCAAACCTCCTGCCAATTACTACCACAAATAGAGCGTAAGTCTGACTCAGATAAATTCACAGATAGTCTACCCTCCTTTAATGACCCTGCTAAAATATTCAGAGTGGGTTCACTGAGTTTATTTAAACTCAAAAATCTCATATAATATCCGCAAAGAAAGCGGATTCAGTACTACTATTGAGGGTTGGTACAACTAAAGTACGATCTAAGAGATTGTTGAACTGCTCGCAAGACGTCTCAGCAATCAACTGGCAACCATGACACGCACTACCAAGAAGATTTTGTCCACCTTCAGACCGAGGATCATGAGTAGAACATACTGGGTCATTCGAACAGAGTTTACCGGCCTGGAGCGAACGTATGAAATGACGGTCAATTTTTCGTCCTGCTTCAATCAACCCACCCAAGGTGCCTTCAGCATCACTTGAGCCAGTGTATATAAGTATTCCATACATACCTTCCATTCCCACGCCACCATAAATACGCTCACGTAAAGATGACATCGGGTATCCACAATCTAACGCCAGCGAGGTTATCAACATATGCGAAAGTGAATGGAGCATATAATAGGCAGCTCCCTCAAATTCACGATCCAACTGAGGACGATCATCTTTCCATCTCTTAAAGCCTTGGCTGAGAACCTGCTCGCGTTCTTTTACAGCTGATTTTTCTAGCCATTTCTTAATAACATCTGCCTTGAACTGTATAAAGATACCTTCACCTCTATTCTCTACCGCAGGCACCCAATTAAGCTCACGGGCAAGTGAAGCAGGCTTCAGGTTGCCCACCGATGATTCACCATCTGACTTTGGTGAAATAGGATCCAAGCGCGTGAATCCAAATTGGGCAACAACCTCACGCAGTCGATGCACGAGAACGATATCCTGAACAGATAAAAGCACTGGACTTGACCATAGTTCTCTTGGCAATTTCCGCGCATAAAAATCACCATCAGGTTTATCAGCAGACTTCTCAACCTGAGCACCCGTGAAAGCCTGGAACTCTGCAGCCTTAACAGTAAGTCGTGGACCTTCCTTACCGCTTCTTGCATCATTAATAACCTGCATAATCTTCTCAGGTGCAATCCCCTCAAAATCAATTTTGAGTTCAAGAATTTGAAGGAAACTCGTAAGTACTGCAATGTCAGGGACTACCTGTAATTTATCCCAGTGCTTTCTAACCAAAGACATAATTGGGTCTTCGGAAATCGGAATAGAAATAACCGACTGTATAAGAGGAAAATAGGCGTTAGATGCACTTCTAGTCAAAAGACTAAGAGGCTGTGAACAGTTCTCCTCCGTAAAATGTCCAAGCCATGGTCGCATCCCGTTACACTTGCCTAAAGGTGGTGAGTTAGGGTTTGAGACTGCGGCGTCTCCAAGTCCACGCTCGGCGCCACAGGTACACCTGATGTGAATACGGCTAATATCACCGGAGCTACCTTCTTCCTCAATCCATAATTCACCTGCAGCACAACCCGGACTGCGATGGACAAAGCCTTTCCAATCAAGATCAGTAATGTGTCCACGCCTACATGCAGCCACAACACGAATTGGTACCGACGAACACATTTTACCGTCAATTCTACAGCGTTTTTGCTCATCGAGCATACTACGATGAACTAAAGGTCTGCTACGACGCTCACCACGATAGACAACATGGTTTACTACAAACCACTGAGGAAAAATCCAACCAGTGACGCCACTTTGGGGTCCATTATCTCTTTCGGATTTTGGTGGAGGTGACTGAAGAAATAAACTGGATGAATGTTTGATGTCTGCACGACTCAATGAATCTATCACTTTCTCAAGTAGTCTCGGCTCAGTAATGCGACATTGATTAGCATGCTCGCCATATCTCCATTCCTCAAGGCCTGCGACTATGATTGAATCGTCAGGCAGATCCACGAGCGAGCCAGGTCCAAAACTATGAACCATCTGACTTAAGCGAATTTCAGGTTTATGCATAAATTTTTAAATTATTGTCGATTTGGATTTCTTGCATCAATGACAACGACCCTCTCCACGTCACGCATGGATCTAGGTGCGCGGAATCGACGTTCTTTAGGTCCTGCCTCGTTTGATTCTTTACTAAGGAAATCTAAGACTAATCGCTTTGCCGCAATGGATGAGTCTTCTTTACTATAGATGATTGATCCAGAATTTTTAGCGGCCTCGAATGCAATCGAATGCCAGTCGGAAATTAAAGAGCGAGCAAGCTGTCGAATATGCTCTCGAATGGCTTCAGAATCCTTACTGCTCATTTCCGCCATGTGTTCTGCCGCACGCTCACCAAGATAAATTGCAAACTCATCAAGATGTGGTTGGGCAGTTATGATTTGCTGAGCTCCACGCGCGGGTGTCATCAACGGTACAGCATGACGACAAAGGCCAACTAAAGCACCTGATAATGCTCGATCAAGGGCACGCGGTGAGAATGGAGTCACACTTGATGCTTCAACCGATCGATAGAATGTAGCATGGAAATTACTGAATCTCTCATAGTGAGAGCGATCACGGGGGCGATGCGCGTTAAGAATGGTTACAACTAAACCAGGCTTTGCATCTTCACGTCCAACACGTGAGGTCGCTTGAATATATTCGGCACTGGTCTTAGGCTGACCCATAACAACCAGAAGACCTAGGCGCGAAATATCCAGACCTACAGATATCATATTAGTCGCTAATGCGATATCCAGCGACTCATCTGAATTATGTGGTTTATCAAGCCGGCGCTTTGTTTCCGCAATATCTGATGTACTAACACGTGATGTTAACTCCATTGGAGTACGATTCTGTCTATTTGCAAACAGACTCAGTCTGGGCACCAACCTATCACGTTCGGAATACTGACGTATACGATCATACACTTCATCCTCAAAAATTCTTCGACTACCACCTAATTCTTTCAAACTATTGTAGTAAGAAAGTAACGTCATATAGGGATCTGCAGGATGCTTCAAACCGGCCTCATCACTAAGTCGAGCAACCTCATCCTTACTTAAGCCCTTCTTATCTATTTTAATCGGAGTCTGATCATATAATTTTTGTGCAGCAGCCATCAACGCATTCGAAACACGCATCAACATAACCTTTTGATTTCGTCCTTGCACCGAAAGCCCAAGATACAAGCGAGCTGGAGATTCAGTGGGTGTTACAGTCTTTGCAAAAAATGAGTCTCTTCTATTCGGACCGGGTGGAGGGAATACTGAAGCTTCTTTTCTACCAAAAAGAGCTCTGATTTGTTTATCCGCGCGACGAACGGTCGCCGTTGATGCCACAATTTTGGGTAAAATAATATTATCTCCAACTTTACGCCAACAAAGTCTTTCAATGGCACTCTCGTAGAGACCTGCGACGGTTCCGAGCGGGCCACTAATGAGGTGGAGTTCATCTTGAATAATTAAATCAGGTGGCAACAGTCCGCCTTGAATGGGCACTCCAGTTATAGGATGTTTATCAACTTTTCCAAATAATGTGCCGACATCAGCAATCCATGGGAGAGCTGCAAATTTATCTAGAGTAGAGATAACAAAACAAGGAACTCTTCGATAAAGTGGTTCATCAACAGCCACAATCGGTAAAGGCTGACTTTCTACTCTTGAAAAATCACAGGCACGATTGACGCAACAAATAGTTAAATTTGTAGGAGTGTTATGATTGGGCGTTAAGTTAAAACTATCAGGAGTTAGTTTACTTCCGCACCACGGACATTTATCCAGAGGAATGGGTGACTCGGCTTTATCTGGACGCATCCTAAACTGTCGTACCCTATTACGTGCGGTGTGCTCAGCATCATCATGAGCGCCACCTAATTTGTTAGGAGTCGCGGAACTTCCCACCCACAATCCAACCTCAAATGGAAGTGTGCCTAAATCAGTTCGTTTTTTACGTTCCAACTCCAACGCACATACTAAGCCGGCAGCACGTCCAAGTTGATCAATGGTCAGAAGACGCAGTGTGTAACGCATCAGCACGCTTACACCCGCATATTTAGGCTCAATGGGGTTAACCAATCGACGCAGAACAATCGTGAATGCAGCAAGTCCTAGATAAGCTTCAGTCTTACCGCCACCAGTGGGGAAGAACAATAAATCAACTGTCTTTCGCTCAGCGTGCTCAGGGTTCACGATTCCCTGAATAGATTGTAATACGAATGCCAACTGGAAAGGACGCCAGGTAGGCACACGAACGTACTCATGCATGGGTTGTAGCGGTACACCCTTTCCTACAGCCGTACGTTGACGATTCGCTAAGGCCATTGCACGGTTTGCTATTCTAAACGCTTCAAAAGGCGCACCGCCAGCAGTCAGTAATTTAATGCCCGCCTCAATACGACCAGCAGCATAGTTTGCCGCATCTAAAAGTGCCTTACCAATATTCTTACGATCTTTGGTTGTAAGTTCGTTTAAACTACCCTGCTGTTTTAAAATCCAAGAGCGGTATTCACTAATGAGTGGCGTTAACTTTTCTGCCAACACTTTAGGGTCTTCAATAGCAGCCAGTGCCTCCATCCCAAATTCCACACCTTTTACTTCGCATGGAACCACCTTTTCAACTTCAGCAGTCGGCAACCATCGAGTTTTTACTTCTTTACACTCATTACCACTCTCAATCGCTAAGCCTGAAACAGCATGACCAACAACATATTCATGAGTGTCGCGATAATGTAAGTCGGCAATTTTATCATCGTAATCAATATTATCATCTCCTGGACGCGATGGACCACGTAAATCTGGACGTGCAACAAATCCTTCAGCACATCTTAATGTCATCTCAGCCTGAAAAAGTGAAAGTGCAACCGGACTCGGACCAGTCCGATAGTTTGCTATGAAAACTGATACCGATCTTGTACCACTGGGCAAACCTGGATCAAAATTAGGCGTAGCAGCTGGTTGTACTATAAACTCAACCATCACAGCACCAGCCGAACCTGCCAGTGATGAATTAGGTAGCTCAAATGAACCACGTCCCTTAGAGAGATCAATCGTTGTAGTCGTGAAACGCGGAGACCTTCTCCAATGACTTCTAAATTTGACATCAGTTTCTTTTCCGCCTCTCAGAACCTTGAATTCTTGATCCCTAAGAATCTGGTCATACTCACCCCAGCTAAATTCTAAATCTAATTTAGTCGATTCGGCTGAAACCAATACACTCAGTCCAAACGAGGATTGCAAACGAACGGGTTTTGCGGCGGTTCGATCGGCATTACCAGCACCATCAGATGATTGTTCGTCAGCTGAATTATCTCCAGAATCTTCTACTGACTCTGATTCAGGCTCTTCAACAGCAGATGGATCCTTGGGCATCAAGAAACCACCAAGGTAAAACTGTGCTGGAGACTCACCAAGAATCTCAGCATCAAGTTCAGGACTACTTAGGCCTTTTAGTGGACCAATTAAGTCGAGCGCAAGTGTCTCGACTAGTTTTTTACGTACTTCGATAGAGTTCATGGTATTGGTTTAAAATAGTTCAGATTGGCCAGCACCTGAAGGCGGCTTTGGTTTCTTTGGCTTAGGCTTCGAGATTTTTTTGACCTCTGGCTTAGGCTGGTCTTGCTCAGCTTTAAGTCGCTCTGCATGTAGAGCCAAAAGGCGTCGAAGAATTTCGTCACGAACTTCCTCAGTAAAGTTGAGACGAACAGAGCCAGCTGAGCCGTCTTCATTTTCATAATCCCCGCTGAACTCATACACATCATCATAGGCTTTTAATTTAACAATATCACCCCAGCCATAGGCCTCCAGTACAGCTTTATCCATAGCGGCATGAAGCTTGCGAAGATTAAGTATTTCTATAGAGTTTTCTTTGGGTGAATTAAGCCGATTGCTCAACTTGGTTAGACCTATACGCAACGAGGCCATAGCTGCCGTGCGTGCAGAGTCATAGCACTGACCTGCGTCTTCGATGATTTGAGAAAATCCTGGAAATGGATAGTTCTCATAACATTTGGTGCCAGTATATGTCAGATCATCTTTCATGCTTGATCCAAACATTCTAGCCCAAATTTCGTGTATACGAGATTGTACTACTGAAAAGTGTGCATAAGTTGAGTCAGTAAATACATATAGCGAATCTGCGTAAACACAACCAGGAGGCAAGAATGAGAAAGTTAAGTATTTTGCAGCTGCACGGTTAGCTACAAGTACACGAGTGTTGCCTGAGATTAATGAGTAAAGTTCGTTTCTGGGACGAAGATACTTCCACCATTGACCTGCAGCTCTTGGTTCTTTCTCCAAAAACCTTTCAAGTTCATCACCAGAAAAGCCTTTCTGTCTATCTGGCTTAATCTTATTTTCAGCAATTTCCCAAAGTTGCTTATATTTAGACGCATCTTCAAAGGACATCTCACCGAAATTTATAATGTATCTTTCCTCCTTAAATTGTGGCTGGTTATTTACCTGATCACCTCCAACGTAAACTTTAATGTAAGGTTTAGATTCTGGTGAGTCTCTAAGAATCTCCTGCATTCTTGTTATAGGACTCGCATCGAGATTTTCGTCGTCAAATGTGAATCCCATTCCCAATACATATGAACCAACAAATGAATGAGCGAAATTCGCTGCCAAAGCCTGAGGAGTATCATCGAGGTCAGCGTCTATGAGATAGGAATTAATTCGCCGAACTTGCTTCCCATCTAAAGTAGGCGGTAGACCTGACGCCGTCTTTGAAACGGCTACAGTTGCTATAACAACGGCTGCCTTTCCCGGCCATGCAACCCTTCGCTGTGCAAAATAAATCTCCCCACCAGCTTTACGGATTATAGCTAAAGAAGATTCTCTAGTAGTCCCCTGCCTAATCGTCTTTGTTGAAATAAAACAAAAAGTACCAGAGCCAGAAACGCTTTCAATCCGAAGCAAGGCGAAAGTTCTAGTGAAGAAATGAGCAACTAAATCAGCAACTCCAGATGCACCTGGAGTAACAACCTCTACTAAATAGTCTAAGTAAAACTGTATATTGCCCGACGTTGCCGTGTTTTTTCCAGCAAAGGGCGGATTACCTACGAACACTGAAAAACCGCCCTTTGCGAATACCTCTGGAAATTCTAACTCCCAATGAAATGGGACCAAAGGTTTTGAAGCATTTCGCAAAACCTCGATTGCCTTGCGCTCAGGTGAACCTGGTTGGATGGCTTCGATTAACCGGTCGGTGTAACGATCGCGGGCCTCATTACGTGTCTTATCCTTATCATTTGAGAAAAAAGTATATACTAGAAGATCGCCAGCCTGCTTGGCTTTCATCATCTTACTATCAGCTTCTTTTAATTTAACCTCTAGTTCTAGAGTTCTATCAGCATCGAGATTCTGTAATTCGTGCCTAGCGGCGACAGCCTCTTCAACTTCATTATCAAAGGCACGCATCTCTGGAAGAATCGACCCGCCTTTAGAGAGGTCCCAGTGGAATTTCTTAATCTGCTCTTTAGACATTCCGACTAGTGCATCACCATGTCTAAGGGAGTGATCCATGAAGGTGAATGGATGGTCCTTAGAAATAGTCAGGAGCCACATGGACATCTTAGCTAAGTCAACTGCCGCAGAGTTACGGTCCACTCCATAGATACAGCGTTGTGCAACCATTCTCATCGCAACGAATATTCTCTCATCTGCACCTAGTTGCTTACAGGGATCCTTATCTGGATACGCTGCCCATGCCTCAATTAATTTATCTGAGAGTTGTCGTGTTGCTTCGACTAAAAATGCGCCCGAACCCATTGCTGGGTCACAGACCGTAATACTCAATACTGAATCAGGATCGGGCTTATCACCCATTCTCTTAAAATGAGGCTCGAATGCTTTTGCTACAAGTGGACGTGTAAGTTGCGGAGGCGTGTAGTGACTACCTGACTTTCTGCGCTCCTCACCAGGTTGTAATGTTAGTCCACCTTGAGTCAATGGACGCGGTGTAATGTCGTGACGAATACGATCAGCGAGTGCATCTAGCATTTCACCTTGATCTTTTGCTGCCTTGATTGCGTTACCAACCGCCGCAGGTGGTTTCCATGCGGTAAGCTCCTCAATAAAATTAATCCGTTTGGCACCATCAAGGGCCATCAATTCATCAAGTTCACATGCTGCAGGTGCTTGAGCACCTTTAAGAACTACGCACTTCCCCTTCGCCTGGTAAACCGAGAAACCCATCATCGTTTCGTATATCACGCCAATATTTTCTACACTCAACGCACGATAAGAAATGCGCTCACCACCTAAGATAAGTAAAGACCTTAAAACGCTATAAACTATTGCATCTGAAACGAGTGGCTGCTTTCCCTCGTCATCATGACTAAGAAAATTATATTTAGTAGGATCAAAAAGATAACCTAAACGTGCTGGCATCTTCATCTGCGGGTGCCGGCATCCATTATAAACTAAGTTAAATGTGGTGAGCAACTGACCCCATGAACCATAACGCTTATCCATGTTAGCACCGTGCAACTGGGCATCGTCTCTTAAGCGTTCAAACAGTCCGTGTATTGAGTAATTTCTAGACCAAAGAGTACCGGCTGGCATAATGCCCTTATCTTCAGCGAAGAGTAGGAAAATTAGGCGCATCAACACGGTTAATAAACCATGATAAACCTGCTCAGGGTGCTCTCGCAGGTACTTACCTAAAACCTTACCACGAGCATCTTGGTCTGCAGTCTGAATTCCTTTTATTAACTCATAGAGCGAGCCAAGAACTTGCTGAGCGAGCTCTTCCGAAACCTTATTTTGCGCTTCACGAGATTTCTGTAGCAGAGGAAGCAAACGTAAATGGGATAACGTCGAAAGAGATAAAACAGTTCTGTAAGAGAGTAGCATATCGAACGCTGCTACAATCTTTCTGCCCTCCACGCCCCTCATTGCAGCTAATGGGAAACCTATGTGACCTGAATTCTCAGCTTTAGGAGCATAGATAAGTCGAATTTCTGAATCAGTAGCAATAATGCCAATTTGAACTTGGGTGTCGCGTAAGAGACGATCCATACGCTGAATGTAACTTGCATCCCAGTCGGAACTATCTCGCGAAGTTCGAGTTGTTAAATCTGGAGAACCTTCAATTTGTTGAATAAGAATATGAGGATTATCTTTTTCATCATACAAAACGTGAGTGGGCGCTAATGTTACCTGAAAAGCCGGAATATGAATTGAAAGACTGTCGGGCACTTTTCGCTTACCATGCGTCCATGCAAATAAGTCATCAGGCCATTCTAGAAATTTCTCTGCTAATATTTCGAACGGAGGGAATGTCGGAACCAAATCACCCATTTGATTTTCACTCTCAAATAAATTAGCCTCTAATTTATTCTGTAAATTAGTGAGCGTTGTAGCATCCGATGGTAATGGAATATCTGACTCAGTCAGTGCAGTGGCTGAAACCACAAGACCTTCCGGCTGAAGAAGACCAATCCACTGCTGGTGTGCTAGAAATATTGGATTTTCGGCCATGTTAGTTCGATTTTGGCCAAAGGTAGGCAAGTCCTACAGGCTGAACTTGAACAGATACTACATCATAATATTCACGAATTCGAGCAGGCTCAGAAGCTAATTCAGCCGGTATGCTAGAGAGTCTTCGAAGCATGTGATTTTGCTCACTCCTAAACTGTCTCTCATCATCCTTAGTATAACCTAAGGGAAGCTGCATCTGGTTACCATCCTTGAGAGTTGCAGTGATTCGATCACGTTGCTGTTCAAGAATCTGTCTCATCACTTTTTCTTCGGTATCTGCACGGGCTTTTAGTGCTTTACGCGCAATCGACTCCTCGGACTTAGCTCGCTTTTGTAGGAAATCTTTAAGTTGCTTAACATCACCCTGAATACGTCCTAATAATTTCTTGAGCACATGATCTGGAATTTTAGGTGCAGTGCCAGAGAGTGCCGATTCCATAATCGCCATCGTTTTTTCCTCCTCGGCGTCCGTATAAGGTTTTAACTCAGTTGAAGTCTCAGAAATTCTGGCCGTTACAAATACTAACTGCTCGTGCAAGCGACTTGCCTGGTGACCGACAATTAATATACGACCAACCAAAACAACACGCGGAATAGAATCCTCGGTCTGAGTGAGGCACGCACGTGATAAATCATTATTAACGAAACCTTGAGTGCGAAAACGATCTAGTAGTCTTTTAACAAGTTTATGGTCCAAGTGAACCTGTGTTACCGAATCGTCGATTTTATCAACAGGATCTAGTACGATAGGTCTGATTGGTGAATTCTTTCTCCAGACTTCTCCTTTAATACCATCCTTGGGCGGGAGGCGTAATGTATCGAGAGTGGCCGACCAACTACCATCAACATCCATTCTACCAATTGTCTCAGGTAAAACATATCTGTCTGGTCCGTCTTTAGTTTCGATTTTTTTTATGTGGCCCATTTGCAACTTATCACAGGCAACATCCAGTGCATCTAGCAAGTGACTGGTACTTAATCCGATCAGACTTCTAGACTCACTCAAACAATCGCGCATTTCATCAATGGATTTTTTGATTTCTTCGCGTCGACGTACCCCTTCTAATTCATTAAGAATCGCCTCTTTCTGACGTTTTTCAAAATCAAGTTCGTCTATCCATTTCTTAGTCTGAGTTAATTCCTCACGACTTATACCTTTGCGTAAATAATCAGCCATTTTGTCTTCAAGCACCTTGCCTGCGGTTCCTAGTTCCCTGCGGATACGTTCACCTTTTTCTACTAGGACTTGCAAAATACGATCCTCAGGGCGCTGTGCATAAATAAAGTAGCGACAATATACAGTGTCAGCAGGTTGCATCTTTCGGTCAATACGTCCATTGCGTTGCTCTAGACGTCCAGGATTCCAAGGAAGATCGAAATGAATAAGTTCACTACAGTGTGCCTGTAAATTTAAGCCCTCTCTAGCTGCATCATTACACAATAGAATGCGAACTGGCTCCTTTTTGGGATCCGCATTGAAAGCAGACTTTATTGCCTCTCTTCGATCATCTGAAGTTGAGCCTTTAAAAACTTCTACTCTGTATTCAGCACCGTCTGTACCAGTAATTGAGGACTTTAGGTTATTCTGCAACCACGTGAGCGTGTCTTCCCACTGAGTAAATATAATTAGTCTTTTTTCATTCCATTTCGCGCCTGGTGTCGGTCTGGATACACCCGGAACGCCAACACCAGAACACATTGTCTCTTTGATATGATTAGTTAACCAAACAATTCTGCTATCAGCCTGACTTTCAGCTTTAGCGGCAATCTCTGACATTTGATGCAAAAGTTTTTTCTCTTTTGCGACATCGGCCTTATCAGAGTCACCAGCAGATGCTAGTGTAGCTGTAGCAAATCCACCTTCTTCAACTGCATACTGTTCATCATCAGATAAAGTTGCACGTTCACTATCGTAGTCTGCTGCACCGCCGGAGACGATATCTTCGACGTCTAAACTAATATTCTTATCATTAATTCCCTCACCCTCCCATACCCTCTCCATGGTTTCGATATGCTTTCGTAGTGTACGACTAAATGCTTTAGGTGATGAGAGTAGTCTTTGTTGAAGACCTGACATCACAATTGAGGCAATTGACTGTTTACTTTTGGCTAATCCAGCAACTCGCTTTTGACGGACTTTTCTATATTCGTCCAAAAGTTCTGGTAATACCAACTCGGGTGAATCGAGAGGAAGTCCATCAATTTTAATCGCTGGAGTTTCTCGCTTTGGAAAACCACCACCAGTAACTTCGCGGATATCCTCCTTAAGTCTCCTTACCATTACATTTTTAATAGCATCACTGTCGTGTTCTACCTTTGTGCCTCGGCAGAATCGCTGAGGATCCAGAAGTTCAAGGAGAGCGCTGTAACTATTAGAATGTCCGTTATGTGGTGTAGCAGAGAGGAAAAGTCTATGCTCGAAGCCGGATGCTAAATCTCGAATGGCACGAGTAATTTTAGTGTCATTTGCATATTTCACGCCGCTAGACGGGGCAGCGTTGTGACATTCATCTAAAATTAGTAAACTTCCCGGTTTAAGATTTCCTAAAAATTGTCGCAATGGCCCTGCATAAGTTTCATCAATCAGCAGCCGGTGAGAAACAATTAAATTTGGATGTGTTTCCCATGGATTCGTAGCGTGACCGCGCTGTTCACGCATTTGACGAACATACGCTCGATCCAAAATCCTGAAATCTAAACCAAACTTTGATTCAAGTTCATCACGCCATTGATAGATCATCGATGGCGGGCATGCTACAATCACTGTATCTATTCTCTTTCGGAGAAGTAATTCGCTAGCAACTAAGCCTGCTTCGATTGTTTTACCTAACCCAACATCGTCAGCTATGAAAAGATTTACGCGAGGTAGTTGCAAAGCTTTAGCTAGTGGAACTAATTGATACGGATCCAACTTAATTCCAGCTCTGAATGGCGACTGAAAAGTTCTTGGGTTAGTTGAGGTAACACAATTCCAACGTAAGGTACGGAAGTATGCAGCGAAATCACGAACAGCATCAAATGAGGGTTCCTTATCCTTATTGCCAATTGTCTCCCAGGCCTCTTCACCAACAATCTGAGGATTAAGTTCTACCTCCCAGACGACCTGTAACTGTTGTCGTTGAGCATCATCATCGATGCATGAAAGTGAAACAATGTTCCCCCTACCCTCGTTATCAGCATCAACGCCTTCAACTAGCCAACAACGCGAACGCAATCTAACAACCTGCCCAACTTGTGGAACAATTTTATCTGATTTGATGGTTTTAGAAGTCGCCAAGTGATCTAAATTCGGGATGTTCCCCCTAAATGACATACCTTATTAATTTTGCAATTTAATCCTATAAGATTTATCCAGATATTGGCCTAGTAAGAGCGTCTTTTGCGAGAGGCATACAATGCGATTGCGAAAGGCGACGTGCTAATAGACCCATTCTCATAAGACGAAGATTACCATATTTTATAGCACGAACGAATTCCCTATCCTGTAATAGTCCAAATGCGTGTTTAATATCAAATACTGCGAATTGGATTTGTTCTCCACCAGTCCGTGTATAATTGCCGCGTCTAGCTTCTGTTTTAAACTGCTTTTCGATTCGTTGAATCGAATCAGTTGGGAGAATATCTTTAGCGACGTGAAAATTAAAAGCTAAAGAAGGCTCATCAATTAGGGTATGATTCTGAATGACAGTCATTGTTTCTGGCATATGGATATTTACTCTAATTAATGCTAAATTTTTTTCAAATGGTTCAACGTAGCCACCAGGATTTAGACATGTAATATTCCAAAATATTTGTTCAGTCTTATGATGAAGAAAAATACACTTTCTTACATATAAATTTAGAAAATCGAGTAACCGATCATCGTAATCTTTATTATTTTTAAAATTCAGATAGCGCTTGGTATAATTTGTCTCCAGCTCGTAGTCATCTGAGGTGTATAACTCAGTACTGATAGAATCACTATCACACCAAGACTCGGCTTCTCCGTCTTCGAAGATTGGTTTTAAATCTCTCCATCTGAATGCGACTCTTGGTTTCAGAGTATTACGAAGAAGAACACCTTGCTCCTGAAGAACTGTCATAAATTTAATTTCGAGTTTTACTAATTCAGACTCCGGAGCTGGCAGCCAACATGACTTAGTAAAGTCGGTATGATTTTTGATATGCTGCATAAACCTTTTCTTAACATCCTTAGACAAACCTACATAATACCATGTTTCGTCTCCAACAAAAGCCACATGGACATAAATACCAGATCGTTCAATGGGCTTCTTTTTTCCGAGCTCATCCATCAACGTCCAAGAATCTGCAAAACTGCTAAAGTTATGGCTAACTAAAGCCGACTCCACTCGTCTAAATGATTCGTCCATTAGATTTTTATAATAATTACTTAATATAACAAATTACCAGTCTAAACCCATCTACCCAGCCCAACTGCAATTCCGCCATTCGATTACTGTCTTTGAAGGTCTTAAATCTAGGCGTGTCGGAAGATTAGGAACTATTTTACCGTGGTGTTCGTAATAGTGTCTACCGTTTGAGAATTCCTCTCTGAGGCGCTTACTAACGAGTAAATGGTAGTTGGTATCGATGGTTAAATAGCCTGCGTCAAAGAGTGTATGAAAATCTGATCTGAGAAGCAGACCGTTTTCAACATCATGTGCCCCGCCCTCTGCGTAGGGGCGTATGTGTGCTGCCTCTAGAACTGGCAGAGTTTTCTCCTCAGTTACAGCGCATCTTCTGTCGTAGGCATCAAGAACAGATACACGGAATCCGGCCTGACCAAGACGTGGCTTTAACATATAAGGCTGTCCGTATCTATCTGGCTCCTCATTAGCAGCAGAGGCCATCAAAGGGTCAGTGAGTCGACCTTGTACCTCTTTCCAAAGCTTTAGGCCGTCACTCTCTACCGATGAATAAGTCTTACCTTGTACAATATTAGGAGACCAATCAGCAGGTTGGTTGATCCATTGATCTTCTGGAAGCCAGAAACATTCAGTGAGCAAAGTGCAACCAATCGACCCATTAGGCGAAGTAGTCTTATTCATTCTACTGCGCATCTTGGTTATATTATCACGAAAGGTAGATAGGTTATCAGCACCATTTCCTTTAGCGTAAACCTTCCACGCTAACTCTAATGGTAAGACTGTGCTTCTAACAAACCAACCTCCACCTACGATTTTATTTACCGGGGATTTTAGTTTAAATAAAAAGAGTCCACCTTCTTCAATCGCACCGAAAGAACGCTCACCACCTGGAGCCCAAAAATTAACCTCTTTGGATTTGTTTGCAGAGTGAAAGTCAAACCACTGGCGATCCGTAACCCCGACCCAGTAATTTAATTTTGGAGAGTCAGCCGGTATTACACTGTCTACCTTATCTATAATTGTGTATCCTAGTTTGTTCAATTGATGAAAGCATGGTGTCCCTTTGCCGCCCGAGAAATCAACACCTCTTAACTCTTTGCCTGTCGCGTTCTTATAAGCCAAAGCAAACAAAAGTTTAGGCGGATACAGTTTTCCGTTATGCGAAACGTCATAGGTCGTTGATTCACCAAAACCATTCAACTTCTCACCTCTATCAAGTTGATCAAATGCTTTTAAAATGTGTTCGGACTTAACTGAGGAAAAATCCATATCAATTTCTAAGGGCATCTACCCAAACCACCCCACCCAGACTTTGCAACGCTGAAGCCCATTAGAGAGTACTTCGACGGTGCCTGACCCAATCGTAGTTCTTCCCTGCTAGCGTAAATAGACAATAGACACCTTGTGCTAATTACTGTAATTTTCTTTAATGAGTTTTGAGTCTCCTTGCATGAAATGCGGTCATCTATCGGACTTAGAGTCGCAACTTAAAGACGGGTGTCGCAAATGCGGTCACAACAAAAAAGAGAATAAGCGAAACCGCACTATGGCCATAAGCGGTAGCACTCTGCTGACTATAGCCTTAATAATTGGCGCGGTTGGTTTTCTGACGCTTGTGTTATTTTTCTAAGCCCGAGATCAGAAAAGAGGGTCAACTACACCGATTGTGCCTGACCCTTCTCATTTTGGGTTCAATTCGGTAGATTATCTACCAGCACAGTCTTTAATTAGACCTATGCAAAATATAAAACCAACAATTAGGGGCCCATAAATAATTAAATCTGCACAACCTCGACTGCGTGTCATGAACGAGTCCTCAGTTGTGATAACTCTTATTGGTTTATCATCTTGATGGGTGGGCTTTGAAACACGAAGCGGACGACCACAACCCGGGCAAGATTGAGCAAGTTTAGAAACATCTTTTTGGCAATCTGGACATTTGATTAGGTTGCTCGACATGAGATTAATGTGCCTTGCAGTATGTTATAACAGCGAATAAAAATGCCAACCCAAGCACAAAGAGAATTATGCCAGCAAGCGTTTCAACTTTGGAACCGTCTAAACTGAAGGTGGTTTTTGAGTTTTTGATTTCCTCCCTTAGGTTCTTACCTTCTTCGGCTAATATTTTTTTTAGTTCTAGTTGTGAATCGTATATATGGCTTAGATGGGACTGTATTGCCAAACCACGGTACTCTATCGGTGGAATATTTTCGTGCCACCAACCACAATTTGGGCAAACCACACACCTTTCAGAGACATCTTTTTTACACTCGGGGCAGGGTCTAAGCATAAGATTTATTAAATAAAAATAACTTTGATGAAATCAGGCAAGCATTTACAGAGATTGTAGCCTAACCTAAAAAAACAGTGTCAGACTACGTGCACGGTGTCTGACCCGTCTTTGGTATCCGATTTGTGGCTCTCCCCTTGTCACCGTGTCACCTTGCCCACGTGCCCTCTGGACTTGTTACCCCTACGACACCGTGTCACCACGAATGCATGATGGTCCTGATCCTGTTATGTTTAACCGCGAGAGCGGGTTGTGTAGAGGCCGATTAATCCAATAGTCAGGCCGAGAATGCCGGCGCCCGTGAGGTTCTCGCCGTTCCGATTTAAGCCCAATAGAAATACGATTCCAGTCAGAATCCAGCCATAGCATAAAAACCGAAAACATCCGACGGGCATCTTAAACATAATAGCTCATTAACTCCAAACTGTGAATTCGTAAATTTTAGTAAAGTTCTAAAATAGTAATGACAAAAATACCCTAGTCTCTAATTTGGCAGTATGTACGAAACCCCCGAACATACCCCCAACATTCAAAAGAAATTACCAACCAACGAGATCTTTAAAGAGTCGTGGCATTTAAGCATAAAGTATTTTGCCGCGCTGGTTTTACCGCACTTTATCTTTTCTATTCCGATACTTATCGTAGCTTTTTTAGCCGTTGAAAAATCCAGTAAACAATTCGCAAATTTTGTTATAGGTCTGGTGGGGGTAATTGTTAGCATGGGAATACACAGAGTCATCCTACGTCTAAAAACCGAGGGCATAGAACCTAGATTTGAACGAGTATTTTCAGAAGGCTATGACAACTGGTGGCGAGGTATAAAAATTAATTCTGTAGCGGGATTTTATTCTATTCTCGTAATTATTTTATGTGCGATACCGATTCTACTATCGTTAGTTATCAGTGATATTAACAAGACAGTCGGAGCAATTTTAACTATTATCGCGGTCATTACTTCCTTGTCGTTTTTAGTATGGTTTGTCTGCCGTGCATGCCTAGTTGCAGTCGCAATGGCCGACCTACAATCAAGTGCCTTTGAATCCTTTGCTTATGGATGGGATTTAACTAAGGGTAGAACTTTACAAATACTGAAAATTTTATTGGCAATATTAGGTGCTATTATGTTATTTGTAGTTCTTCCTTTTACTCTTATAAATATATTTTTCCGAGATCCTCTCATTTTAATACCTATATATTCAGGGCTCTGGATTGTTTACATGTTTTGCATAGCTTTTGCGCAGACTATCTTTAACCTTATTTATCAGAACCTTAAGTCGCTCAATCAGAATACCCCCAAAGAAAACTCTACCGCAATATAGTTACTTTGTAGCGAATAGATAAAAAAGGGCCAGGTACCACTAATGGGGTCAGACACCCTTAAGGGTGCCTGACCCCTCATAACTTATGCCTAGAAACAAAAAAGGGGCCCTCTTCGAGGACCCCTTGATAAGTCTATGTTAGAGCTTATCGCTTTCCGCCTGGCGGATTATTACCCCGACCACCACCAGATGAGTTTCCGGTAGTACTGGGAGCATTACTTACACCTTTGCCCATATTTTTTATTTTGTTTGGTTTAATCAAACCGTGATTGGTTTGAAAATTAATTTATTTTTTATTTAAAGTATTACGTCGTGTATCCTCTATCCGATTAAGACATTTTATTAACGCGTGTGCGCTATCGAGTGGATTAATAATTGAAAATACAACGGGCTTACTTCCAGGTGTTTCGTCATAAAATACACCCTCACCAGCACGTACATCTAAGCCTAGATCCCTTGAATGGTTACGGCCTAACATTGTGACCAAGAAAACTTGGCCATTATTCAATAGTAATGACTTTGAGAGAAACTTTGCACAGGTATTATCAGTACCTAGTTTTGTGATAGTTATAATCGGGAATTTTCGATCGTTGTCGTAGATAAGGTTTTTTAGTGCCAGGGCTTCCTTATCTTTACCTACCGGATGGTAACCTAAATCGGAAGTTTCATCCAAGCTACGCGAAATCGTCTCCCAAGGGAAGCATCGTAATTTAAACTCATCATTTGTCTGACATGTACCAAGTTGAGTATCAGCCTGAATACAGAATTCGCCCTCTTTAACCTCAAGGATTTCAACCTTATGATTAAATGTATTAAGTGAGTCAGTAATCAGAAATGATTTACCGTTTTCACCGCTCAATATCTCAGGCTTAGGTATTCCTAATTTTTTAACTAGAGTATAAACAACTGCTTTAGTAACCTGACTGAGTGTTGGCGACTTCCCCTTATCATCGACGGGGAATACGGTCATTGAGGAACGGAAGATTCCTAAATCGGGAAATTCCCAAACTTTATTATATACATCAAACCAAGGATAGTTGGAAGACGGACAATGTACCTCGTTAACGCCCTCAAATGTCTTCAATTCATTAGAGAAATTAAATCTAGCCGCATTGCTTCCATGCACCAAAATCAGATGTAATGGTATTGAATTAGGAAGTTTTTTGATGTTACTGATATAGTGCTTGAGTGAATTAGAATCTGCGTGGCCAGAATAAAACTGGGTCAAATCAGCGATGTTTATTTTTATAGCATCGGCTGGTTCTTGCCAGTATTTCGGACTACTATTTTTCTTAACTGATAATTTAAATGACAACGGTGGCATGTCATACCGATCTTCAGGTTTGGCTGAAAGTATTCGGCGCAAATCACCGCCCAAAGATTTGTCTGAAGAGTATCCGCAGAAAACTACCGTAGCATTAGGGTTTTTAGCATTCTCCATGATTTCACGACATACGTTGCCGTGTAAGGTCGTACCCGAACCCGCAATATAGATATTCAGTCCCTTCTCAGGCCTTTCAGCACCCCAATTGATGACTACGTTTCCGTAGGGTGTTGGGTATTCTTGATAAGGTTCAGTTTTGGCTGACAAAAAGCGCTCGAGAAATTCGACACCACCTATTTTAACCAGTTCCGAATCTGGATTTAACCAAGAGTACTCACCTGAAGCCTTAGCTGCTACATAAGCTTTACTTAACTCTTCTGCGTAATCTTTTGAAAGCTTGGAATCGATATTGATGTAGGCAATTTCATCTTTTGGGAGTCCGGTTAGATTTCTTTTGGTCGTTAATACTAAAAATAAATCAGTTAATATATCAGTAGTTCGTCCTAATGAAAATGCCGGGATAATTAAGCGAGCATCAGGACTTTTAGTTACAGAGTCTTTAATTACTTTTGCCAATGCAGATAGACGATTTTTAGAGAGTAAAGTCGATGGATCCCTAGGGGCTTTATCACCATAAGTAGATTCAAGAACTACTACACCAGATACGCTGTTCGGATACTGTCGAGCTGGTGCGAGACCACCATGAGTTTTGGCATCAATGACCGGGCCAATATCACCTGAAAAAACTATATCACATTGTTTCTGACCAAACTTAGTTGTGAATAAACGTAATGCTACGCATCCAACAAGGTGAGAAGTTGGCGTGAATGAGTATAATAGACCAGGAGCTCCCTCAACTTGGTACAGTCTACCGTAGTTGGCGTTTGATACTCGATCCGGACACTCAAAGAGTGTCGGTAAAAGTTCTAACATCTTATCGAGTTCATCATCTTCTTCTCTATCTTGATGCCGCAGAGAGTCCGTTAAGCTAACAAGTGTTAGATTAGCTGTGATGTCAGTACAGTATATCTTACCACGAAAACCAGCGCGTAACCATTGCAACATATTACCGACATGATCGGTATGCGCATGAGTCAGAAAAATAGCGTGGAGTTTCTTTGGATGAATCGGTAGTTGGCTTACAGCATTAGAAGCCATGTCTCCCTCCCCTTGCAGCAGTCCGCAATCTACAGCGATGTACTTGTCGCTATAGACGTGATGTACAAAGTGTGCCGATCCGGTGACCGTTCCACAGGCACCGTGTGGTTTATACATCAGTGGTGAATTGATTTTTTTGGTATTCTTAGTTTTACCCAGAGCTGAATCGACGATTTCGCTCTGTTTATCTAAGATATCAGATAGTTTCTTTAGGTGTGACATTGTAGTTGATGTGTTAGGCTTGTTAGTCATGACCTACACAATTACCGCTCTGGCTATTTCATCAATTTTACACAGAATAAAATAGTGAATGAGGCAGTAAATCTTAACGAAGAACTTAATTTTTGTTAAAATAACCCAATAAATCGCTACTTTTATCTTAACCTAAGTTGGATACGAAGTAACTTCATAAAACACATGATTCGTCAAAGAACTATGCAAATCTGGCAGAACAACGTATCTTTAATCCTAATTCAATACGTTCTTTTTCATCAATTTGATTAAAATAAATACCGAATTTATACTCACCGACTAATGCAAGTGCGTCTATTAAATTATTAATGTCTTTTTTTTGTTTTTCATCTGACTCTGGATGATCTTGTTTAAATTTAAAAACCGTAATCATCTCAGGAATGCACCAAGCAGCTACCTCACCATCCATAATACCTTGGTTTGAAAAAACTAAACTTATACACTCGGAATAAAATTTCAAAGATTCATTTAAATTTCGCATTTCGCTCTTAAGGTTTTTGTTTCTCTTATTTAAAAATGCCTTATGAAGATGATTTCTTGCTTTGAGCATAGAAATAATTGCAGGTGGAATCTCAGATTTATCTATTTTCTTAATACGCTCAATCACTTCCTCAATGTAGTTAGTATTATCAATACCTTTAGTATCAATGATAAATCGAGGATTTGATTTAAAGCCTGCCTGGTAGCGCAAGGCAAGGAGACCGAAATTACGCACAGAACTATCAGGACTAAGCACGCTTTCACGCGTAAGAGAGTTGAAAATTCTATCCAGATATGCCTGCGACTTAAATTCTATTAATAGAATTGATGTTATTTTTCTAATCTGTGAATTGTCCTTTAATTTTTTCGGCTCGTCATTTAGTCGTCCTAGCAAATTCCTGCGGGATAAAACATAGGCCCAGCCAAAAAGTTTTTCCACTGTTTCTTCATCTGTTTTACCTGGGTATTTATGTTCTTCATAGGCCTTAATGGCTTGTTCAACTTTTTGAAATTCAGCTTCGGGATTAGACTTCATTTTCTCACGACAGTCTTTTTCAAGTCTGTATATATATTGTAAAAGACCAAATCTTGACTGAGCACAACTGACAATCGGATTGAGCTTAACAGAATTAAAAGTTGAGGTCCCTTTTTCGATAACCCTAGCTACTAAAAGCTCATCCATAGCAAAATCACCTGATGCAATAAATTCTAAATTCGACCATAGTAAACTAGTGGAAAGATTATCTTCATAGTCTTTCAACAAATCAACAATTTTAAGGATCTGGCTCTTAGCTTCGGTTCGATTGGGATGATAGGCCATATATGCACCAAGGAGCAGAATCCATTTCTTGAATAACTTCGAATCGGTTTCACTTAAGTCATCGGGCGGTTTAATCTCGTTTGTATAACCTAATTCCGCTAACCTAACCAACGCAGCTGTTGAACTTAAATCAGAGCTATTAAACTTAACTAAGGCACGAAATAATTCAGGACGCGTCTTTGAAACGAATGACAGATTATGTGCAATGGCTGGGGTGATAATTACACCAGCAACTATGCTTAATATATCATTAAATTGAACCTGAGGGTAAATTGAATGCACCCTAAGCGAAACAGCCACAAAGTGATTGAGAGCTAAGCGGTAACTTATAAAGCCTGGCCAGCGATAGAGTTTATTTTCAGAAAAATCAGGTAAGTAAGTTTTTAAAACATGATCTTCTACCTCAAGAACCTTACCTATTTTTTTTGAAAGTTTTATATAGTTTCTGTCAGCCGGTTTCAGAGCATCTAGCCTGTGACCGACCATATCTACAATCTTACCAACCGATTTACCCATAAAATTTCCTACATTGCTCAATTTAGAAAGATAGGAACTTTGCTTACCGCGTAGTTTGTTTAGCTCCAAAGTTTCTTCAGTCGATAAACGAACGAACGAGTTATGTTCAGCATATTCAGCCAATCCGTGCATTAATCTAGATAGAGTTAATCTATTCCACCTCTCATCACTAAGTACTGGGTCAGTATCAGACATTTAAGATAATATTTGGATTTTAATTTAAAGAGTCAGCAGAAATTTTAGTGTGAAATCACACAGAAGCCTTGGTCGCGGAGTAATTGGGTGACTTTAGCTTCACGAATCCTGGGGTCTGCCTTACTGCGTCGAGATAGCCTGTATATTTCTTTCGCTAAAGATTCCGAAATGCCGCGACCGAGATCAGGATATTTCTCATCAAGTGGAACAAGAAAGTGTCCGTAATTCTTAACCCACTTACGGCCTGCCTTGTAGCCTGATTTATGCTGCTCGTACCGCTCTTCTGCAGTGCGACTCGTCTGCCCTACATAGAAGACCCTCAGCTTTGTTATTTTGTGTGAGTTATCTTTCATTGCACGCTTCAGGTGCCCTGGCTCAAATTCATCTAAAGGCCTCAACATCACCGCATAAACTATACTACCTTTTGTATCCATTGTAAACTAGAGTTTTAATTTCTAAGAACATCATCTTGATACAACTTATTTAAATCAACTGACTCACTGAAAATATTTGTAAATAATGCTTTGAGGGTTTTTGTCTTTCTTTCTTGATGTAAATCTAGGCTTTCTAACATAGGCTCTACTTCCGATTTAATTTCTGGCTTTAAGCAACCTAACAAATAAATAATTAAGCCAATAGCGGCATCAAAATCTTGCTTTGCTTCCGATATCGGAAAGGCATTAACGACAGGGCCAATTGACCGATCATAAATTGAGCGAAAAGATTTTATTATAGGTATATCTTCATACATTAAAAAATCATCTTCTTTTCGTGACTCAGGCATTATATTACCATGTAACAAATCATTACGTCTGTTCATTAAACTCTTAAATGTGTTTATCTCTGGTGAGTTCATATCAACATCTTTGAGAAATCCGGTACATTTAATACTAAGTGATTCTAGTCTATTTAAAATTGATTCGCGCTTAAAATCATCCCTGGTTTGTTGAGAATCATTATCATTTCTGTAGTAGTTAAAAATTATTAAGTTTATAAACATTTCAGCTACTATCGGTGACATTACTCTAACGGAAAGACAACAACCTGAGAGTTCTGAAGCAGCTATAGAGTGCTCATCATGATTATCCGAATGCCATTTAATATCTTCTTCAGTCAGTGGGTGAGTTCGGGATTTAACTAAAGTGCTTTCAAGATACTCGGCTCGAGCCAACATACGTTTACAAGCATCTAACATATGAGATAACGGATTTAAAAATGAATGCCAGTGCGAGACTAATTTTCTAGCTTTTGCGACTGAACTACTATTGCGATGAATTCCATCCTTAATTAGCACAGCAAACTCAATCTCTGTAATTTCAATTTTCGATGAAGAGGAAAATAATATTTCGATTCTATAGGGATGTGCAATAATATGAACTAGTGAGTTTTTCCATGATAGCGTATAATGCCACAAAATCTCCGATTTTAATTGATGATGTCGATTTCTTATAAAACTTAAAATTCCATTTGGCGGACCAAATCTTCCTAGTAGATATAAAAAAATATCTGCGTGTGAAATTTCCTCACGTAGAGTTAATCTCGTAGAGTATAAAAACTTTTTGTACTTATCGAAAGACAATAAGAATGCTTGCATCTCATGAATCTCAGCAAGTTTAACTTTTGCGAGGTCGTTAGAATTAAATTCTAATCTATGAGCATCCATATTATGAATTTATCAGAAGCCTCGAATTGACTGCCAATCTGTGAAGTAATGCAGCGGATCGCAAAGTTGTTTCATCGCATTTGAGCTATTATTGCGATGAGGTACTACGATTAGGCCGTGGACTCTTAGACTTATCTTACTAAGTGCATCATTAACCAAGTTCTGTATGTGACTTGGGACATGAAATTCTCCATCAGATACCATCACTATATCTGATCTACTCCAGCCTGACTCAGAAACTTTTGAAATAGCTGCATGCATAGGATCGGAGATATCTGTTCCGCCGCCAAAAGACATAGAAAGTAAGCCGATAATACCGTTTAGGCCGTCTGGTGACAATGAGAGCTCTTTACCCTCCAAGTCACCTGGTCCGCTAAAAGTGTATAAAAAACACTTACGACTTTCTGACGCAGCTAAGCGCATGAGTTCAAATGTTATAGCCTTTGCAACTAATTCTGGAACGCCATGCATCGATCCTGATGTATCCAAACACGCAATAATTGGTCCGCGCTCTAGTTTACGATGTGAAACTTCGTCAGTTTCAACATCTTCAGTCTCTGTTCTTTTAATCTTTTCATATCCGTAACCCACAATTCTGTATGTTGCAAGATTGCGCTCTAGAAGTCTGGCCTTCCAAAGTTTACTAAATTGTGGATGTCTCATTAACATAGACTCTGCAGGTAACATCCGTTGAACGTCAGCAGACTTATGGACACCATCCGTTTCACTTCTCATCGTAGGAATTTTAACCCATTTAAGCTCTTCAACAACTCGTGATATTGCTTTAACAACGCGTTTATTTTCGTAAATGTCCTCACCTTCTGCTTCTCTCAATCGACCAATTGCCCGGGCAATATCTGTAATCTGGGGAAGACTTTTTAGTAGATTATGGATTTTAAGAACATTCTCCCATCCAGTCATCTTGAGAACGCCACGGGAAAGATCCCATCCTAGTCTTAATGATTTTCCCATCTCGCCAAAAACATCATAAACTGAATTCCATGCATTAATTCTCTCTGACCAGAGTTGATTTAATTTACCTAGTATTTGACCAGCAGATTCACCATCAATCTTGGCTTGAATACGATTACGTTCATTTAATTTTTCTTCCTCTGTTATAGGCTGGACCGTTGAAGGATTAAGATTTGATTGTTCAGCAATTTTACGTCTAACCCGTTCTTTGTTAACCCACTGTCTCAGTAATTTTTCGATTTTTGAAAGACTGTCTTTCTGACACTCGAGAATAATTTTAAGCATCTCGAGTACAACCAAATCTACTAATTCTGGATTAGATTTACAGTGTGGGAGTATACCACTTGTATTAAACCACTCCGAAATTGTTATTCCGATTTTACCTTTAGGCCAAAGATTTTCATTACTTGGTACCTCACCTTCTAGCAACGACTCACGCCAAGCGAGTAGACCAATAGCCGTGGACTCAAGACTATCAATGAGACTGCTTGTTACTAAAGCCTCTTGATAGCTTGCTGGAAGTTTAGAGTACCAGCCAGAACCCTTACCGAAGAGCCTTGCAACGCCCGCCCTCTTTTTCTTGCGCGCACTCATTCCTTATCTTCAATCCTTGGCATATTTCTATATTCATCTAGTAAGAGACGAACCTTATCGATTATTGTTACAACTGATTTCAAGTTAGTATTAAGACCCTTTGCTACAACAGTAGCATACCCAGATGGCACCCATGGACTTTCTTTAATTGCAAGATCTATATCCTGGATACGTTTCTCGATTTGAATCTTAGCGTCTTCGGCATCATCATATATTTGCTGAATGCTGGATTTAAAATTATTAATTTCGGACTCAGTGAAGTGTTCACCACTTGCAGATTTCTCTTGGTGTTTTTTCAAAGCTTTATCTTCTAATTTTAAACGTCCCATTATATCTGAAAGGTCATGCGGATTTGAATCCATACGTGAGTCTATCCAGTCAGATATCCATTTAAATTGAATCTCAGCATGCCATGCACAATGACGTAAAATCCATGCATCTATAAGAGCTACCTCATCACGACCAGAGGTAAATGCTGCAACCTTTAGCAACGATCTCATTTTAGTTAATCGGCGCTCAGATATATCAATTGGAGGATTCTGACCAGCACATGCATTTCTCAAATCAACTAAAAGCTCATCTATCTCTTCTGGTACTATGACTTTTTTGGATGATTTCTTAATCCAATTTAATTCAACTTCGCTAAGTCTAGCTTCAATATTTTCATTTTTCAAATCTTCGATAGACCATGGTTCTTGTTCGAACATATCACGCAAGTCATCATCGGAAAGTCGTCCGACAACTAATCTAATTATAAATCTATCGTATAATGCCATTAACTCACTTTCCGACGGCAACTCGTTACTAGCACCTACAACTGTTCTTAACCTTGTCTCAACTCTACGTGATCCAGTATCAAATTCACGCTCATTGAGTATAGTGAGCATAGAATTTAAAATTGCACTATTAGCCTTAAAAGTCTCATCGATGAATGCGACGGTTGCAGCAGGGAGATGCCTTTCGAATACACGCTCGTACTTATCATCCTCTAGCGACTTTAAAGATATAGGACCAAAAACCTCTTCAGGCATACTAAATTTGGTCAAAAGACATTCAAAATACCCGTTATCACTCTCACAAGCTTCGATAAAACACAAACGGAGTCTTCGTGCTAATAAACTTTTTCCAGTTCCAGGTGGTCCAAATAGGAGCGAGTTTTCTCCGGCCAGCGCAGACAAGAGGAGCATCTTAGCTTGAACATCACGAGCTACAAGACCCTTGGTCATCCTATCTATATTTTGAGTAATTTTACTACCAATAGTTTTCTTATCCATGTGTGTAGGTAATTTATTATTAGAGATATTTCCATCATCTCCTTTGGATCCGAATAATGATGATATAATATTAGACATATGATTATTTTTTAGAGTTATTTCCTTTATTCGAGGGATTTTGTGGGTTCATCTGCCAACCACGGTTACCTTGTGCCTTGTCAAAGGCCTTATTGGTCCCATTGGAACCTTTGTTAGCATTCTGTTGATTTGCTGAGTTATTTTTTGGATTAGTCATAATGATTATTAAAATTAATTTTTAGGATTAAGTTTAAGTAAGTATTCTCGGAAAATATCTATTGCCATCGGTATAGCAGCGACGCGCTGGATGGCTTTATCATTAGTTATTGCAAAGACTTCTGCGTCTTTTCGACTTTTTTTGAATAAGTATTCGATAATTTCGGCATCAGCCTGATCTGATCCTTCTTTTACAATATGCGGCTTATGTATTTCTACACCAGGAAACGGCGTCCCTTCTTCTATGTCACTACCATCAAAGAATAAATGCACATTTAGTTGATGGTTCTGCCCTGGAAATGCACTCAAAAGCTTGGCTAGATACTTTTTACCTTCTTCGCTGAAATATGTCTTATCTCTCTTTTTACCCATTCTAAAATATTTACTAAATAAGTCAGCCGAGCCGTGCATAAAATTGTAACCATCAACTAGTAAGTCTACCGGCGCTTTCTCATACATTGCTTTTGATAATCTCATTCTAGGCGTCAATTTACGTACATTTTTATTCTTCCTTAGCGATTTCTCGATATTCAAAACTCTTAATAGTATCTCAGATTCAGCCTCTGCTATAACATCATTTATACCCAAATACATGATTGCATCAGCAACTTGATCCATACTTTCATCCGGTGTCTTCTTAATACCGACCTTAAGCGCTTCCATAATCGGGCCATGCTGAGCTGCAACGTCAACACTGGTCCGGCACTTTGTAAGTAAATCCAATGCCTTCTTGTGCATATCAACAAGTGCCTCAGATGGATT
>Ga0114968_10000318_pt1 | contig 35533 bp, 54 predicted proteins | sample M_130807_EF_Meta_FD_87020 | JGI IMG/M metagenome (GOLD analysis project Ga0114968, IMG submission 87020) | Freshwater microbial communities from Lake Montjoie, Canada to study carbon cycling - M_130807_EF_MetaG | ecosystem: Environmental > Aquatic > Freshwater > Lake | place: Lake Montjoie... | reverse complement strand
GAACGAGAATTTTGTTCGTTTACTGGAAAATTTTGCCGACGGCAGTGAGCCAAGCAAGAAAATTACCGGTCAAATTTGGTTTGATAGCACAACTAGTAAGCTAAAATTCTACGACGGCACTATTTTTAGGTCAGTGAATGGCGCAAATGTTGCGACATCAGAACCATCTGGTTTAAAAATTGGAGATTTTTACTGGGATTCAGTTAATCAGCAACTATATGCTAGTAACGGTGATAATACATTTACTCTAGTAGGACCGCAGGGTGCAGCTGGAGCCGCCATCACTGAAATGCGTACTGCAATAGTTGCCGACGATACAACAGCAACTTATACTGTTATTGAAGCAGTGGCATCCGGCACTGTTATTTTTATTATCTCTAGTGATGAGTTTACATTAGGTGATGCTGAAATAGAAAAATACAACGGCACCTTTGACACAATATACAAGGGTATTACTCTAGTTAGTACTGGGTCAGAGCAAAATGGAGTAACTGATACCGAAGCTGGATATAAATTTCACGGTACTGCCACTTCGGCAGACGGGTTTAATGTAAGTGGAATCTTTGTTGCTGCTGATAGCTTTGTGAGAAAAGATGAATCTACTAATTTTGAAGGACAGGTACAATTTAATGACCCTGGATTTCAAGTAGGAACAACTCCTCAACTTGAAGTTAAAATTGAAAATAGCAACCTTCCAATAATTCAAAACATTGTCGATGATACCATACAGTTTAGAACTAAAAAAGATGGTATCATGGTCGACACTATTAGGCTGGTTGGCAGAGATCTACTACCTAAAGAATCCAGTCCTGTTAGCACGTTAGGTAATACAGATGCACGATTTCTTGAAGTTTGGGCAACAAATTTTTATGGTACCGCCACACAGGCCGGCAGATTACAAGTTGATGAAGGTTCATATCTACTTGCCGATACTAGTCCCACTGCTAATACTGTGGCTGCTCGAGATGGAGTAGGAGATATTTACGCAACTACATTTAGAGGCGATGCAATTTTTGCTGATGGAGCTGACTTAGCTGAGAAATATCTAGCAGATGAAGAGTATGAAGTTGGTACAGTCTTAGTAGTTGGCGGCGAAAAGGAAGTTACAGCTTGCCAGCCAGGACAAAGAGCTTTTGGTGCAGTAAGTGCTGCGCCTGCATACTTAATGAATAACGGTTTAGCGGGCGGAACACCAGTTGCCCTTAAAGGTCGAGTACCAGTTAAGGTACTAGGACATGTTAAAAAAGGTGATAGATTAGTTGCTTCTACTAATGGATGTGCAGGCGCTGCCCGTGTATTATTAGTTGGCACACCAGTAAGAGCCAGTACTTTCCCAGATACTTTTGCAATAGCATTAGAATCTAGTGATGATGAAGGTATTAAGTTAATAGAATCAATTATTATATAAGGAATAAAAAAAATGGCAGTCATTTCAGCATCAACATTTAACGCTATTCAAAAGAAAGCGGCAGCAGTGTTAGGGTCAGGCGGCACTAATCCATCTACTAGCACAGCAGATTCAAGATTTGGCTATGGCCAAAGCGTGAGCAGTGCGCAGGTGAGCACTGGTAGTATTATCCGTTCTACAACTTGGACTAATCTAAGAAATGACCTAGTAAAGGCAAGAACTCATCAAATTGGCTCAGTTGGCACAGTTGCTTATACTGTCACTCCGGCCGCTGGCGGTGGCCCAGCCTGGGCAAATTTAGTCAGTATTAGTGCAGGCACAGTTATTTCTAATAATATTGTAACACAGTATCAGGGTGTAGCAGATGCATGTGTAACTAATAAATTTGTGGCATTTAGCTCACAGTTGGGCAGTACCAGTGTATCTTCTGCTAGAACTGCTACTTGGGGAGTTACACCACTTACTCACTCAGTTAGAGTTAGTTTATCTGATGCTACTCAAGCTAGGTATTACTTTAATGCCGGCGGCACAATTAAATACTCAGCTACTTTAACAGGCGGTGGCCTACTTGCCGCCACCGGTGGTAGCCTTACAGGAAACTTAGCCAAGTATAATGCTTGGGTCAATACACTATCAGGAATGGGAACCTTAACATTTGCTATAAATCAAAGTAGCTCAACATTTGGCGCATTTACTGTTAGTAAGACTGGTGGCACAGGTACTGTAACCAGCATTACACTATCTGCTGTCGATCAGGTAATTTACACTACTACACAGGCTGCTCCTTATGCTACTAACACACTTACAGTCAGCGCAAAATACGTTACTACAACACCTTATGTGGTTGAAATTACAGCGGTATATACGGACGGCGCTGCCGCTGCACCTACTGGGTTAGGACTAGCAGTTGATGATCTAGTTGACGGAACACTTACTGGTACAGCTACAATAACACCAATCCAAGGTGCATTTTCAATTATACCTACGATTGCAAATCAATTAACTATAACTTAACCAGAATTAGTTAACTACGTCTCCCGCTGAGATAATTACATTATACAGCGGGAGATCTCATGGACGAGCAAGTAGAAAAAGCATTCCAAACGGCCAACTATATGGCCACTCTAACCAATCAACGTAATGTTGCATTTGAAGAATTTCAACAAAATTTAATATACTACATCAATGGATCTAGTTTTCAAATTTCATTAGAATTAATGGCTTTTGTAAAATCTCTTATTGATGCTGGCAGTCTAAATTGCATACTAATTGATGTTAATCAAATACCGGTTAATATTGAAAACATAAAGACGTTTTACGAAGAAATATCTGCACAGTATTTTAAATCGTCAAATGAGTACTTTGCCAAGTATTCTGAAATTAAATCAAAACGCAGAATACAGGATTTAATTTCAGTATGAGCCGGGGTGTTCTTTTATTTGCTCAAAATAATCCAGAAATTGATTATGTTCAAATAGCTATATTTGCCGCAGAGCGAATTAATAAATTTTTAAATGTACCAGTTACATTAGCCACTGATAATCGAGACTACTTCGAAAAAACATATCCGGACAAAATCAGCGTATTTGAGAATATCATTGACGTTAATTCTGCGTATAATCAAAAAAAACAATTCTACGATGGATCGATAACTAGTAAAATACTACCCTGGAAGAATTTTACTAGGGCAGATGCGTTTGATATCAGTCCTTATGATGAAACACTAGTCATGGATGTGGACTATATTTTAAATTCTAGTAATTTAAATAACATTTGGAATTCAGAAAGTGATTTGGCAATATACAAAACAGGGTATGATCTTGCCCAATGGAGGGATACTAGTAGTTTTGAATATTTTAATCGATACACTATTCCTTTTTATTGGGCCACAGTTTTTTATTTTAAGAAAACAGCATCAGCTAGAGCATTTTTTAAAATAATTCAGCACATTAGATATAATTGGGCTTATTATAGACTCCTTTATGTAATCGACTCACCAACATTTAGAAATGATTATGCTTTCAGTATTGCAATTCATTTATTGAATGGTAATACTAATGCAAGTAACATTGCTAATTTACCTGGAAAGTTATACTATACACGTGATAGAGATGTTTTAGTATCGTCTGCAGATTCATCAATGACCTTATTAGTTGAAAAATGTGGACATGTTGGAGAATATACTTTAGTAAAAACTGACAATTTAGATGTTCATGTAATGAACAAATACAGCCTAGCGAGATGCATAAATGAATAAAGGTTTTTTAGTTATAGCACAGAATAGTGAAGGCATAGATTATGTTAGACAAGCATACGCATTGGCACTATCAATTAAGAAAACACAGTCGAGGTATTCTTCTATTAGCTTGATTACAAATGATCAAGTCTCGGAGCAATACCTACATGTGTTTGATCATATTATTCCTATCCCGTGGAAAGATCATGCAGAAGAATCTAACTGGAAAGTTGAAAATAGATGGAAGTTCATACATGCCAGTCCCTATGATGAAACTATTGTTCTTGATACAGACATGCTTGTCTTAGAAGACCTGGCAGATAAATGGGATTTATTAAGTCATCATGATATATTTTTTACATCTTCTGTAAAAGATTACAGGGGCAATGTTGTATCTAATGAATTAAATAGGCAGGTATTTGTACATAATGATTTACCAAACATTTATTTTGCATTTCATTACTTTAAAAAGACGCCAAATGCATTTGCTTTCTATAAAACACTTGAGTTTATAGTTAATAATTGGCAAACAACATATTCTAAACTAACACCCAAGGCTAAACAAAGATGGTTAAGTATGGATGTAAGTGCAGCTATAGCATTAAAGATTACAGGTATGGACGATATTGCAGTTCAACCCATGCTTGATACTGCATTTACTCATATGAAACCTAATATACAAGGTTGGCCAATGGCATACGATAGTTGGATTAAAGAATGTGACTGTTATTTCAATGACGAATTCGAGTTGTTTGTTAATCAATTTAAACAACGGGGTATCTTCCATTACGTAGAAAATGAATTTTTAACAGATAGCATTGTAGAATATTTGGAGAAAATTAATGATTGAAGAATATGAAGATTTAGTACTCGAGTTCGATATAACACCCGAAGAACTTGAAAGAATTAATGAATCTCTTAATTTTAGTAATATTAGATATGTTTATTTTGATAAGATAACAGGTGATATTATATCTACTACTGATCAAAAAACACTTGACACAGAAACATCATATTTTGAAACTACTAGCGAAGATCTTGTAAAATCAATACCAGCAGATGAACATGTGGCAAATTTTAAAGTTGTTACAGATTTAAATAATAAATTTGAAATCGTTCCCAAAGTCATTAAGTTAAATGCAATGTCATCAATGTTAGTTTTGGTACCGTATTCTGAAAGTCCGGCTACAGTGACAATTTTTAACGATATTGAACATAAAAATTGGGTCGTAGTACTTAACGAAGAAGAAAGAATTCGATTACAAAATTCGGTTGCTAATTACACAAAACCAGTATTTGTTACAGCAAAAGAAAATAAAAATATCCTATATCGAGTATTTGATGTGAATCTAAATACACTAATTACTTCGGGCTCAGTGACAATTCCGCACGAAATGATAGTCGAATCAATTACATCAAAACTTCGATTGTCGACTATTAAGTTTTTTGATTCATATGCACTAAAGGAAAAGTATGAGCCAAAAGTTTAAAATTATTGACTTTGATATTATCTATCTTAGTTATGACGAGCCTAATGCTGAAAAGAATTATGCTGACCTGTGTAATAAAGCACCGTGGGCAAAGCGTGTACACGGAGTTAAAGGCAGTGATGCCGCACATAAAGCCTGTGCTAGATTAAGTGACACTGACAGATTTATCACTGTTGACGGCGATAATATTGTACGCGAAGATTTTTTTAATCAAGAAGTTGACTTTAATGCAAACAAAGATTTATCTAGATGTGTTATTTCTTGGGCAGGCTACAATGCCATCAACGGATTAATGTATGGCAACGGCGGATTAAAATTGTGGCCTAAAGAATATGTACTTAACATGAAAACACATGAAAATGCTCCTGCTGATGATCCTAATGCACAAGTAGATTTTTGTTGGGACGCTGAATATATTCAGATGAATGCCTGTTATAGTAACGTACATAATAATGCAAGTCCGTATCAAGCATGGAGAGCAGGATTCCGTGAAGGTGTAAAGATGAGTTTAGACAGGGGAGTTACTGTTGAAGCAGAAGACTTTACTAAACATATTCACTGGAAAAATTTGCATAGACTAGTAACATGGATGAATGTTGGTATGGATGTACCAAATGGAGTATGGGCAATACTTGGAGCACGCCAGGGTTGTTATATGACAAATTTTGATAAATCATGGGACTATGTTAATGTGCGAGACTTTGATCATTTAGATTCAATTTGGAACTCATTGTCTGCAAAAACAGAAGATGCAGCCTTGCAAGAAGCTGAAAGGCTAGGTGCAGAGCTTAGGTCTCGATTAGACTTACCTATAAGTGTATTAGATACAGAAGCTAGTAGATTTTTTAAAATGGTACACGTTGACTATACTAGAATAGAATTTAATGTATTGGACAAAGAATAATGTTTTACGATATTGTATTTTATCACGAAAAAGATTTTCCCGAGTATAAACTTAACTGGTTAAAGGCCAAGTATCCCAAGGCCAAGACTATTCAAGTAGATAAAGAGTTTAACTATGTTATCTATGCTAAAAGATTAATGAGTCAAGTTAATACAAAGATGTTTTGGTTAATTCCTGCAGATATAGGCATGACCAAAGACATGCAACATTTTACAATCCCTAAATGGGATGAGTCTTATGTGCATCATCAACTTTTAAAATATTCTAACTTGTTTTTAATCCCTAAAGATTATACATTTGCAGATGAAGAATTTGAAAAGAATTTTTTCAATAACGTAAAATTTGTAGACTTTGGTGTGTTCTATATTAAACTATATGATGTGTTCTTTTTGTCATATAAAGAAAAAAATGCAGACACTAATTTTCAACATTTGTTAACAAAATACCCACATGCTAAACATCTACAGAATATTAAGGGAATCTTCAACGCTCACTTTTGTGCAGCGATTGCTAGCTCAACTGACTTTTTCTGGGTAGTGGATGCTGATGCAGAAATTGCAGAAGACTTTAATTTTGACTACGAAGTACCAAGTTGGGATTTTGATGTAGTACATATTTGGCAAAGCAAAAACAAAGTAAATGATCTTGTATACGGTAACGGCGGTGTTAAATTAATACCTCGACATTTAATTCTACAAGCCAGCAGAGACAGTGTTGATGTTACTACTAGTATTGGCGCTAATATTAAAATTATGGAACAAGTCAGTAATTACAACAGTTTTGATACAAGTCCGTTTGCCAGCTGGAGAGCTGCTTTTAGAGAATGTGCTAAATTAGCCAGCGCAGTTATTGACCGTCAGGTGCAGTTAGAAACTGACAAACGATTGGCTGCTTGGTGTACAAGAGGTAAAAAAACTACATATGGACCATATGTAGTAGCAGGTGCAATCGCTGGAAGAAAGTTTGGTTTAGATAATAAAGAAAACCCAGAAGGACTTCGAAGAATCAACGACTGGGCTTGGCTAGAAGGTAAATTTAATCAGTACGTACTAAGTCTGCAGCCAATGGAAATACAGAAGCAATAACTGAGGCACAGGCCTTGGCTACTTCTTGATGTTCTTTTTGTGTGCCATTTGCACTGCGTAGTTCTATAAAGTGTATCCAGCTACGCAGTGTACCATTCATATATAGACGGCTTTCCATCATACCTTCAGGTAATACGGCGCGAGCCTGCTCTTTGGCAATACCGTTTTCTATGGCCCATGCGTAGGCCTCTTTAACAGCCAGCAATACACGCTGTTGAGCACGTTCCCAACCCATGGCTAAATTACGTGCTTCTGGATTATCCAGTACAACTTCTACGCTGTTCTGTCTATTTTTAGGATCTTGTAATCTTAGTTCTCTAAAAACAAAGTTAAGATCTTTAGTCGGGTCTGCGTAACGTTGACTAAATTCTTGAAAGCTAAAACTTCTATGCCTAAGAATTTGTCTTGCAATATCTCTAGTAGTGGTAATTTCAATGCAGGCACTGACCATCTCTAATGGACTCCAGTGCTGATGTTTAATGAGATATCTTATTAATTTTTCACTGGTCTCTGTGTTTAGTTGATTGCTGGGGTTTGATACACGGGCACAATATGCAATTAATTCTTGTGCATCTGCAATGCCCTGATCAAAAAATTCTTTTGTCGGCTGTGAATAGGACAGTAATCGAACTTGCATTATAATTTCTTTTTCTTTAAAAATTTGTTGGTAATTTTTGTAATATCGCTTTTTACTTTTTCAGTGTTTATTTGAAAATCTATGTTATCAATATTATCCTCATAGGTGCGAAAAATTTCCTGAATTTCTTTTTCAAAAGAATCCCAGTTATTATTCTTACCATTTTTATTAACATCTATTTCCCAAATTTTGCCGTCTTTAAAAGTCACACTGATAGTATGTAAGTATTTGAGTGGTACTACATTGAGATTAATCTCTCCAAATACTTCTGGCCAGTGTGCTACAACATCTTTAGGAAAATGTTTTCCTTTAGGTGTCACTTTTCTTTTTTCTTTGTCGGACTTAATTCTTCGGCTTCTTTTCTTAGTACCGCGGCTTGTTTATACAAACGATCTGCTTCGCTACGTAGTTTAGCAGCATGTTGGTCAGGAGTCATTGACGCTAGTACATCGGTTTCTTCTTGACGTTCAGCAACCGTTTTAGTAACATCTTCGCCTGCTTTTGGACTGATGTCTTTAGCAGATGCAATTTCTCTCACTTCAGATTTTTTATCTTCCTTAGATGATAATGTTATTGCTAAGTTATCTACTGGTACACCGCGCTGATCAGCAATGATTTGATTTAACTCTGACAACAAGATTTTCATCTGCGTGTTAGGAGTCATTTCAATTTGACCAGTTGGAACTTTGATCAATTTTCCGTTAACATGTAGGTTAGCCAACATGATACTACCATCTGGAAAATTTGTTCTTGCCATAACTTCTGCAAATTCATTAGCATCTTGTCCTGCGGTACTATTAACTAGGTTAATAATTGCGTCGTGCTGTGCATCGGTTAAACCTTCCGTAGGAACAATCAAGCAATTACTTGAATCTCCAGGTAAGGTCCTATATGCTACTAGACATTTACGTCCAGTGGGAACAACTCTGCCTACATGTTTTAATTCCATTTTATGCTCCAGTTTTTTCTTTAGATGCTTCGGCCTGTTTAGCCACTGCTTCTAAGAATGAAGCTAGTTTTTCATAAACTTGACCAACTGCTACCATTTCATTTCCTGGCTTAAATGCGCCACGTGAACTAGCAACATCAATAATTTGTTTTAACGCATTTAGATCGTTAATGTTTAAATCAGCACCTTTTTCTTGTGCTGGTTGAGCTGGTGCTTGCTCAGCTGGGGCTTGTACTTCTTCTGTCATAGTATCTCCTTAATGAATAAAATACATACTTAATTATCATCAAGATAAAAGCGGGCAGGCAATTCTGAAGAAACTTAATTCTTTCTCTTGTTCAAAGCCCACTTTAGTAACATATACAATGTTATTATCTTGATTAAGTTCGAGTGATTGTCCTACATAGTAGCGACTATTTAAATTTTGATGTATCCACTGGTCTATCTGTTTGATATAATTTGGGGTATTTTTTGATAAACTTGTAAAATGAAAGTGAAATGCAGGAAATTCAACCCTACGCAAATCAAAGTAATTTAAAGCATTGGGCTTGCCATTTTTAATTGCCATTATTTGCAACCTATAATCATGTATCGGGTATATGAATTTTCTTTAAACTCAAAATATTTCTCACCTTCAAACAGTATAGTCGTTAAGGGAAACATTGATTTAAAGTGCTCTAAACTTTCTGAGCGATTAACATGATCTTCTATAATTAAGTTATTACCTTGAAGTACGCACAACACATCGTTGTTAATATTTGTAAACCATTCTTGACTGCTAAAATGCTCAGTTGAAGTGTTTATAACGCAGTTTGTTCCATCGTTGTATACAAGTGTATTTGCATCTTTGGGAATTGCCCTAAACTTCCAATCCTGCATTTCCCAAGTATTGTTGACTACGTTGGCAACAGAACAGGCCATGGGATCAAGATCGTAGCTACGACACCAATCAATAGTTTGTTTTCCGCGACTCTTTAAAATAAAGTGTAGCAATCCATACCAACCTCCTAAGATACTGATCCTAAGATTAAAGGTATGAGCTGCTACTCTTTCTAGTTCCTCAGCTGCCCAGATTTTGCTTTCAATCTGACCAGCACTAAATGCATCAACCGTTAATGGAACCGTTTTGTTCATAGTATGCGTAGTTACCCCAAGGTGGTACAATAGTGTTATTACCGTGAATGATGAATACAGTATCGCAGTAGTTTTCATCACCCCAGCTACCCCAAGGATAACCGTCTGTAAACATGATAAACTTTTTAGGGTTGATATCATGTTCTTTCATGTATTGCCAGTTGGCATCAAACTCTGTGCCGCCACCGCCTATAACGTCATACTCTAAGATATCGTTACCACCAAAGCCGTCAAAGTCTGCTTCGTTGTAAACTTGAGTATCAAAGCACCATATTTTAATTTTATAGTCCTGATACTGATCCATAATACCTTTAATTTCGGCTATGAAATCTTTGGCTTGAGCATCACTAATACTTCCGCTCATATCAATACCAATACAGATATCAATAGTTTCGTCATAGTTAGTGCCCGGCAAAATTGCACTCATGTGCCAACCCTTACGGTTAGGACGCATAAATGTATAGTCATTTTTAATAGTACTTTGAATCTGCTGACGCAGGATTTCACGCCAATTCATCTTAGGCTCAGTGAGCTCTTTAATCATGCGTTGAATGTTAGCTGGTACGTTACCTGCTCCTGCCGCATTGGCTGCTTGAATAGTGGCTTCACGAATCTCGTCGCGTATTTGTTTGAGTTCTTCTTTTGAATATTGCGGAGCACCATCCTTGCCATCGCCGTCTTGATCCAAATGTTGATCCAATAACTGACCTAGAGCAGCCAGTGATTTTTCATCTTCCGACTCATAAATTTCGTCATAAATTTGTTCAGCAGGTTTGCCGTAGTGTTTAGAATCATGGAAGATATTAATACCTTTGGGAACTGCTCCAATGCGATCACGTATTAATTGTCCGTTAACAGCATAGTCAACGGCGGCGTTCCAAATCTGTTTATGACGTCCCTCACAGCGACCCATATGATCAAATACATTGTGTAGGATTTCGTGTGCTACTACAAACTCAACTTCTTTAGTAGTCAGCTTTTCAAAAAATTCTCGATTGTAGTATAAATGACGTCCATCTGTAGCCGCAGTTGGACACCAATCTGAACCGTCTTGAATTTTTAAACGAGTGGCCATGTTACCAAAAAATGGATGACGTAGTAGCAGGCCAACGCGAGCTACAATAATCTTGTCAATAACTGGATCAATGTGTGACATATTTGTTCCTTTGTTTGCTATAGTATATATTATAACACCTCCAGGAGGAGGTGTCAAATGGCGCTAGTTCAAATCAACGTTCAAGTTTTTCTGTGGCCTGTGCAATGTACTTACCAAACTTAGCATGGAAGTCATCGAAACACTCAATTTCATCTGGATCCAATGGCAATTTATATTGGCTCAAACTCAACTTAGTGCCCATGACAACCAACTCTGTTTCCAGATTAGTCATCATAAATTGGAAGAAGTAGTTAACTTGACTGTTCCAATCTTTGACCTTTTTATCGGCTGCATCTTTAAGTTCGTAGCACAAACTTGTCACCAAACTGTATTGAGCTGAAATCTCTTTAGTCTTAACTTCTTTAATTTTGCCACTTAAAATGTCAGTTGGGTTTGGCATTTTGCTAGATACTTTGCGGTGTGCCATAAATTTAATAGCTAGCCCTTCACCAACTGATCCGCTGATCAAATCAGTCAAAGTTTCGACATCGGTATCGTCATCTTCCAAGAGTTCACTGACAAACGACCAGCTACGGGGAGTGGCAAATGCACGTGAACTAGATTTTGGATCAAAGTCGTAAAGATCCTTTTTAGAGAAGGTTAAGAACCCAACTACGTCTTTATGTACACGATTTTCTGTAGCCCACATAGCCCAGTCGTCAAAGTCAACTTGCATTTCCAAGTGAACAAAACGGTTAGCCAAAGGAGCTGGCATACGATAAGTAACACCCTTGTCAGTTTCACGATTACCTGCCGCTACTAGGACAACGTTGTCGGGCAGTTTGTAAGTACCAACACGACGATTCAAAATTAGCTGATAAGCCGCTGCCTGTACACTGGGCGCGGCACTGTTCATTTCGTCAAGGAAAAGAACAATATTTTTGTGCTGTTTAGCCATGGCCTCGTCTGGCAACTCACCAGGAGGAGCCCAAACCATTTTATTAGTATTGCTATCAAAATATGGAATACCCTTGATGTCTGTAGGTTCCCAAAGACTCAAGCGCACATCAATTACATGAGCTTCAAGTTCTGCGCCTAACTGTTTAATAATGTCTGACTTACCAATGCCCGGAGGACCCCACAGGAACAATGGACGCTTATTTTTAAAGGCTTTGCGTAGACCCTTCATGGCACCTTTTGGGCCAACTGTACGAGAAATGATTTCGCTCATAAAATTCCTATCTTGGTTAAAAAAAGTTTTGCTATCACTGTCTAAGTATTATATGATAATAACTTGACCTTGTCAATGCCTGTTTAACCAAAAAGGCTATTCTTTCTTTAAATTATTGATAGCTTTGATAAGACCAAATTTTCGTATATCGTCCGAAAACATAAACAGCTCAAAACTTTTACGCTCGGAGAAAACGGTAATACTATGATTTGTAAGATAATATGGACAGTCGATATATCTATCCAAAAATATAATTGTTTGGGGACTTAGCTCAATCGGTTCTGTAAATGGAATTTCATACTCTCTAAGATGCAATTCTCCAACCAAAAACTCGTAACCTTCATCGGTTAATCGCAGTCCACCGGACTCTTTTGCTCTATTATTTTGCCACCACGTTCTAGTATATAATTTTAGATTGGCTGCATCTGTACTTTTGCCCCATTCTTTTAGAAACATAGTAGTGTATGTTTCTTTGCTTATCATTTTATAATTTCACCTTGTGTGAGTTTAACCACTTGAAAATCCTGTGTGCCAAAAGTTAAATTTAGTTTTTTAGCAAGATTATGGGCGTGACCCGGATTTGAAAAACTTACTTTTTTATATTTAGGACCTGGATAACTGGTAAGACTGTTTGAGCTTTTTAAGTTAAACGGCTCGCCCTTATAAAATACAGCCCAAATGGCATCGGCTTCTAAGATCTGCTCACTCTTATAAGTTTTTTTATTAATGTGCTCTAACAGCACTTTTGGCTTGGGCCTTGACATATATGCGTCCTCGATAACTACGCATATATTTATCCTTTATTTGTTTGGAAATCCGCCACCGTCCATGGCCACTGTAATAGTGTCGTTACCACCGGCTTTGAGCAGATCTTGCAGTAAGACTTCGTAGTCTTGTGTTAATTTTGCCAGTACCTCTGCTAGAGCAAAACTAATAGCCTTGGCATTTTTCATATCCAACCGTATTTCTTTTTGTTGGCTTGCATCGGCTATTTTTACCTGCTGTATAAACTGCTGTATAGCAATGGTATTAATTGGATCATTTGACATTTGATAGTACCTGTTTCATTTCTATTTCGCTAATAAACGGACCTTTAAAAGGATATCTTTCAATCGTAATTAACTTAGGACAGAAACTTTTAACCCAACCTTTGTCAAATTTAATGATATAATACCCTGCACAATACAGACTCTTACTAGCAGAGCTCTTTGTAAACAATGGTAGTTTCTGTCTTACATCAAACATACTGTTGTAAGGTGTACAACTAGTTGGAAACCCGTGACACTCATTAGGTTCAGCAGATGTGATTGTAGTTTTAACCTTGGGCAAAAAGAAATTCTTACCAAACTGTTTTGTTAGTTCTTCTTTTTTGCTAAAGTAAATTTCACCATCTTTATTACTCAACATAAATTTGTTGTTTTCTTTTTTATGTAGTGTAGCGATTTTTTCACCGTTTTGTTCAACGATCCAGAATTTTCCATCTACAATTGGTTTAGCACGTAGTTCTGTCATAGTGTGTACTTTGCTTGAAAAGGAGCCGCATAGTTTTGTATGTTATCGGCTATTTTCTGCATGTCATATAGGTTGCAGAATTTTAACATACGGATGCCAACTTGATCAACTGACTTAGGTACAGCATTTTCTTTAATTGTATCTTGGATAATTTGTTTAATATCTGCAGGTTGTGCAGTAAGATCGACAAGGATAACATTGCGTTGATAGTCATCTAACACACGATGTTCTTCGCCATTATGGTCTACCCAACGTTGTAACATGAGATTGTTCCAAAAATATCCTTTAGAATTACGATCCTCAAATGCTTCTGTAAGTCCAACTTTATTCTTACTACCTTTAGTACGCACACCCGGATAAGCAGAAAACACGTTGTCGCTGGTATCGCCACGCATACATTTTTCAAATAGAATCCACTTTGGATTTGGTGCAGGCACAGCCTCTTTAGTTTTCTTGTCAACGATCGACTTACCTTTCTTATCAAAGATACCTTGGTGCGTAGTAAGTGTATCTGCTACGCCATTGTACTGTTTGACATTTGGCGCAATCAGCTGGTGAAAATCTGTGTCTGTTGAGATGATAACATGGTTGTCATTGGGATGCGCTTGAATGAAGCCCGCAATCAAATCATCAGCTTCTAGTCGCGGATGTTGTAATACTGTACAATTTGTTTTGTCTTTAATAAAGTCTTTAAATGCATCAAATGTTTCCCAGAACAATTTATCTTCTTCTTGCTCTTTGGCACTCATTGCATCACGAGTGTCTTGTCTATTACGTTTGTAAGGAGCATAAAAGTCCTTACGCCACGAGCGACCTTCGAGACAGAATACAACATGTTTGCCTCCAAAATCTTGCCATGCTTTTTTAATACTGTTGAATGTGATATGTAACGCCATACCAAGTTTGATATCGGCATCACCACGCACCACATGTCTAGCACGAAAAAACGTGTTAGCAGTGTCGACTAAAATATAACTCATTTTATTTCGGCTTTACCGTCCGCTAGTTTGTTGACATTGATAAATCCAGATCCACGTGTTTGATCCATACCTTCTTCACCTAGCATATTTCTTGCTAGATCTCTGAACCAACGATCTACGATTTCTTCGTCTGGATCACCATCAAATCCGTATCCAGCTTGTTTCAATTGTAACACAAACAACTCGTTCCAGTCAAGTTCAAAAAACCCATTACGTGGATTATCTGGATTGACCTTAGTATCTAGCACACTTACCCAAGGTTCACCTTTGGCATTGGCCCTATCTTTTGGAGTCATCTTGGCTATTTCAGCTTGCTTATTGGCCTTTTCAACCGAAACCAATGCCTCTTTGGCAGCGGCAGCGGCATCTTCTGCAATTTTTACAGCAGCTTCTGCTTCTGCACGAGCTTTAAGTTTGGCATCTTCAATAGCTTGAATGCCAGTAATATTTTTAAAAAATTGTTTAATCATCAAGTTCCCCATTCATTTTTAAACAGTGGTACCTGTAGTCTATCACTGTACCTCCATCCACGATTCATTGCGGCTAGTGCCACATTCTTTGCGTTCAACGTATAAACACTTTCCACGCCACCAACCGGCATCAAGTAGACATGCCCTTTAAACCCAGCTGCTCTAAATTCTTTAACAGCACGTTCTGCATCTAAAATATCATCTGCCGTAGATACAACCAATTTAAGATACACAGTGCCACGTTTTTCATACTCGCATACTATTTTTGGACAAATAGCTTCTTCCCATTTCTCTCCACTGGCCGGTAGTTTAGCACTTACTGAGAATGTGATTTCTCTATCCCATTCTTCAGCAGTCCATTCTCCGAGATAATGTTTGAAATCTTGACTAAGTTCTTGAGTACCATTGGTCTCAAATGTAATTTCTTTTAAGCCAGACATTTTAGGATGATTCAGCAAATCTGGATAACTACGCTGCCAACCTAGTAGCGGCTCACCACCTGTGATAACCAAATGCTCATCTTGCCAATACCCATGAGGCAGTATATCACAAATAGTATTGGCAATAGTATCAACGTCGAGAAGAGGGCTAAGATGTTTGAAACGTGGATCCCAACTCGCATAGCTATCGCATCCAGTAGATACAAGTGGTAGAAGTTGATAAGATTTAAAACTTTCTGCATTTTCTGCAATAAGGTTTCTTTCATTTGATCTCTCTCCTCTACTCATTCCGAACCCATCACAGGTAAAGTTGCAGCCAAATGTTCTAAGGAACACGCTCGGTACCCCCATATATCTACCCTCTCCCTGAATCGAATAAAATAGTTCAGCTATTTTTATTTTGCTCATTTTTTATCTTTCTAAATTCATCTACGTCCAGTATAGCAGATTTAAGTGTTTCTGCATAGTTTTTTGACTGTTGTTGTGTCATACAAATTGTTGATTCGGTATCAATATAACCTTTGGTTAGCAATATCCAAATATGATACCAACGTGTCTTAGACCAAAAATTAGTTTTAGTTGTTGTGTATACAGTAACGGTAATGTCGTGATCATCTGCTTCGACCCACACATTATGATCGTGCTCTTCACATCCACAACTACAGGCAATACGATATACTTTTGAGTTGCCCCAATCGTGTGTCTTCATTATGCCCTCTGCAGGAGTTTCAGTCATCATCATTACAACTTTCTAAATATTCATTTAATCTAATTGCGGCCTCGTCAAAATCCACTGCCCACACCTTAGCTTCTATTACGTTATCTTTAATGTTTAAATCAAATGGTACTGTACCATTGAATGAAAAATTCTCAGGCAGATCAGTTACTACAGTAAACTCTTTTAAATTTCTAGCTCGAAAGATTAAATTATTTGTTTGTTCTACAGAATTTTTCATTCTTTATCCTTAGGTATCAATTTCCATTGAATTCCACTCTTGGACTACTTCAATAACTTCTGCTTCTGTAGTACAAATAATCTTAGCAGTCTTCCAATCATTTTCTTGATCTCTGCCGCCAACTTCAACCATCCACCCGTTGTCGTAACGATTAAGAGTGATTGATTCGTTTACTTTTGATAGTTTGCTTAATTTTGCCATTTGATTTCTCCTTGTTATCTTGGTGCAAATTCTTGTTGAAGTTTAACATTATCCATAAACTCTTTTTTAGTATTAGGGTCGTCTTTGAACGCACCTCTAAGTACAGTAGTTTGAGTTAAACTACTATGTGCCATTATACCCCTGTTGGTGCAACACCCATGTTCTGCTTGGATGTAGACAGCTACATTTTCACTGCCAGTTGCAGCCATAATCTCATTAGAAATATCTATACACAATTCTTCCTGTAAAGTACCACGACGAGCGCACCAATGAGCAATGCGAGTGTACTTAGACAAACCAATGAGCTTTTCTGCGGCGATAATCCCAATATAAGCGACACCAGATACAGGCTGGTGATGATGGCTACACATACTGCGTAGTTCACTTCTAACCACAAGCATGCCTTCGTAGCGGTCTGCTGAATCATTTGGAAAAGCTGTTGCATCCGGTGCTGGTTCATATCTTCCTGCCATTATTTCATTGAAGTACATCTTGGCCAGGCGACGTGCTGTGCCCTTGCTATTAGGATCTGTTTCACGATCGATTAACAATGCATCTAGTACACCTTCAAAGGCTTCTGTAGCTTCGTCAATTAGTTTATCTTTTACAACATCAGAAATGTATTCACTAATGTTATCACCCGCCCAGAAACGTCTGCCATCACGTTTCATTTTAGCGCGAAGGTATCCACCTAGGTATCCTTCTGAATATCCGCCATCGCCTGCCATTGCGTCCAGGCCTGTGTCTTCATCGTTACTTATATATACTTTGTTATATGACAATTTTATTCTCCGAGTTAGTGACGTGGATGTCTATTATTTGCACTATTGTACATGATTATTTAGGTCGTTGTCAACCTTTTTACAATATTTTTTCGCTTAGTAGTATACGACATAGAGCTGCATCTTTTTCACTTTTAAAATAAAAAATCATTAAATCCGGATTAACTTGAGTGGTATATTTACCACCAGGTAATCCAAACACTTCTACAACATCGGCACAACTTTCATTCCAATAGGTTTCAGTTTGAGTGCTTTTCCACGGCATTGCTACAGTGTAACTCACTTGTGATAATTTCCTTTTTCTGGGATAACATGCCTGACTCCACCACGGGGATCTTCCATGTCTCCCTTACGTCGGGGAATCATGTGAACATGCGGATATTCTACTGTTTGACCAGCAGCTTCTCCGCAATTTTGTCCAACATTAAATCCATCCCATTTTTCAGATTCTACTCCTATGTAGCCAAACTTATAAGCAGCCTTGCAACATTCTATAACATTGTTAAACTGTTCGTATGTCGGAACAAACAATAAATGTCCGTGAGTCACAGGATATTCGTCTAAAAAGACCCAATAGTCCTTAGTTCTATACTCAATAGATTTCCAAGGAGCTCTTCCTTGACTAAGGGCTTTTTCTAAATCAGTCATTTTTAAATTTAATAAGGCGTTCTATAGCATGTCTATTAAACAATACAGCGCCGGCAATCCAAGTCTCTATAGAGAACGGAATACTAACGCTGGGCCATAAAGTGTTGAAGGCCCAGATTCCTAAGAACGGAATTAAAATAAAATGTAGTATACTTAAAAATCTTTTAATCATTTCCACCAAGCCTCGTAAGGGAACACAATCCAAGAATCATCTTTGCTTTTGTCGATAGTTTTACCAACAAAGTCCATTTTAACATTGCATTTACTAGAGGCATTATTAACCACTACAGCAAATTTAACATTGTTATTCCAAACAGATTCCCAAGCAGGATCACTGGGCAAGCATCCACTGCGCCAATCTTCCATTAGCCAGTTAAGTGTGGCACCTTGATCGTTGATATCGTCAACAATTAAGATATTTTTTCGAGCTCTTAGAGAAGATGTAGGGATACCACTTATTTCAAAGTGTAATTGTTCTTCACGTTCTTCTTTGGGTGTATAGCCATAGGCCTCTTCAGCCAGCCACAGGTTACTAGTACATTCTCCGCCATCACGTAGACTTATATCTAAAGAATACATTTTTACGTTGAAGTAATGACTAATCATAACGGCAGGAATAAGTCCACCTCTAGTAATACCCACGACACAACTAGGTCGCCAATTACTTTTTTTGATCTGTTTGCAAATACTTTCGACTAGTCTAGTGTATTCTGCATCGGAAATATTAGCCTGTGATGCTTTGGAGACCGTTAGCAAGTTCTTTAATTTCGCTGTCAGTGAGGAAAAAATTGTATGTTGATGTGTCATTTACTTCGCCTTCTTTGGTTTTGTTTTCTTGAATAAATTCTAAACTGTTTAAATTATCTGGACGTTGACATTTCCAGCTTTTAACACGCAGTCTAAATGCGCTATTTTCTTTTACTATAAACTCTTTCATTGTAATTCCTTAAACATTTTTTTGCGTCCTTCTGGACCTACCACTTGATCAAAAATATCAAATGAACGTTGTAGCATGGCACAGGCCATCATTAATAAATCTTTCTCATCATCGCACATTAACAGTTGCTGATCCACAGGAGCCATTAATTCTGACATTCTTTGTTCAACTGCTCTCATTGTAAGGGCCTTTCGTTGTCGTCTAATAATGACTTCATAATTTGATTATATTCATCTGGACTAAGACTGTCATCGTTGAGAATGTCTGTGATATCAATTGAACGACTGCGAGATTCTAATTCTTCAGGAGTTAGTTCTGCAAACATAGTTGTTATTTCAGCAATCATCTCATCAAGTTCTTCTTGTGTGCCGTCAAAAGAGTCAAACGCACCGGGTGCAAACTCTACTTTAAGTTTCTTTTCTTCAGTCATTATCTTCGCCTTTAATGGCGTCCCAAGTTCTATATTTTCCCAAGGCATGAATGTATGCATCATACAATTCTTTTAGCTTTGGGTGCTTAGCCTCTAGTTTAACATCACGTTCTGGAATTTGCAAGACTTTTTCGATTGTGTTTAGCCGTTCTTCTAAATCTTGACCGTTGATAACCATTCGGCCTTTGACTTCTAATTCTGGCGGATTAGTTTGACTAATCTTCATCACAGTATCATATGGATTAGGACTAGTAATCCATCCATTAGTTCCTGTGGTATATAGCCTTGTCGAGCTACTACCAACACTGCCGGCGGTTAATGTTATACTGTTAGGTGTTGTTGTGCTGTTTGCTGTGTAAGTATGACTCATTGTGTATCCATTTATCTTTAACGAGAAATCCCCATTCTCGTTTATGCGGACCCGGCATAAACAAAGTCCACGGTGTCACTCCCTCTTTTAATTCGATACGATGATAGCTTGTGGCACTACAAAATCTAAAGTGCCCGGGACCACGCCAATGTCTTTCGTATCCGGCCTTGCAGCCGTTCCATATCCGCGGTGTCCATTCGTAATAACCACCTGCTAGTATTAGCGTAAAGTACGGCCAAGGATGATCATGCACATCTCCAGGATCACCTTTATGAAACTTATGTAAGAATACGTTGAATGGAAAATGCCTACGTTCTTTTAAAAACAAGTAGTAACGAGTCAACAAAGGCTCGTTATATTGCCTGTCCATGATAATACGTTTGCGTCCAAAATGTTCTAACAGTTTCAGTATCATTTTAGTCTTTCTAATAATCCAGTTGCTGAAAAGAAGTATATATGCAATGCCTCTACTTGTTTTTGAATTGCAAGTGTTCTTGTATGGTAATTGGCCATGTGTTCTGTAATTAAACGACACAAGTTTGGACGATATACTTCATATGCATCATAGTTCTCAGTCCACTGACTAGGGTATTTAAAAGTATCAAATGCCATTTCACTGTAGCTAAGTCTATCTGGAACTAGTGGTATAGCATCTACTATAGCACCTTCGTACCAACTGATACCCAATGTTTCTTGTAGATTAGCACTGAACACCATTTTACTTTCACCTAACAGTGTGTGATACTCATGCTTAGTAAGTTGTTGATCTTGGCAAACAACAAACTCGTATTGCGGCAGATGTGTAGCCAAGTCTCTAAAAATATCAACTTGCTTCTCTGGTGCAATACGGTGCGGAAACAAAATCATATCTCGTTTCTTCAAGCCTTTATAAGGTGCAAGAGTATCCTGCATATATTCCATAGGCCATCCAGTGCGAACAATTTTGCCACTGTCGTAACGTTCCTGCCAATCCTCATGCCACCAAGGATTTTCAACAATGTAACCATCGTTGAGTAACTGTTTCATAAACATGTGTACATGGAACTCTGTGGCAAAGTAGTTGTGATCAAATGCATGATAGAAACTCTTTTCAGCATTTCTAACCCAAGGCTTTTTGCCAACTAATCGTCCAAGAAAGTCTTGAGGATCATATGATCCAGCATGCCATAGTCCGTGTGTAGTTACCGGAATACCCAGTAACTCGCTCATGTACTTTAAGTTTATAACGCCTGGATGCCAAGCATCAGTAAAAATAAAATGGTCGCCAGCTGTAACGGATCCACTACAAAATAGCCTGCCCATCTGTTCAACTTGGCTAGCCTTGTAAATATTAGTTCCACCAAAGTTAAGAAATGCACCAGGGGTTGTAGCACTAGGTATGTCACTAGGTCCACTAATAATTTGGACATCGTGTCCTGCCTTTCGTAAGAGTTCAGGTACATGAGTCTTCCATTGACCCGTGTACCTTGTTTCAACGGCTTCTAAATCAACAAGCCATATCTTTGACATTATTAAGTCCTAAACGGTTTCTTATCAAACTGACGTTTCTTTGCCGGATAGCGGCGACCATTGCGATCACTAAATGCACGCCAAATATAGCTACGTCCGTTATAAAGATCTGCCTCATTAAACGGCATTAATTCAAAGCGACAAAAATCGTGAAACGCCTCTAAGTCTTCAAAGATCTTTACAATCTCTGGATGGTTGTCAAAGTAAGCGTAGCCTTTGTAACTTTTAATCATTATAGATTTCCTTAATATTAATATTTGATAAATGAACCATTTTCTCCATCTTCGGAGACTTCAATCCACACCTCACGGTCTGGATACTTCTTGCTAATAATGTCATATAAATCGTCTGACATCATTTCACAACTTTTATGATCAAGTGTTAGTATACTATCTTTGTATAGATTTTCCAACCAACGTTTGAATTGAATAAACTCAATATCACGATTATTATGTGTTACACCAATCCAAACACGGAAGTGAAAAATATGACGATGTTCATTTGCTAGAAACGATACATCATATTCATCTCCTGTAGCTAGATTAGGATCCGTAGCGGCTGCTGGATAACAGTGGATACCTTCTTTGCGAAAGGTAACCCAAATCATTTTGTTTGGGCGAATATCTTGTTTAATTATCATATTGTTTCAAATAGTTCTTTAGGTAAATGTGTAGTGTACACATACCTATTTAGGTGATGCTTATGTTCTATAGTGACATGAGCATGACAATTTTTACAAAGGATTTCTTTGTTAGTAGCATCGTTGTTATTCCTATTTCCGTCTATGTGATTAATATCAAGTTGTTCTGGATATAGTATAGTAGCTGTACATTTGAAACCATATCGTGCATCTACATTAACACAGCCGGCTTTTAATTTCCAATTTTCCACTTCAAATTTCCTTTCGTTTCTGTGTGATTCACAGCAGTTTTTCCAATTTACACTAAATTCGTCGTCTAATGTTTTTTCTACACTATGGTATCCTACTCGAGTTCCACATCCGTCGTAGGCACAGCGAGGGGCATAGTTGTTTATTACTGATTTACTCATTTTATTATTTTATCATCTTTGTAGTCTGCCCACGAAGTGAACTTGCTACGTCTTTTCAAATCATGTAGACTATGCGTCCACACACCTGGGTTAGTTGCTTTGAAATCTTTGTCATCGATCTTAAGCATAGTGTTATAATTCCATAATTTAATATAAGGAATTGGAACTCTTATCTGCGGAATAAAATTGTCGCGCTCATTTAAACCGCCATCATTAAATTCTTCTACAGCACTCAATGGAATATCTAAACTACACAGATAATCTCTATCTAAAAAATATAAGATCATGTCTTCCCATAATTTCCATTCTTCAGGAGACTGGGGATTGAAACTGTGATTGGCACCAAAGAAGATATGGCTTTCACCGTGCAATCTCACACCAATATGGTCAATTGTTTGTATACCAACTACAAACAAAGTTTTCATTCCAAATGCAGGAGTATGTTCAACCTCTATACCTTTAAAGAAGTCTACATTAGAAGTTTCGCCGTCTGCATAATCACGTTGCATCTTTTTCTGCCTTTGATTGTTCGTATTGTTTAAAGAATCTAGTTACATCTTCCATTTGTACAGCAAAAACATCTGGGCAGTTTTCGGCTGCTTGTTTCATATCCCACGCACTGGGATAATGACGCAAACACCAATTTGCTTTTTGTTTAATTGCTTTTGGAACACGAGGAGTGTTAAGAATTTCTACTAAAAATTCTTGAGTCCTTACTACTGCTTGATATCTTTCGTCTGGAAGTGTCATTCGAATAAGTCTTCAAAAGTGTTAGCCACAGGTTCTTCTTTTTTAACAACTTTAAGATCACTTAAATCTATAGGTGGTATACCAAACTCATCTGCTTTGGTATTTGGGTTCATAATTCTTTTACCAGTATTACCCCTAGTACCAATGATAGTATCCCAATACCTACTATAGTGTTCAATGATTGCTTCTGCTGTATCTCTGTCATCTGTTGCAAAAATAGCTTCTACTATGTCCTTATAATACACTCTATCAAACTGTTCGTCAACTAACATTGACGGCAATTTGCCCAAATCATATTGGCGATTGGCTTCTTGAACTGCATTTAAATGCATCCAAACATTATGGCCCATCATGATAGCATAGCTAAAACTATCCCACGATGTCTTACCTTCCTTGCCATTTTTATTAACATCGCCGGGCCCATAGATACAGATATCTTTCATTTGGACTTGGTCCATAACTGGACTAGATTCAAATCCTTCAAATATACCGTCTTGTACTACAGCATCTTTGAAGAGTCGTGTGTCAGTGGCGTATTTTTTGTTGTCTGCACCACCTTGCATCCTGTAAACCCATTTAGTGCGGTCTTCTGTTTCTGTTTGGATATAGATCTGTCCGTTTGCTGTTGCAAGAAACGGTGAGGCGCAGTCAAAAGATATGGTAAAGTTTTCATTATGGTATTTCCTTACAGCACGTTGAATATCGGTTAAAAGAACTGCCCACTCTAATTTAGAGGTGCCCAAGAAGTGCATCCAATCTTGATGACCCTTTTCAAGGAGTCCGTCAAAACGTAACGCAACTAATCTACGTAGTACAAGATGGATATCACACATATTCTGTCCACCCATTGCCCATCCGTTGAATGCTTTATCTCCGTAGACATTAGGATCACAAAAATCCTTCATCTTAGAATACCAATCATCTGCTTGCCCGTGATGCTCGCCTTGCAGTACATTTAAAAATTTACAAGCACCTGTGCGATGTTTGATGAAATATTCGTTGTTGTATTTGGTAGCGGCCACTGCTTGATCATAATCTCCAACACCGCTATTCTTGGCACCAACTGGACTACGTCCCACCCATGCTGGAATATCCAGCACCATGCCATAGTCCATGAGTGCATCCATCCAAGTTAGCACTTGTTCACGTTTCTTCTGCGCCGCATCTAATTTAGCTTGATACAACTTAACATGATCAATCTTAGTCATCTTTGGATTACCATGCTTGTCTAATTTAGGATTGCCTGTGGCATCTAGTTGTGCAACAAGTTCAATACCCTTGGCCACTGCCTCAGCCATGCGCTGTGCAACTACGGGTCCAGCGGGATCATTCCACTCGCCTTCCCATACGCCTTTACCAATCTGGAATCCACCTGAATCACCTAACACCCAGCTTGTGCTACGATCTCTATTACGAAACATGTCTTCAGTTTCGTCTGGTTTAGTAAGATCTAAATTAGCATGTCCTGCTGAATATAAGCAGTGATGATAATAGAACATGCCTTTATCTGGATTAAGATAATTCAATCCTTCAACACCATTGGTAAAACTAGCAGGAAGACGTGCAGGATCCACATAGTTTCCATATCGTTGTTTACCTATGAACGTACTATAAAATCCTGACGTTGCTGGCAGAAAGTATGCGTAGTCACTTTGTGTTGCTGTTAGATTTTTATTCATTTAGTTTCTAATTTGTTTAAGAGTTCAGTAGTATTAGTATTAGCTACCCACATGATATCTGGCGGCGGAACAGCTCCAAATCCTGTATCTGTAGTACTAGGCCAAGTAGTACTTATAGGCTTTGGAGGATAGTAAGGACCTAAAGGTACAGCCGTAGGAGGAAATCCCCCAGGCGTATACGGAACGGGTCCTTGTGTATAGACTTTTTCATTCTCAATTCGACTAAGTCTACTTAAGATATTTTTTTGATCTTCTAGTACTCTACGCAACGGTCCCTGACGCATACCTGCTTCTGAATCTTCAGCGCTAACAATAGCCGCAATCATTAGCAGATTTTTAAATGCACGTTGCACAGCAGGATTGTCCGACGATAATGCTGTGTCAAACAAATCTACAAATGTTTCTAGATCAAAATCTGCTTGATCTTTTTCACGGCTTGGCATCGATGTCCCCATCTATTCTACCCCATTTAATTTTTAACCAAATTCTTTCGTGTATGTAGTAATCTACACTCAACAATAGATGTAACAAAGTGGCAAAGCCTGTGGCACTGCCGATATCACCTGTAAACAAGTAAGTCCAAAATATTGTAAACAACCACGCTGTCAAGCGATAGGTTATCATTCTAACAACAGTTCGACGTTTAGTTTCCATGATTACTTGCTCATCGCTGGAAGGATATAGTCGTATGTTGCCATACCACTATCTACAGTGATCATCATAGCACCTGCATCACTGATCTTCATGGTCTTATTACCACTAAGTGCAAGAATACTCATGACTTGAGTAACTGGCCAAGCCCACGTATGCTTCAACTTGCCGACGTTTGGCTGGAAAACAAAACTTCCTGCGTGTGATCCTGCATCGCCAAAGCTAAACACTAGATTGTCCTTGTCAGTTTTAACTTGGAAAGTTGGCTCGTCATTGTGTGCCTGTGATTGATACTTCAATCTTGTGATAGAAGTTACGCTTGGTTCAAATTCAACATCCCAAGAAGTGCCTTTAAACTTAACTGATTTAAGTTTTTCATTAATAATTTCAGTATTCATAAAACGATAGTCGTTTTGAAAATCCTGTGTTTGATTTACAAAGTGTAATCCTGTTGGAATAACTTCATCGTTTCGAGTTGCTTCAACTACAGTAATTTTAGCATCCTCTTTATATTCTTCACAATTCAGTAAGAATTTAAGTTTATCTAAATTAGGCATACCAAATACGCCATCGAATTCGCTAACCGGTGTTGCTGTCTTTGCAGAGATAATAACTGAACGGTCTTCAGCCATGGCTTCAACTAAAGTCTCTCCACTAGTGCCTGTTATCTTTACCAACGAAATAATTCCCAGTTGATATGTATGTGCTACTACGTCTTGTAAAATATCTTTCATAAATGTCTCCTTGTGCTATTATATTTAGAAAATTACTTTTTGTCAATGTTTTTTCTTACCATATTATTATATGTTATGGCAGTTTCAATAATGCTTTGTTCTGCATTAATTGATCTTGCCCACAGTGTGTAGGCAAGCGTATCTTTGGGGAAACAATGACCGCCCCAACCTCTTTCCCCGTCTGGGCCCGGCACCATTGTGTGATCCGAGCCAATACGTTGGTCCTGTGATACTATGTGTCGAACGATGTCAAAATCAGTACCACTTGATTCACAGACATCATACAACTGATTAAAGAATGATGTTTTTAATGCTAAAAAACTGTTGGCAGCGTATTTGATAATAGATGCTTCTTTCATTGAGCATTTAAATGCTATCTTGCAATTAGGTAATGTTTCAATAAAAAGTTCCTGCCAAAAATATTCAGGATCGTCACCACCTATAATAACGGATTTTTGATTGGCAAAATCTTCTATACTTGTTCTAGCCCGTAAAAATTCTGGACTTATAACTATACTATGTTCCGTATATCGTTCTTCTAGAATTTCTACAATATCTGGACTGATAGTGCTTTTAATCATTATGGGAATGTGTACGGGTGTTTGATCTATTACATCCAATACGTTCATGCCGTTACAAGTGCCTGTATCGGTAGATGGTGTTCCGACACAAATAATAATACCGTCGGCATCAGGATGATTTTTAATTTTGTCGTCTGTATAAGCAGGGTCGATGATAATAATCTCATGTTCTTTTTTAAAAGCATTATCTACGGCCTTGCCCACGTATCCATAACCTGCAATTATAATTTTCATATTATGTCGCCAATTCAAACCACATCCAATCTTTTTCGTCTCTAAAATAGATTTTATTACTGGTTGCAAACCAACGGTTGCCCGCTGGACCAAATGTTTCAACTAACCATTGATAAACAATTCTAACATTGTTAACTTCTACAACATGATAATCGTGATTTAACAATATATTATTATGTAACAGCATTGTATCAGAACTCAAATAAACTATTAAATGTGTTCTTTTCTTCAGTACTGCGAACGTCCCACTCTAGAACACCAATTAAATTGTCTAGTTTGTTATCAATAATAGTCTGCTCCATTTCTGCATCATTAAATGGCAGATCTTTAAACCACTGCGGAAGTCTAAGTTCGTCCACAGGATATGCAACTGATGTAAAGCCCATGGGATTGTCTCTAATCTTACAGACGATAACTTTGGCGCCATCAGTAATGCCCATTGAATACTTGTCGCCCATCATACGTTTAAGAGTATTCCAGTTAATACTTGCACGTACATGGCCTGGCATATTGGCTTTACCTGCTTTTACTTCTTTGGCTTGATACTCAGTAATATTGTTGGCACGTTTTGGACTGCCTTTCTCCCAACCTGGACGAGCTTTAAAACGTGCTCGAAATTCAGTAATATGATCTAACACATCTTTTTCAGTAGCGCCAGTTAAGACTTTTTCCAATACATCACTTAGGAAGTCTTGAATAAATTCTGGAGTATCACTGCGTTTCAAATCAAGACCCATGGCCTTGATTTTACCTGGCTTGCCGTCTACGTCTGCACGTTTGCCTTCTTTATCATAGTAAAGAACAGCATACCGTTTCTTAGTAATGAACAGGCCTTTACTAGCAACAATTTCACGTCCTGCTTTAATAACTTCACCGCGTGTCTTTGGACAGTGGAAAGCATCTAACATGAATTGTGGGAAAGTAGTGTTTACTTCTGATCCAATTTGATCGTAGAGTTGAACCACAGTTTCTTTAGTCCAAGGAATAGTACCACTGTCAATTTCTTTCTTTAAGGTCTTATATGCTGAGAAATAACAAGAATCTGTGTCACCGTATATGATTGCCTTGCCGATGTGGTTAAACTCTCCAGTGATGATCTCATTGACCTTTCCAGCCATGTGCTTGGCCACCTGTCTCCCAGTAAGAGTGGTAGATTGCCCGATACGCTTATCAAAAAAGCGACAGCCAGGGTTAAGGATCGCACCGTAAAGCGAATTGAGGTTAATCTTCTTAACCAACTGTCGCTTATCCCAATATTCCTCTTCAATGTCATTGCCTGCATCTTTGCTCTCCTTTAATCTGGCCTGCATTTCTTTACGTTCTGCATACCAGCGTTTTAGTAGTCCGGGAATGATTCCTTCTCTTTCCCATGTAAAGATAGTACCGTTGGCACTCAACATCCAAGGCTGGTTACTATCATAGATTAATTTGTATATCTCTGCGGCACTGAGAGTATCAGTTTCTCCTGATTCCCAGTCAATGGTAATATCAAAACCACGATCCTGCTTCATCACGGCTTCGTATTCTAATGAGCCAAACAACCCTTCCCACGCGGCAGCAAACGATTTCTTTTTAAGAGTAGTTTGTTCTGTTATGTACTCATCTGTGTATGTAGCACGTAGTTGTCCAACGATAGTCTCCGGACCCATGTTCAGCGCCCGAATGGCACTGGGATAAAGACTGTTAATGTCTAGAGAACCAATCCAATCATGTATGCCTTCTTTGGGGTAGGCAACATAGGCACCTGCGGCTCCTTCGTTGCTTTCACGATCGTCCATTTTAGTTCTATTGGGAACTTGAAATCCTCTACGATGAGCTTCATTAATAATGGCCTGTTCTGTAACAGCCACAGCACCCATTGTGGTCTGTAGTAGCACAGTATTTTCGTGTGCCAGTTTGTTAGCAAGATCTAAAAACTTTAATTTCTTATCAAGGTCGTCTAGCAGTTTACAGTCGTTGATGTTGTATTCGACAAATTTCTTAAAGTCTTGATTGTACAGTTGGTCCAGTGTACCTTCGTATTGTGTTTTATGTTGGCCCAGTTCATATTCGGCAATGGCATCAAGTCTATAGCTATGTCGTTCTTCATAGGTATACTTGCGATACAGTTCAAGATAGTCTAGGTGTACACGACCAATCATGTCATAGGTTATGGCCTGTTTTCCATATTTTTCATATTCGCGTTTGCGGGGATATTGTCCAAACAAACACATTCTACGTGTGTCGTCTTTGCTGAGTACTTTGGTAATACGATTAGTGGTATAGGGAATATCAAAGCCTTCACTATTCCAACCACTAATGACATCAGCATCCTGTATCAGATTTAAAAATGTATCCAGTAAGTCTGCTTCGTTGTCAAAAATATGTGTGTTGGGGAAATCTTTAACTAGTTCTTTGGCAGTGTCAATACTCATACCTTTTGGAGGTATAGCAAGACAGACCATGGTTTCTAACCATTGTAGGTAGACAGCAATAGCAGTAATGGGCATGAACGCATCGTCTGGACTGGCATAGCCACGCTCTGGATCAAAGTCTACCTCAATGTCAAAGAAGGCAGTGTTTAGTTTTGGTGCATCTTGATTTAAATAATGTTCACTTAGACAAACAAAGATTGGATTAATGTCTGCTTCATACATCTTCTTGTTAGAGTGTATGGCCATTTCTTTACGGAAGTCTTTTGAATTACGGCAAACAATCCTTGATAAAGGTGTGCCATAAATTGATTGAAATTTACCACGGGCGTCTTCGTAGTAAAATGTATATCTAACTGGTATATCTCTAAATTCTCTTTTACCTTGGGCCGACCGTTCGACAATCTTGATAATGTCATTCTCACGATCAAACCATGCGTCAACATAGCTCATATTTTTCCTTATGCAATTTAGGGCTTGCAAATACCTACGTGCGGTTTATGGCCCGCTGACCTTTCACGTTTTATTTAGTTAGTCTTTTTCAGGTAATCGTTTTGTTACACCAAGAATCATTTCGATTTCGTTCCATTCGTCTTCGTGATCAAGCCAATTATCTTTGTGTGCAATGGTAATTGCCTTGTTGATAATACTGGCTTTAATATCTAATTCTTCTGCTACTGCTTTAACAGTTTCTTTAAGACCTTCTCTAAGATCTTCAATTTCACGTAGTACTGTTGAGCCTTCTGTGATTAATCTTTCTAATTTTGCCTTTTCTTCTGGGCCGTACATTCTTGATGACATAGTATCTCCTAACTTATCTGCCTATTATACAACTTATCTTTTAACGTGTCAACCTTCTACACAACCAACTAGATGTAATCTTTTTTCGTCTGAAAAATTTACAAAACTGTGCATACTTCTAGTGTCAACCCAATGTACCTTATCTGGAGCTAGGTATTGGAAGCCTGATTTACTAAAATAAAATAGTGCCTGTGGATTGGTAAAAATGGGAATATGTATTCTTGGACTAGAATCCTTGTGTAATGAGTAACATGATTTTTCATTTATCCACAAAAATCTAGTTCTGTACATTTTATATTGTTCAATAAGTTCTGCCCAAACGGTATTTTCTATCAGCGGATTAAGATAATTGTAATCAGTTATATTAGATTTTGGATCAACACTGCCGCATCCATCAAGACCCAACGGCTGGTCAGGTCTAGTCTGTATGCAGGTCTGTCGTCCCTGTTGTCCTGTTATAAACCAATCAATGTGATGTTCTATTTTACTGTATTCTTCATAGAGTAAATTTGAATCAACGGTGTCTAAGATCTTAATCATAGTGTATTTAAGTATTAGATTTTGGTTAACCAAAATAATTGACGATCTAGACTTTTGAGGCTATAATTATAGCATATTAACACACAGAGACAGATATGAAAAAAACTCTTCTTACACTTTTTTTGATTGCACAATTGGGCTCAGCATCAGCGGATTGGGATGATCCCAACGTGCCCTTTAATGCAGGGGACGTTCAAAAGACTCCGATGAGTATTACATGGTTGCCTGTGGACAATGTTCAACGAGTCTGTGAAGCAGAAAGCCGTAAACGTGGTAACAGTGGATTTGGTTATTCAATTGAAGCATGTTCGTTTTGGGAAGGTAACAGTTGTACCGTTATCACTAAAAAACGTCCAAACATGCATACGCTGGGACATGAAATGCGACATTGCTATCAAGGTAATTGGCACTAATAAAAAAGCACCCCAGGGGTGCTTTTTTATAGACCGGATAAATGTCGTATTCTAGCTACACTTTCAGGCATAGCACCGCCTAGACTATAATCATCGCCACTGGCAGTTGCCTTAGTAGACTGGGCGCCGGAACCTGGTGTTGGACCAGTATATTTGTCCCTAGATAGTTTTCTATTAGTCGGACTACCAACAATATCAGTCGATCTAAAAGTTGGTTCCCATGTACCATTATTTCCTATTCCACTGAAAGTATAACGTGTACCATTAACCCAATATTCTTTATTTACTCGCGGATCAATTTTGGCTAATTCTGGCGGAGTACCTGCTCTACTCATAGTATTACTAGGCGCAGGTTGTGCAGCCTGGGGTGACTTATTGCCGCCAATAGGATCACCTGTTTTAGGATCGTATCCGTATTTCTGCATGGCAGCGAGATAACCTTGACTACCGATCCACATCATTTTTCCATCATCGGTTTTCTGTGGTCTAACATTGACCGCAGTGCCTACGCCTTGCATGTCTGAAAATTCGTTAGAACGCTTACCACCTGATCCAAACTCTTTGTTAAGTGCTATAAGTTTTTGGCCAGCGCCTTGCGTTTCAGGACCAAGTTTGCCATCAATTCCAACTGTAACACCTTGTGAATTTAACCAGTTTTGATATGCTCGTGTTCCTGGATTTATCTTATAGCCAGGTTTTTTCTTATTAGGATCAACAGGAGGTTTGTTAGGGTCTGTTGTGACAGATGGTTTTTCAAGGTCACGGGCTCTTGCTGTAACTACAGCATCTACATCTGAGTGTAGTTTAGACACTTCTGGATCATCGGCCAGTTCTGCTCTCAGTCTTTGCAACTCTACAAATTCATCATCGGAAAGTGCCTCGCTAAGGATTCGAGATTCAATTAATCTCAATTTTTCTAGTAGTGGGTCTTTATAAAAGTTCATGGTCAATCCTTAGTTATTACATTCTGCTGCCGCTAGGCACGGTACTATTCTTAGCCTTGGCCAATAGTTCTGCGTATTTCTTACGTTTAGCATCCATATCGCCACCTTGACCTGGTATGACAGGTTTGTTAGGAGCTGGTTTGTTATCGCTAGGAGTAAATTGATTAGGACCAAATCCAATATCTATATCTCCGAGCGGTTTATTATTGGATGGCTTATCAGTGTTGGGGGTAAATTGATTAGGACCAAATCCAATATCTATATCTCCGAGCGGTTTATTATTGGATGGCTTATCAGTGTTGGGGGTAAATTGATTAGGACCAAATCCAATATCTATATCTCCAAGCGGTTTGCTATCTGTTGATGTTTGTCCACTTTGACCTGGAGGTTTGCTGCTACCAGCAGCCTGATTACGTGTGCGGATATCCTGGTCATATTGCCCTTTATCATCACCTCGCACCATACGGCCTATGGCAGTAGAAGTCTTAGCACTATCAGGTATCAACCCTTTATCGGCTAATTCTTTATCAGCACCGCTACTAGCAGTGGCTGCAATATCATATCGAGCTCCTGATCTTGCGGGCATACTTTGTTTACGAACAAAGTAACCACTAACTGGATCGTACAGGCCTGGAAGATTTTCCTTCCATGCCATGTCATTCAATGTGGCTGCACGTTTTTGTTCGTCTTTTTCTTGACCAACAGCTGCCATAATAGCATCAAGGCTAATAGCCTCCATAACAGCAGTGTATCCAAAACTTTCAACTAAATCTTTATAAATTGACGACATTATTAATCCTTAAAATTCTTGCTCACTTCAAGCATCACGGTAGCGAATCGCTTTACTTAGGCAGCAGCCTCCCCACACTTAATAACCATAAGGTCCTAAGGTAGTGTGTTCTTTACTTTAACGTTGCTCTAATCATCCAAGCATGTTTTTTATGTGCATCTTGACGTTCAGCTAGAAAATTACTTAGGCCATGTGCATGTGCATTTTCTGCTAGCTCATAGGCCTGCTCTATACTTTCTAATACCGTGTGATTATCTTGGTACAATATTTCTAACATCATTCTAGCATCAACTATTTCACGTTGATCTTCAATGCCAGATAGTTCTAGTAGTCTTCCTAGGCCTGCTGGAGCATACGACCCTAGAGCGCGAATTTCTTCTGCAAATGTATCTACAGCCCCATAGACTTCATTGTATATAGTTTCAAAGAACGCATGATATTGTGGAAAGTTCTCACCTTCAACGTTCCAATGAAAACCGTGAGTCTTAAGATAAAATGCAAATGTACTTGCATGTGCTATCTTCATTGCTTTGATCAGTTGCTCATCCATTATTTTCTAAGCCTTAGATTGTTCATCCACGTTGGATCTTCATTGCCTTCTGCTACGTCTTGCTTGGGCAAGTCACTTAGTTGATCAGGGATATAGTCCTCATCGTAACTTAGATGATATCGAATCTCTCTTGAACTCATACCATTTTTCTTCATATATTGAGCCATTAGGCCAATAAGTTCATTTTCTTTTTCTGGACTGTATGTAATGCCATCCTGAGCCATTTGTTGGCCAATGCTTAATCTACGCGAGCTTTCTGCTGAACTTTGATCTTTTTCTGGCTGTCTAATTGGTTCAGGTTTCTTGCCTATTGGAAAATTCTTTTCGGCATAACGTTGACTAAATTCACGCTTTTCTTTTTCACGTTGTAGAGCACGGTGCATACGTACACCTGCACTACTAGACTCAGTGTCCATCATTTTAACCATGTCGCCAACCTTAACAGGCTGAGGCTGTTGTTCTTGTCCACTCGCTTGGTTGACTTGATTTTTGTCAACCATAACTTGTCCACCTTCACCTGGCTTGGCCATGGCCTGCGGAACAGTAGTTGAAATGCCTGTTTGATCGTCTGTATAAGTAATTGTCTTTTTAGCTTGATCTACAGCACTAACTTTGGCATCTTCACGCATACGTTGTGCAATTCTTCGAGCTTGTTCTTTGATTTTTGCTCGTCGCTGATCAAATGCTTGTTCTACTTCAGTTTGCACATTTTCAAAATACTGTTTAATTAAACCGTTGCCTTGTAAACCTTCTCTAATATTAGGGTTTGCTTGATAATGTTGGCTTAATGTTTGTGCAGGCTCTGCTGCCACTGGTTTTGCCGCAGGCGCAGGAGGAGTATAATTAGGATTGGCTGCTAACCAATCTAACGCAGCTTGAGCCATTTCTGGACTGATTAACGATTTAACGAGTTGCCCATTAACAACTTTTTGTAGATATTCGGGCCCAAAGTTAACACCTTTTGGCGGTTGATTCATATCTGCTTCTTCAATATCTTTTTCAGTGATACCAGATAACTTGCGTAGACGTTGCATATCTTCAGCAGGATTTGCACCTGTAACACTATTCTGAGCATGTTGAATTAATTCATCATCCGAAGCACCAACATAATTTTTGCCAACATTAGGACCACTTGCACCGCCAAAACCAACACCTTGAATTTGTTGTTTTGCTTGACCAGTTGTTTTATCTGTTACTGTATTTGTAGTAGTTCCAGCCAATTGTCCAGCGGCTATATTGGGACCAGTTTTTTGTTGTCCAACTGATGCCATGCCAAGATCGTATTGCGTATTTGATTGTTTGGTATAACCACCGGGTGTTTGTGTTTGTGATACAGACATTGGGCCCTGATTATAGTCGGTAGTAACATCTCCAGATTTTACATCTGTAGTCTTTTGCACTCCGACTAGGTTAGGTGTTGCTGTTGTAACTAGTTGTCCTTGAGCATCATATGTTTTAGTACCAGATCCATCTGATACAGTCTTAGTACCGTCTGGATTAATGGTAGTTTTCATACCATTAGGTCCGTCAATTACTTGTGCCTCGGCTTCTTTAACAACTCGGAGGAATTTAGACATGCTGCTAGAATCTTCTACAGGCTTTGTAGAAGCTCCGTCAAATGCCTGTAGAATTTTTTTCATGTCCATGATACTAATTAACGTTTAATGCCTGCGGCAGTAAGTGCATCGGCTCTATCTTTATAACCTTTAACACCTGGCTTAATATCTTTAGCTGACTTGCCAATAGCAGCTTTTACTTTAGGGGAAGCATCGCTTGCGTTAACATGCTTCATCGTAGTTTTTTCTTGATGACTGGCTTCGTACATGCTGCCACATTCTTTTAGACCGTGTACTGGACATGATTTACCTTTGGCGCTGTGATTGCATTCATCAAGTTCTTCTTTTTTGTTACTAACTGGATTCTTTTTCTTGAAGGACGGATAAGGTGCTGTCTGCGTGAATGCGTTGGAGGTTTTAGCTGGCTTCCACTTGTCGCCAATG
>Ga0114968_10000316_pt1 | contig 35768 bp, 52 predicted proteins | sample M_130807_EF_Meta_FD_87020 | JGI IMG/M metagenome (GOLD analysis project Ga0114968, IMG submission 87020) | Freshwater microbial communities from Lake Montjoie, Canada to study carbon cycling - M_130807_EF_MetaG | ecosystem: Environmental > Aquatic > Freshwater > Lake | place: Lake Montjoie... | reverse complement strand
TATTCCAAAATGGTGTTTTGTCAAAGGAACGAAAGACAATCTGTCCGTTCTGTATGATGCATGGAAAAAACCATTTTTGTGTCAAATGAATCCGTCCTTGATAACCTTATCCGACATGATAGATTCTAAAAGGATCTCTCTCTTTTATTATTATCAAGAATCGTTGGCGGCCATTTTTTTCTTTCAGAATACGATGGAGTTGGATAAAGATGATGCCATTTTAGATTGGATTGGTACCATTCGATTTACAAAAGATCCCATTGAAAAAGCAATTTCTACGTTGTTATATAGTTTTCGTAAAGTTTATCCCATACTTCGAATACATCAAGTATCAGATACGCCTAGATATCATGGATACAAAAAAACCTATTTAAACCATTATATTTATAATTATGGAACAAAACGTATTTCTCCTAAAGATTGTTTCTTTTTGTAACGCATTTCAAAGCAAAAAATATATATATAAAAATTGACTTAAATAACTACCCGTATTAAGGGTATAATGCCCAAGAAAGCCGTAAAGACTACTACTCCTGCTACCCCTGAGCCCGTTCCTGAGGTGGTTGTCACTCCTGTCACCCCCGAGGTCGTAAAGGAGGACGATCTTACCTCGGCCTATACCGAGGTAACTACCAAGCTTTCCGCCGTTCGCCAGCAGATGTCTTCGATCATACTTGAGTTCAAGACGCTTCAGAAGCGGGCTGAGCGCGAGCTCAAGGCAGTCCAGAAGGCAGGCAACAAGCGCAAGCAGCGCAATGCCACCCGTGCCCCCAGCGGATTCGTCAAGCCTACCCTCATCAGTGATCAGCTTGCTGAGTTCCTTGGCAAGGACAAGGGAAGCCTCATCGCCCGCACTGACGTAACTCGCGAGATTAATGCTTACATTCGTGCCAACAAGCTCCAGGATCCTGCCAACGGACGCAAGATTAACCCTGATGCCAAGCTCAAGAAGCTTCTCACCCTCAAGCCTACCGATGAGCTCACCTACTTCAACCTTCAGCGGTACATGAGCCAGCACTTCCAGAAGACGGTAAAGCCTGTCGTATAAGTGGATCCAAGTAATTAAAATCATCCGATAAAATCATAAATTCTTTTATATCCAGCGAAATTATTTGTTTTTCATCTACTAACCATTTATGAAAATTTATATTTCCAGATTTTATGAAATGTTGATACCATTTCATATAATCATAAATTGTATGATTTGATTCAGAATAATCTGTACCAGATAAGATACAGATCATTTGAAAATCTTCTAAACTAATTTGAAGTGTCTTCAAAATGTGTTCTAATTGATACAAAGTAACTGTTTTTGTAGCCAAATTCACTTGACGAAGAACATGTGAACAACCATAGACAAACATATCCATATCATCACTCATGCAATATTGTGCTTTTCCTTGTTTCATCATTCTGGCACAAACTTCATCCGCTTCATGTGGAGCTTGAATGTATCGTACTTGTTTACTGTCCATGAGTTCTTTTATTTGTTCTACGTCACGTTGACTTACACGAATAAAGTTTTTTTTAAGTGCTTGAAGTACCTCTGGTGTTTCTGTATGCAGAACTTGCTGATATTGATCCCAAGCTAATTGTTTTTGCTGTTGTCTCTTTTGTAATGTTTGTTTTTTATTTGTCTTTGGTTTTCCATCAAAGACAAAAATGGGATGTATCGAATATGTTTGAAATAAATCAATCAATTGTGTCATCGATACAACGAGTGAATCGACTGATTTAAATTTGTACAAATAAATAGAAGTATCGATCACAACCGTTTGATTGGTTAAAGATTCAAATAAAATAGTACAGATGCCATGTTTACACTTCTTTGTAAGATACCCATTCAAATAGCGTATTCCCATTCTACCTTTTTTGTAAAGAAAAAGAATCAATTTTATTAAGTTTTTTTGAATAAAAAAATATAATACAAATAAATATGCCTATTATAACTTCTAGAAATCAAATGACAGAAGGTTTGTTTGGGATGATAATATTATATATTTTTGAAATATTGCCAATTTTAGAAGTACATAATATAAATGTATCAAAATGGGATGTATCTACCGTTAGTTATGGTGAAATATTTCCTTCTCTATTAGAATATAATAGTATTGGTAACGATACATATGAAGTAGAATTATTTTCTCTAAGAAACGTGACACCACAGTATACATTAGGAGATGATTTTGAAAGATTACATCAATTATTTTTCAAGTATTTAAAAATACCAACTTATTTAACACAAATAGTAGACAATTGTGATTTATCTGAATGCATTGGTATTCATTTTAGAGGTACTGATAAAACTATAGATACTGTAATGAATACGCCAATTACACATGAAGATTTTTATATAATTATAGAATCATTTATTAAAACAAATAATACAAAAAAAATATTTCTTGCAACCGATGAAATGGAAGTATATAAATATTTAAAAAATAAATATACTTCCATTGATTTCATAACCTCAAGGAATTTTGATACAAATTTATTTTGGAGAAATAATGATATTACATGTAATGGTAAGGAAGCAATGATTGATATGTTATCTTTGTCGAAATGTAAGATGGTATTAAAAGTATCCTCTGCTTTATCTGCATTCTCAAAAATAATAAATCCTAAATTACCTATTTATAGACTGAACGCAAGTAAATTATTTGCAGATATACCTTATTTTCCAGACGCATATATTCCATTATTTGAAAAACAAGATAACTACACACAAGAATGTAATGATGTCTTAGATAAAATTCAACAACATGATTGGTCAAAGACACATAAACATGTATTCAATAATTTTTCATATAAAGTAAGATAATGCAATACCAAGAAAAAAACTTAAAAGTGTATCCATAAGCCGTATGACTTACTGTTTCCATGCAATTTATCTGGTTTACCGTCAAATGGGATGAAATATATTTAAACTTTTCTTAAAGAAAATTCAATTTATGAAAGTGTTTTAAATTTTTTACAAACAGTAACTCCATGACGTACTGGAAAATGTTCATTATGTTTCGTATGGTCTGTTGAAATGGCAAATACATCATACCCCAAATTTTTAAATAGATTTACCATATCTCTTTCTATTGGTTGGTGTGCATAACCATTTTCCTTTTCAATAAAAACACCACAATGTTGATAAGGTGGATAATGTAAATTAGTGTCATGTAAAGCTAAAATAGTGTTATCATTTATAATATTATTTTTTACAAATTTATCATAAATATTCATCTGGCACATATCGTGACAATCAAAAAAAATTAAATCTAAAGGCTTGTTATCTATCTCATTTATGGTTAAATCTAAAGCATTTTTTGTGATAACTTTATGATTTTCAGCAAGAATAGGAACTGGATTCAAATCACATGTATACAAAACTCCATCTTTACTAAATGATAATGCTTGTAAAAAATTTTTAGCACTATACCCACTTAAACCACCAATCTCTAAAATTCTTGTCAATCTACAACCACGAATAATAGAATATAAAAATAACGCTTCATCATCTTGAATCGGTCCGGAAACATTTTGATTTTCTGGCTGTGTTAAATGTGTTAAATCATAATGAACCATATATTAAAAAATTAATTTATCTAATGTAGTAGGAACGCAAAATAATCGGTGTAACACGATTCCAAGTAAAAAGAAACCTAACAATGTATATCCATAAGGCCATCCAAAAAGTTTCGATAAAAACCATGCGCCAATAATAGTCATGATACAATCTGCGATAGCGACTCCGAATACATGTTTGTGTATACCTTCTCCTGGAATACCTAAAGCGTTCTTATATTGACATAGCATATACTATGGAGATAGAATGTCCTCATTGTCAACAAAAAATATGGATAGAACAACTAAATTGTGGCATTTTTCGCTGTGGTGTACTAAAATCAGGTGAACAAATACCACCTCATGCTTCTAAAGAAGAATGTGAAAAATATATTCAAAAGGGAATCTATGGATGTGGGAAACCATTTCAGATGAAAGAAGGAAAAATTATCTTATGCGGATATATTTAGGTAGGGGTTCCCACCCCTACAACCCCGTTATTGGGTTCACTACCACGAAAGAGGTAACTTCTTTGCACTTTGATAGACACATAATGCTTTGTCCAAAGGACACAACTCTTTACATAAATTACGAAAAAGAGTTGCCGTAAATTCGTTTCGTTTCTCTATCATTTGTTTTTTTGACATTGGTTGGTACAAAGCATAATCTACAAAATCTTCAGATGTATTGTATTTATAATACATTGTTTTTTTTATTCCTTCCACATATTCATCTGAAACCATTGTTGTTTGATATCGCTTTATTGTTTCAAGTAAGCATTGGAAACATTTTACTGCATTTTTTGTTTGTACATTGATTTCTATTTCAGTAACAGACCCACACTTTGAAGGTATGCATTGTATTTCTATGTCATAAATATAATTATGTTTTGTTCGAAGTTCATAAAACAATAGATGATGTAACAATAATTCTATATAAGGTAAAAAAAATGTTTTTTTGGTACAAGGAAACCCTAGATATAAAGTGGTACCTTCTTTTTCATATTTTGTGTATAGAATATCATGTTTATAAGTAAAATAATTTTCAATCGGCATTTTTTTTCCAGGATGTTCACGAATACTTTTTTCAAATAAAGAAACAATGGAAGATGTATAGTCTCCGTATACAATAAATAAACAATTTTCAGGATTAAACGATGTATAAGATATTTTAACATCTTCCATCGTCAAGTGATCTATATTCTTTATTTGTAAAGTACAATCTTCCATGTGTTGGAGTCCTTCACTATTATAAAACGCTTTGTGAAATACATTGTACACTTCTTGAACTGGATCATCCAATAAACTAGCTAATTCTTCAATCACCGCTTTTTTTTCTCTTTCTAACGTAGTTGGAAAAAATAAAGAACGTGTCACAATACTAGAAATATACTCTACCATGTCAGGAATATCTTTTTTGTCACCTTTGATATAATATCTCATTGCAGTTTCATCCGTAGACGCATTGACTAAGGCACCATGTTTATCCCAATACGTATTACATGATTCTTTGCATTTTTTCCATCCAGATACCAATACATGTTCCAACAAATGATTCACTCCAGACGTACGTTTCGTTTCATGTATGAAACCAGAATGAACGACTACTTCTAGATGAATGACTTTGTTTGGTTCATGAATAAACAAAAAGGGGTATCCATTTATTTTTTTATTCATACGATAACGATAGAAAAGGTTCTACTTTTGTTTTCATGGAATACGATGCATGAATTCTACCACTTCGCAAATAAGATTCATCCCATACGTCAATATCTTCTTTCGAAGTGTTACTGGTTAATACCAAAATAACTTTTTTGTAGAAGATCATGTCATCTAGAAAGGATGACCATGTAGATTTATTGTACACGGAAATGGGAATTTCCACATGTTTTTGAAACTTATTTTTATGAATAGACTGTATCATCGTATCTACTTCTTCCATGACAAGAATCAATGGTTCATCATCACGTTGTACATCTACAATCAACGTAGATAATTGATCACCTGGGTCGGTTGGATTAAACGTATGACAATAAAATCCTTTTAATTCTTTTGCTAACAAGTATCCCATTGAACTTTTACCTGCACCCGTTACTCCATGTAGGAAAACCGTTGCTCTACCTAGCTTCTGATAAATGGATACAATACCTTTCAAAATTTCTTCTTGATCACCCAATGGATGAATATGAGACAAGTCCATTTTGATGGGAGTGTAATATAAATTCTTGTATATACCTTTTCTTACGTAAACGGTCACTGAAGTCTCTTGCATAGGTATGGCATGCGGTTGCATGGATATACTTGGCATATAAATCAACTGTTTGTACATCGATGGATAGGTAAGTAAATGCAATTCGTTTTCTTTCGAAATGTACCCCACATAACTCGAACCTATAAAGTAGCCGAAGGGTACGTCTTTATCTACATGTTTAATAAAAGGACTAATAATATGAGGTGAAATTTTTCTCAAAATAGACGAAGTTAATTCACGATTATCTGAAATGATATAATATTTGATTTGAAAGAAGGAAAGAAACAACATCATAAAATAAATTGGATTGATGGAACATACAATGTATCCAAGAACAATTTCATGAGCAGATAACATCTTACTTCTTTTTCAGTTCTCTTTATCAATTTTTTTCAAATGACTATCTTGTAATACAAAACTTATTTATTTCTATTACTTCCATGTTATATTTCAAAATTAAAAAGTTTCATAGGTATGTTTCAGAGAACGTGTTAAAGTATTTTTTCTAAACTATCTATGGTTTCTTCCGTCAACGTAGGAAACTGAATGTCAAACCCAATAATCAATTGACCTACTTGTCCATCCCTTTTCATTCCCATACCGGGTATTATTTTTTGATACGATGGAGAAATAATATTACCTTTTGCATTTTGTATTTTATAATTCTTACCTTGTAAATAAGATAATTCAAACGAAAAACCACATAAAGCTTCTTTTAACGTAATGGATTGAGTATAGTATAAATCAAGCCCCTTTCGTATTAATGTATGCGCTGATACTTGTATCAGAATTCGAACGTCACCCATGGCACCATCTGGACCCATATGTCCCTTGTTCATAAGAAGCATGCATTCATTCGAATCTATACCTGCAGGAATGTCAATGTAACACGTCTCTTGTTCTAATTCTTTGATATGATTTCGGTGTATCCATCGTTCGATTTTAATTGGCATTTTACATCCAGTATATGCTTGATCTAACGTAACGGTTATCGTCATCGTTAATGGCGGTGGTTTCATTAAATTTTGAAAAATAAAACCGGGGAATCCACCGCCAGGGAAGCCACCTCCAGGAAAAGCGTTCATTCCCATACCTCCCATTCCACCCAGTAGGTCCATCAAATCAATTTGTGGACTATCATACTGAGCACGCTTTGTCTCATCACTTAACGTTTCATAGGCTTCATTTAATGCTTTAAATTTTTCAGCATTTCCACCAGGACGATCTGGATGACACTCTAAGGATAAGGTACGATATTTTTTTTTAATTTGTTCTTGTGATGCATTTTTAGGTAGGCCTAAAATAGCATAATAATCCATACATAGGCAACCTACATTCTTTCTATATTTTAATCTAATACAAAAATGTTTTCATTTCATATCCATTAAAACAACTTGAAATAGTATAAGCTCCATAATTATCTACATACAAACAGTCACCTATCTTCAAGTCTGGTAATTGTATCAAGCTCTCTACCATATCCAAAGAATCACACGTTGGACCATAAATAACGGATGGCCACCATGGTCCATCTTTATCCGTTTTTATCAATGGTGTTGCATGATCAAACCATTTACAATTAAATGTACCATAAATTCCATCATTAATGTAATATATCCTTGTGTTATCTTTAATCTTTTTACCAATCACATGCACATATAGACGATGTGACGTTTCAACCAAGTATCTACCCACTTCACTAATAAACCTAATATTTTCAAACATTTGCATACCTCGTCTTACTTGATGAGCACATTCTTCAAAGTTACTCTCTTGAAAACCACCGCCAATATCAATCGTAGTAATAGAAACATCATGTGTCATAGCAATGTCGCATGCAATCTTACAAAGTTGTAATGCATCGCAGTAGAGATGCGGATCTTCACATGGACTACCTACGTGAAAACTAAACCCAATGACATTTAAACCTAACGATACCGCTTTTGTCAACAACATAGGAACGTCATACATCTCCGCGCCAAACTTTTTTGATAATTGAGACCCTGGTGTATTTCTTACCCATAAACGTAACAATAGGTCGCAGGTAGGATATGTTTGTTTTATCTTGAATAATTCGCTTACACTATCAAATACTAACGTCGGAACACCTTGATTTCTTGCATATTCTATATGATCCGGTATTTTGATGGGATGTGCAAACAAAATAGAAGAAGCTGGTGCAACCTGTAAGACGTCTTCGATTTCCTTTTTGGAAGCACAATCAAACTGAATGCCAAGAGAATTCATATGTTGCAATACCTGAATCTGAGGATTACATTTGACCGCATAAAAGATAGTTACTTCAGGTAACCACTTTTGCCATTTGGCATAAGCTTGGTTAATTTTGTTAAGATCTACTACACAATATGGCTCCATGGATACAATAATGACAACTCTTTATTTCACTTAAATATATAATACCAGGAACGCTCAAAAAAATGTCCCTCTGCTGGGTCATTATGATGATTTATTTCTAATATTAATTTTTTATAATAGTCAATTGGTTTATTTAGTATAATTTCTTTTTTCACAGCAAAAATGGCACTACAATATAAATAAATTGGATTTGGATAATTTACATCTATATTGGTTTTGAACCAATCTAAAAACGTAATTGGATTATTTTTATAATTATCCTTCAAATAATAACCTTCTGGTCTTACATTCCATGTTTTATCAAAATGAATACATTTCCCTACATCATTATGTATAACAAAATTTTGAGATTTTGTGTAACATAGTGCTTCATTTTTGATATTGATTAAATAATGAATATCATCTGATCCTTTATGGTCTGATATTCTTGCTTGTGTAAAAACAACTACGTCCGGTAAATTATCATAATTATGAATAATGTAACGTAAATACGTTTCACTTTCTCTTCCTACATTTTCTACCATTATTTCATTTCCAATATGCAATGCGTCACCTTTATTATAGACTACACAATTTGACAGTTCACTTTTTAACCATTCAATATTTTCATTATATCTCGATACTATAATTTTATAGGACATGCATTAAAAAGTGAATAAAAATAAAAAAATAAAACGTTTTCCCTATCCGGGAGTCGAACCCGGGTCTCCCGCGTGAAAGGCGAGGATCATAACCGTTAGACCAATAGGGAGAAGTACGGCATCCGGGACTCGAACCCGAACTTTCTGCTTGGAAGGCAGATGTGATACCCTTTCACCAATGCCGTTAAAAAATGTATATTGTTTTTATATTCTTTACATAAATAGTGCTTTGTTGTCATAAAATCTCTGTCTACTATCAAGTGAAACATGAATGCCCGTTGCATTCTCGTACTGCTGCGGTGAATCAAAAAAAAGTCTTCGCGCATCCTTATAATTCAATGGATCATTCTCCATAACTACATAAAAACGTTTCTCATCCTTGGAACCAATCCGAAAAGAATACTCTTGTCCAGTGACTGCATTCACAATATTCTTGGAATACGTATTGATTGGCTGATGAAAAAATTGTGGCCTTTTCTTCATCTCCATGGCAAACTTTTGTACTCTTCGTGTTGAGGTAGGTACCTTGACCTGAGGATCGTAATAATCCGGATCAAATAGCTCATCTGCCCACATCTACAATAGATATAGATTGTTTCTCTTTAAATATTTTCATTATTATAATAACGATGTATCAAATGAAAGTTTTTCTATAAATTAATAAAATATTATATAATGAATGTAATTGATTTATATAAATTGCGTGATATGGAATACAGAAATCAATATATTGATCACATATTGAATTCAAACAAACATGATATTAAAGATTTTACATTTTTAAACTACTTGTATAAATTATATGATACTATAAATTGTGAAGATTATGACTTAAGATCGTATATTTTTTATGGAATATCTGTTTTATATGTAACAAAACTATTTAAATCTCCAATTTTAAGGGATACTACTTTTATAGTATCTCATAAAACTAATTTTGAAGAATTAGTTTCAAAGGAAAAAAGTAATACAAAAAATCCTTTTATAAATTTTTTTGTGGGATTTACCTATTTTCAATATTATGATATTAATAAAGCTATTGTTATGTGTAAAAATGGGTTGGATGAAATTTATAATTGTAAAGATATAAAAGACCCTGCTAAGTTTGTAAGTGATTCACTTTATGGTTGCAATTTATTTAAAAAAACCGTTATTTTTGAAGAATTATTTAAAAGTGATGATATAAAATTAGATATTACAATTGATTCTGATATTAAAATTCATACAAATAAATTAAACAAAAATGAATTATTTTTAGTAAATTTTACTTGTGACCCAATCTATTTTCTAACTTTGTCATCGAATACAATAAAATACATATTACAAAGACAAGGCATAGAAAAGTTTGGATGTTTTTTTCATATAATATATACAAAGGTACAATTTGAAAATAAAGATTTATTAAATGACATTGAAACAAAAATAAACGAAATTATAAGAAATGTGGAGGAAAAAAAAAGTAGCATAATAATAACATACGAAATAGCTTGTGTTAAAAGAGATAAGTCTTTATATACATCAAACCGTTTTCTTAATATGAAAAATTTTTTAAAAATCACAAATAAAGATATAATACAAATGGATATTGATATGTCAGATATGTGTGAGTTTGATATTATAGATTTTTATAATAAGATTAATCTTACTGATATTTCACTTTTTAAAAATGATGGTGTACCTTGGGAAAAGATATGTGCGTGCTGTTCCTATTTTAAAAATAACAATTATTCTTATGCTTTTTCTGAATATTATAAAAAAATATTTAAAATTATTTATAATCCATCTAGACAATGCAACTGGTTTATAGATCAATATTGTTTATTTTTAACTTATTTATTTACCTTAAGTTATTTTGATGCAAATTTTAACGTTGGCGTTTTGTGGCCATTTTTATCAAAGACACCTGGAATGTTTAACGGATTTTACAAAGACGATTTAATTAAAGCTACAAGGGAGAAATATAAACATATATTAATTTAAAAGGTGTAAAAGATTATTCAATATCTACATGGGTTAAGAAATGACGGCGACAGCATGGCTTAATAATACCTAATGAATCCATCGCATGACCTTCAATCGATTTTGTTTTGTTTCCTTTAGTAAAATAAATGGGTTCTCCATCTTGTCCATTTGCTTTCTTTGCCTCTTCTACTTTCTCTACATAATAACGATACTTGTCTGCGATGACTTTTCCACAAGTAAAACATTTGATTGGAATAATCATCCTTACACCTATGTAAGAAAAAAAGAATCAATTTTTTCTGTTTTTTCTTGTTCGTTTACCTCCACGTTTTTTCTTTGATTTTTGTGGAGAGTCTAAGGGACGTTTCATATTTATGGTTGGTACTATAAACCTCTCATATGGATCAAAATATCCATCTAAATTACGAATAATACGCTCATTTTGTAAATCACTGATGGATACTTCACCGGTTCCTACATCTTTTTGAATACATACGTAATGTCCTTCTTCACGACTTGTCATAAAAAGTACTGTTCCATACCCTTCTTTTAATTCTGCATCTACAAAATGTAACAAATCTCTAGGTGTATCAAAAAGTTGATATTCATATTTTTTTTCAATTTCTGTAAATAAAAACCTTGGAAATAAATAATTTAATCTTGTGTGATGACCTCCACACATGGTTTGATCCATAGACAAGTCTAATGCAAATTCTTCATTAATACGTCCCAGTAACAATAACGTATTTGCACCACAATCATGAGCGTCTTCTAATGGCACAATTTGATTTAATCTACCTTTAAAAAACTGATCCCAATCTACTTCAAATTGTAATAGTCTGGGCGCACCTTTAGGCATTACTATAACCACTTAAAAATAATTCATTACTATAAGTAATGAGCAAAGAAGACGATATTATTTTTGTCAACAATGAACCTTGTTTTAATCCCTATAATCCTAAAAATAAATGGATTAGTTTGAGCCAAGTTCAAACTATTCTCTCTAATTATGGTGTGACACCTGTAAACTTTGACCTTTACAAACAAGCCTTTGTACATCGATCTTATTGTAAACGCGTTGACGTAAAGTCATGTCCTTGTCCCCCAAACTGTATGGAGCTACAAGATAAATCGAATGAACGACTAGAGTTCTTAGGGGATGGTGTTGTAGAATGTGTTACCAAATATTATTTGTATCGTCGATTTTACAGAGAACAAGAAGGATTCATGACAGAAAAAAAGATTGCATTGGTAAAAAATGAAGCCATTGGTAAATTAGCTTACGATATGGGGTTACATGAATGGTATATTCTTTCCAATCATACAGAAGAAAAGAAAATGAGAACAAATTTAAAAAAATTGGGATGTTTGTTTGAAGCACTTATTGGTGCTATCTTTTTAGATGTTGGATTTGAAGCATCTCGCGTATTTCTAGAAACCGTTTTTGAAAAACATATTGATTGGGCTGAACTCATTTTATGTGATGATAATTACAAGAATATTTTACAAGTCAAAGTACAGAAAGAGTTCAAGACAACACCGGATTACTTGGAAATTAGTTCAATTGACGTGTACCATATGGGTGTTTACTTATGTATTGGACAACCCATTTGGAAAACAAGTATCAAACAGGCGTTACCCTTTTCACAATTCGGATCTTTTGAAGCTATCCAAGAGTATATGAAACAGCATACTTCCGCTCTTATCTTTCTTGGAGAAGGTAAACATAAAATTAAAAAGAAGGCAGAACAATTGGCATGCGAACAAGCATTACAACGATTTTAAACTAAATAATCTTGCAAATAAAACCATTCATCTTTACATGGTTTAGGTTTTATTAAATCAAATAGATTCGGATTCAATAAATACACTGAATTCAATATACTTTGATCCTTTCCTATAAATCGATGGATGGAAATAAAATACTCTACCATTTCATAGTACAACTCATGATATCTTAATAATACTTCTTTTCCACCTCCAAAAATAGTTGCTCCTAAACGATTCGTTGTTAAAAAAGAAGGCAATGTTTCCTTACTACATTTCAATTCTTCTTCTTTAAAAGGTGTTACATTCAATACCAATACTTTACTAGGATTCAAATAACGAATACGATTTGGATTTGGCCATTTCAAAGGAGATGGTTCTCGAAAACATCCAATATCTACCCATAAAAAATAATCACTTTGAAATGGATTCATTTCAATAGCTTGTTTCATGAAATGTGCCTTTTCTGCCCATATTAAATATAATTCTGGACTGTGATATCGTTCATGATCTATTTCATAATTTGAACGATAGGTATCTATATACTTGTAACTGTGAAACTTTTTCAATGTAGTCACGATTATTTTTGTATGACATTGTCTTTGTGAAGCTATTATCGGATACGATGCTTCATCACAAAAAATTACCATGGGTGTTTGCATTTGTAACATGTAATGCATCCATGTCATATAACATGCAACAGGTTGTTTTGATTTAATTTGAAAATAACATGTTACAATAGTACACATAATAAGTTTCAATATAAGTATTTAATATTTTTTAGAAACGTAAAAATATTTATCTATACTATGAAGACACGTAAACAGACAGAAACAAAAGCATACACCATTGTCTTTTTACGTATTTTGGACGTGATTAAACTTTTTCACTGGAATACCAAAGATTACTCCAAACATAAAGCAACGGATGCACTTCATGAAGCATTGGCGAAACTTATCGATTCTTATGTAGAACAGCATTTTGGTGAATCAGGACGTATTGTTGTTCATGAAACAGTGCGATACGATACACTTACAGATGAAGTGTTTTTAAAAGAAATGCACAAATTTAAGGAATATTTGATTCACATGAAAAATCCTTCGACTGATCTTTCTAACATTCGTGACGAAATGTTAGGGGAAGTAAATCAGTTTCTTTACCTTTGGACGCTTCAATAATTTATTTTTACTTTTCTCTTTCTGCGTGTTTTTCTTTTACCTCCGAATTCAGACTTTGGTTTTTCATGTGTACCTTCTGGCAATGATAATAAAATCGTTAAAATACTACTGTAATCTATATCTTTCAATTTGTAAAATAATATATTCACATCACTCATAATTTTTCTATTTCCTTCTATCCCTTCATCATCAATCATGATGACCCGTGGAATAAACTCTTCTGGAAACAAGGATTCATTGTATGGTGTCATTCCCATTTTTAAATGATACCCTTTTGCTGACTCTAAGGAAGAATTATAAATGATGCTATTAGGACCAACCATAGTAAATACATAGTTCAATGCGTATGCCCATAACAATCGTCCTTTTGTTGCAAATTTATCTGGCATTTCCAACCCAGGCGTTTCATACGTACATCTTGCACCAATGTAAAATACGTGAAGATCAATGTCTTTGATGTATCCTCTGTAAGTAATCTTAATCGCACCAAGAACATGAGGACCATGTGTAAGATAAAATTTTTGTTTTTCCATAGTTGGAATATCTACCGTAGAAAATGACCGACACACTAGATGGTCACGATCAACTAAATTGACTTTATCCTCTCTTGATAAATGACCAAACTTTAGTGTAGATAAAAAAGGTTTTTCTGCCATATATTTACTATCTTTTTTTTATCATTTAGGATTCTCAAATTAGTTTACGTTTACAAGTGTTATTACTATATAAACATAATTTATCATGTAATAGTATGGCAGACCTCTACACCATGTTTCCCATTCAAGATATGGATGCATGGACCATGTACAAAAAGCAAGTGGATTGCTTTTGGCGTGTAGAAGAGGTCGATCTTTCCAAAGATATGATTCATTGGAAACAACTTACGGAATCTGAACAACACTTTTTATCTATGATTCTTGCTTTTTTTGCATCCAGTGACGGTATTGTCTTGGAAAATCTTGCATTGCGTTTCATGGCCGATGTACAGTCTTCCGAAGCCAGAGCCTTTTACGGTTTTCAAATTGCCATGGAAAACATACATTCTGAAATGTATAGCGTATTGATTGATACTTATGTAGAGCAGCAAAAGAAGTCTTCCCTCTTTCGTGCCATTGAAACCTTTCCCTGTATTCAGAAAAAGGCAGAATGGGCATTGAAATGGATTGGTGATTCCTCTTCGTTTGCAACGCGTTTGGTTGGGTTTGCATGTGTAGAAGGCATTTTTTTCTCAGGTGCCTTTTGCAGTATTTATTGGATGAAGAAGCGTGGGTTGATGCCAGGCCTTACTTTTAGTAATGAATTGATTAGTAGGGACGAATCGATGCATACGGACTTTGCCGTTTTACTTTATAAGAGACAGGAGCCTTTGTCACAAGAAGTACTCCATTCCATTGTTAAGGAAGCCGTTACCATTGAAAAGGAATTTATTGTAGATTCCTTACCATGTAAATTGATTGGTATGAACTCAGACTCCATGAGTCAATACATTGAATTTGTAGCGGATCGTTTGTGTACACAGTTGGGATACCCTAAGATTTATCAATCCACCAATCCTTTTTCATGGATGGAAATGATATCTTTGGAAGGAAAGACAAACTTTTTTGAAAAGAGAGTGGGTGAATATGCATTGGCTAATACGGTAAAGACGGATGACATGTTTAGCGCCGACTTTTAACTTGAATTTTTATAAGTATCAAATACTTTATCCCATAATTTAAACCTTTTACCATAATTGCATGATAACATTGTATGATGTAAATCATGATCTTCCGTTATCAATTCTATATTGAAAAATCGTGGTAGCCAAATATATTGAACAAATCCACATGAATTAGTATGTTTTCCTGAATGCCCCGCCATTTCAGAAAACGTTTTATAATTTAAAATCATTAATAATTGAATCATATTTAGTTTGAAAAACATACTTTGAAATAAAAAGAAAGCTATCATTTCTGGTACAGATACGGCTAATATAAATTCGAGTAAGTCTTGATCAAAGGTAACAATAGTAGTTAAATTATAATGTTGATGATGTTTTTTGTGTATCTTGTATAACAAGGGGTACGTGTGAAAACTACGATGTATCCAATAATGAAAAAAATCAAAGATGAGTTCAAATAAAAAAGATGCTGGTATGAATAAAATAAAATTAAAATCACCCTTTGCTGCATCAAATAAATAAAACGAAAATGCTTCAATACCAGTAATTTTTAATATATTTTCATGTAATTCTATTTCATTTAATTCTTTATGTTTTCCTTTGATATATGGTTTGTCTCTTACATTGTAATCAATAAAATACAACAAAAAATAATTACGAAATAATAATGCAAAATAAACACATTGATAGTTTACAATCATGTAATACATGAAAAAAGTAGTGGTCACTAATGTACCATTGATCAAGATATAATTTTTTAAAGAAAGTAAACTTACCATACTATATATGTATAAAATAATTATTCCTAATTCAGACACGCTGATTGTTTCCTTTGCAGGAAACGCAAAACTATTTGGAGGTATACCACGGTTCGAGTTTGTACAGTTTTTAAAACAATTTGAGGTAAGCAAACATTTTTATTTAGACGAACATTGTGATTTGTACCACAAGGGATTGTGTGGCACAAGTTCCATCGATGAAACTGTAACGTATTTAAAAAACGAAATCAAACATTATAAACGCGTTCTATTTTTAGGAAATTCAGGTGGCGGATATGCAGCTATATTATTTGGTTCTTTACTTGAGGTGACAAGTGTACTCGCATTTGTTCCACAAACTATTCGACGCAATGATGTAGTAGATGAAAAATATAGAGATAGTAGTATTTTTATAAACAATAAAACAAACTATTACATTTATGGAGATACTAGTATTTCAAATGTAGAAGATTGTCATCATATTTCTCATTGTGAACGGATTGCACATCATCCAAATGTTTTTTTAACTAAAAAAAATGGTCTTCATTTAAAAGAAATGAGAGATAGTGGAGAATTATTTGACATTTTGAAAACAATAATAAACCGTTAAAGTATGTATCCAAGCATTCAACCACATCACACAACCATGCTTCACGTAGACACCCTACCAAACGGTAAAAAAGTGGAACTCTATATAGAATGTTCCGGTAACAAAGAGGGTATTCCTGTCATTTATTTACATGGAGGACCAGGTGATCACATTACACCTCGTCATCGACGCTGGTATGACCCAAAAGCATACCATATTATACTATGGGATCAGCGGGGGACAGGCCAGTCCAAACCATTAAGTCATACGGAACGTAACACGACAAAACTATTAATAAGAGATATGGAAAAGATAAGAAAGTACGTGGGGGTAGAGAAATGGGTCGTTGCTGGTGGAAGTTGGGGCTCATCGTTGGCATTATTGTACGCGCAGGAACATCCTGATAGAGTGATGTCTATGATTCTTCGGGGCATTTATGATTTATCGAAACAAGATGTGTTGGATTCCATGTGGCCAGAACAAAAGGATCAACTGCATGACGTTTTGAATATCAAATCAGATAGACAAGAACAAACGCGTATGAATCAAGTTCTTTCCAGAAAAACAAAGAAGAGACGACAATTGATTCATTTAATGACGAATGATGATGTGATGTCGGTGTTTACACCAATTAAAAAGATGGGTTACAAAGAAACAGAAACAATGACAATTATAGGAAATCATTATGATGCGAACAACTACTTTGTACCGAAGAATACGATTTATAAAAACATGGATAAGATTAAACATATTCCAACCATTATGGTAGAGGGGCGATACGATATGGTGACACCTATGGAAATCGCGTACAAGTTATCAAAGTTGATGGATCATTGTAAGCTAATGGTAGTAAGGGGTGGCCATGCAACCATAGAAACCGAAATCACAAAAGGGTTAGTCAAAGCATCCGATTATTTTAAACATAAATTATAAATTATGGAATGGAAAATGGATCATGAATATATTTTATCTAGTTGGGGTGATACTGCTCAATGTTACCGATGGCTTTGTTTTGCCTCCCATGAAAAATACTCCAAACTACAGTACATGTTTTCTATTCCAACCATTATCATGTCTACGGTGATTGGTGCCGCTTCTTTTACGACCATTGCTACTTCTACTCAATTTGGTGCCTATATGCCTCTTATTATTGGTTCAGTCAACATTACCATTGGTATTTTGAATACGATTCAACAGTATTTCAAAATATCAGAGTATAATGAACATTATCGTATTTGTGGATTAGCATGGGCCAAGCTAGAACGTACAATCGAATTTGAATTATCCAAATCACGCGATGAAAGAAATCCGGTAGGACCCTTTATACGTAAGGCATCCGAAGATTTAGAACGATTGATGGAAACCACACCACTCTTTCCAAAAGAAATTATTGTTGTATTGGCAATGAAACTAAAATCGGAACAATTCAGAAATGTAAAAACACCATCCGTATTAACAGAATTTCATCCATCTGCAGAGTATATTAGTTTATGGCATTTACGTGAAAAAAAAGAAGTAGAATTAGAAGAAACGGACATCAATGCTATACTGTAAAGGTAGTCAATGTATCTGGGTGAATTTCTTTTTGAAATAATTTAGTATATTCTTCCGTTTCTTTTGCATTGGTGTACCATTCTGGATGATCGCGTTCCCATTGTTGTTTCATGACATAATTGGTTTGAACCATAGCAGCATTTATTTTGTCTCGATCATGTTCCCATACATTTTCATGTTTGATACATAATTGTTTTTCTTCAAAGCAATGAACGGGTCTTTTGTACATACCCAATTCTTCAATACCATCACAAATTGTTTTTGTGATGTTAGTAGATTGAGGGAGTGACTTGATAAAATCATTCCAATTGACGGCATCTTTACAGGCTTCATTTAAAAAAACTTGAATGTTAATGACGTTTCCGATACGTGGAATTAATTCTTGTATTTGCTTCTGTTGTATTTTAATTTGATCGATTAACTTTTCTTGTTGTTCTTGTTGTTTTACTATAACGTTTGTTAGAGAAGTATTTGATTCTATTACCTGTTGCATAGTAACTGGTTTTTCTATTTTACACGCCTTCTCATGTTTCCAGAATCCAGATCTAGTTTTATACTCTTTACCGCATTTTGTGCAAGTCATATCTTCACGATTTTTTGTTTCCTCTTCGTTAAAATTGTGTGCGCGTGACAAATTATGTCTATCATAACTACTTTTTCTGCTAGTAAAATAGTTACATTTTTTACATTCAAATTTTATTGCACTATTTTTTGTTTCCATATTCAAAATAATAAAACGTGCATTTAAGTTCTTTCGTTTTGAGGACTTTCAATTTGCACAATTTTTATATTCAGTAACAAAATTAATACTTATTTATTTAGTTATTACATCATTTTCATGCAAATAATCGGTGCACTATTGTGTTTCCAAAAATGGAAACATTGTTTTTCAGTGACAAAGATGTTAATCATATATATATTTTCTTCTAGTAACATAATAACAATTTAAAGTCAATTATTGTTGCACTATTTTTTGTTTCCATTTGGAAACAAATAACGTGCAAATAAGAAATGGTCATTTTGGGGACTTTTATAAAAATATATTTTTTTAATGTTTCCTATTTTTCATGAAAAAAACATACATTTACACGTTTTGTTCATTTGCAACATTTTTTAGTTCAGTAACAAATTTTACACCTATAAGCTATTTTCTTACCGCATTTTCATGTAAGATATCAGTGCAACTTTTTTGTTTCCAAAATGGAAACATTGGGTTTTAGTGGCAAAAGAGGATTATTATATTATAATTTCTGCTAGTAACATCATAACATTTTTATATTCAAATATTGGCGCAACTTATTTTGTTTCCAAATGGAAACGAAAAAATGTGCAATAAGAATTGTCCATTTGGAGGACTTTTTGAAAAATATAGCTTATCCTTTTGCTACTTTTTTATGTTCCGTGTCATTTTCATTGATTCAGTGAATAGGCGTTGCTAGGTACATACGTAACAGACCTTCTTAAGCATGTAACACCTACTTTTTGTTTCCATACAAAAATTAAAAAGGATCATTTAATAGCATTCTTTGTTGTTCTACGTCTTTATGTCCAATTCCATCTGCCAACGTTTCTTGTATGTCCTCTTTGATTCCTCTTTTTCTCATGGCAAAATTTCTACCTGCACCAAATTTTGTATCTCTATATTTTATACTTTTTTTGATTAATTTATATTCTAGATTCAAATGAACAAATCGATCATAAGAAAACCATTTTTGTACAATCCTAATTTGTAAATCTTCTACCAATGTATTGCTTTTGTATTGATTTTGAATCGTTTTATAATACTGATGCATACGTGACCCCTTACGCCAATTTCTATAGGGTCGACTATACTCTCTGATGATTTGTAACACGTCATCTGGTAACATAATAGTATTACTATTTAAATCTTACACTTTATCCACGATGGAATAGAAAACATATCTCCAAACCATATATTTTTTGAAACATCTAACTTCCCTGTATGATGATATTCTGGATAATACACGTCAGAAAAAAAAGATAAATAGCCAATCATGGAAGAAAATGAACCATGGGACAGCAAAATATGTTTGCAGGTACTTGCAAATTGCATGATAATGATTTCATCCGAATCGATGAATTGAACTGGATACAGTTGTGTTATTTCTTTTATGATAGGATGATTCTTATCATCCGTAGCTAGATAAATGTTGTCAAAAGAAAGTGATTTGATTACATTCAAATAATAGTGAATACCTGGATTATGCTGTGCAACGTCCGTTAATCGAACATGAATAAATAAATCATTATTCTTCTGATATCGTTTTTTAAAGTTATTTTTTTCAATGATGGATGTTTTGACTGTTTGTAAATACGTATACAAAAAATTGGTTATTTCTTTGGTTTGAAAAAAAAAATCATTTGGATCTAGATTTGATTGACATTGATCATACATCATAAAGTAATTCTCATCCGTTAATTTTAACGTATGAGAATGAATTTTAGTTCCACTAAATAAGGGAAGACCTAATCGATCCATTAACTCTTTGTTCACATAATCGACTTTTAAATTAAATTTTTCAGCAATTAAACTAACGGCTAGATTTCGTATCATTTGATTTCCTAATCTTCCCGTTTTAGTAGTAAACGACATGTAATACATTGTAACTGTGTGTTTAACCCAAACTTCCAAGAAATAAAATTTTATGTTTTTGTCGGATACAGATGAAAATGGTTCTTTTGAAATCGATTGGTAACTTGAACAATTCTTTTAGTAAATCATGTACAGAAATAATCCATTCATGTATTTCATTAAGAGGATTAAACGCTTGGATATAAATACGCACGTCACGTAAATCATGTAAACGTCGTAGATGTTTTTTGATTGCTCGCATATATCCGTGAATGTACTCCGTCTCTGTCACTCTTATTTTTTTATAGACGACATCTCTTACTTCCACAATGCCCATGACACGCCGTGTCATACAGGATACTTGCTCTGAAGTAAACTTTTGGAGATAAGGTCCACTATCTGCCTCGACAAGTTTCATTTTAAAGAAGAACATGTAAAATCATATCAATTTTAGGGTTAACTCAGCTTTCATGACCTACTAAAATTGAAATCCATACCATCCCCTACATTCAAAATGGATTCTAATGTGGACGTAGATACAGGGTGCGGAACCGTAGGTTCTGCATGGTATACACGATGCAAGACACCTTGGCAAATTGCCTCAGAAGAACAAATCAAATCCGTTACTAACTATTTAGAAACACATCAAGAAGTCCAGGACATTGGTGTCTTCAAAGATGTACGATTTAAGCAAGGAACAATTTATACGGTATATTGTCGTGGTGATACATTAGTTGAACTATTGTATGATGATCCAAATCGCGTTGCTTATATCAATCGTCTTACATCTTAATTCATAGTTCTAATTTTACTCATTATATAGAGACGATCTTCTTCATTTTTTTTAGCTTTTTGTTGTGGTGTCATTTTTTCCTTTTTCTTCATGTAAAGGATAGCTGTCAAGATAAATACAAAAAGTAGGAATAATCCAATATTTACCAACTTGGTGTAATAATTCATTTTGTACTCTTTACATTTTTGAAAGGATTCTAAAAAGTATTCACGAATACCTGGTTCAGTCAGGTGCTCCATGGTTTATTCTTCCTAAAAAATATATAGGGATTAAACTATGATAGGTTCTTCTATGGGTACTTTTTTTTGGTTATCCGCGATTTACTTTTATTTTAAATATACGATGAAATTTTCGAATTATGCCCATCTTATCTTTTTTGCCATTATTGTGGTGTTCATGTATTTTATCAATATGGCGATTATTCAAACAAAATGTAGTTCACCCATGCCAGTCTTTAGAGCCACCTTTTTACCATGGACCTTTATGTTTGGAAGTACATTGATTGCTTTATCACTTTTTCCTAGTTGGAAAACACCCTTTTCCAATACATTTGGATATATAGTGGCAAGAATAGCGGGAGGAAATAAAGCACTTCTAGATTTACTTGTACCCAATAAACCTCTACATTATGTCTATGAGGATCCTTCTTTATTCTTAAATCAATTTACAACCACGAATTTTGAAACCATGTTTCAATCCATGAAGGAAATATTACTAGATGATGCTGTTAAAAAAGAAGCATTATTACAAGTGATTCGATTGAAAGAAATCATATCCGAATGGATATGGTTTTTATTAGCAGGTAGTGTAGCCATTAGTAGTTCCTATACTATTTTAATGAATACGGAATGTACCAAATCTGCAGAAGACTATGTATTGCAACATAATGTTGCCATGGCAGAAACAGAAGACTCTGTTGAACAAAAATTATACACGATTAAAGATTAATATAAATGGATGCCGTGTAAGAAAAAATGGCTAATAAAAACACCACTAACCATAAAGGTGTGACTGATTTTTTGCGGTATCCAATACCAAATGGACGTAATGATCCATCTGTTTGATAAATTAACACTGGTTTCATCCAATGAATCAATCCAAAAGATGCTAAAAATAATAAAATAGCAATCGTTAAACGATCCATACTACAACATCTTATTTTTATTCATCGTCTGAATCGTCATTTCCATCTGTACCAAAATCAAGATCGTGGGCCATTTGTACCAATGATAAATCCAAAGGATCTACACCGTCTGACAAATCAATTGCTTCTGTATTGATAAATTCATTCCCTTCATAACGATCTTTGTCATAATCACGAAGTCTTCCAAGTTGTGCTTTTTTCGTCAAATTGGTTTCTTCTAAAAATAAACTGGAATATTTTTGTTCAGGATTCATGGCATTAAATAAGATGCGTCTTTGATTGGCTTCTGTTGCTTTATCTTTCAAGGTTTTACGTTGTATTTCTTCATACGATAAGTAAATACCCTTGTGTTCTTTGAGAAAGGTATCGATAAAAAGTGTTAACAAGGTTAATGTTCGTTTACGATCACCATAGGCTACATATTTTTGAAAAATGAAAAAGATATAGTATTCATATTCAGAACGATTGCATGGACGATGTAAGGCATCCATAATGTCCGTTATTTCTGGATCTTCTAATAACGTATCCAATCCAAGACCAGATGAATCAAATATTCTTAATTCGGTAAAGATTTGTTTTCTCATTAATTCATTTAATTTTTGTCTATGTTGCAGAGCAATAAAAGAAAGAGATAAGGGTATTTCTTGAAAATCAATTGTATGTAAGAGGTAAGATGGGTAAGCTCTCGCAATATTTTGTATAAAGGTTCTAAGATATAAAAGTGGAATAGTAGGTGGTAAAAAATCAACCTTTATTAGCTTTGAAAGTTCACGTTTCAAAGGTGGTATCAATAATTCAAATGCTTTTTCAATGGGTTTCTTTTCTTCTTTTACAGGAAGTTTGTCTAACAATACGGGTGTCGATGGAAGTACGATAGGTGGCGAAGCATCATATGTAAAGGAAATGGTCTTTCTACGGTACTCTGGCTGTGTACGCTCTTCCATTTTCTTTGGTAATTCACCTCTCCAACTACTAATTTTGGACGTTTCCATGGGTACTTCATGTTTGACGTGTTCTTGGAGGTGATGCATCATCTGAAAGGGTGGTTGATTCTTTACTTGAAAGGGTGGTAAAAAGGTTTTCCACGAAGATGATTTGGTTCGTGTTACTGTTTTCGTTTGAATCATTTGAACACCATATTTGGTAGAAATACTTTTCATTTCATCGACAATTACCTTTCTAGACAAGGCTTCTTCTTCCATATGAAACCGTGAAAGAATAACGTTAAATCGTGGTTGGCGTTTTAGTAATGCAGGAATCACATCTTCTACGTTTGTTTGGTAAAGTATCTCTGCTACTTTTAATACAAAGGCAATACTTTTTACAAGAACAAACTGTTCTGAGACAAGTTCATGAATCATGTAATTATAGTATTTGGTGACGTTCACTTTAGCAAGTGTAGACGTTTCATTTAGTATTTCTACAATAAGGGGTGTATTCGGGTGTACATCACGTGGTAATTCTAAAAAGAAATCTTCTACGACTGTACTTCTTACCATGTCATCAAACGAAGAGGAACTGTCCAAAGGTGCTACAAAAATACCACCAATTGCAGTAACAATACTATCTTCTTGCACTTGTAAATGACCTTGTTTTTTCAATTCTTCCAATGTAGCTGCATACGTATCTGTTTCATAGGCTTCCACTAATTGTTCAAAGACAAGCGGTAATAATTTGGTATCCGTTTCTTCACAATAATACCATTGTGGATCTTCTCCTTTTAACGCAATACGGGTAAATTGTTGAATGAATTGTTTTAACTCTTTGTATCGTTCTTGATAAGGTTTCTGTAAAATATATTGTAGCATGTTTGTGTAAGGAGATTGGGTGATATGACTGATGGCCGTTTTTACAAAACGATCCGTGTACATGGTCTTTTGTTTCTCTTGTAAGATACGCATACGTTCAGCATCTCTTGTAAACGAATCCTTTTTACGTTGTAAGTAAGCGGTACGTTCAAGTGAAGTTTTATAATATTCTATTTTAACTTCTTGTACCATGCTGTTCAACGTATTTTGTTTTAGTTTAAACATGAAATCGTCACATGGTGGTTCACAGTCTGGTTCTGCAGTACATGGATAAGGACCAGAACATGTTTCATCTAATTTCCAATCATCTTGAACACGTTTGTAGTATTGTTCACCTACTTTGGCATATTCACCATTAACAACACGTTTTTTTTGATTCAAGAAATGAGGTGCGTATATGGCTGCCACGGAAGGAAGCATTCGCTTCACTTGAATTAAAAAACGCATCATTTCTTCTATGGTAGTGTACGCTTCCATTTCACCGTAATCCGTGCGATCATAATCCTTGTCATAAAAGACAACACCTTTGTCTCCCTTGAGTGCTTTCACAGTAGCATATTGTTTTACAATAGGAGGGGATACGGGTTTATCCATGGCTACCTTGTCTACAAACTTGCGTTCATCCAATGTAAAGGCCATGGCTTCCATGGTAGCGTGTAAGGATACTTGGTCCATGGTAAGTGATTCAGCTGGTGGACTTGATTTATAAGACGGATATTTTTGTTTACGATAATTTTGTACGGATCTTTCCAACGGATAAAATCCTTCGTTTACTGTTTTAGGAAGATCATTTTTTTGAATATCATAGGGTCCCGTATATTGTAAATAATGATGTATGGAGAATAAATCATCGTCGGGAACACAGGATGCCAAGTTAGGCAACACAATAGTATCCATTTTTACCCCATCCGTGTGAGTAAGATGAGGAATAATCGACAGATAGGGTAGCTTATGTAACAATGGTAAATGAGAAGATTTATACTGATAGTGATTGGGTGGAAAAGTTAAATATCCGTTCGGATGAATCACTTCTGGAACGGTATGTAATAAAGAATAGGGTTCGTTTACCACTTGTGGTATAAGAGTAGCCGATTTGATTCGTGATTCTTCGTTCGGATTTGATTTACAAATTTTTCCATTCTCTATAAACGTCAATTTGGTTTCTTTTACTTCTTCCCCCCTTTCGTTAAAAAAAGGTTGAAACTCTTGTACGAGTTGTTTGTACATGCTGAGGTAAGATTCTGACTTTTCTTGAAGTCCTTGCATTTTTTGTATCCATTGTTCTGCATCTATATCCAATGGATAAAGTTTACGTTTCATGGACACGATGGGAAAAGCCCATGGATATTGTTTTTCACGTGTCCATTTTGGTTCTAACGATGGTGTAGAAAATGTATGACGAAGTTCTTTGAAACGTTGCACGATTCGTGTAACTTCTTGAATATGTTTCGAAGTTTGTTTCGTTAATAACCGATCCATTAAATCACTGACTTGACGATCCAAGGTAAATCTAGATTGTGTTTCTGATAAAAAAATGTCCATTTCTTCATACTCTACTTCTAAACCGGTATCGACTACAATGGATAGTATGGAAGGTGGTGGTCCTTTGTATTCAAAATCAATATAAATGAGGGTTCCATCGGATAACAAAACTTCTATTTGATCTTTTTCTAAAGTTTGAATAATTCCAAAAAGAGGATCTGATTGAAAATCAACTTCGATACGAACTTTTTTTTCTGGTAGTAATCCTCTTGTTTCTGCAAAACCAGGTATAATAGCTGAATGAACTAGTACAATGTCAACATCTTCAATGATTCCATCTTGAATCGTTAGGATGTGTTCTTCTTTTGGATTACGTACTTTTAGGTACAAGGGTGTAATTTCTACAATTAAAAAAAAACCGTTATATTCTTTAGACGTAAGATGGAGAATATCTTGAGGCTTCAACTCCATTGTATTAGCTTTAGAAAAAGTATCTAAAGCGATTTAGTCAAAGAATAGTAAATGATCCATTCTATTGTTGGACCATATACATTGATGAAATATCCACCTGATAAGAAATATGACCCAGAATACCGTAACATGCGTTCTGTCATTTACAAGGGAGATAAGCTCGTATGTATGTCACCTGGTAAATCTGTACCTTTGGATGAAACCATTCCTTTATCTGACTACATAGTAGAAGACTTTGTAGAAGGTATCATGATCAATGCCTTTTACGACGATGAATGGCGTATCGCTACCAAATCTAACATTGGTGCCAACTGTACATTTGATTCCACACGTACGTTTGCAGAATTATTTGAAGACTGTAAATCGTCCATGGGATTGTCATTGGATACATTGAATCCAGAATTTACGTATAGTTTTGTGATGCAACATCCAGATCACCGTATTGTATCACCAGTAATGAAACCATCCTTAGTATGTGTGGCGAGGTTTAGAGGGAAAGAGGAGTATCTATCTGATTTATTTCCTCCAACACAATATCGATTTTCTTCATGGGATGAAGCAAAATATGCTGCACAAAAGGGACTTTGTAAAGGGCTTGTCTTCAAGTATAAAGGATTGCGATCCAAAATAAGAAATGCAATGCATCATTGTATTGAAGGATTAAAACAAAACGTTCCCTTTCCGGAGCGTTATGTAAAGTTACGAAATAAGCCTGACCTAAAAGAATATTTATTTTATTTTCCAGAAGAGAGGGTCAAAGCGGATGCTTTGGAAACAAAGATTCAAGAGATCACTGGTCTTTTGTATACTACGTATCGTGACTGTTTCATGTTCAAAAAGGAAAAAGCAAAGGAACATCCGATGAAGTCTGCGTTGTATGATTTGCATACCATTTATTTACAAGAATTGTATCCACGATCTTTATCTAAAAAGAGAATAGAAGAGTACGTTTGTAAACATATTTTTCAGTGGAAAGATTCGATCGTAGGGTAAATCTTACGATTGGTCCGGCTCAAAGGGTTTCCTGCTTTAAAGGTACGTCTTTAGAATAAAAACGTTTTTGTTGTATCAACTCCTTGTATAAATTCCTGTGATGGAGAGAAGGGTTGAATCCTTCGTCATAGGGATAAGACGTAAAAAATAAATGATTGTATAAATAATGATAACTGTTCTTTTCGTAAGGAAAAAAAGAGTTAATTTCATGGAGAAGAGACTGTAACGTTTCTATTTCTGTATCGTTCATTGTACTAGAGAAGAGAATTCTTTACATTTCTTTATAGATTCTTCGGAAGCTGCTTCTACCATGGCTCTCACGATTTCCGGAGTTGCACCTTTAGCAGCAACACGCAATATGCCTACTGTATCATGTGGATGTTTCTTGTAAAAGGCTACATACGTAATTTCTTTGGCTAAAAATCGTTGATACAATTCATATTCAAGTAACTTTCCAATCGTATAATCGCCTTGCATTGGAATGGTAATGGTACCAATCGTATAATCTCCCGAAATGGAAACGTCAAAACAATCTTCGATAGTTGTCATGGAAGAAGCAATGGTAACGGACTTGACACATTGTTCTAGCTGCAAAATTAAAATGGTAGATGATAGAGTCAATAATTGTTGGTTGGTAAAAACGCCAATGGTTTCTAGAGTAAAATCAAAGGAATTGGGCAAAATGTATCTTTTTCCATCTAAGAAATCCCAATCTTCCTTAGTAATGAGTCGTTCCTTTTCACCCCATGCTCTTTCAGATGCTTCTACATCCTTTGTGCATCCATAAGAACAAGTCGAAACTGAATTATAAGCGCCACATTGATTGGACGTACCGATGCTAGTCTTGCAACTAAATGAAATTTCTTCGTCTGGGCGAAGACGTAACCAATCAATGAACCGTTCTGTTTTCTCTACTTTGGTAGGTGGGAACAACTTGGGTGTAAAGTCTTCCGTAGTTACATAAATCAAGTGGGTAGTGTCATTCTTTTTGGAGCATTCAATGGTAAGTTGTTTGTTAATATTCGTTTCGTGAATGGGAATGCAAGAGAGACGTAGCTTAATCATTTCATTGGTAAAGCGTGACGTATTTACATGAATGACACAATCTTCCGGTTTCATCACTTGAATGGGAATGTTACCGATCAAGGTACGACGAATAGCATTGGCGAAACTTTTATCGACGCCAGACAATTGAAAATGGAGGATACCCTTTTCTTCTTTTCCTGTGAACTTCATTCTTTATAGTAATAGGAGTTATTTTATATCAATTTTTTATGGATTATGCAAAGGTTGTTATACTTGGTGGATCCATTATTGTTTCTGGGTGGATTATTGGAATGGCGCTACAACATGGACTACAAAATGGATTTAGGGACCTTAGTGTAGCGGGACTTGCCGCACAAACGTTTGGACTCAATACTAATTAAGGAATAAAGTTAAATAATAATTCGTTCTATTTATTTATGTCCATAATCTACTATAGCAATTTTTGCGACCCTTCTAAAAAATTGCTTCAGAAAGTAGCCAAAACAAAGTTAAGCCAAGAAATTCATTTTATTTGTATTGATCAGCGTAAGCGCGATTCTAAAGGAAACACCATTCTTTTTTTACAGAATGAACAAGTGATGCTTCCTTCGCAAGTAACTAAAGTACCTGCACTTTACCAAATAGAAACCAAACAGGTATTGTTTGGGGATGACATTTATGATCATTTGTTACCGAGGGAAGTAGCGATCAACCAAGTAGCGACTGGAGGTAATGGCGAGCCAGATGCATTTTCGGTTTTTGGCATGAGTAGGCTGTCTGATCAGTACAGTTTTTGGGATCAATCAGTAGATGACCTGAGTGCTAAAGGTCACGGCGGCACGCGTCAGATGCATAAATTTGCGGCCATTGAAGAACAATGTCAAATAATGACTCCCAAAGAAGATCATGTACCTGACAAGGTTGGCAGTAACGATTTTGAAAAGTATAAAGCAGAACGGGACGCTTTAGTGAAGCCGATTACGCGTATCTAGTCCAAACCATATATCTTTTTGAATCGTTTTCCTTTTTCTCCACATAAATGTTCATGTTGTCTTGCAGTAGAACAATAATGATAATCTTTTTTTAAAGTTGTTACACCAGTAACCAAGTAATTTTCATCTACATGTGTTATTGGTAAAATACGACATTTTCCGAATTCAGGTCCACATGCACCATCTGTTACAAAATGAATACAGTGAATACACAACTTTGGAGTAAGGGCATGGGTCAATGCAAAAAAAATATGAATAACCGCATACCATTCTTTCCACATTATCTTTAATATAGTGAGCTTGTTGCTAATCGATCTGATTCCTTGTTCCCCAAAGAATGGACATCGGTGTTTCCAGTATGCGCCATTACATGAATGAACTCTACATTGGTTCCGCTGTACAGTTCATAGGCTTTTTTTACCATTTCCTTGTTCGGTATATCCTTTTTCCATCCTGTATCTGCACATTTTTTGCCGTACGTAGTACAACAGCGTATGGCATAGATGGAATCCGTCACGATACCAATGTGTTTGCCAGCCTTTATATCTTCTTCTATGATAGTATAGAGGTGTAAAATAGCACTTAATTCTGCCGTATTGTTGGTTTGTTTACCATCAATACGTTGGGATACATTACGACTATCTTGGTAACCAAAGTAAATTCCAATGCCTGCTTGTGCTCCCGTATAGCCGTTATTGGAACAAGCACCGTCTGTGTAAACGTAATAATCCATGATTATATCATGTATATTCTTTCAGGTGCAAGCTTCCATATCATTGCCATTTCTTTTTTTGTCTATCTATTTGTAAACTTTTTTGAAAATTTGATTCATTATAACATTGGTAAATTTAGTAATCAAGAAACAAAACTTGAATTACCAAGTAAAAAAGATTTTGTAAAAATAGTGGTAGTCATGTGTATCTTCGCTTTGCTACAAGGCTTACTCACTAGTTATTTTAACCAGGTTAAACGGTAACCATTTAATATCATAAATGATGGACTATTACAGTCAATTCAATGTTACTGACCAAGCGATCAAAGAAGCGAGATGTGTAGGCATAGAGCCCATTTGTAAATATGTGATAAGGGAAGTATCCTATACAACATGGTGTATTTATGGAAAGGATATGATGAAGGATATTGATCGTCTTCAAAAACAATGGGAGAAAACAATCCTAACCATACTGTTACGTAAAATTACAAAGGATCCCTTATTTCATTGGTAAAAATTGAAATTCACCTTCATTTTATTGAATAAAGATGTGTATTCATTCAGGATGTAACAAAAGACCATGTTTCAATAAAGAAGGTGAAAAGGCATTGTTTTGTTCAATTCATAAAGAGGCGGGGATGGTAGACGTGGCACATAATAGATGTATTCACATGGGATGTAAGAAAAGACCATGTTTCAATAAAGAAGGTGAAAAGGCATTGTACTGCGTGGAACATAAACAAGAAGGTATGTTAGACGTAACCCATGATCGATGTATTCACATGGGATGTAAGAAAAGACCGAACTTTAATAAAGATGGCGAAAAGGCATTGTACTGCGTGGAACATAAAGAGGATATGATGATAGACGTATCGCATGATAGATGTATTCACGATGGCTGTAAAATAAGACCCATTTTCAATAAAGAAGGTAAAAAGGCAATGTATTGTCTTGACCATAAACAATCGGATATGATAGATGTAAAACATGATACGTGTAAAAGTGAATGGTGTACAACACGTGTTCAAGAAAAATACGATGGTTATTGTCTGCATTGTTACATGCATTTATTTCCAGATAAACCAGTATCTCGAAACTACAAGACCAAGGAATATGCAGTAGTGGACTACGTAAAAACGAAATTTCCTCACCCATGGATTACAGACAAAAGAATACAAGGTGGATGTTCGAAACGTCGACCAGATTTAATGTTAGATTTGATAGATCAATTAATCATTGTAGAAGTAGATGAAAATCAACACACAGATTATAATTGTAGTTGTGAAAATAAGCGAATCATGGAATTGTCACAAGATTTAGGACATCGTCCTATTGTCTTCATACGTTTTAACCCAGATGAGTATCACCAAAGTGGTACCGTCATACGTTCCTGTTGGGGAATAAATAAAAATGGAATATGTGTGGTAAGACAATCAAAAAAAGAAGAATGGTCACACCGACTACATGCATTAGGTGAAATGATAGAGTATTGGTTGAATCATCGAACCGATAAAACCATTGAAACCATTCAATTGTTCTATTCATAAGTAAAGCATGCATCACCAATGATATTTTGCAATATCATGTGAAGAGCACGTTTCTCCATGGCTTGTTGTGCCAATTGTTTCTTTGGAACCAATTCATAATAATAATTCATGTGATTGAACGTGCGAAGACCTCTTTTTTCACCAAAAATGTCGCGAATGAAGAAACGTGCGCCAGACGGTTGAAAATAGCCACTGCCATCTCTCGTTTGAATAAATTGTGGGTTTTTAGTAAATACTTTTTCTAAAAACCTTCCTGAGACATAACACGAATGTATACTTTCTATGGTACGAATAATGTAATGCTGCTGATGTTTCAATTTGTTGAAATCCACGAGACGAAAGACAAGTTTTCCAATAACAATTTCGATAGAAACCATTTTTAAAAAGATATCGAAATGATCAATTCAATTTTATGTTTTATTTTTTTTATGACGATAATTTCTTACGCCACCGATACCAGAAGATAAACTTTTCGGTTTATAAAATACCATGGAATTATCACTAAAATGAAGGTTGAAACGTGGTTTCGCATCGATCCAATTGGGTACTAAAAGTGTAGCACTCGTATAGTCATAAATTTCGCCTGGCATATAAATTTTATTTACAGGATTATTTCCGATAGGAACATTACCAGGATAATCTAGTAATTTCCATCCACCAAAGGTTCCATTGGTCACAACATATCTTTAAACCAGTATAAGATGGTTTCTATTTCTACATGGGGTTCAATTGGACCATAAAATGTACAATGTTTACCAAACGTTCCTACGCATGGTTTATCACTCCAACCATATAAATCTTTAAAATGATGTACGTCATCGGTGGAAACATACAATCCAACAAATAAAAGTCCATCATAGGTAACGACATATTTTTTATTCGGCATTAGTGTTTGAATCTCCATGATGCAAAAAAGAAATAGGAATCATTTCAATTTTAGGGGCTCGCCCCTACGACCCCGTTATATGAATCTCTCATAACCTGTTAGTAAGTAATTCGTACTTACATTGATTCCTTCATTTACACAATTTGATACATTTGATAAAATTTTATAGTTGGTACCGGGTATAAATTCGGCTACTTCACGAAATTGCATTTTACAAAGAAAGATTTAACACGAATGGAACTCATGTTCAACGGTAGGACTCTATAATGGTATGCAATTCTACTTCTGGTTCAATAGGTCCATAAAATGTACACTTGGTACTAAATGTTACTTCTTCTGGTGTATCACTTAAACCAAAAACATCTTCAAAATGGTGTACGGTATCAGATTTTACATATAAACCAATAAATAGTAACCCTTCAAAGGTAATCACATATTTTTTACCGGGTACTAAAGCAGTGACTTGAACCATTTTAAAAAAAGTAAGAAACAATTTCAATTTTTAGGGTCCTACAACCCGTTATCCGGTGAAGCTTGAAGGTAGGACAGAGCCCTACAACCGTTATCCGTTGCTGGAAGCTTCTTACCACGAAAAGGTTGGATCGCCGGTAATAATGCGTAAGAGAATGTTTACAGCTCTGTGTTCCATGTCTGATTGAATTTTGTCACGTTGAAATATTGGTGCATAATAATCAAACATACCTGTCGAACCATTAAATTCTTCTTTAAATGGCATATTAACACCACAATAGCCATATATATTTTTAAAACATTTTATATGACAAGTTTCATTTATATATTTTGTACGAATAAATGTTCCATAATATTCATGCATTTTAAATAAGATGATTTTGTATCTGGTGCCGGGTGATAATGTGGTGACTTTTTGGAATTTCATTTTTAAAAAAGAATAATGTAATACGTTTCAATTTTTATTAGGTTTGATACCCTACAACTTGTTATCCGGTGAAGCTGGAAGCTTCTTACCACGAAAAAGTTGGATCACCAGTAATAACGCGTAAGAGAAGGTTTACAGCTCTGTGTTCCATGTCTGATTGGATACGTTGTTTTTGAAATATTGGTACGTAAAAGGTTGTATCGTAAAAGAAGTCTTGAAAATTACGATATCCATCTATATTTTCAAACGTGTGAACACCATAAATGGAATAAAGATACGTACCTCTATGTTGACTAAAATGTTGACAAATTTTATATTTTACACCAGGTTCCAAGTATTCTACTCTTTTAAATTGCATGAATACATATAAATGTGTTTGTTTTCAATTTTTATAAAATTTACCAAGTAAAGGTAGAGTCTCCAGTAAGATTTCGCAAGATAAGATTTACGGCACGACGTTCCATTACCGTTTGTATATGACTTTTCTGAAAAATAGGTAAGTAAAATGTATTGAAGCCATGTGCAAACTTTTTCTCATCGCTGAACCCGTAACCATGAACAACTTTAAAGGTATGTATCGGGTATTCTTCTTCAGTATGTGAATAGACCCCTCTGAAATGTAAATAGTTACTGTAAATAATTTTGTATTTGGTGCCTTTCACAAGCGTATCTACTTCTTGAAATTGCATTTTATTAACAAAAGATAAATGCGTTTCAATTTTACAGTACCTACTGTACCTCCCTGCGTGTTCCATCTAGACGGCGTGGGTTCCACTTACCACGTAAAAGTTGGATCACCAGTAATAACACGTAAGAGAAGGTTTACAGCTCTTTGTTCCATTTCCGATTGGATACGTTCCCTTTGAAAAATGGGTTCATAAAAGGTTACAAGATAAAAATCTTGAAAATTATGATTTCCATTAATGTTCACAAAACTATGAACACCATAGATAGAATAAAGATATGTACCAGTATATTCACTAAAATCATCACAAATTTTATATTTTTTACCAGCATCCATATGTTTTACTCTTTTAAATTGCATTTTAATAAAAAGGTAAGATAAATTTCAATTTTAGCAGAACCTACGGTTCCGCACCTCCCTTGTAGGGTACACCCCTACAACCCCGATATTATGGGTCGTAGGGGGCGGGAGCCCCCTATACGGATACCCAACTTGGAGGAAACATGTCCTTCGTAGATTTATCATAATTTGCAGCACCAAACCATGTTTTTGGATAAATGACAATTTTGTCTGGATTGGTATTCAAGTAAGAAGCCCACCAACTGAATGCACTATTGGCAATGATGTTATGATTTGAACAACTCATTAACATTAATTGTTCCCAATCTTCCATGGTATCATCCGCTTTATGAAACTCTAACTCTGGAAAACTTTTTTTTATTTTGTACAAACGTTGTTTTACTGGAAGATTATCCTTTTCTTCACAAAAATAAATAATGTTCCAATCCGATTTTTTAGTTCGTCGAATAATTTCACGAATGGCACGAATATAATAATCATCCTTCAAAATGTTATGATGTAGCTGAAGATTTGTGTAATCTCCTATACGAAAATGTAGTGAGATGGTATCATTCATGGTAAGATATTTACTACGAATGGTTTCTTGTTCAATGTTAAAATTTAATTTTTTATAAATCACATCGTAGTGTTTTTCAAAATATTTATAGGATTGAAAATAACCAACTAACATTACATTGGGTACCAAAGGCAAAGGAGTATAATGAAACGCTGCTTCAGGTAATTTTTTTATTTTCTTGATATCGACTTTTTCAACACTTTCTTTTAAACGTTTTAATAAAGTTGTCCAATACGTAGGTCTATTGTGACTATCTAATTTTTCTGATGGAATGACTATTTTTTCTTTTTGATCTAAAGCATAAGAAATTGCAGTAAATAATTGAAATAATTGATTTCCTAAACCTCCTTGAAGTAGGATAGAAATCATAGATTGATCGAATTTAATTAATTGTTTATTTAAACTTAAAATCACAAGATATGATAAATGGATTTTGATGGACTAGAATATGATGTATTATTCATCCTAAAAGAAACACATAAGAGTGAATATATGAAAAAATATAAAGAATACAAAAATGAATTAATGCAAG
>Ga0114968_10000315_pt1 | contig 35932 bp, 30 predicted proteins | sample M_130807_EF_Meta_FD_87020 | JGI IMG/M metagenome (GOLD analysis project Ga0114968, IMG submission 87020) | Freshwater microbial communities from Lake Montjoie, Canada to study carbon cycling - M_130807_EF_MetaG | ecosystem: Environmental > Aquatic > Freshwater > Lake | place: Lake Montjoie... | reverse complement strand
CCCTGACCCCTGGGCCTTGATGACGTTGGACTCGGAAGGCGCCGGACCGGTTGCGCCCGAGGAGAGTTTTTGTGTTTTTGGTACGGCGACCAGAACCGTTCCGCTGGTCGAGACCTTTGCGGTAGACATGGGTCCTGACGTGGCTTGGATAACATGGGAACCTTGAGCCAAAAGGTCGCTGGTCACAATCTTTATAGAAGCGCTGCTCGTATCAGAGGCCAGCACGTTTGCAAAACCTGCATCTACAGACATACCGCTCGAGGATGGTGTTTTGCCGGTAAGTCCGACCATCGTCGTATTGGCCGACGCGCTGTCACTGGTTGTCTTGGCGATCATCTGTGCGGCGGTGATGGAGCTGGTCGCGACCTTTGCGTCGACCGTTGACGTGTCAGCAGCGTCTGTTTGGTACACGGTCGCGTCGTCCGCGGTGACGGTCGCGTTGGCCTGTGCGTGCGAGATGGACCCGTTGTTACCCGCAGTCGTTCCCCACAGGGTGTTTCCTCCCGTTAATTTGGTGGTGTTCCCGATGCTGTTGGTTGTTATAGACGAACCAGTATCCGCAGAGTATGCCTGGGCAGGCATCGACGCATCCGTCGTCTGTTGCAGGGTCTGTTTGCAACCGCTTGAATTCATGGATACGTTTGCAGAGTCGGTCGCCGAGTACGTATTGACAGAGCTATTCGTCGGTGTGGTATTCGTAAAGGTGCTGTTCGCTGAGCTGGAGGTGTAGGTCGAGCTCCCTGATGCGCTGACGGTATAGCCGGTGGTGGGTGCGGACGCGTTTGTACCGCTAGCATCCACGGTCATGGTGGCGTTTCCTGATGTATTAAACGAACCGACACCTGCCGCAGGGGGTGGTGGTGGAGGACCCGCAGCCAGCTTGGCCATTGGTGTTGGTACCTTGAATGCGGTCATGGTATTCCCGGTGCTCTTGATACTCATGGAACTGTTATCACCCGCGGTCCTTCCCAGCACGTTCGCGTTGTTGCCGGTATTCGTATAAACGTTATTATTGTGAGGGTGGTTATAAGAGGCGTTGTCCGCCGTTGTCGCGTTATTGGCGGGGCCGTTGCTCACATTGGAAATCATCCGCGACGAACTTCTAGGGTGGTTCAAGGTTGAGTCGTCCGCAGCCAGAACATCAGTTATCGGAAACTCGGTGGAACTGGTCTGTTCATAAGTATTCGTCCATTCTGCGAGTCTCCCGCTAGCGGTGCCGCTTGTGTGGACAGAGAGCCCGGTGCCTGTTTCGGTCGAGACGGATGATTGCCTGATGGTATGTGAAAAGGTGCCTAAAGAGTGTTGCAAAGAAACACCGGTCGTGTTTCCAGGAGCACTCACACTCACATAGTCCATGAGGAGATTCATCTTTCCTCCTTGTGTCTGTTGAAGAGAGATAGCCGCGAGGGCCTCTTCTACCGGGCATACCGCCATATCACTCATACTAAAGTCTATCTGCTGTGGTGTTGACGCCTTCAAGGCAGCAATTCCAGGAACTACTACGTCCTTGAAATCTACCGTACCAGCCACGTAAGCACTCGTAAGGGTTGTTGCTTGTGTTTTGAGTTGTGGTCCTGCGGATTGGGTCACGGGGCTGGCGCTAGGGTTGTAATGGAGGTTGCCGTGAATTGTGGTGAGGTTTGAACCCTCGCCCTGGATATTGACGTTCTGGTCGAAAGAATAGTCGCTGCCGTCTCCGTGGTCACCGGCCTCGAGCTTGAGGAGCACCGGGGTGTTGGCGTAATTGCTGGCGAGGAGGGCGGGGACCTCGGTAAAGAGCACGGGCGAGGCCTGGGACCCCGGCTGGCCGCACAATTTGGAATTGTCTTTGGTGCCAGAGCAGGGGGAGGGGTTGGTCGCCTTGACGTAAATGGTCTGAGGGCGTGCCGAGGTAAGATTTCTTGATGCGTTTACAGAACAGCTCATGGTGTCTATAAGTAGCCAACATTTTTTTTTTAACCTGTTGCTTATGACTAAAATGGTAAAAAAAAATAATCATACGGTTTTAAAGATTGCTGGATGGGTGGTCGGAGGAATCGCAGGTGCTTTAATTCTAGGTAACGTTTCATATATTTTGTTGGAGAATTACAAAGATGCTCAATTGATTGAGACTATGATTAAAAACGAATTATCAATAAGGACAGAACTATCAAAACTAAGACAGGAGTATGGTCGTGTTGGAGAGCTCCGTAAACCACAAATTCTCCATATCAATTTTCGTTCAATCTCTAAACCCTCTTTCTGGGCACATGGTACTTATACCTATGATTTTGAAAGACATGAAAGCAAAGCGTTGGATTATATGGTGGGAGGTGAGCAATTAACCTATTCATCTCTCAAGAAGGGTAATTTACTTGATGTCCGGATGCCACCAAATAATGTGTTGGCCAGAGAGGAGCAATTTATGCATTTAAAAAAATCAAATTCAAATCTAGGCTCATTTAAAAGGTTGAATGATGTGTACTTGCCTACAGACACATTTAATCGTGTTCCACGCGAATATAGAAGTGCATATAAAAAATACCCAAAGTTTAGACAATACACAGACGAACGCTCTCAATCTGAAATACTCTCCAAAAGCATTACTGCGAGTAGTACTACGGATGAAGAACCACATTTGAGCACAGAGACCACACCTTTAATGCGACATGGAGGTGGTGGTGGTGGTGGTGGTGTTGAGTTGACTGCAACAGGTGGTGGTAGAGGTCAAGGTGGTGGAGGTTTGAATGTTTTGGAGGATGAGCCGAAAAGGGAAAAGGTAAAAACGAGGGGTGTACCAGGGAATGTTGAGCCAAATCAGGATCCAGATCTGCAAAGGGGTGATGCCCTTGAACCCCCGGGTCATCAACGAGAAACGGTCGTCCTGAAACAAGACGCATTGGAGACGCTCCAAAATTTCAAAAGACGAGGATTTACCAACATTCGTTTTCGCGAAGTTCAAGATTTTATGAATGAAATGGGTTATGAACCCGAGGTGGTGGACGGTAGGAAGAAGAGTGGTGGTTCGCATATAATCTTCAGCAACGGGAAGTACAGAGTTCCAGTCCCGAGGCATCCTATACTAGATGGCGGCACACTCCGAAGCATCCTTTTCGACACAGAAAGCGGTATGGGTATCGATAATCAAACAATAAAAATCTACTAATAACCTTTTTCATCACAGGGTGTAAAAGTAGAGGACGCCGTGGGTCCGTGGGTCCGCATGGGAGCATCGGAGAGCCTCGGACCATGAATCGTACGTGACGAGTTCTTGCTCCAAATCATCAAAAAAGAACCATCGGGTGCCGCAGCGCTTGAACGACACATAGTGCCCTGCCGAAATCGTATCACCCAGATGAACAATCACAGCGTCCAGGTGCAGCGTCTTCCCCGTCGAATCTGTCAGACTCGGGGATATCTGGACAGAGTCGTGACACACAGAGACAGACTGTTGTCCAACCAGGGCGCTCTGGACGGGGTCGTACCTCTCGACGGACACGACCAATAGGTCTGCGAACCGGTCGAGAGAAACAACCTCTTCTGTACAATTGACGACACACCCTTTGTACTTGGCGTCGATACTAAAATCGTCCTGGTGGTACCTCAGGTAGCTGGAAAGCCTCCGGTGCTTTTTGAATTCCTGGTAGGGAACGCGATAAATCACCGAGGCCCTCTTGTCGGTGATGTTGAACCAGTCTTTCCACACCACGTTTTGCCGGGACCGGGCAAACACGCCAAACCTTTTTTCGATGACAACCTCGGCACCGAGTTTTTTCTGCCCATTCATACCCAGCGCGCTCAGGAGAAACTGCAAAAACTCGAGGGCCTCTTTCTGCTGTGGACCGGCGAAATCCGGGTAGGACCGCACGAGACGGCATTCACGGTGCTTGCGAAGAAAGGCCCTAAACACACGGCACATTTTCTTGATTTCGAGCGAGGTCCGTATCGTGTTGGCCATCGTGGTGATTTCCTGTTTGAATTCCCTTGAAAACGCGTTGGAGTCATGGCCGTCGCCGCAGAGATTGGAAGCCGCCTTTCGTTTCTCCACAAAGGGTTGGGGTGTTGCAAAGAGAGAGAAAAACACAACGTCCATATAGCAAGAATTGGCTTGCCATTGAAGCCCATGAACGTTGTTGCAATCAAACGCCATTATTTTTTATTTAAAAAATAAAAATAAAAAAATACAAGGACATAGGAAAGTTTATCGCTTTTGGTTTCTGAGTTTCTCTCCCACCAGGAACGAAATCTCGAGGGCCTGTAGGCCGTTAAGACGCGGGTCGCACTTGGATTCGTACGAGACGGACAGGTCCACCGCGCGAACACCGTCGATGGTCCCACCGATGCATTCCGTCACGTTGCGGTTGGTCATCTCGAGATGAACCCCTCCCGGGATGGTCCCCATCGAATGGTGAATGTCGAAAAAGAGGGACACCTCGGATTTGATCTGCTCAAAACTCCGTGTCTTGACCCCGCCCGTCGAAAAGGTGTTGCCGTGCATAGGGTCGCAGCACCACACCACGCTCCGCTGCATGCTCTGGATGGAACGGATGAGGGGTGGTAGGTGCGTCGCGATGCGGTCGTGGCCCATGCGCGTAATGATGGTAATTTTGCCGGGTTCGTGGTACGGGTCCAAGAGGTCCAACAGCGCCTGCATCTCGTCGTGGTCCCAGTATTGCGACACCTTGATGCCGATGGGGTTCTGGATGCCTCTCATGAATTCCACTTGTGCGCTATCCGTCTTGCGCGTCCTCTCACCCAGCCACAGGAAATGCGCCGAGCAGTCATAGTATTGATTGGACAGGGTGTCCAGCCTCGTCAGACTGGACTCGTAGGGCAGCAAGAGGCATTCATGACCAGTGTAGAAATGGTCGAGCTTGTAGTCGGAAGAGAGGCGGAACGTCCTGAAAAATGCGAGGGCCTCTCGGATGCGGCTCAGCGTGTTGGCGTACCACAGGGTGTCGGTGGAGGACATCTTGTCGAGCTTCCAATCCTGGATGCGGTCGATGTGTGTGTAGCCGCCCTGGATAAAGGCGCGGATGAGATTAAGCGTCTGCGCCGATTGGTAATAGGCGAGGAGCATGCGGTCGGGGTCTGCGGCGCGGTGCTGCAGGCCGATATCATTAATAATGTCCCCGCGGTAGGCCGGGTACGTCCTGTTATGAACCGTCTCCAGAGGGCTGCTCCGTGGCTTGGCAAACTGACCCGCGACCCGGCCAATCTGCACGGTCGGTAGGCCCGCTGAGAATCCGCAGATAAGAGACATTTGCATGAGCAGCTGGAGGTCTTCCTTGACCTTGGTCGGAGAAAAGTCATCAAACGTCTCGGCGCAGTCGCCGCCCGTAATCATAAACCTCTTCCCGAGGCTGACCTCGTGCAGCATCTTCTTGAGGCCGTCTGCCTCGCCAGAAAAAATAAGAGGAGCCTTTTTGGAGAGCTCTGTCGCCACCTGGTCGAGGTGCACAGGGTCCTTGTATTCAGGCATCTGGTAGGCCTGCTTCGACACCCACGACAAGGGACTCCACGCCATCACCATCGTCGTCAGACCGCACAAGGAAAATAAGAAAAAGAGACGCATGTTTTATTTTATTCAACGGTAATGAACGCTTTATATAAAATAAAATAGATGTGTTTTGGCAATTATAAAGAAGTGTATTCCTTTTTTTAGAGTAAGAGATAAATAATTGAAAAGTTGAAATGCCCAACGGTCACCAAAAGGCTCTGGACGTGATCGGTGAGGGGAGGAATATTGAAACGGCGCGACGTATCCTCTCGTCCTCCGTCTTGGCCCTGAAACAAAAGAATTTCGAGGAGATGGACCGACACCATACCGCATTTCTCCGATTCCTGGAAAAGAACCTGTTTACCGACGGGTCCACGTATGATTTCAGAGAGCACGATTCCCTACCGCACCACCTCGAGTGCCTGGAATGCTCATACCGGATCGCAAAAACGCTCTCCCGGGTGTTTCCTCACAAAGACTATATACACCACACCACATCCTCCTTCTCGTCCAGCCTATGGAAGGCCACCACGTTCCTCTTGCCCTATATACAAAACAAGAAAAAGCACATCCTTTTTTACAACAGCACACACACCATGGATATGGTGCGCTACCGGGGGGTGTATGGGAGGCGATGGACCCCCTACGGGGCCACACCGTTCCTCGGCTTTCTTAAAAACGATTTTCCAAATGTCTTGGAAGAGCTGTTCTAAAGAGTAAGATTTGCTTTCTTTTTATCCGCGCAGAAACTCTCTGAATTCCTCAAAGACGCGCCTTACGTTCTCGGGATAGGGTCGGAGGGCCGCTGCATCATTGGCCAACAGCTCGGCGACGTAATCATCAAATGTATGGGCGATGGCCCTCATGTCAGGCCGGTACCACAGGTTCTTTTGGTGGAGGATGTGCGAATCGATAACCACAGCGGCCATCGGTATCGCCATATGAGGGAAATTGTTGCCGAGGGTGATGCATGAATGGATGCCTTCCTGGAAATCCATCATCGAGCTGGCGGCCTTGGTCTGGCTCCGCGTGTTCCTGGAAAAGTAGGTGCTGTCCCGGCGACACATGGGACACGAGTAGTGGGTGGGGACCCATCCGAGGGCACACCGGTAGCAAAAGTGATGGCCACATTCCAGGCGGACGCTGTTCTTGGACATCTTGTCATAGCAGACCGGGCATTCCATCTTGTTTTTGACGTGAGAATAAAATATATTGCCTATAAAGTAGGAGTAGATGATAGATAAACAAATTATTGAGGGGGTGGTGGCAGACGTGATTGCGGAAGAAATTCATAAAAGCATTCTAGAGGATTCTTTCCACCCACAATTTTATGAATGTATAAAGTCTTCTTCCAACACCTTGGAGATTATTGTACAGATTGTTCAGTTTTTAGACATCAAGACGGGCCTCAAGAAAAAACTCGGGTACCACAACGCCTACCCCGTCTTGTGTAGGGTCCTTGCCCTCCTGCGCCCCGACCTCGAAGACGCTTCTCTGACCGTGCACTATGCATGCTTCCTCCTCCGACAGGATTTCTTGTACGAGCATCTGCAACAAAAAAGAGGTTTTTTTTTGCCAGGAAAGAATAAATAATGTACCTGGTACCTTTTATTATCACCCTCCTGGTGCTCATGGTCGTGGTCGTGTTATGGGTGATGCGTCGCGTCCAGACCTTTCGCGCGCTGGCCTATTCGTTTTCCAACAACGAGTACTGCCAACAACATCTCTGCCTCTTCCGATCTGAATTCTCTAATGACGATTTTCGGGTGGTTCATCGGTTCAAAGACTATTCTCCGAAAACAGCATACTACTGCCTCAACGTCATCAACAGGGTGTATGATGCGGATTACACGAGCGACCTGGTCGCGCCTCCCGGGTTCGAGGTCATTTCCACCCTCGCCAACCCCTTGGACAAGAACCGGAGCATCGGGTATGTCATGGTGCAATCTGATATCCTGTGGGTGGTGTTTCGAGGAACAAAATACGTCAAGGACATGCTACAAGACATCAACATGACCCAGTCCCGATTCCGAGAGGACGGGGTCCTGGTCCATTCCGGGTTCCTCCAGATATACGAGGCGACTGGTGTCCGCGATACCGTGGAACGGGTCCTCGCCAACCGCCGCGACCGTCTCCGGACCCTCTTAGTCACGGGTCATTCCATGGGTGGGGCCTTGTCGATGCTCACCCTCTATGACGTATCCAGAGCGTACGGCACCGCGCTCGACGTGGTCTGCTACACGTTTGGGTGCCCCCGGGTAGGAAACATCGCGTTTACCGACCGGCTCCGACAGTACAGCAACATTTGCTACCGCGTCGCCAACTCGGACGACATCGTGCCCAATATCCCTCTCTCCATCACCATGAATTTTTTGCATCCCCGTCGCCCATTTTTCTACAACCACTACGGGAGACTCTTTTCCTTTTCAGACAACCTCATGAACTATGAATACAACCACGTGATTCAGACGTACATCGCCAACCTCCGAAAGATTGTCGAGGAAACCATTCCCGGGAGCACCGCCGCCTTGAAATCCGACTATTAACCCTTTTTTATTTGTTTCAGAGCAAATAAAAATACTAGTCTTCTTCTTCTTCACCCACGTCTGGGATGGATTCAAGGTCAACGGTGGGCCCCCTCATGCGCCGCTTGGGTTTCTGGTTTGATGCGCCCATGACGGTATTGACGCTGTTCATGAGCCCCACGAGGTTGCTCCCCGTCTTTTTCAGAATCATCTTGCTGATGATAAAGATGATGGCATTCATGACGATGAGACCCAGGAGACGCAGCTCGACAGGCCACTGACTGCCGCCTGGCACGTACGACTTTTCTCCGAGCTCGATGAGGAGGCGCTCGTACTGATTCATGTTGAGGACCTGCTGCTGTGTGAATCCCGACATGTCAAACTTGAGCCAGAACCCGAGCACGAATTCGAGAAGCATAAACCCACCCACCAAAAGGCTCTTGTACCCCTCGACGTTGGAATCGAGCGACACCTGGCGCAGGGTGTTTTCATAGGTCTGGTTCATGTTGCGATAGTCGGAATGCATCGTGAATTCGGGAATGTTGGCATTCTTGTACGATTTCTTGAGGAGCTCAAACTTGAAAAGGAGCTCCCTCTTGAGCTCGTCCTCCTCCTCGAGCGTATCCATCCCCCCCATTCTCCCCAGGTCAGCAATCACCTTGGTGTTCTTGACCTCTCCCCTCTTTTGAAGTTCAGCGAGAGTCGGGGCATCTTTTCCCCCCTCTTCGGAAAATAAGAGGTCCTTGAGCTTTTGCTTGGTCTTGTTCTTGACCTCTTCCTCTTTTGAGGACAGGGGCTGGCGGAAAGAGCGCTGGCTCTGAAACGAATGAGAAGAGCTCTGTTCCTCCCTTTCTTCCCGTTCCTCCCTTGTCCTGGAAGAAGACGAAGACACCTTGGAACTCTGAGAGGCCTCTTCTTCCGTAGAAGCATCGTCCTCCTCCTCTTCGATACCACCACCCTTTTCAAAAGTTCCGACGGACCCAGAAGAGGCCTCTGACGCCTCGTCCTCTTCCGAGTCTTCTTCAATCACCTCGGGTCGAGGATTCTCTGTCGAGGAAGGCTTGTGCGACGAGGAGGCGTTGAGGTCAAAACTGTAGACAGACTGTGCATCGTCTGGGTCGTATTCTTTATTCACGAGACCGGGTCGGATCTTGTCCTTATTCTCCAAGAGTTCGAGATACATTCTCGGCATCCTCTCAAACGCGGGCATCACCTTCTCGCCACCTGACGAGTCTCCCGCCGGTCGCGGCACTTTGATAATATTCACCTTTTTCGGAATAGGAGGCATTTTTTGATTGTGTTTTTCCAACTTGTTAAATTATAATTTTACCTGTTTTTCAAAGAGGAACCCCACTGGTTTCGAGTTGGGAAAGGGAACGATGATGTTGTCCACGCTGAAATAGTCCACCTTGTAGAAATTTTTTCGATACTCTTCAATCGACATGTGACCACCGTAATCTTTCAAGAGCCTCCAACTCGGGGCCGGTACGAGAGGGGACGACTCGGGACCAAACACGTCGTAATAAATCTTGGTGAGATAGTTTTCGCTGTGAATGTACAAAACGTTTCTTGAATTGCCCTTGACAAAGGCGAGACAACAGTTGAACGAACAAAAGAGGCCGTCCATCAGGTAATAATTCCTGTCCTGGACCTTGTAATCATTCTTGATGTGATTGGCATTTTCTTGCTGTTGAACAATATTTTCACGGGTTTGCTCAAGCTGGGACCGTGTCACGTTTTCTCGAAGCGTGTACACGTCCTTGGTAATCTCGGAATGATAGGTTTTTGTCATGCGGTCCGAGATGTAGTCGATAGGGCATCCGATAGGACGAAACGTAAAGCCGTGGCGGCACCAGAAACAGTGGACACCAGTCGACGGAGGGAAATCCTCATTGGTGAGAAAGCTCTTCATGGTCACGACGCACTGGTGGTCCTTTTTGGATTCGTCCAGGAACGAAAAATGCGACATGTCGTCATTTTCCGACAGGGACAGGTCAGTTATTCTCGTCCGACAAGCATCATTCGTTGCTTTCGGTTCGTCAGACCCAGTCTCGAGGAACGGCTCGACGGTCTTTTGATAGACAGAGAGGTTGTACTTTTTATCGATTTCGGAAGGCTTGATATTCTTGAGCACAAACACTGGTTTTTTCATCTTGTATGATATCGTATCCATAATGTTTTAAGCCTGATTCATTTTTTTTTCCCTGAAAACACCCAGATTCCGATAAGGATGGTGACAGAGAGCGCAAACACCAGCGCCTTGAAGACAGAAAGTAACCAGTCGTTGTTCAAGAGGCCGTAGAAAAACCATAAAAAGGCACCCATCGCATAAAACAGATAGGTCAGGGAGGAGAGGTCATGCGCGGACCGGGTCTGGTACAACTTGATGAGCTGTGGGAGCAGGGCGATGGTCACAAACACCCCACCGACGGTCCCCAGGGCGTATGACGTGGTATTCATTTTTATTTATTTTGGGGTAAATAAAAATTAGTTTTTTTTGGTGGAAGAGTAGAGTCCCGGCATAAAAGACAGGCAGATGAGAAACGCGAGAAAGGTGAGGATAATATAGATGACCAACATGCTCTTTGTCCCCAAAAAGACGTGGTAGGGCGACCCGACCACGAAAAAATCAGTGGGGTCCTCATGGTCGTTCGAGGGCTTGGCATACGCGACCTTGACACTAAACACCCCGGACTGGTTGATTTCATGATAGGCGATGGGAGACACCTTGGTCTTGACATCCCCATGGGCGTCCAGGTAGTGGAACGATAAGAGACATCGATTCAAGAATTCCTCACAAATGGCCGTCCCGTCCGTAATCTTGTACCTAGAGTACTGGACGGCAGAAAGGACGGTGATGATGAAAAAAAGGATAAAGATGAGGACAGAAAATACCAGGATGGTCTGTTTTGTCGGATTATGACGATTCATTTATTTGTCAGGAGAAGATTTTTATTTTTTTGTTTTTCTTCTGCGACCACGTCCTCGTCTCCGACATCGAATTCATGAAACTGGCTGACGTAGCAGGCCCGCACCAATTGATGAATGTCATGCTTGCAGTTATGGGTAAAACAAAACTCGACCAGCCGTGCCTTGTCCGGGAAATCACAGAAAGGAGCCACGTCCTGTTCAAAGTCGAGGGGGGTCAGGAACAGCTCCCGGACCCTCTTGTAATTCAGGATGCTATAATCATACGTGGGTAAGGCTTCCTCGATATTCTCGATGCGACGGTACTGCTGGATGAGCTTGAGAGACTTGTCACATCCCACCTTGGGGATATTCGAGTTATAGTCGGTGCCACACAGGATGCAGAGGTCCAGGAATTCAGCGGGAGTCATTCGGAGCTCAGTCAGTATTTCCTGGTAGTCAATCTCGATACAGGTATTGGTGCTCCAATCAATCTTACACAGCATGGTGGGCGCGCCATAGGCCAGGACATCCGTATCATCAGTGAGCACCGCGGATACAAACCCCTGACGGTTCAGCGCCGAGCAGCTCGCCTCGGCCTCGCCCGCCGCGATGTGTACAGGAACACCGCAGATGCGGAATAATTCCTTGGTCAGGTCGAAATCTTCCGCCTTGATGCTCAAAAGGCTCTGACGCATGCGGACGAGCTCGTTCTCAATCTTGCTTGGTGAAAAGTCCTTGTCCTGCTCTGTCACCTTTTGGATGAAACCATAGAGCTGCTCGTCCTCGTCACGAAACATGTCGGTGCTCAACCGGACCGTATCGGCGTGGGCGGTCCGGTAGGCATCCCACGCTTCCTGGAGCTTATCAACACGGAGACGGCTCTTGGCTCGTGCCTCGCTGCGCTGCTTCCGCTCATTGTCCTTTTCAGGCGGCGCCTTGGAATCATAGACAATCACAAAATGAATGTCGTGGTAGCGAAGCACAGTAATCATCTGGAGGAAAGCGTCCAACCAGTTGGCCCCAAAGGACGTCTTGTACTTGCACATAAAGATGGAAAGGTCGATGGCGACCTTTTTAAACGCGTATTTTGTGAGCGGGACAGTATTATAGACCTGAGGACATACTTTCCGCAATATATTATGAAGGTTCTTAATACCCATTTGTTAAATTAATAATTTTATAACCTTAAGCAGTTTTTTTGTTTTACCTCCAAGCAATATAATTTCGATAAAAAAAAAAAATCTATAATAAAGAAAATTCAAATCATGAACCAAAATAACAAGACGGTTATGCTATGCGCGGTGGTGCTGGTGGCGTTTGTTCTATACAAGGTCAGCAGCGGTGAGGCCCCCATCATCGAGAACTTTTGGGGTGGTCTCCCCATGTTTTCTCCTGCACTCGACGTGGTCCACTCCCAGACCGGTGCCAGCATTCCCCAGAACAACCAATCTCAGCTCTACGTCAACCCCAACCCCATCATCAATACTAGCATTATGACTCCCCAAAACAAGCAGCTTCTCTTGAACTCGATGGCCCCTCCCCAAAGCGCGGCCCATGATTCCTACGTCAAGAGCATTTATACACCCGACGCCCAGAAAAACCCCGTCGACACGTCCGAGTACTATTCTTCAGAAGGAAGGGCACCCGCAGGAAAGTCGATGATCCCACCGACCTACACCGTCCCCGGGACCTACCAGCCCTACCTCTCCCCCCGTTTCAACTCTGAGGGGTACAATTCCTTTGTCAAGTACAACCTCCCCGAGGAGAAGCACCTGGGAACACGGGCCAACGATCCCCTTATGATGGCAGACCGTGTGGAGAGGCCCATGATCCGCGAGGGCTACCAACAGACGTTCAAGGGCAACACACCCTACCAGTATGACGAGGTGTACCAGAAACAAAAGGAGCAGGGCGACGAGGTTGCGAGCAAGCTCCCCGTCCCTACGATGGGGTCGGGGACGACTGCCGAGAACCCCAACATTTACACCAATTATGACCGCTTCATCTTTTCTCTCCAGCGCAACCGTCTCCAGGGCCAGGGCGACCCCATCCGTGGAGATGTCCCCTGCGTCCCCTGCAACCCCTCGAGCGATGCTTCGAGCAACGTGTGGTTCAGGCCCTCGGTCAACGTTGCCACGAGCCTGAGGACCGGTGCCATCAACGTCATCGCCGGCGTGGGCAACGTCACCTCTCAACAGACCGCCGAGCTGCAGATGCGTTCCCTGGGTGGTGCCAAGGACACCTTTGGTGGTGTGGCCCTTCCCGTACCCCAAAACACCCCCGTCGCCAACCTCCAGGCGCTCCAACAGGCCAAATTCGACCGTATCAACATGGGCAACTCGTTGCAGCTCACCGCCGACCGCATCAACCCCGTCAGCACCGTCAGCACCGTCTCGTTCCCTTGAAAAAAATAAATTTAAGGAATCCTCGGATACTAGAAAAAAAACAGCATGTATAAAAACTATGGGGAGTATAACCAAGCGTACGCGCCCGAGACCAAGCACCCCCAGAGAAAGCATTCTTTCGACCTCATGTCCGCCAAAGACCTGGAGGTGGTTCTCGACAAGATCGAGGTCATTATCGTGGACGCGTGGGCGCCGTGGTGCCAGCCGTGCAAGACCATCGGGGTCAAGTTTGAGGCCCTCGGTGACCGGTTCGAATCGTTCATTCAACAGAAGCGGCTCCTCTTCCTCAAGGACAATATCGACAACGAGGAGGCGTCCTACCACCGGAGCCTCGTCGACGTGGTCCCCACATTTTTCATCTATGTCCGAGGAAAGGTGGTCGACGTCCTGACCGGTGTTGATTTCGACCGTCTCGAGGAATTCCTCGAGAATTACTTTCAGCAGCACCCACCTACACCATCCACCACTCAACAAACAGGAGGAGAAACCAGGTCCATGCCGCAAATCAAGCAGTCTCGTGCGACTTATGTTCCCAAAAACATGTAATACTTTTTTTTATTGGTCCTTTTTCAATAAAAATTATGCTACTGGAGAAAGTCATAAAACTCGGAGAAACTCGTAAAACTCGTGATTAAATTCTTGGGTCCATAAAGAAAAAAGGTCCAACTCGAGAGTCGATAGACGCCCTGGAAAGAGACGATTCGAAATGTAAAAAAGCCGGCGGGCATCGTCCATACCCATCGTCTTTTGAGAGGTGGGTTCGACACACGCCTGACACAGATGCGAGGGTATCAGGGGCAGGCCGGTGGGAACCGTATCGGGAGACGACGAGATGGACGCGACCCATCTCTTGAAGACACCGTACGCCTCTTCGGGTGGGACATAGATGGGATACCCAAAGAGGTCTTCCCATGCCACGTGCTCCCATATCTTGCACCCCAACCGCTTCTCATAACCCTCGAAACTATCCTGCATGCGCTGAAGGCATTCCTTGCGGACCAGCATATTGTACCACAGCCGGGTCTGGTTGGTGGCGCTCCCCACCACGAGCTTCTTCTCGGTGCTCAGCCAGTAGCGACGGAGATTGACCCGCTTTTCTTCCACCGTCGCACGACAAGAGCTGATGTACGTGCGGCTGATGAGGTCCAGCTCCATCTGGACTTGGCGCACCATGTCTGGTGGGTCCAGCACCTCTTGGTACAGACGATTCACCACCTCGTACGGGAAACAGACACGCGTCACCATGTGATGAAAAAAGTCGAGGGGCGACCGGGTCTCGAGCCCTGTTTTGGGTTCATACATCATCCTAGAAAATTTCTTGTGCTTTTTCAGAAAAATCTTGACACGAGAGACTGAATAAAAACGATGGCAGTTGGTGTACTCGGAAGAAAAGAAATTCATAATCGTCAGCACCTGAAACGCCTCGGCCTCGGTCGGGGTCGTCGTCTCCAGATAGAGAAAGAGAGTGGAAAAGACCATCGAGATAACATCCTGGAGCCTGCAGAAACGAAACGGAGACGTGCTGTAAAAATGGACGCCCTGGCTGACAAAGTGGCTCTTTTCATAGTCGACAAGGACGGGAAAGGTGCTGGTTGTCACCCTGGCCGTCTTGCCCCATTCAAGAGGGTAGTTGATGGTGATGGGATGTGATGATTCTCGAATGATGATATTCCACGGGTAGAGGTCCATGTGCAGAAACCCCATCTTTTGCTGTGCGGTGTGAAGGGCGAGGGAGAGGTGTAGCCATATCCGGATAATCTCCTCGAGGCGGGGTTTCTTCTCCCGTAGGTAGGCTTCGAGCGTGCGCCCCTCAACATACTCCATCAACGACGTCGTGTGCGTCTCAGTCTCGGTGGTGTCATACGTGTGCATGAAATGAGGCATAACGTCTGCGAGGTCATTCATCCCCTGACCGGCCAGGTGGAGTGACAGCATCAGATTGTTTTTCCATCCTTTTTGGCTCTTTTTCAGAACCACCCATCCACCATAGAGCCTGAATTTCTTGACATGGGTATTCCTGGTCTCGACAACAGTCTCCATCGGAATCTTGTCCAAAAAATCAGGGTCCGTCTGGAGGAGATGCCGCAGGCAGAGGCGCATCGTCTTTGGGTCTGTCACATGGTCTGGCAACGACAAGAGGTAGTGATGAAAAGGGTCGCGGGCCATCCTATCCAGTCGGTCATGGGTTTCCTGTACGGATTTCCTGGCTTTCCTGTCGAGGAGGGTGTCGAGGCTGGACGGGGCGTACTTGACGGTCCCGTTTGTGGCCTCGAGAGACCACAAGACGTCCCGCAGGTAGTCCAGGATACCGTCCCTCCCGAGGAACTGATGCGCAAACTCCCTGGCGTTGGCGGCAATCTTCTGGCACTCTGCGTCATTATCCTTGCACCACCGGACCTTTTTGTACACATCGTTGGGGTCCTTGGGGTCCAGAGGAACGTAATGCACCCAGGGTTGGAGTCGGTCCGAGTACCACAGCTTGTAGGCGCAGGGATACAGAAACACAACCGACCCCGAATAGAGCTCGAGGGAGAGACGGTAGGCGCAGGAATGACCGGGCAGATGGAGGATGTACTTGTAGGCGGCCTGTTCCAGCGGTGACAGCGGCGACACGAGAGAAAAAGGCATCTCCTTGACGTGGATCGTCTCTAGGAAACGCGAGTCGGGGTGTTTCCGAGGGCGCAGGTTCCACTTGGTGATGCCCACATCCATAAACGGGAGACCGTCCGTATCCTTCTTGCCCTTGGCCGACTCGGCGGAAAAAAAGAGGCGCGGGTTGTTGCACATTCTTGTTCCCAGCCCGGTCGAGGCGCCCCGGAAAACCAGGACCGGCTTCTTGGAGTCCCAGGAAATGGCGTCCATTTCCTCAGGGGTGGGGTACGTCCGAAACTCCTTGGCAAACAGCCGCTTGTCATGCCAGTACGACACGCGACACCAGTCCTCCCAGGTGGGCACCGGGATGTCCACGTGACGGTCAGTGGTGGTCATCCCAAGGATGGGCGCGTAGCGGTCATAGCGGTGTGAAACGAGGGGCACACCAGTCCCGAAAAAGCTGCTGTAGGATTCAGTCCCGTCCCGTGTGAGGATTGGAAAGTCTCTCTTGTTGAGAAAAAAGCTAGCGTCTGGAATGTCCCTCTCCTCAGACAGGCACCGGAACATGTCCCGGAGCATGTTGCACCCTGAATCCCCTTCTGACGTCGGAAACTCGAGACGGACGAGACCATTGTTCCCGTACCAGGACTTGGTGTCCTTGTGCACGCGCCTCTCGTCAAAGGGCTTTCCTTCCTGGTGGGCGATGTAGCGCATCAGGTCCTGCACCGAGGCGAACCGCTTCGAGTCCATATGGATAAAAGAAGACCATTCGTTGGAAAAGCCAGCGTTGCTAAAGGGAAGAAACGTCTTCATCTGTGTCTTGCCGGTCGCCGTCCGTATAAAGATGCCTTTTTTGAATTTTTCTGATATATACATATAGGTATTAAAAACATCATGGACGCAGGCTCCCTTGTATTTTATCCACGAGAGGGATGACGGCATGGGAGTTGCAGGCTTTTGGGATTCAAAAGACGAGGGAGAAGAAGAAAAAGAAGCGTCCCAGCGTTCCAAAAACTGCTCATAGTCCCCCGCGGTATAGTGGTTCTGACGAAAAAACTTGTAGCGCGGGTTGGTTGTCTGCCTCGTAAGCTGCTCGGGTCGTTCATAAAAATAATCGGGGAGCGTCTGCATTCCTGTTTTATTTGTAGCAATAAAAAAGTTATTGTAATGCAAATATATTTTTACCATGTTATTCTTGTAAAAATAGTATAAAAGGGTTCAGTTTTTGTTGAAAAACGTTTGGTAGACGACTCCTAGGAGGATGAGAAGGACCATGAACGGGAGAAACACCGACACCCATTCCAGCAGCCGACACACCGTCGTAAATCGCACCGACGCGCCGAGATGGTCCATGGCCTTGGTGTACAGCGCGGGACCCTCGTCCTGGAAGCTAATCATAGGAAACACGGCGTACTTGCGGAATCGGGGAACAAGGTTGAATATCTTGTCGAAATGGTGCTCCCTGTTTCGAGGGTCCTCGGTATGCATCAAGAGTTTTTCCATGCCTTTGCGGTTCAGGAGGTACGCGTGCGCACACACGGGGTGGGACACCCGAACCACGTCCCTCGTGATGAAAAAAGAGCACAGGACTGGCCACGGGCAATAGCCCATAAAAAAGATGTCCCATTTCTCGTGGTTCTTTTCCAACCACAACCGCATCCTCTCTTCCTTTTGGGCGTTGAGGGGCTGGAAATAGGCGTCATCTTCGAGAAAGAGCACTCTCTCGTGCCCCTCGGCGTGGGCCTCCCGGACCATCTCGATGTGGTTCCTGGTAATGTCGAGGGCCGTCGCGTCTGCGGTGTCGTGTTTCATAATGGACCACAGACCAAATCCGATGTCACCCCCGTTGGTGCTCTTGGGAGTTCCTTCTACTGTAAATAACTTGTACCTTGAACCAAAATATCCGCTATACCTCTTGTGCAACGGCTCGTGGTCCTTTCCCCGGAGCGTCAATACACGGACCGCGTCAATAAAATCCAGCATTTTTGGGTTAGACCTTTTTTTCTCTTAAATCAATCAGGACAGACGACGAAACTGGACCAGCGTGCTGACCTGGAGGGTGGGGTCCGGGTCGCAGGGAACCAGCGTGTCGACCTTTTCAGTGAGGAACGTCCTGCCGTTGGGGAGGGAGACGCGCACCCGGAGATTGTCAAACGGAGAAAACTTCATGACCTGTGTCGCCCCGTCGGAAGAAATTTTGATGAATCTCGTGGTGACCGGGTTGTTCACGTCGCTGATGGAACAGACAAAGGTGGCCCGCACCGAGGAAGGGTTGTTGGAATAGAGGAGCCCACGGTTGTGCCCCGACGGCATCGTCTCGTTGCTAATCTCGAGAAAGACGTAGGGATACGCGCTGGTCAGGAGACCGAGGGTGCTGTTGATGATCTGGTTGGGGAGAATGAGATTGATGGCGGTCATTTCATAGCACGACATTTGCGATTGGGTCAGAGACGTCCCGGTGAAGTTCAGAGGGACAACCCCTTCCTGTGAGAACTGGCACATCACGACGTTGTCCCACCCCTTGAAATACGTGGGCAACCGGTCGAGGTTGTCCCGGACAATGTCGAAACGAACGAGGCGGTCGGGAAACATGGCCTGTAGATGAAAAATCACGATGCCCTCTGTAATCACCGTGACCTTGCGCACACCCGCGACGCCCCATCGGTTTTGCGACTCGAGGAGGTCAGCCGGTACCGTGGCCTCGTTTCTCACGGGAATGGTGTTGTTGGGTGAGAGGAATACGCGGTGCGTTTCAGGGTCGTATGAATACTGAGGGCTCGCGAGGACCGACATGAAATAATTTCCCACAAAATCCGTGGTGCGATAGGTCCCCTGCTTGAGCGCGCATACAAACGCGAGGGACGTTGAACGGACGACAAGAACCGCGGGCCGGCCGCTGTGACCTGCGGCCTCGAAACGCAGGCGCTGCCCTACCCGGTAAGGACGCGACGAGAGCGACGAGTACCGAAATTCCTGGATTGAACCGTTTGCACCCACCCTCGTGACGACGCCCCGTGTGGGGCCCGCATCACCCGCCCCGTTCTCGTCTCGCAGCACAACCACGTCCCCGGTGCGGTACCCATCACCGTGTTCGAGAAACGTATAGTCCTCGATAAACGCGATGTTGTAATAGGCCCCGTCCTCGTCATTCAACGGCTGAACGCTGCCGAGCGCCATGGGGTCCTTGCGGCTCATGACCCAGTACTGGTCGGTGACGCTCCATGCGCACGAAAAGTATTGGCAGAGCGTCGCGACCCGAAGGTCTGACTGGTATTTCTGAATGAGAGCAATCTCGTTGAGGGTCACATCATAAAGGTACACTGAGTAATCAAAATAGACGTTGGAAGAATTCTCTAGGAATTTCCCATTCACAAACACCACGCTCCCCAGCTCGTTGGGCGGCTCAGGGGTCGGGCAGTCCGGGTTGGTCGTGGCAGACAAGTCTGTGATAAACACGTCCAGGGGACCGCCAGACAGGTCGAAACTGGGAATGGGGTTGCGGAGGGTCACCATCCTCACAGACGGGTCATAGTCAATAATATCGCGGTACGAGTCAGACCCGTCCGGCCCTGGAATTATCAGCACCAGGCCGCTGAGGACGCCATAGCAATTCGAAGACTCTTGAACAAGAGAGAGATTGGGCGCGTCGGCGCGACGGTTCCAGATGCCCAGTAGCAGCGTGTTGACATCCTCATCAAGGATGGGTGCGACCGCCGTGCCCGAAAGAATCCGGGTCAGGAAAACCCCTGGTTTCGAGGAAACATAATTCGTAAAACAAAAATTGTAATCGGGCAGCGTAAACGAAACAGGGTTCGTAGTCACAAATACATTCTCCTGCGAGGAGTTGGTGTTGTTGATGGTCCCAAACGGGATGACAAAATCCGCGGGGTTGGGGTATAAGAGACGATTCCGGTAGGCGGAACTTATTAAAAGATAAGAATTGGACATTTTGTTTTATTATTTGATTTTTTTATATTGCATTATTATAGTAATGGAGATTATCAACGAAAGCACTACCATCCACCCCGTCTTATGGGGTCCCTCTTTCTGGCCCACAATGGACGCGGTGGCCGTCGTGTACGACCCCTCGTCCGAAGACTCGAAAGAATCGACCCTCATCTTTTTCTTTTCCCTACAGGGCGTCATCCCCTGCTTTGAATGCCGTGAGCACTACTGCAGATACTTTGAGACCTATCCAATCCGGGAAGAATTGGATACCAAAGCGGGGCTCTTCCGATGGGTCCATCGCTTGAAACACTCGGTCCAAGAAAAACTTTCCAGACCTTCCCTCTCGTTTGAAGACTATATCCTTTCTATTGAAAAACGCTTCCAGGTCACGCTCCACCCTCCCCATCCATAAACGCTGCGATGGGGATTTCTTCAGGGACCCCATGGGTTTCCATGATGCGGTCCAGCAACACAAGCCATACCACCACCCTCCTCTGGACACCTCGGAAATCGACCAGTCGCCGTAGAACCACCGACAACGGTTCCGGGTGGTAATACCGCACCAGCTTGTCAAGGAACCGCGGGGGTATCGAGGTCGAACGAACCCTCGGGGCCCGTTCCGGGTATCCACAGAGCCCGTAAAAGGACGCGATTCCTTCCACGTGCAGCGCGTCGATATCAAGAATGTAAGGGTGTGAGAGCGTCTGTATCTCTCTCTGGACATGAGGATTTTCCATTTTATTCTTTATTATTCTTCATCATACATGTCTCCAAAAAAATCACGACATTCCTTGAGAATGTGCTGGACCATTTGTTTCTCCTTGTCGATAACGTCCTGCATCAGTTCGCACCTCTTTTTGGACTCGCTCACATGAGACAAGAGGTGTTCGGGATAATGCAAGGCCAGGATATTCTCATGGCAGCGCTTGCAAGATACCCCACGGAACACACATTCTTCCTTCTTGTGCATCGTCAACGTCTGCCGCGTAAACTTTTTGCATTCGGTACAGTACGTCATCTCGTGGGTTTCCAGCATGTGCCTCCGAAAGGATTGAAGCGGCAACGACCGGTCGCACAACGAACAGGTCGTGCACCGGTCCCCGGGATTGGAAGGCGAGTGGTACGACCCACACAAACACGCCAGCCGAGGGGACTTTTCACACGCCTTGGCGCAGTGTTTCTCAAGGTCCTGGTGTGACACCGCCCTGTACTCACAGTAAGGACACTCGAGGTCCGTGGCCGCGTCGTCCTTTAGGATGAGCAAATGGTCCACACGGAACGGAGAGCATGAAATCTCCCGTGGGTTCATCCACCGATCACAATACAAGCACTTGAGGCTGGCCCTGCGGTCCTGGGGAGCCTTTTCTAATTCAAACAACCGGATACAGCAAGCCTTGCAGTACCGGACCAGCGAATGACAATGGACCGCGTCGGGTCGATAACACGGGAAGCATGTAATCTCCACCGGAACACGACACTCTTCAAGGCACAAAGGACACACCATTTTCATCCAGGACCCCAAACGCTTAAACCTTTTCTAATCTAATGGTAGAGGACGCGGCTTTTCTGGGTCGCCTCGTCCTTGATAATCTCGACTGACTGATTCACAAAGTCCTTGATGGCGGGGATATGGGAGATGAGCAGGACGTGGTCCGTGATATTCGAGAGGAAATCAAACAAATGAGAAATGTTGCTGACCCTTTCCTGGTCCATCACCGAGATGCCCTCGTCGATGATGAAAAAATTAGACCGCGGGAGATTGGCAAACTTGGAAAACCCCAGCTTTAGGGAGAGGTCGATGATGAACGACTCCATCCCTCCGAGATAGTTGGAGACCTTTTTGGAGGACATTTCGATGCCGACCGTCACGTCCTTTTCGTCCGCACAGAGCACGAGCTTCTTGTCGAGAAAGGGGGACAGCAGCGCATTCACGTCCGCCTCAATCTCGGGGAGCTTTTTCCGCAAGAGAAACAGCGGTAAGCCGTCCCTCTCTGTGATGGACACGAGGCGTTCCAGGTACTCGGCCTCGTCCCGGAGCGTTTCATAAGACTGGCGGTCCTTTTTCCATTCCTCCATGAGAATAAGGGTCTGGGCCACCGCCTTTTCCACCTCGGTGCATTCCTGTTCCGTCTGGCCGAGGCGTTTCTTTTCGGATTCGGCCCGTGCGCCGTGCTCCCTAATCTCGTCCTGGAGCGCCTCATTCTCCTTTAGCCACTCAACCTGGACCAAGAGCTTGTCGAGACGGATACGACATCGCATAATGTCTTCGGACGTTTCCGCGAGAATGGCATCCAGACGGGGCAGGCTCGACTCGTAGCGGCGGTACGTCCGTACCAGGTCCTGAAGCGTGTCCAGGCGTTCTTCTTGCTCTCCACCCTGTTCCAGGAATTGTTTCCAGAGGTCCTCGACCGTCGCGTGCGCCTCTAGGTTCTCGAGAGATGTTAGCATCTTGTCATACTCGACCCGCAACGGGTCTGTCACTAACTGTTTCTCGAGCTTGGCGACCCTTGTTTCCACTTTCTTGGCGGCACGGAATGCGCTAGTGTTCTTGTACCTGGCCTCAAAGACATCGGTCGATTTTTGTGCTTCGAGGAGGGCCTCTTTCCGTGCGAGGCCTCGGCGGTAGGACCGTCTCTTTTCCGAGAAAAACTCCCGGGTCCGTGACAAGAGGTCTTCCCAGGAGGGTGCTGATTCCTGGAGGGGGAATAGGGTGCTGAGACCGTCCCACGCCTTTCTGCACGCCTTTTCCTTTTCTTGCAGCTCGGCTTTGAGTTTCTTGTGTGTGGCTGCCGTCTCTTTCCTTTCCAGATAATGGGGATTACACATACAGCTACCGCACTCCTTGTTGTATGCAACGTTCTTGTCCATGACCTGCTGCTGGCGAACCATTTCATACCGGCAAAACACCCGATGCCTCTCCTCGACCGCCTTTTCAAGCCCGAGGAGCCTGTCTTCGCTATCCTCGGGGAGCATATTGACAGGGAGCTCCGAGTCGACCCTGGAGAGCTCCTCGGCATTCTTCTCCCGGTCCTGGACCCGCCTCGTGTATTCTTCTGTCCATCGGGTCCATTCCGTGGTGTCTGACAGGAGCATCGACGGGTCGTACGAGGGCTTGGTTTCCAAGAGGTCCCGAATCTCCTTGGCGACGGCAGCCTCCTTTGCTTTCCATTCCTGGGTGATGACGGACGACGAGGCGATGTATTTCTTCACGACGGCGTACTCCTGTCGCCATTCCTCATGGGTCGCCGTCGAGGAATGATAAGGGCTGTACCGAGACACCAGCGGGTGCGATGATTGTTCATCGCCTCTGCCGTGCGCCTCTTTCGCGAGAGAAAGGCGTTGGACCCTAGACTCAAGGTCCTTGATGTTATGCTCGGCCATGAACAAGAGGCCTCTCTGCTTCTCGGCCGCGGTGTCTGACGACCGTTTCTGGTAGGATGCCAGTTCTGATTCGAGCGATGCCTGGGCCTGTTCGAGGTCAGCGATACCAGAATAATCACAGGGCTTGAGCTTGGCAAAGCATGACTCCCTCGCCTCTACGAGCCGGTCTATCGTCGCCCTGCACTCCAGGGCCGAGGCCTTTTTCTGCCGAGACGCCTCCTCGAGACGTGCGACCGAGTCGGTCCACATCGATTCAGAACGGTCCTCGATGCGCTTCTTGAGGGCGTTGGCCTCGGCACAGACCGTCTTGCATCGGTCTTCCTTGGTCTTTCTGTACTTTTCAAAAAAGTCGAGACCAAACATCTCATACAGGAAATCTTTGCGGGAGGCCTGCTTCATATCCCGAAACGACTCTTCCCTCTGCTGCAAAAAGAGATTCGTATACACAAAGCTCTTGTACCCCCCGATAATGCCCTGCATCACCTTGTCCGTCCTCCGCCGCTGCTCTTCTGTCAACTGGACCCTGTTCCCGTGCTCGTCAATCTCGTACAGCGTATCAACCATCTTGATACGGTCGCCCGTTTCCACGCGCTTGCACACCTTGCGGCGCACGTACCTCGACGACCCGAGGCGGATGCACACCTCCCCCCACCCCGATTTTTCGTTGAAATGAACCACCTCGGCAGGTATCGAGTTCCCGTGGCTCGAACGCGTAATCTTGCCAAACAGTATAAACGAGAGGATGTCAATCACGGTCGACTTGCCCGCCGAGTTTTTGCCAAACAAACCCGTCACCGTATGCTTTGGTATCTTGGTGAAATCGATGCGGTTCTCCGTCCCGTACCCAAACAGGTTCTCAAACGACAGGTACTCTAGCTCCCATACCGTCTTTCGCGATAATTCACGATGGTTCTCATAAAAATCCCTCATCAGGTCGGTCTGGAGCCTCGTGGTGTCCTCGCTGGGCCACCTCGACCGGACGTACTCGCGAATGAGGTCCTCCTCGTTGTTGCTGTGAGAGGAGGCCTCCTCTTCAGGGGCCGCCGTCGCCACCACCGCTTGTTTCTTGGTCGGGAAATGGAAACGGGTCCCTGGAAACCGCTTCCGGACCACTGACGGGACGTGCAAGCCGTGAGACGCAGAGAGGTAGGCCTTGACGTTGCCGTGCGGGGGCACCGGCGCGCTTTCCAAGGGCCACTCCTGACCCGCATCCGTCAGATAAATTGCCTCGCCCCGTTCCTCAACCCTGAATTCTCGGTATGCGTACGGGTTGTCGAGACGGTACAGCGATGACGTTTTTCCGTCCAGGTCCCACACGAGGACCCCGTGGTCCTCATCCGTCTCCCCAAAATTCTGCGAAATGAGGGACCCCGCGTACGCCATCGTTTTCTGCTTGTTCATATACTGGTGCTTGTGGATGTCTCCCAGGAGCACCAGGTCGCACCCGTCAAAATCACTCACCTCCTTCTCCCCACTCTCTGACACATAGCCGTGACAGTTCTTCCAGCCGTAAATCTGGCCGTGGTACAGGCCGACCAGGAGGTCGCCCGGGTTTTCACGAACCACTTCCGACGCACGGATCCATCGGTCGTCAAGAAGGGAATTGATGATAAAGACGAGGTTGCCGTGCCGGTAGGTTCCCGTCTTGTCATAGTAAAACACGCCCGAAGGGTGGCGGTCGTGCAGGACCGAGGTCAGGCTGTCGACCCGGTCGCGGTTATTGAGGAGGGCGTCGTGGTTCCCCGCGATGACAACGGTGGTCATGATGGACCCCAGCTCTTTTAGAAATTCATACGTGGTCATGATGCACTCGGGCTGCATGTCAATCTTGTTATGAAGCACGTCGCCGGTCACGACAAGGATGGACGCCTTTAAATGCTCTCGGTCTTTTTCTCTCAGGAAGCGATAGAGCTCCTGAAAGACGTGTTGGTACTCGTTCCGTCTCGAGTAGAGACGGATATGGATGTCTGAAATATGATAAATGTATCGAAACCTCATGATTCGTTGCTTGCCGTCCTTGAAAAAAAAAGTATTTAGAATTTCATTTTTTTTTTAAAGAAAAGAAAAATGTCCAACGATTATCTGAAAAAGGTGCTGGCGAGGGTCCACCCCGAATTTCGTATCAGCAAGGACGCCAAGGAAGCCCTCCACGGCCACCTACCTGAAAAATCCAGGTTCGTACGAATGCAATCCAAAGACGGGGTGTTGGAACAAAACCAAGGAAAAATAAATATTTTTATTTCTCAAAAGTAGGGAAATAAAAACTAAAAATGTCTTCTACCACATCTCAAACATGGTACCCGATTTCCAACTCGTCCTCAGCGACCGTGTCCCCGACGGTAAATTCGTCCTCCAACATTAGCACCACGTCCACCATCTCGAACAAAACGCTCACGGCTGCCTCGGGTCAATTCAATAACATCTATTTTACACGTAGTCTATCAGGAGGCAATTACAGTTTAACGGCCTATCTCACCGAAAACAACGCTGCTGTTAAAGTGGGTACGGGAAGCAACTTTCCGACTTCTACGTCCATGCCTTTTTCTTTTACTGTTTCAAATGGATTGGTCATCCCCATCGCCAAAGCACCCGCGGGGACCACTGCCACCCTCACACTTGCTGGTCTGAACCTCAGTGTCACCCTCACTTTCTACAACTCTAGCTTTACTAGTATTCCGTTAACCCAGGCATTCTCAGAGCCTTCCTCTGCCTATCTGCAGGCCAACACGCCTGCCTCTTATATTTATTCCAATATCATCGGAATCATCACCGAGACCACGTCTACCGGCACCAATTATTATTTCGGAGAGGTCAGCTGTACTATCAATACAGCCCTCTACTGCAACAACAGCGTGGATATTATCACCAACGGCTATAACTATGTAAACCTGAACTCGACCTCAGAGAGCACCAGCAATACAGGAAACATGAGCTTGATAGCGACAGTATCAGGTATTACGATAGGAAAACCCAACACGATAACAAACTGTTTCCCGTTTTTGACGACGACATGCCCAACATCAGGTGCAATCGCACCGTATCTATTGACGTCACCTCTCACTCTCACCCCGTGTTCCTCGATTACGGGTACTTTGGTGATTGGTGAGATTACAACCTACAACAACAACGGTACAGGAACATGTACGAGTTTTAGCTTCACTCCCACCTCCTCATCCTTCACAGGCCCTAATTCGACCAATAATTATAATCTACCCTCATCAGTATCCGTATCAGCAATTAATTTTGATGCAGTGAGTGGAGGTATTCAATTCTTTTTAGCAACGACGACCGGAACGACTTATTATTTTATACTTGGCTAATCATCTTTTTTATTTTTTTGGAAAAAATAAAATCATATCCAAATGTTTCTGGAGGATGCTTAACTATTTATTATCATGAATAAAAAATGTTTGAAGTCGTCTTTATCGGTGAATCCACCACCTACTTTTATTTCCAGGACTATGTCGAATCCCTTGTAGACGCCGCAAAAGAAATGGGTCTTTTATGCTATGTAAAAGTAGGGAATCTGTCTGATTTTTCTATCCATCATATACAACCCGGCAGAATCCATGTCTTTCTCCAGCGCATTCCTCCAGGACTGCCTATACCCTCTTCTCTTTATCCGTGGATTGCCGTACTGAATACAGAGCAAATGACGAGACCAGAATGGAAACATGCCATGAAACAAATCCATGACTCTGGTATCGTGGTGCTCGATTATAGCGTTGAGAATGTGTCCGTATCAGGTTTATCCCAGCATTATTTCGTACCCTTGCAGGACGTTCAAGAACCACCACCGAAACCCAAATCCAGAGGGGCGTGCATGGTGCATGCCCACGGCTTTCCCAACCGGTCGTCCGTATTTTCTTCGCTTCCCCACGCCACCAATATTCTTGGATTTGGAAAACCGCGCGATGACATACTTTTCCAACACAAGGTACTCGTGAATGTGCACGCCACCGACGACTACAATATCCATGAACACATCCGTACGGACCGTTGCATCTACCAAGAAATGATTGTGGTCACCGAACCCAGCATCGATACGGAACGATTACCCCTACGCCCTTATATGGTCGTGGAAGAACGGTCCAAGATACCGGCACGCGTTGACTCGATTCTACAACATTATGAAGCGGTACATAAAGACCTTTTTGGGAGCATGGACCGGTCCCTGCTACGACAAGAAACGAGAAATAGTTGGCGCAAGGTATACCAAGAGTTGCAAACACGCGCCACAAGATAGAGGAGATTCTATTTGAATTGTTTTATTTTTTTCAAAAAAATAAAATTATATCCTCTCCATTAGGCTAGGCTAGGCTAGGCTAGGCATCGTTGTTCTTCTTGGTCTCAAACCAGTCCTCGGCGTCCTCGATGTCCGTCGCCAGGTCCATGCCCAGGTACTTGATGAATGAGTCGTTGTCGTCCGGGATGCCTGATGCCTTGCGCGCCTCCATGTACTTTTCACGGTACGACTTGACAAACTCGGGGTTCTCCTCATCCAGATCTCGGACCCGCTGCGTGCTGCTCTTGTAGCTCTCCTTCATCTGCAGCACCTTCTTCTTGGTCTCATGGAACGTCCATGTCAACTGCGCGCGCTTCACGTTCTCTGTAATGTACTCGTCGAACGGGTCGATGGGCTTGCCCTCCTGCGCCCTCTTGGACTCTTCCAGCAGCTTCTTCTCGCGGTCCTGAATGTCCTCCATCTCCCTCTTTTCCTCGCGCTTCCGGCTCAGGATGTCGTCGCTGATGAGCTCTGTGGTCTTTTTGCGAATGTCGATGGTCTTGACCGAGCTCGCAAAGCCGTCCGATGTGGTCACAGGGAAGGGCCGTCCCACAAACGCGTGAAACACGTCATGGTACGAGTCCACGTTGCGGATGAGAAACTCGGCGCGCTCGTTCGCCTCTTGTTCCGTCGCGTACACCCCACGCACCTTCATCATCCCGTAGATGTTGTCCTTGTCCGGGGTCGCTCCCTTGGAGGGGATGAAGGACACAAGGGCGATTTTCTGATTCGTCTGGACCGGGTCCGCGTAGTAGCGGTCGACCTGGGCAAACGTAATGTTCTTGTTGAGGGCCCCCATGGCCTCGACCACCTCGTCAGTGGTGAGGGGGTCCTTGGATTGAATGGTATAACTTGTGTTTGACTGCTGCTCACGGTCCGCGGGAGAAACAAGAGAATGCATAATCTTTTGTTATGCATTCCTATGCGCTTAAGCTGATATATTTTTTTCCAAGAGGTTTCTGTTTGTAAAATAAAAAGTTTCCATTTTTATTTTTTTTTAATTTGTGAAAAAAGTTTTAAATTCCTTCTTGTTGTGTTATGAATCGTTGTAGACGGACAGGACGCGCGCCGAGGGCTCGTGTGTGTTGTCTGACCATTTCGGCATCCAGTACTCGGGTATCAGCGTCGTACGGCTTTTTCCGAAATACTCGAGGAATTTCTTTTGGTAATAGTACGCCTCCTTGGTCGGCGGTGTTTCGGGGAACCCCAGGTCCCTGTCGAGGAATTCCTCGTCCGACACCCGCGTCTCCATCTCCTTTCGGAGAATCGCAAACCACGAATGTTCTCTGGATGACACGCCGTCGCTAAACGCCTCTTTTTTTCGCCACAGGACAGACTTGGGGAGGATGTCGGGGTACACCTTGGAGAAGGCCTCACGGACCAGGTGTTTCTCCATGCGACCTTCCTTACCGGGGACCCTTGATTCGATGCGTGTCCCCAAGAGGTACTCCACAAAGGCCCTGTCGAGGAACGGCAGCCGGGCCTCGAGACCGAACCAGCCCAGGCACCGGTCGACGCGGAGGCCGTCATACAGGTAAATGTCCTTGACGCGCCGCAGGCTCTCGAGATGCGCCTCTAGTCTCGAGGGTGCGTTGTACCAGTAGAGGTACCCCATCTGGGCCTCGTCCGCCCCATCGCCGTTGAGGACCGCCCTAAACTCTGTCTTTTCTGAAATGTACCGGGCCAGCAAGAACTGCGGCACCGAGGCGCGTATCGTCGTAATGTCCCACGTCTCGCACGCACGGATAACCTCGTCAATAATGTCCAGTCCCTCTTGCGCCGTGAAAGTCACCTCGTGGTGCCTCGTTCCCAGGAAATCGGCCACCTCTTTCGCAAACACCATGTCAGTGCTCCCCTCCATCCCTATCGTAAAGGTGTCGAGGTCCTTGAAACCCAGCACCCCAGCCATGACACCGCACACCAGACTGCTGTCCAGGCCACCCGACAACAAGCAGGCCAGGGGTCTCTCCCCCGTGGTGCGCTTCCGGACCGCCTCGATAAAAAGACCGGTCAGGACGCGGTGGGCCGGCGCCACAAACACCTCGGAAACGCTCAGCGTCGCGTACGGGCACCACGTCCTTGTCCCGCACGCATAGGTCATGCCGCACGAGGGTGGGAACGGCATGGTCGCCACCGTCGCGGGGATGCCCTGTGCGAGGCTAGAGAAATAGATGCCCTCGTCCGTCTCGGCGTAAAACAACGGGCGCACACCGTAGGGGTCCCTCGCGGCCACGATTTCCACGACGCGCCCCCTCGCCGTGACCACCATGACAAACGCGAATTCACCGTCCAACTCCTCTAAAAGCCTAGGCACCCCCAGCTTTTTGTACAGGTGGTAAATAACCTCGCAATCGCTATCGGACCGCATCCTCAAATCGTGCTTCTGGATGATCTCCCGGTAGTTGTACATCTCCCCGTTGGCCATCAGGTAGGCCGTCTCGTCCCCATTATGAAAAATAAACGGCTGGTCACCAAGCGGTGATAAATCATGAAACGCCAGACGATGGAATACCATGAAGAAAAAAGGGTGCATATGCACCAGGGTCTTGTCCGGGCCGCGTCGCTGCACCTTTTGTGCCATTTTTAATTTATCGTGATATTCCATCGGTCCCATCTCCCCATCACCTAATCGGATAAAGGCCCATATACCACACATTCTCTTGTTTTTTGTAAAAAATCTAAACACATGTCTTTAGATTCATCGATTCTATTATCAGACCGAAGAGGTCTGGATGCGTCCGCCGCATTCTTCATAAATCCTCCGACGGCTGTTGAAATGCTTCTTGAGGATGGGATGCTTGTCCACGATATCGATAATGATGGGTTCCACGTCGGGCCTTCGGAACACACGGCCGAGGTACTGGATAAAATATTCTTCGGCGTCTGACGCCAGGATGAGCATGTCCAGCTTTTCGTGAGAAAACCCGGTACCCACCTTTTGAAAGGTGGCGATGAGGATGCGAGCGTCCCGGTCAAACGTGCTGTCGTTGTCCTTCATCATGGTCGCACTCTCTTCCTGGGTCCGGAGGAGCCCCGTGATGGTTTCCATCTGCTTGACCCGCTTGCACAGCACGAGGATGTTGCGGTCCTTGTAGCGACGACAAATGTCCGTGATGCGTACGTTGCGCTCCTCGTGTGAGGCCTGCTTGTCGATGACGGAATTCCAAATAATGTCACCCCTCGAGTCCTTGTCGTGGTCGATCCGTATCCCCGAATCGATATAGTACACGGTATGCGGGCGGTACAGCTTCCGGATGACCTTGTGGAGGCCAAAATACAGTTCCAGGAGGATGTCAAAACCGTCCATCCGGAACGGTGTCGCGCTGAGCCCCATGAGGTACCTTGGGCATATGTAGGAAAGGGCCTGGGAAAAAATCCGCGTCACCATGAGGTGGCACTCATCGACGATGAGCATCCCTATCCCTAGTTTCTTGTACTCCTCGAAAGGATGCTTCATGATATTGACCGCGTTGGCGATGTAGAAATCAGCGTCGGGCTTCAAGGCCTTTTTCTTCCCCTGGATGACATGGACACTAACGTCCTTTCCGAACCACTTGTAGAGCGTGTCCAACCACTGGTCAATCAGGACAATCTTGTTGACAAAAATCATGGTCCGGAGACCCACCGCAGACGCAATGGCCAGAGAGGTGATGGTCTTGCCTCCGCCCGGGTAGATGGCCATCAGGCACGACCCTGACTGGTTCAGGAGAGTGATACTTTCCTGGAAAATCTGTTTCTGTTCGGCCCGAAGAGCGCCTTGGAAGCGCGAATGGAGGAGGTCGCACTCTTCTCGTGGGCGCCGACGGTCCTTGCCGAAATAGGACGCACCCCATCGGAAAGGGACCATCACGTGGTCCCCCTCTTTTCGAAACACGGCTACTTTTTCAGGTGGTTTCCACATCGGCTTTGGTTTGGATCCCCTCTGTTTGGGTACGAGTTCAATCTGTAGTTTTTTTTCCATCGTTTCGATGTCCTTATCCTGCAAGGACGCAATTGGAATCGCGACGGACATATTCTTTTTTGATGCCTATCAAAATCCAGGCATGTGTCAATTTTTATTCTCTGATTTGATTTAATATGTACGCATCTTGTTAAAAAAAAATGACCCGCTTCAAAAACACATCAGTGTATGATATCTATTTTTCGATGGGAAACAAACACGTATTCCTCCGACCCGGGACAGAATTTTGGGGGCGTCGCAAGGACGAGAATCATATCCATACGAAAGAATTCGGTAGTCTCGCGACTGAAAACATACTGTACCGGATCAAAGAAGCCGGCAGCATTCTTGATTTTCAGTTTCGCCTCTATATACAATCGAAAAAGGGTGTTTTCATAGAGTCCTTACAGACCGGACAAACATTCATGGTTCCGTGTGGTCAGGTTGTCGAGGTGGTCTCGAGGTCCTCGTTGTTGTCCTCATCCTCATCCTGGTTGTATTGTGTCTCCTACATGGGTGAATACGGATGGTTACAGGCGGACGAGGAGGAGGCCGTCCTGAAACCCATGTCGAGACCCCTCCTCCTCAAGGTGGTGCATACTGACGGGGTCATCGTCCGGCGTACAAGAGAATGCGCAAGCGAGGTGCTGGGCTACCTCCCCTATGACACCTTTTTCATCGTGGATAAAAAGGATTTCTGCACGCTGTATCCCTCATGGCACGCCCATCGGCTCTGTCTCCACGGAGACCGTGGATGGATTACCAATACAGGCGTGGAGCTGGTGGGCTTTCTGACCAAACAAGTATTCAAGAAACACAAGGAGCCTCCCCTCTTGCGGTTTGTGCGTAGTGATGAGCACACCCGATGCTGCATCTGTCAAGAAAAAGAAATTGACGCCACGTTTGTCCACGGAAACCACGGTCATAGTGTCGCATGCATGGCCTGTGCCAAGAAATGCACCAGCGACCAAAAAAAATGCCCCATCTGCCGGGACCCCGTCGAAAAAATCATCTATAATTATTCACGATGATTTAAAGAGCAAGTCTTGAAAATAACACATAAAGAATGAATTTTTTCCCCAACCTGCAAATCATTTTTAATATATCTCCCGTTGTGGTTCATCAAGAAGAAGAGGTTGCTGAACAAGAGGCTACGGGACCTATGGGAACCACCGGTCAAACAGGACCTATGGGAACCACCGGTCAAACAGGACCTATGGGAACCACCGTAGGACTGAGCGTGCAACAGGCCCATGACAGTACGTCGCTATTCGTAATGTCATCTCTTGTTCATCCTGTTGTCTGTGTGATTTGTCAAAATGCGTGCGAGGCAGGAACAATTGTACAGATGGTGCAGCGATGCGGTCACATTTTTCATCCCGTATGCATCTTACGATGGCTCATGCAGAATGGAACATGTCCGGTGTGCCGTATTCAGTTGGGTTGAATCCTAGCAGGTACTGTATTGCGTATGAGATTTCTCTTGCATGGTCTTCTCCCATGTACACGACCTTGAGTTTGGACGGGCAGGTGGGGTTGAGGATACGCCCCATCACATACATGTCAACGAGAAGGTTGCACACTCCTCTTATTTTATCATGTGCCGCGCTCAGATTCATATCGTCTGTCCTACTGTCGACGAGAAAGGATTCGAGCGATGCATAGTCCATCTCTTCCAACCGCAACGAGTCCATTCGATGATGAGCCCATGCATAGGCCCTTTCTCGGTCTTTGGCAGAGGTCCATTTCTGCACCTGTTTGTCGACCCTGGACAGGGTCCAGAGCAGGTCGCGGTTCTCCAAGAGGGTACGGACGTTGTCAAGGACCATCAAAGGGTCCATCTCGTCGTGCTGAGGTGGAGGATGGACCGCGTACTCAAACCACATGTCGAGGATGATATTCATATATTCGAGAGAGAATATACGGGTTGCCGGCGACCTTATATCACAGTAATGGAACCGATGGTGGGGGTCGGGCTTTTCGACGCCGAGATGCGCCTGGAAACAGAGATAAAATCGCGTCATGAGACGGTCAGTGGTGGATTCAAGACGGCCGATCCGGGGCCGCCACTGACAGGAAGGATGGATGTACTCCAATTCCGTAAAGATATCCACCGGACCTCCCAACAACAACGTTTGTATGTATTCAATAAACGCGGAACGGTCACCTGTCACGCGTGCATCATGCCTCTCACCAAAAAAATAGACATGCGTGTCTGGGTATATAAGCACGTGTCGGAAAGACACGATACCCTCTTGTGAAAACAAAGAAAGCATTCCTACCTATAAACAACAAAAAATGAAACATCTTGTTTTTTTTTTAATCAGGGTAAGTTAAGAAATAACATTTCGTCTTACTAAACCACTCTTGTCGTGTTTTTGAAAATAAGGTGAAATGGCACACTACAACGAAGACTCGGAGGAAGAATACTTCTCAGGGGAAGAAGACGCTTACCAACAAGACCAAGGAGGATACCGTTCTGACGGTTCGAATGGGTCATACCATCCTGATGAGGAATACGATGACTATGAGGAGTATGATACCCATCTCTCAGAAGGAGACGGGTACTACTACGAGGGCCCTCCTCGTCTTCGTGGGCCCCCAACGAGACACGCCTATGCGCCCCGCGCTCCCATAGCTCCCATAACTCCATCACCCACGGTCGAGGAACGCACCGTACCGGTGTACCAGGTGCTCTACCATCCTCTTTACAAATCCGCGCCTGAGGAAATGACAATCGTGGTGTCAGAGCCCCAACCTCCTTCCCCACCTAAAGTCAAGAAGCCAGCGTTTTCTTGGGGAGCCGTCGCAAAGCCCGTGACTACCGACCTGAACCGCATCGTTTCAGAACAAGAAATCGAAGAGGTGCAGAGGCTTCGCCGTGAGAAGGAAGAGCATGAACGCCAGATGCACTACCGTGATGACAATCGCGGCCGCCGTGATGACCGCTATGACAATCGCGACCGTCGTGATGGCCGCTATGACAATCGCGACCGTCGTGATGGCCGCTATGACAATCGCGGCCGCCGTGATGACCGCTATGACAATCGCGACCGTCGTGATGGCCGTCGTGATGACCGTCGTGACCACCGTCGCGACCGTGACGACCGTGACGACCGTTCTAGGGGCCCCAGGAAACCCACGCTGCTCACCAATCCGAATACAAAGGTCCCACTCACAGACTCGACGAGGAACAGCCGCCAGGCCGTTCCACCGCCACCAGCCGCCAAGAACAACCGCCAAGCCACCGCGCCGTCAAGGACAGAGGACAAGAGGCACGACCTCTTGTGCATCTACCCGGAGAAGCATGATGCATCCTGTCGTCTGGCTCATACGTTTGACCGATGGCAACCAAAGCGGTGCACTTATGGCAAGGGATGCAGCAAGAAGGCCGAGTGTTCTTTCTGGCATTCCGAGGCCGAGACCAAGGAGCAGTACCTCACACGCGCTCTGCGCACCGACATCGTCTTTTTCCACAAGAACAAGCATCATTACATCAAGACGTACCGCATCGCGGTCTAGCCCTGTAGCCCTGTAGCCCTGTAGCCCTGTAGCCCTGTAGCCCTGATATTATTCTTCTTGTAGCAGATTCACTAGAAATTTTGACGTGATGGATAATGAGGACGGGGTAGCCCCGATACCAGGAATGGGCAGGTTGCCCGATGAAAGAAAGGATTCATTAACACCATAAATAAACCATGTGTGGGTACGAAGATTGACGTAAAACGTTGACCCTGTCAAACCCGTAAATGTAATCGTGTTCTCGTCGAATCCGTACTCGGCGTTGTTGGTGAGGTCGCGGTTGAGACGATTAAACCCCATGCAAAAAGAAAGGTTGCTATAATCTGTAACGCCTATAGGATAGGGAGTGTAAGGAACTCCGGCGTTGGTCGCTTGTACTTTGGGAGAGAACAAATAACCCGCACTTTCTGATTTCCACCCAAGAGGGGTTCGTGGAGGACATGAGGCATTCGGATACAGGGACCATGCTATAAATTTTAATAGTTTTCCCATATCCCTGATGGAAGACACAAGTGGACCGTTTCCAAGTGGAGGACATCCCTGGATGCTGGTTTTATTGTAAAATATACCGGTGATGACTCTTGATATGCCGTCCTCTGAAAAATCAGAATCCCACGCCAGCGGTCCAGGACCAGACGTTCCAGCAATCGATCGGTACCCTTGCGCACATTCATAACCAAGCCATGTGGGGATGATACTCGGATTTGTTATTGCGGTGAGACCCAGCGACGGGGAGCGTCGCCAGCTATCTTGGGCTATCGACACGTCATCAGGAATGGTTTGTTGGAGGAGGATGTAGCTGTTTGTCATGTTCAAAGGGTCGAAAATATTTTTCTGAACAAAGTCAGAGAAATTATTGTACCCATATTTTGGTAGCACCGAATCCAGAACCATTCCAAGAATAAAGTAGGACGTATCATACATGGTGTTGGCGCGGCGCACTTG
>Ga0114968_10000313_pt1 | contig 36219 bp, 38 predicted proteins | sample M_130807_EF_Meta_FD_87020 | JGI IMG/M metagenome (GOLD analysis project Ga0114968, IMG submission 87020) | Freshwater microbial communities from Lake Montjoie, Canada to study carbon cycling - M_130807_EF_MetaG | ecosystem: Environmental > Aquatic > Freshwater > Lake | place: Lake Montjoie... | reverse complement strand
TCTCAAAGCATTGATGCTTTGAGACCTTTTCAATAACTGGTGCCGGAGAAAGGAATCGAACCCTCGACCTTCTCATTACAAGTGAGCTGCTCTACCAACTGAGCTACGCCGGCAATTTGATACTGGATGTTGCAACTACGAACTTGCAACAGCGCGTCGAATTATAAAGGAATTATGGCAAACGTTTTTTTGTGAGATATCGTTATTTAACAATGGTGAGCGTGGGGCGCTTGATGTCCGTAGCCGCTGCTGCGTCGGGCGATGATAAAGATGTTGTGGTGCCAGAGGATTGCGCCTGAGCAGCTGCCGTAAAACCAGCGGTAGAGGCGTTGGTAGCTGGGGTGTTGTCAGAGTTCGGCTCTTCAACTTCAAAACCCATGCCGGCGCCGGTTTCGCGTGCATAGAGTGCTGTGACAGCGCCGACCGGGATATAGAGATTTTCAGTCACGCCGTTAAAGCGCGCCTGAAACTCAATGCTATCGTTTCCTAAGACAAGACCCTTGGTGGCCATCATGCCAATGTTGAGCGTGATTTGGCCATCCCGAATATGCGCAGGTGGCACCATCGTATTTTGGTCAACACGCACCACAATCTGCGGCGTGTACCCGTTATCAGTGCACCATTCGTGCAGGGCACGAATCATGTACGGTTTAGTAGAGGTCTCGGCCATAACGATTTGATTAACGACGCATCACTTTTTCTGAGGGCGTCAGCGCCTCAATGTATGCTGGGCGTGAAAAAATACGCTCGCCATACTTTTGAATAGGTGCCGCTGTTTTGGGCAGTTCGATACCGTAATGGTCTAGGCGCCAAAGCAAGGGTGCCATGGCAACGTCAAGCATCGAGAACTCTTCGCCAAGCATGTACTTGTTTTTGAGCAACAAGGGCGCAAGTTGCGATAACCGATCACGAACTGCTGCGCGTGCAACGTTCATGCGCTTTTCGTCTGCGCGCACGGCGCGATCTTCGAGTGCTGCCACGTGAATAAACAACTCTTTTTCAAAGTTATATAAAAATAAACGTGTACGCGCACGCATAACTGGATCGGCGGGCATCAACTGAGGATGAGGAAAGCGCTCGTCAATATATTCATTGATGATGTTTGACTCGTACAGAATCAAATCACGCTCAACCAAGATGGGTACCTGGCCATAGGGGTTCATGACAGCGATGTCTTCAGGCTTATTAAATAAGTCGATATCGCGGATCTCGAAATCCATGCCTTTTTCAAACAACACAAAGCGGCAGCGATGTGAGAAGGGGCAGGTGGTACCAGAGTAGAGGACCATCATGATGGATTTCCGTCCTAAAAATGACTACAGATAAAAGCGAAAGGCCAGCGTCTACGTCAAGCAGACGCTGGCCCTGAAATAAATGCTACTTAACGTGCTTCCAGAACGAGGCGTTCAGGCGCCATGCGACCACAAAAAACAAGCCTAAGAACAACAATACAAAAACGCCGATTTGCTTGCGTTTTTGCTGAATGGGTTCAGACATCCAGGTCATGAAGGCGGTGAGGTCTGCAATATCGTTGTCGTAAGCAGAGGTGCGCGTGGCATCAAGAGCTTTGAACTTGTGCTCGGTGCTCGCGTGTCCGCGATAATTTGCGAGCTTCTCGGTTTTGCTCGTTGCGTAACCAAAAGAGTCATACGTCGTCGTGACGCGCTCCCAGGCTGCAGGGCCTTTGCCGCCAGGTGCCGCGTGCTCGTGTGTCACCACGGTGGTGAGTTCGCGCGGGCCTTGGCGCTCGAACAGTACGTGAGGCATCGCAGCGGCAGGATAGGCCAGGTTATCCCAACCAGTGGGCTTGCTAGTATCGCGATAAAAAGTGCGCAGGTAGGTGTAGATGTAGTCTGAGCCGGTTGGACCGGCATTTACTGACTTTGCGCGCGCGATCACTGACAAATCGGGTGGCATTACTCCAAACCAACGCTTACCGTCTTTCACAGAGACCGAGCCCATCATCAAATCACCGACCTTTTCGCCCGTAAATAACAGGCTGGTACGGATTTGCTCATCGGTCAGACCGATGTCGTTCAGTTTGTTATAGCGCATTGAGGCAGCGCTATGGCAGTTTAAGCAATAGTTGACAAACAGCTTGGCACCGTTTTGCAGCGAGGTGAGTTCGTTGATGCGGTTGGGCGCGCGATCTAAGGGAAACTCACCGCCACTATCACTCGCGGTATTGCAGGTTATCAACAGGGCAAGAGCACAAAGCAGCTTCTTGATCATGGTCATTCCGTAAATTAGGTTAGGCTCAATGGGCGTGGAACGTGACGCGGTCAGGGACCGGTTTAAATGTTCCGAGACGGCTCCAGACTGGCATCAGGAAAAAGAAGCCCAGGTAAATGAGCGTACCGATTTGCGAGAGCAAGTTAAAGAGGTCTGTTGGCGCTTGTGTGCCGAGATAGCCCAAGACAACAAAGTTGGCAAAGAAAATACCGTAAAGCGTTTTGTGCCAGCCCGGGCGATAGCGTATAGACTTAACAGGGCTGTAGTCGAGCCAAGGTAAAAAGAACAACAGCACAACTGCCCCGCCCATCGCGACTACACCCCAGAACTTGGCATCGATCAAACGCAGCAAGACGGCGACGCCAAGCAGCACGACGGGCACAAGCAGTTTGAGGATGCCTTTGCTGCGAATAAACATCACCACTGCGGCTAGCACGGCTGCGCCAGCCAGCACCCAAGTGAATTCGTCGTTTGTGGCGCGCAGCATTGAGTAGAACGGTGTGAAGTACCAGACTGGAGCAATGTGCAAAGGTGTTTTAAGTGGGTCAGCAGGGATAAAGTTATTGAATTCTAGAAAGTAACCGCCCATCTCTGGGGCGAAGAAAACAATCGCCATGAAGATGATGAGAAATCCCATAAAACCCATGATGTCGTGCACGGTGTAGTAGGGATGAAACGGGATACCGTCAAGTGGACGACCGTACTTATCTTGTTTGGTTTTGATGTCAACACCATCCGGGTTGTTTGAACCTACCTCGTGCAGGGCGATCACATGCGCGACAACCAAGCCGAGCAACACGAGCGGAATTGCGATGACGTGAAAAGCGAAGAAGCGATTCAAGGTGGCGTCAGACACCACATAGTCACCCCGGATCCAGATCGAGAGTTCAGGGCCAATAAACGGGATTGCTGAGAACAGGTTTACGATCACCTGTGCACCCCAGAACGACATCTGACCCCAGGGTAAAAGGTAGCCAAAAAACGCCTCGGCCATCAGGCACAAGAAAATGCCAACGCCGAAGATCCAGACCAGTTCACGCGGTTTGCGGTATGAGCCGTAAATGAGCGCACGCACCATGTGCAGGTAAACCACGACAAAAAACATCGAGGCACCGGTGGAGTGCATATAGCGGATAAACCATCCACCGGGTACTTCGCGCATGATGTATTCAACCGACTGAAACGCAAACTGCGCGTCGGGTTTGTAATGCATCACCAAAAAAATACCGGTCACGATTTGCAGCACCAGTACGAGCAAAGACAGGGCGCCAAAAAAGTACCAAAAGTTAAAGTTTTTGGGCGCATAGTACTCAGACAGATGCGCCTTATATAGGGAGGTCAGCGGAAAGCGCTGGTCAATCCAACCCAGCAGTCCGGTTGTTTCGACGGTTTTATGGCCAGCCATGAAAACGGTTCCTTTACTTGTTCAGTGTCACGTTGTGGGGGGGTTGAGCAACAGGCCGTTAAGCCTTGTTGTTCTCGTCAACCCCAACAACGATGCGGGTGTCGCTTAAATACTGATACGGCGGAACCTCGAGATTATCAGGTGCGGGTTTGTTTTTAAACACGCGGCCTGCCATATCAAAGGTTGAGCCATGGCAGGGGCACAGAAAGCCGCCGTCCCAGTTCGAAGGCAGGCTTGGCTGAGCACCGGTTGCAAATTTTGGTGTGGGCGAGCAGCCTAAATGGGTGCAAATACCGACGGCAACGAAGAGTTCTTGTTTGCGTGACCGCCACTCGTTTTTGGCGTAAGCGGGTGTGTAACCGGCGCGCGTCGAGTTGGGGTCGGCGAGTTCGCCATTGTTTTGTTTAAGCGAATCAAGTTGCTCTTTGGTGCGGCGAATCAGCCATACGGGTTTGCCACGCCATTCGACGGTGCGCATCTCGCCCGGGGCTAAAGTGCTGATATCAACCTCAACGGGGGCGCCTGCCGCGCGCGCACGGTCAGAGGGCGCGAAGGTACTGACAAAGGGTACTGCGGTGGCAAGACCTGCCACCCCGCCCATTGCACAGGTTGTGCCAATCCAGAGACGGCGCGAGGGGTCTGACGGGAGTGTGGCCGGAACCGCACCTTCATCGTCATGCATAACTGAATCCTGACTCATCTTCCTATCCTTGTTGTTGCGCGGGCGACCTTACCTCTTTATTCATGCCGCCTAGCAGTCATTACCCAACAAACACGTTCTCAACTTGTTGTAAACGTTTTAACCCCTTATTATAGCCCGACCGAGCAGAGACTTTCTATTGGAGAAATCGGAAATGGCGCAGGGAAAAGGAATTTTCAAAGAATTTGAGCAATTTGCACTACGTGGAAATGTAGTGGATTTAGCGGTGGGCGTGATCGTAGGGGCAGCTTTTGGCAAAATCGTCGACTCGTTGGTCAAGGATATTGTCATGCCATTGGTCAATTTCTTGGTGGGCGGCTCGGTTGATTTTAGTAATAAGTACATTGTGCTGTCCCGCCCTGCGCAATACGCGGGCCCCGAAACCTACGCTGATTTAACAAAGGCCGGGGCTAACTTGTTTGCCTGGGGTAATTTTTTGACGATTGTCATTAACTTTGTTTTGCTGGCGTTTGTGATCTTTTTTATGGTTAAGGCGATTAATACGGCTCGAGCCAAAATGGATATGGCGGCGCCGCCAGCAAAGACGCCCGAAGACATCGAGTTGTTACGCGAAATCAGAGACTCGCTTAAAAAGTAGGTACTCACACAGGGTTATCAAGATCGGCAAAGTCTACGCGAATCCCGAACTCTTGGGCGATGGCCTGGCCAAGCGCCTGCACCCCGTAGCGCTCGGTCGCGTGGTGGCCGGCGCTGATAAATCCAACACCTGCCTCGCGCGCGAGGTGCACGGTTGGCTCGGATACTTCGCCCGTGATAAACACCTGAGCGCCCCCGTCAATGGCCTGACTCAGCATGTTTTGTGCCGCCCCGGTACACCAGGCGATGCGTTTAATGGCTAACCCTTCTGGGCCGATCATGAGTGGCCGGCGGTTTAGGCGCTGCTCGACGCGGTTGGCAACTTCTGCCAGGGTGTGAACCCCTGGCATTGCACCAAACCAAAGCAGATCGTTTGAGGTGGCTGCAGGTTCTGCGGCTAAGCCAAGCACCCGCGCGAGTTGTGCGTTGTTGCCCAAAACGGGGTGAGCGTCTAGTGGCAAATGGAAGGCCATTAAATTTAAATCGTGGGCCAATAGCGCAGCCAGACGCCGTTTTCGGGTCCCTAAGACTCTCGGGTCTTCGCCTTTCCAAAACCAGCCATGATGCACAAGTAACCCGTCGGCCTGACGTTGTGCTGCGACGTCAATTAAAGCCTGACTTGCTGTCACGCCCGCGATAATATGCGAGAGGGTGGGTTTGCCTTCAACTTGCAAGCCGTTGGGGCAGTAGTCGTTAAAGGCCGCGGTGTTGAGGGTGACGTTGAGCCACTGCAACAAGGTCTGTGTTGAAACCGTTTTAGTCATTTTCTGGGACACCTTATGCGTCGTCTTTGGTTGCTGTTTGCTCAAGCGGTAACAGTCTGTATAGCAGTTTTGTTTGTGGTCTCAACATTGCGCCCTGATTGGCTACGGGTCACTTCGCACGTTCGCAGTCCTACCGCCGCCTCTGAATTATTACCTAGTCCCGGCAGCCTTGCTTCGCAAGCGCCCAGTTCGTACGCTGGGGCCGTCTCTGTTGCGGCACCAGCCGTCGTCAATATACACACCACCAAAAGGGTATCGGTATCGCGCATCCCGTTGAATGCCGACCCGGTGCTACGCAAGTTTTTTGAACAAATGCCGGGATTTAATCAAACACAACAAGCGACGAGCCTGGGCTCAGGTGTAGTGGTGTCGGCAAAGGGGCAGGTGCTCACGAATCTTCATGTCATTGACGGCGCTGACGAAATTGTGGTGGCACTGACGGATGGTCGGCAAGCTGTAGCCAAGGTACTGGGTGTCGACGCAGACTCAGATCTAGCCGTGCTGCAGGTCGATCTGCCACAGTTGCCCGTGCTGGCCTTTACTGCACTTGAGCCACTCAACGTGGGGGACGTTGTGTTGGCGATTGGTAATCCCTTTGGTGTGGGTCAAACGACCACCATGGGGATTGTGTCTGCTTTGGGCCGTGAAAGGCTGGGTATCAACACCTACGAGAACTTCATACAAACAGATGCTGCGATTAACCCCGGCAACTCGGGTGGTGCTTTAATTGATACGCAGGGGCGGTTAGTGGGTATCAATACGGCGATTTATTCAAAGTCAGGCGGTTCGCTGGGCATTGGTTTCGCGATCCCCGCTGCGGCTGCGCAGAAGGTCTTGAACGAAATCATCGCTTTTGGCTTTGTAAAGCGCGGCTGGCTTGGTATCGAACCGCAAGACATGACCGCAGATTTGGCGCGTGCCTTCGGGTTAGAGCGGGCAGGCGGCGTCATTATTGCGGGTGTCATGCGAGATGGGCCCGGCGCTAAAGGCGGGCTCAAGGTGGGTGACATTGTTCAAACCACTGACGGTCAACCCGTCAATGACACCCAGCGATTGATGGCGCGTATTGCAGCTAAAGCGCCGGGCGATTCGCTTGAGCTAGGGATCTACCGAAACGGCCGTACACAAAAATTAACCATAACGCTTGGACAGCGCCCGGTCAAACCGAAGTAACCACGAAAAATCTATTTTGTGGATTCTGCCGCAGGCGGTTTTGCAACCGGCGGATTTGCTGCAAAGAGAGACTCGGCTTGCACCAATAAAGGCCGACGTACATTGACGTCGAGGTGAAAGGCGATTTCTTGTAAGCGCGCCAATTCTTCGTCTTCGGTGTAAAACCAACTGACTGGCATATTGAGTATTTCGGCAACACGACACATCAGTTGATAGTCAGGCGAATGCTTACCGCGTTCGTATTGGTTCATACGGGCGCTTGCGGACATTGGATCAATACCGGCGAGTTTGCCGAGCTTTTCTTGTGACAACCCCGCGCGTAGGCGAGCCTGTTTAAGACGATGAGCGAGCACGATGGTCCCTTTAAGTACCAACGACCAAACCACCATAGGTTCGATCTGACGAAGTATTGATTGACTCAGCCGAAGCTAAGACCATTAACCAATGATAAAAAGATATACCTTAAAACATTTAGTCACAAGAGATATTTTTCTTGAAACTATTTATGCAAAGAGGATAAAGGGTTACAGATATATTTACTGTGCAAAGCATGTCTAGTCTATGCAAATCTCAGGATTCGGCATCGGCCTTGTCTTCGCTACGCGGTTTGACACCACGTGCAACCAGGATGCCGACCTCATAGAGAATACACAAAGGTACGGCGAGTAAAAACTGGCTGACGACATCCGGAGGCGTCACTACCGCAGCGATCACAAAAGCGCCAACGACTACGTAACCTCGAGATTCTTTAAGCTGTTTAAGGGTCACAATCCCCATCCGTACCAATAACACGACGGCCACAGGCACTTCAAACGTGACACCAAAGGCCAGAAACATGGTCATGACAAAGCTCAGATAGGCTTCGATGTCTGGCGCCGGCGTGATGGACTGGGGCGCAAACGAGGCAATAAAGGTGAAAACTGACTTGAATACGACAAAATAGCAAAACGCCATTCCAGCAATAAACAGCAGCGAACTCGAAACGATCAGTGGAAGCGCTAAGCGCTGCTCATGACGATACAAGCCGGGCGCTACAAAGGCCCATACCTGGTAGAGCACCACCGGCAGCGACACCACAAAAGCGGCCATCATGGTGACTTTCATGGGCACCATAAAGGGGGTAATGACGCCCGTGGCAATCATACGTGTGCCTTGAGGGAGCGAGGCGAGCATCGGGGCTGCCAAGATGTCATAGATCACCGAGGCGCCAGGATAGATAAACAGCACAACGAACACTGCAACCACCGTGCCAACCGCACGCAGTAAACGTGTGCGCAGTTCGATCAGATGCGACATAAAGCTTTCGTTCGCGGCTGGTGCTTGCTCGGTGTCTGAGCCGGGCAAGGTACTGGCGCCGGGTGTGGCGTTGTCAGAACGGTCAGTGCTCAAGATGTAGATCCCGGGGTTGAGGAGGCGACCGAGGTCTGGTTAGAAGCCTGCGTTGGAGCGGGTGCAGGAGACGCTGTCGAGGCCGATGCGAGTGTCGGCGCGGGTGCTGGCGCCGCAGCAGGCATGGGAGCCAAAGCGCCGAGTTCAAGCTGGGTTGGCACTGCTACCACCGTCGGTGCATGCGCGGGTACCGGAGCCAATTCGGGCAAGGGTATGGCAACGGGCTCGGGCGAGGGTGCCGCAGTCGGCAGCGGACTTGGCACGAGCATGGCTTGCACCTCAGTTTCGGCGAACGAAGGGCTCGCCGTTGCAGTCGCGTTCGCGGTGTCTGGGCTGGTCGAGTTGGCAGTCGTTGCGACGGAAGCCTTGGGGATCTCGGGTGCAACAGGCTCGACAAGATCTGAGCCGATATGGGTCATCGACTCTTTGAGCGCTGAGACGTCTTGTTCGAGTGTCTCAAGGGGCTTGCGCAACGAGGCCTCGGTGTTTTGTAAGCTGGACTGCACACTTTGTGCCGCGTCTTGCATCTGGTCTTTTAGCTTGCGCAGCTCGTCGAGCTCAACCTCGCGTTGGATGTCTGTTTTGACATCATTCACATAACGCTGCGCGCGCCCCACCAAATGGCCGAGCGTACGCGCCACTTTAGGGAGGCGCTCGGGGCCGATGACGACCAGAGCGACAACCCCGATTACGAGTAGTTCGGTAAAGCTGACGTCAAACATGGTGTGTGATGTGCCAAAAAGACTCAGCTAGAAACGCTAGCGGAAAGGGTTAACGCGGACCGGGCTGAGTATTTGATTTCTCTGTTGCTTGAACGTCGATGGTCTCGGCCGTGGCAACGCGCTGCACCGGTGCTGGCTCAGCTGCTGCTGTCGTGGCCTCACCTTCTTTAGCGTTGGGGTCTTTCATGCCTTCTTTGAAGCCTTTCACCGCGCCACCTAAATCGGCGCCAATGTTTCTGATCTTTTTAGTACCAAAAATCAATGCAACGATAACCAGAACAATTAGCCAGTGCCAAATACTAAAACTACCCATGATCGCTCTCCGGATTAATTCTTGATGGGGGTGAAGCCCTGCCAAGGGCGCTTACCACCAAGGATATGAAAATGCAGGTGTTTAATTTCTTGACCACCCTCAAGGCCTGAATTCGTGGTGAGACGAAAACCGCCTTCAGGCCCTGGATTGCAGCCGTTTGATAATGCAATGTCTTGAACCTTAGTCAGCATTCTACCTAACCAGCCAGCATCTTTGGGTTGGATATCTTGCATCGATACGACGTGGTGGCGGGGCACCATGAGTAAATGTACTGGAGCAGCGGGATGAATATCATGAAAAACCACACAATCGTCATCGGTGTAGACGATTTTTGCAGGGATTTCACCCTTCACAATTTTGCAGAACAGGCAGTTTTCGCTCATGGGAAGCCGTTTAAGGGTGACGGGAAGCTTTCTCTTGAAGACCGGACACGCCTTCACGCCGAGCCAGTTCAGCCAACACTTGTTCGGGGCGCAGACCATGTTCGGTTAGCACAACCAAGCAATGAAACCACAAATCGGCCGTTTCTGCCACGATTCGCTCGGGGTGTTGGTCTTTGACTGCCATTACCAGCTCGGTGGCCTCTTCGCCTATTTTTTTTAAGGCCGCGTCGGGCCCTTTCGAAAATAGTTTTGCGACATACGACGTTGTGGGATCTCCGCCGCGCGAGGGTAAGCGCGTGGTCAGTATGTCGGCGATTCTGGCCAAAATGAAATCGGATGCGCCAGTCGGTGAGGTGTCAGGGGTTAAGGCTGTCATATTTCAGGCGTTCACTTATAGATGAGCTCAGGGTCTTTAAGGACCGGATCAATGCTGACCCATTTCGAGGATAGTGACGCAGTGTCTTGTTCAAGGCGTCGATAAAAACAACTTGCCCGCCCAGTATGGCAGGCGATCTCGCCGATTTGTTCGACTTTGAGTAAAAGCACATCGCCATCGCAATCTAGCCTGAGTTCAACAAGACGTTGCACATGGCCCGACTCTTCGCCCTTGCGCCAGATACGGTGACGCGAACGCGACCAAAAAACTGCACGTCCTGTTTGCGCTGTCTCGGCCAGCGACTCGGCGTTCATCCAGGCAACCATTAATACCTGCCCGGTTGTGGCATCTTGCGAAATTGCCGGGATCAAGCCCTTTTCGTCAAACTTGACGTCAGCAAGCCACGCAGGAGGCGCCATGGGCATCATTTGCTACGCCTGACAGCAATACCCTGATCGGCCATAAAGTCTTTGGCCTGACCCACGGTGAACTCACCATAGTGAAAAATACTGGCAGCTAGCACCGCGCTGGCGCCACCCAAGGTGACGCCGTCGGCCAAGTGCTGCAGATTGCCAACACCGCCCGAGGCGATGACCGGGATTGCGACCGCGTCGGCGACTAGGCGCGTGAGCTCGAGGTCAAAGCCGGCTTTGGTGCCGTCGCGATCCATGCTGGTTAAGAGCAGTTCTCCAGCGCCAAAATCAGCCATTTGACGCGCCCAAGCCACGACGTCTAAGCCTGTGCCGCGGCGTCCACCGTGGGTAAAGACTTCCCAGGCTGGGGTCGCGCTGTTTGCGACGCGACGCGCATCAATGGCGACGACGATGCATTGAGAGCCGTGATAGTTTGAAGCGGCACGCACCAGTTCGGGGTTTGCTACAGCAGCACTGTTGATCGAGACTTTGTCGGCACCCGCATTGAGCAGGCGCTGCACATCGCTCACCTGACGCACACCACCGCCTACCGTCAGGGGGATAAAAACTTGCGAGGCCACTTGCTCGATGATCGAGAGAATCAAATCACGCCCGTCACTGGTGGCCGTGATGTCTAAAAAGGTGAGCTCGTCTGCGCCTTGCTCGTTGTAGCGCTGTGCAATTTCAACGGGGTCACCCGCATCGACCAAGTCGACAAAATTGACGCCTTTCACAACGCGGCCAGCAGTGACATCCAGACAAGGGATGATTCGACGCGTCAGGCCGCTAACGCTGCTTGGCGCGACCAATTGACTCATGGTGCGAGTTCGTCAGCACGCAGTTGCGCAGCTTCAAAATCCAGCGTGCCTTCATATATGCTGCGGCCTAAAATCGCACCCTCAATACCTTCGGCTTCAACGGCACAGAGTGCTTCGATGTCGCGCATGTCTGTGACGCCGCCCGAGGCGATGACAGGGATTCGCACATGTTGCGCGAGCCGTACTGTTGCCTCGATATTGACACCTGTCAGCATGCCGTCACGGCCGATATCGGTGTAAATAATGGCCTCACAACCGTAGTCTTCAAATTTTTTGGCCATATCTAGCACATCGTGCTTGGTGAGCTTGCTCCAGCCATCGGTGGCAACCTTGCCATCGCGCGCATCAAGCCCCACGATAATGCTGCCCGGAAACGCCCCGCACGCATCGTGCAAAAACCCAGGGTTTTTAACGGCAGCGGTGCCAATGATGACGTAGGTGATCCCAAAGTCAAGGTAGCGCTCAATCGTATCGAGGTCGCGAATCCCACCGCCAATCTGGACCGGAATATCTGCGCCGACCGAATCGACAATCGCCCGGATCACAGATTCGTTTTTAGGTTTGCCGGCAACAGCGCCATTGAGGTCGACTAAATGCAGGCGTCGTGCACCCCGGTCAAGCCAGAGGTTAGACATGGCGGTTGGGTCTTCAGAGAAGACCGTTGCGTCGTCAAGGTCGCCTTGGCGGAGCCGGACGCAGCGTCCGTCTTTGAGATCGATTGCAGGGATCAGCAGCATGTGAGTAGTTGAGTGGTCACGTAGGGTTCAAAGCACTCGCGGTAAACGAGTGTGGATAAGAGATTAGTTTAACGGAATGCACGGTGATCCTGTCGGTTCAGCGTGAAGACGTCAAGGCTTCCAGTCTACAAAATTACGGTAAAGACGCAAACCATATTCGGCACTTTTTTCAGGATGAAACTGTACGGCAAAGATATTGTCGGCTGCGATGGCGCAAGTAAACAGCCCGCCGTAGTTGCTTTGCCCAACGGTGAGCTCAGTTTGGGCGGGCACGGCATAGTAACTGTGGACAAAATAAAACGGGGTCATATCGGGGATACCCTGCCAAAGCGCATGGTGACGACTTTGTTTGACGGGATTCCAGCCCATATGCGGTACCTTGAGCTGTTGCGCGCCCACTGCGAAGGCGGGGCCTTGAAAACGCCTGACCTCGCCTTTGAAGATGCCCAAGCTAGTCGTGTTGCCTTCTTCGCTGCGCTCGAACAACATTTGTTCGCCCACGCAAACGCCCAATAAGGGCTTGCTTTTTGCCGCGGTTAGCACGGCGTCGCGCAAGCCCGCCTCGTCGAGGGTGCGGATACAGTCGGCCATGGCCCCTTGACCCGGAAACACGACACGGTCGGCGGCCAAAATGTCGGCGGCCTGACTGCATAAGCGGATATCTGCTTCGGGGGCGGCGTGGCGCAACGCCCGCTCGACCGAATGGATGTTGCCCATGCCATAGTCAACAATGGCGATCATAGACATGGCTTACAGCACGCCCTTTGTTGAGGGCACGATACCCGCGCTGCGCGGATCGAGTTCAAGCGCCATGCGCAAGGCCCGACCGGTCGCTTTGAAAATGGTTTCGCATTGGTGATGCGCATTGACGCCGCGCAGGTTATCGATATGCAAGGTACACAGTGCATGGTTGACCAAGCCTTGAAAAAACTCAATGGTCAGGTCAACGTCGAAGTCGCCCACGCGCGCGCGCGTAAACGGCACATGAAATTGCAAGCCGGGTCGGCCAGAAAAATCGACCACGACGCGTGAAAGGGCCTCGTCGAGTGGCACATAGGCGTGGCCGTAGCGGCGAATACCGGCTTTATCGCCCACGGCTTTTGCGATGGCTTGTCCGAGGGTAATGCCAACGTCTTCAACGGTGTGGTGCGCGTCAATTTCTAAATCGCCCTGTGCGTGGACCTCAAGGTCAATTAAACCGTGCCGAGCGATTTGATCGAGCATGTGGTCTAAGAAGGGCACGCCTGTGTCGAGCTTTTGGCGGCCGGTGCCATCTAGATTGATTGCGACACGAATTTTAGTTTCGTTGGTGTTACGGATAATTTCGGCGGTACGCATGGCTTAGGCTCTTGACGTCAGAATCTGCATTGTAGGGCGGTCTGAGCGAATTGTTGTGGTGAATTGTGCTTGATCGCCAGGCTTACTTGTTGCTGGGTGGGGTGAGCCGGTAGGTGGCGCTTGCTGCATGGGCTTGCAAACCCTCGCCTAGCGCAAGTTCAGCGGCAATTTTGCCCAAGGTTTGCGCACCGGCCTGCGAAACATGGATCAAACTCGAGCGTTTTTGAAAGTCATAGACGCCCAGAGGTGAAGAAAACCGAGCAGTACGCGAGGTGGGTAAAACATGGTTGGGGCCCGCGCAGTAGTCACCGAGCGACTCAGAGCTGTGTGGCCCCATGAAAATCGCACCCGCATGACGCAAGTGAGGTAGCCAAGCCTCGGGATCTTCGATTGATACTTCAAGATGCTCGGGCGCGATCTGGTTGCTAATCGCGCACGCCTCGCCCAAGTCCCGCACCAAAATTAGCGCACCGCGGTCGCGCAAGCTGGTGCGTATGATCTCAGCGCGTGGCATGGTGGGTAAGAGTTTTTCAATGGAGCGCTCTACGGCGTCGAGGTAAGACGCATCGGGGCATAACAAGATCGCCTGAGCGAGTTCATCGTGCTCTGCCTGCGAGAACAGATCCATCGCAATCCAGTCTGGCGACGTTTGGCCGTCGCAAATAATGAGGATCTCGCTTGGGCCGGCAATCATATCGATGCCGACTATGCCAAAGACGCGGCGTTTTGCTGCAGCAACGTAGGCGTTACCAGGCCCAACAATCTTATCGACAGCGGGTACCGTCGCCGTGCCGTAGGCAAGTGCCCCAATGGCCTGAGCACCGCCCATCGCAAAGCAGCGGTCAACACCCGCGATCGCGGCTGCGGCCAACACCATGGCGTTACGCTGCCCGCCAGGGGTGGGTGTCACCATCACCACTTCGGGCACACCTGCGACTTTTGCCGGTATGGCATTCATTAAAACAGACGAAGGGTAAGCAGCTTTGCCACCCGGCACATAGACCCCTACGCGATCGAGGGGGGTAATTTGTTGCCCTAAACGCGTGCCGTCAGCCTCAGTGTAAGACCAGCTCGTTTGCACTTGATGCGCGTGATAGGCGCGCACACGTTCAGCTGCTGCTTCGAGCGCCTGGCGTTGTGCTGCAGGGAGCCCGGCCAAGGCCTTGAGCCACTCGCTGCGCGGAATCTCTAAGTCAGCGGCCTGATGGATTTGCACGCGATCGAACTCGCGCGTCAGACGCACGAGCGCTGCGTCGCCCTCGACACGCACTTGCTTCAAAATACGCGCCGCAGCACTATCGATCGCCTCATCCTGCTCGGCATCAAACGCAAGCAGCGTCGTGAGCTTTGCAGCAAAGTCTGGATCGCGCGAGTCGAGGCGTGAAATGGTTGCCATGGTGTCAATCTCGGGAGTCGTTAGGGCGTCACGGCTGCGTGACTAGCTTGTTCAAAGGCATCTAAAAGAGGCTGCAGTTGTGCATGACGTGTTTTAAGCGCAGCGCGGTTAACGACGAGGCGCGATGAAATCGGCATGATGTCTTCTACGGCAATCAAATCATTTGCCTTGAGCGTGTTGCCCGTTGAAACTAAGTCGACAATGGCATCAGCCAAACCCACCAAAGGGGCAAGCTCCATTGAGCCATACAGTTTGATCAGATCAACGTATACCCCTTTTGCGGCAAAGTGTTCGCGCGCGGCTTGGGTGTACTTGGTGGCAACACGTAAGCGCGCGCCCTGGCGCACTGCGGCCTCGTAATCAAACCCTTTGCGCACCGCAACCGCCAACCGGCAGCGGGCGATATTCAAATCAATCGGTTGATACAGCCCGCCAGGGTGCTGGGCCGCGTGCTCAATGAGTACATCTTTACCCGCAATGCCCAAATCAGCAGCGCCGTATTCAACATAGGTGGGTACATCCGAGGCGCGCACGATAATCAATCGCAAGCCGGGGTTGCTAGTGGCGATAATGAGCTTGCGCGATTGCTCAGGGTTTTCAGAAACTTGAATGCCTGCAGCTTCGAGCAGCGGAAGCGTTTCTTCAAAAATTCGCCCTTTCGAGAGGGCCATTGTTAGAGGCCGAAATGGCTCGGGAGCGCTCATGAGAGATCCTTGCTAGAAAGGCGTTCGATGTTGGCACCGAGCTGCCTGAGCTTGTGCTCCATGCGCTCGTAGCCGCGATCAAGATGGTAGATACGTTCGACGATTGTCTCGCCCTCAGCCGCCAGGCCCGCAATCACAAGGCTTGCCGAGGCACGCAGATCGGTCGCCATGACAGTGGCCCCGGATAGCTTTGCGACGCCGCGCACCACAGCCGTATGACCATCGATATCGATGCGCGCGCCTAAGCGCAAGAGCTCTTGCACGTGCATATAGCGATTTTCAAAAATCGTCTCAGCGATCACTGAGGTGCCATCGGCTAAAGCGCTCAGTGCCATGACCTGCGCCTGCATATCGGTGGCAAAGCCCGGATATTCGTGTGTACGAAAGTCGACGGGCTTGGGCCGTTGATGCATGCTGGCGCGAATCCAGTCTGGGCCGCAGGTCAGCGAAACCCCAGCCTCTTGAAGCTTAGAGAGCGTGGCGCCCATCGTGTCGGGCGCGACTTGACGTAACGTGATATCGCCACCGGCTGCGCCCACGGCGCACAAAAAACTACCAGCTTCGATCCGATCAGGAATCACCTGATGTGTGGCACCGTGCAGGCTCTTGACGCCTTCGATGACGATACGATCCGTGCCATGGCCCTGAATCTTTGCGCCCATCTTGATTAATAGCTCGGCCAGATCGACGACCTCGGGTTCACGGGCGGCATTTTCTAGAACGGTTTGACCCTCTGCCAAGACGGCAGCCATGAGCAGATTCTCGGTACCCGTGACGGTCACCATGTCGGTGCGAATGACCGCGCCCTTCAGACGCTGGGCACGCGCCACGACAAAGCCGTGCTCGATACTGATGTCGGCCCCCAAGGCCGCGAGGCCGTGAATATGTTGATCAACCGGACGCTGCCCAATGGCGCAGCCACCAGGCAGGCTGACCCGCGCCTGACCAAAACGCGCGAGCAAAGGGCCCAGTACCAAAATCGAGGCGCGCATGGTCTTCACCAGTTCGTAGGGCGCCTCAAGCGTTGTGACGTTGTTGGCAGTGATATTGACTGTACCGTCGGTTTCGCGCGTGCAATTCACGCCCATCTGGCCCAGTAATTTAAGCGTGGTCGCAATATCGTTTAATTTGGGCACATTGGTGAGTGTGACCGTATCTGCCGTCAGCAAACCGGCGCACAAAGTGGGCAGCGCCGCATTTTTTGCGCCTGAGATGCTGACTTCACCTTGCAGGCGACTTCCACCCGTGATGCGTAAGATATCCATCAGGCGGGTTTGCTGAACTCGTCGGGCGTTAAGGTGCGCATCGATAGAGCGTGGATTTCTTGTTTCATCCGATCACCTAAGGCAGCGTATACCAACTGATGGCGGGCGATCAGGCGCTTACCGGCGAAGGCGTTGCTGACGATAACGGCCTCAAAATGTGCGCCATCGCCACTCACTTCAAGGTGTTCGCAGGTCAGGCCTGCGGCGATGTAAGCGCGAATATCTTCTGGGGTAGGCAACATGATCTGCAAGGTCCTTGAACGGGCAACGTTTCTAGAGTGTTCGTTATTTTAGATGGTTTAGGTACGTAGCTTGTAGCCTCGCCCTAAGAGGCGCAGGGCAAAGGTCGCTAACAGGGAAAAGACCCCAGCCACAACCGCCAAGCTTTGCCAGGGCGATACGTCAGCCACCCCAAAAAAACCGTAGCGAAATCCATCGATTGTGTAGAACAACGGATTCCAGTGCGACACCGTTTGCCAAAACGCGGGCAGGGTGTGTACCGAATAGAACACACCCGATAAAAAGGTCGCTGGCATGATCAGAAAGTTTTGAAATGCGGCCAGCTGGTCAAATTTTTCGGAGGTCAGGCCGGCAATTAACCCCAGAATCGCCATAATTCCGCACGACAGAATCGCAAAGACGAGCGCCCAAAGTGGATGTTTGATCGGCATTGAACTGAAATACTGCGAGACCAGCCAGACACAGGTGCCGACAGCCAAACCGCGCACGATGGCGGCCAGCACGTAAGCGCTAAAGAACTCGCGGTGCGAGATGGGCGGCAACAACACAAAGACAAGATTGCCCGTGACCCGGCTTTGGATCAGTGATGAAGACGGGTTGGCAAAGGCATTTTGCAACATGCTCATCATCATGAGCCCCGGGATCAAAAAAGCCGTGTAAGGGACGCTGCCATACACCTGGATCCGATCTTGCAGCACCTGCGCAAAAATCACCAGGTAGAGCAGCGCTGTGATGACGGGTGCGGCAATCGTTTGAAAGCTGACTTTCCAGAAGCGCAGCAATTCTTTGCCAAGCAAGGTTGGAAACCCTGAGCCGGCGCCTGCCCGAGCGGTCAAAATGGGGGCGCTCATGCTTGGGCCTCAGAAAACTTAGACGGTTGAGCGTTCATGATTTGTACAAACGCCTGTTCAAGATTGCCGCCACCGCGCGCGATCAGATTTTTGGTGGTGTCGAGCGCAACAATGCGTCCACCTTTAAGCATGGCGGTACGATGACACAGCATCTCGGCTTCTTCTAAATAGTGCGTGGTCAGGATGATCGTATGGCCTTGCGTGTTGAGCCGAGAGATAAACTCCCAGAGGCTGCGACGCAAATCAACATCGACCCCTGCGGTGGGTTCGTCAAGCACGATGACCGGTGGACGATGCACCAGTGCCTGGGCCACCAGCACGCGACGCTTCATGCCGCCTGACAAGGCACGCATGTTTTCGTCGGCCTTATCGGTGAGGCCTAAGTTGGCCAGAATTTCATCGATCCAGTCGTCATTGTGACGAAAGCCAAAATAGCCAGACTGAATCCTTAGGGTTTCGCGCACGGTAAAAAACGGGTCGTACACCAACTCTTGGGGGACAACGCCTAACGAGCGCCTGGCCGCCTGATAATCGGTGATTACATCGTGACCGCAAACGCTGGCACGCCCCTGCGTGGCCAAACACAGCCCGGCTAAAACAGAAATCAGAGTCGTTTTGCCGGCGCCATTGGGCCCGAGCAGCGCAAAAAACTCGCCATGCTCGATGTTTAAGGATACATCGTCGAGCGCTTGAAAGCCGGGCCCTGTAGGTGCGCGCAACAGACCACGCCAGCCTAAGGTGCGGGGCGCGAAAACTTTAGAAACATGTTCAAACGAAACGGCAGACATGACAACCTTGTGATGAGACGGCTCGCCCGAGCGCACAGGGGCGCCGCGCCTGCCAGGATACTGCCGGTTATTGCTGTGCGCGTTGATTAAGCGCCTGGATCAGGCCATCGATACCATTTTGACTAATTTGCTGAGAAAACTGATTGCGGTAGTTTTCAATCAACCAGATATTTTCAACGTTCAGGTCATAGATTTTCCAGCCTTGCGGTGTCTTTTCAAGACGATAGTCCAGCCCAATTGGTTGGCTATTGGCGCGCTGTGTGACCTGTGACTTGACAACGACGTCGGTGGCATCGGCCTCGCCTCGCATGGGCAAGACCTTCACATTGGTCGCGTCGTCGACGCGGGTGAAGGCGCCGCTATACGCACGGCCCAAGGTGCCCCGAAACGCCTTGACTAAAGCGGCTTGTTGCTCGGGCGTCGCCTGTCGCCAATACCGACCCGCAGCGAGACGGGTCGTTTTTTCAAAATTCACGTTGGGCAAAATCAAGTCGTCAACGATTTGGTTCACGCGCGCGGTGTCGCCCGAGCGCACCTTGCTATCGGCCTTGAGTGCGACGAGTACTTGATCGGCGACCTGTTGCACGAAGTCGTTGGGGGCAGCGTTTGGGTCGGGCTTTGCTTGTGCGCGTGAAGCCTGACTCAACCCCAGCAGCAAGCACAAGGTAAATAGTTTAAAAAATAAATCGATGCGAGACTTCATCAAACCTATCCTTGCAATGAGCTAAATATATGTTGGCAGGTACTGCCAGTGGCGCTTTATTTTTTTGGCGTGATTCCAAGCGTTTTTTCATCAGCCGGTTCGGCTCCAAAGTCTTCATAGTTTGGTAGCCTCTGAGCCTCAGCGGTGGCCCCGTCAACCTGCGCCTGGCGCCGCTTGAGGTAGGCGTCGCGAATAAAACTGTAGCGATCTAAGGCGGTCCGGTCGATTGTGTTTGTGACCTCGAGCAGGGCTTCTCGCCGTTCGACTACCTCAAGCCCATAAATCGAATTACGTACACCAATGTCATGGATGAAGGATCCATACCCAAACTGGTTCACGTATATATCAGCGGCTCTGCCCGCGCCGTCCCGCAGGGTTGATGAACCCATAATGGGCAGGACAACATAAGGGCCAGAGCTGAGTCCCCAAACGCCAAGGGTGACACCAAAATCGTTCGGGATGCGCTTGGCGCCAGTTTGGCTAGCCAAATCCAAACAGCCCCCAAGCCCCATCGTTGAGTTCAGTAAGAAGCGGCCGAAGGTGTTGAGCGCGTCGACTTGGCGGCCCTGCAGCGTACTGTTAAACCAAGACCATACTTCGCCGAGGTTTAGAAAAATATTGTTAATACAGGTGCGGACAGGTTGCGGTACAACAAAGGAGTAGGCCTGCGCAGCTGGCTTGAGTACCGCGCGGTCAACCGCATCGTTGAACTCGAAGACCGCGCGGTTTGAGGCCTCGAGGGGGTCTGCGGGGTGCGCGGGGCCCACTGGAGACGTGGCACAGCCCGAGAGCAACACCAAGACGAACGCGCAAAACGCTAATCCAAACTGTTGAGTAAAAAAACGAGAAGGCATGGTGCTTGACCGTTATTGTGAGACTTTGGGTGATTTCGGAGCAGAGGGTGACTCGGTACCCTGGGGGGTACCTTGTTTTTCTGCGGAGGAGTATAAGAATTGACTGATCAGACTTTCTAGGACGATTGCGCTTTGGGTGAATTGAAGTGTTGCACCAGCGACAAGGTTGGCATCATCACCACCTGCTTCAAGGCCGATATACTGCTCGCCGAGCAAGCCCGAAGTCAAAATCTTGGCTGAAGAATCTTTTGGAAACCTGTAGTTCTTTTCGATTTGCACGGTCACGACTGCCTGAAAGGTTTTCTCATCCAGGGCGATGCTGGCAACTCGCCCGACCACGACGCCCGCACTTTTTACCGGCGCCCGCACTTTGAGCCCTCCGATATTGTCGAACTTTGCCGACAGCGAGTAGGTAGGCGAGAAGGAGAAGCTGCTGAGGTTGCCGGCTCGCAAAGCTAGAAAAGCCAGCGCGATGCCGCCGAATAAGATAAAGAGCCCGACCCACCAGTCTGTTTTTTCGTTTGACATTGTTTGACCCTTTAGTTGCTGAACATCAGCGCAGTCAGTAGAAAATCAAGCCCTAAGACCGCCAGAGAGCCGGTCACAACGGTACGCGTGGTTGCACGCGCCACGCCTTCGGGTGTGGGGCGCGCTTGCCAGCCTTCGTAGAGCGCGATGAGTGTGACCGCGATTCCGAAGATGATACTTTTAATTACGCCGTTTAAGATATCTTTGTAGATATCGACACCGTTTTGCATTTGCGACCAAAAGGCGCCGGTATCGATGCCGATGAGCAGTACGCCGACCACCCAGCCGCCGATAATTCCGACCATAGAGAAAACTGCGGCCAAAACAGGCATCGCAATGACTCCGCCCCAAAAGCGGGGCACAAACACCCGTCGAAGCGGGTCGACGGCCATGACTTCCATGGCGGCGAGCTGCTCGCCGGCCTTCATGAGCCCAATCTCGGCGGTGAGAGACGTGCCAGCCCGGCCGGCAAAGAGCAGGGCAGTAATGACTGGGCCTAATTCTCGAGTCAGTGAGAGGGCGACCAGTAAGCCGAGCGCCTCTTCAGAGCCGTAGCGGTTCAGGGTGTAATACCCTTGTAATCCTAAGACAAACCCTACAAATAAACCCGAGACAATAATGATCAGTAATGAGAAATTACCGATAAAGTGCACCTGCTGAGATACCAAGCGCGGGCGTTTTAAAACGATGCCGCTGCGTTGCAAAAGCATCAAAAAGAAACGTGTAAAGAGCCCAAGCCCGGTCAGGCGCAGCCGCACACTTTTACCGAGCAGCGTTAAAAACTTAAGATTGCTCATGGTGGTGTGCCTGTACGAGCAAGCCAGGCTTCAAAGGCTGGGGTCACCGGGTAGTCGAAGGCAACCGGGCCGTCTGCGTGCCCGTGTAAAAACTGTTGCACGTAGGGATCAGGCGAAGCCCCCAGCGTGGCGGGAGTGCCGTGCGCTTTAAGCTCGCCCTGACCGACCAGGTAGACGTGATCGGCGATGGCAAAGGATTCGGCGATGTCGTGCGTGATGACCACTGAGGCGCAGCCTAGCCGATCAGACAGGTTGCGAATGAGACGCGCAGTGATACCCAGTGAGATGGGATCGAGGCCGGCAAAAGGTTCGTCATAGAGAACGAGTTCTGGCTCTAGCACCACCGCGCGTGCAAGCGCAACACGCCGTGCCATACCCCCAGAAATTTCAGAGACTTTCAAATGCGCGGCAGCACGTAAACCCACCGCACTTAATTTTTCGAGCACACGCTCGGTGAGTTGCGCAGCGGACAAGCTGAGGTGTTCGCGCAGCGGGAACGCGACGTTTTCGAAGACGTTGAGGTCGGTGAAAAGTGCGCCCTGCTGAAACAGTACGCCCATGCGCTGGCGCAGCGATTGCAGCATGGGGCGATCAGCGTGCGCCAGATTTTGTCCGAAGAGGGTGACGGTGCCGTGGCGCGCGAAGAGTTGGCCGGTGGCCGCACGCAGCAAGGTGGTTTTGCCCGATCCCGAACCACCCATCATGGCCACGACTTGCCCGGGCAAGACCTCGAGCGAGATCTCACGTAAGACGGTAAAGTCGCCATAGCCAAGCGAAACGCCTTCGAGGCGCAACACGGCTTGTTTTGATTGATGAGGGGGCGTAAGCATGTCGAACCAAAAGGATCAGAGCACACCCAGCTGCTGAGAAAGCACAGCACTGTTGGGGCAATTGGGCTCAGACCGTTGATTGTAACGCCCACACAGCAGATGTCACCCTCTGAGCGGCTGTCCGCAGCCGATCAAACCCAGTTACTGGGGTTGAATATTGGCTGACTTGATGACTTTTGCCCATTTGGCGGTCTCTGAGGCAATAAACTGTGCGAAGTCCTCAGGTGAGCCCCCGCCGGCCTGACTGGCTGCGTCAGAAATCTGTCTGATGACCTCAGGGTCGCGCAGCACTTCGTTGAGCGCAACGTTAAGCTTGGTGATGATGGCCGTTGGCGTGCCCGCGGGCGCGATGATGCCTTGCCAGTTGTAGGACTCGAAATCAGCAACACCCAGCTCGGCCATTGTCGGGACGTCGGGCAACAGTGCAAGCCGCTTGGTTGAGGTCACGGCGAGAGGGCGTATTTTTTGGCCCTTGATGGCGGGTAGTGCGGCATAGCCCATTTCAAACATCATACTCAGATGGCCCGCCATCAGGTCGGTTGAGGCGGGCGCGCCACCCTTGTACGGCACATGGACAATGTCAATCTTAGCGAGGTCACGAAACATCTCGCCCGACAGATGGTGCGCACCGCCGATGCCTGATGAGCCAAAGCTTAGCTTGCCGGGCTCTTTTTTGGCTAGCGCAATGAGCTCAGCCAAGTTGTTGGCAGATAGGCTATTGGCCACACTGAGCACCAAGGGGCTATTTTCAATCAAAATGACCGGTGCAATATCCTTTTGAGGGTGATAGGGAAGCATCGTCATCAGGGTTGGGTTCACGGCCAAGGGGGCCAGATTGCCTGAACCGATCGTGTAACCATCGGGCGCCGCCTTGGCGATTAAGGCGGTGCCGATGACGCCACCGGCACCACTTTTGTTTTCAACGACAACAGGCTGACCAAACTTGTCAGAGAGCTTGCGTGCCAGCAGTCGCATGCGCGTGTCAGAGAAACCGCCGGCGGCATAGGGCACTACGAGGGTGATGCTCTTGACTGGCCAGGCCTGTGCGCTTGCCGAACTGGCTGGCGCTTGCGCCGCAGCGGGTGACAAACCAGAGATGGCCAACAAGCTCACCGCAATTGAACAGAGGCGTTTAATAGGGTGGGTCATTGATCATCTCTGGTTGGTTTGGCTTAGCGAGGCAAGTCGCTGGCACCCATTAAAAACTCATCGACAGAGCGCGCGCACTGACGACCTTCACGTATGGCCCAAACCACCAGCGACTGACCGCGCCGCATGTCACCGGCTGCGAAGACCTTTGCCAGATTTGTGCGGTAATTTTCGGTGTCGGCGCGCACGTTACCCCGAGCATCTTGATCAACGCCAAAGGCGGTTAATACGTTGCCGACAGGTGCGACAAAGCCCATCGCGAGTAAAACGAGATCTGCTTGAATATCAAACTCAGAGCCTTTCACTTCTTGCATTTTTAGCTGGCCCGAGGTCTCGTCTTTGACCCACTCGACGCGCGCGGCGACAAGCTTTTCGACCTTGCCACCCTTGCCCGCTAAAGACTTACTCGTGATAGCCCAGTCGCGTTCGGCACCTTCTTCGTGCGAAGACGACGTACGCAATTTTGCCGGCCAGTAAGGCCAGGTCATCGCTTTGTTTTCACTTTCGGGTGGGCGTGGCATCAACTCGATTTGCGTGACGGATTTAGCGCCATGACGATTGCTTGTGCCAACGCAATCCGAGCCGGTATCGCCACCACCAATGACCACAACATGTTTACCCTTGGCCAGCACTTGCGAGCTGAGTTTGTCGCCGGCAACTACTTTATTTTGCGGACGCAAGAAATCCATGGCGTACATGACACCTTCAAGTTCACGCCCCGCGATCGGCAAATCACGTGGTGTTTCACAGCCACCCGTGAGTACCACCGCATCAAATTCCTTTTGTAAAGCCTCGGGTGTTTTAACTGTGAGGTCTTTATCAGAGGCTTGCGCAGCATCGCCAATGTAGTGCGAGGTTTTAAAGGTCACACCTTCAGCCTGCATTTGAGTCATGCGCTGATCGATTAAGTTTTTTTCAAGTTTGAAATCAGGAATGCCGTAACGCAGCAAGCCGCCGATACGATCGCTCTTTTCAAAAACGGTGACTGCATGACCGACGCGCGCCAGCTGCTGCGCACATGCCAGGCCTGCAGGACCCGAGCCAATCACAGCGACAGTTTTGCCGGTTTTTGTCGCAGGCGGCTGCGGTACGACCCAGCCCTCGGCCCAACCCTTATCGATGATGGCATGCTCAATGGATTTGATGCCGACCGCATCGTCATTGATGTTGAGCGTGCAAGAAGATTCGCAGGGTGCAGGGCAGATCCGCCCCGTGAACTCAGGAAAATTGTTCGTCGAGTGCAAAACATCTAAAGCGCCACGCCAGTTTTGGCGGTAGACCAGGTCGTTCCAGTCGGGAATGATGTTGTTGACTGGGCAACCGTTGTTGCAAAACGGGATGCCGCAATCCATGCAGCGTGCCGCTTGTTTGCCAGCCTGTTCATCAGACAAATGCAAGACAAACTCACGCCAGTGTTTGAGACGACTTGCAGGCGCTTCAGAGGCCTCTTGCAGCCGATCAATCTCTAAAAAGCCAGTGATTTTTCCCATGATGATTCCTTATGCGGCCTTGTGTAGTGGGTTGGTAGCGCGCCACATTTCGCCTAAGGCGCGCTTGTAATCCACAGGCATGATTTTGATAAATTTACCGCGTGCGCTTTCCCAGTTACTGACCAAATCGCGCGCGCCAAAACTACCGGTGTAACGGAAATGGCTTTCAACCAGTCGTTTAAGAATGGCCTCATCGGTTTCACGCGCAGCGCCACGACCCAGGCTGTGCCAGATATCGATGCCTTGTGTCTTCTCTTGCTCAGCAGAAGACAACACCGGTTCGATGGCTACCATGGTCATATTGCAGCGTTCTGCGAAGGTACGCTCTGGATCCCAGACATAAGCCACACCACCCGACATGCCAGCCGCGAAGTTGCGCCCAGTAGCGCCTAGCACGACAACGGTGCCGCCGGTCATGTACTCGCAACCGTGGTCACCTGTGCCCTCCACGACTGCCGCCGCGCCCGAGTTGCGTACGGCAAAGCGTTCGCCGGCTACACCGTTGAAATAGGCCTCGCCACCCGTGGCGCCATACAGCACCGTGTTGCCAACAATAATGTGATCGGTCCCTAGGCCACGAAAATCGTTGGGTGAGCGCACGATGATGCGCCCGCCTGACAAACCTTTACCGACGTAGTCATTGCCTTCACCTACTAAATCAAGCGTCACGCCGCGCGCCAAGAAAGCGCCAAAGCTTTGGCCAGCCGTGCCGTTACATTGAATATGAATGGTGTCATCGGGCAAGCCCTCATCACCGTAGCGTGTGGCGATACGGCCTGAGAGCATGGCGCCGATCGTACGATTGCGATTGCGCACTGGTACGATGAAAGACACTTTTTCACCGCGCTCGATTGCAGGCTTGCTGCGCTCGATCAGTTCGTGATCCAGCGCGGACTCAAGGCCGTGATCTTGTGTTTCGAGTTGACGGCGTGGGCTATCGTTGGCAGGCTGGTAAAACACACGACTGAAATCGAGGCCGTGCGCCTTCCAGTGTTCGATGCCTGAACGGGTATCCAGCAAATCAACACGCCCAACCAAGTCATCGAAAGACCGGATGCCAAGCTGCGCCATGATTTCGCGCACTTCTTCAGCAACAAAGAAGAAGTAGTTCACAACATTTTCGGGCTTGCCTTGAAATTTTTGGCGCAAGACAGGGTCTTGCGTCGCCACGCCAACGGGGCAGGTGTTCAGATGGCATTTGCGCATCATGATGCAGCCTTCAACCACCAGGGGGGCCGTGGCAAAACCAAATTCGTCGGCACCCAACAATGCGCCAATTGCCACGTCGCGACCGGTTTTCATTTGACCGTCGGCTTGCACGCGAATACGACTGCGCAGTTTGTTGAGCATCAGTGTTTGTTGCGTCTCGGCTAGGCCAAGCTCCCAGGGCGTGCCAGCGTGTTTGATCGATGACACAGGCGAGGCGCCGGTGCCGCCGTCGTGGCCAGAGATGGTGACATGATCTGCCTTGGCTTTAGCGACACCCGCGGCCACAGTACCAACACCGACTTCAGAAACCAGTTTGACTGAAATCGAGGCACGCGCATTGACGTTTTTAAGGTCGTGAATCAGCTGTGCTAAATCTTCGATGGAGTAAATGTCGTGATGCGGTGGTGGCGAAATCAAGCCTACGCCTGGTACTGAGCAGCGCAACTTGGCGATGTACTCAGAAACTTTGTGACCGGGCAATTGACCGCCTTCGCCGGGCTTGGCGCCTTGCGCCATTTTGATCTGGATTTGATCAGCGCTTGAGAGGTATTCGGCACTGACGCCAAATCGCCCTGAGGCAACCTGTTTGATCTTAGAGCGCATGGAGTCGCCGGCCTGCAAAGGTACGTCAGCGGCAATGCGATCAGCGCCAAGTTCAGAGGCGAGGGTGGCGCCCGCAAGAATGCCGCTACTGCCAGTGCGCAATTCGTTGCGGTAGCGCAGCTCGTCTTCGCCGCCTTCACCGGTGTTTGATTTACCGCCGATGCGATTCATGGCAACGGCAAGCACTGAGTGAGCTTCTGTCGAAATTGAACCTAGCGACATCGCACCGGTTGCAAAGCGTTTGACGATCTCTTTGGCAGACTCGACTTCGTCGATGGCGATCGCACGAGAAGGGTCAACCTTAAACTCAAAGAGCCCACGTAGCGTCATGTGACGCTTGCTTTGGTCATTGATGAGTTGGGCGTATTCTTTGTAGGTGCGGTAGTTGTTTGAGCGTGTGGCGTGTTGCAACTTAGCGATCGAATCTGGCGTCCACATGTGGTCTTCGCCGCGCACGCGGTAGGCGTACTCGCCGCCCGCATCTAAGGCGTTTGCCAGCACCGGGTCGTTGCCAAAGGCAGCGCGGTGGGTACGCAAAGCCTCTTCGGCCACTTCAAAAATACCAATGCCTTCAATCGTGCTGGCTGTGCCTGAAAAGTATTTGTTCACCAACGCTGAGCGCAAACCGACTGCTTCAAAAATTTGCGCGCCGCAGTAAGACATATACGTCGAGATGCCCATTTTGGACATGACTTTATTCAGACCCTTACCGATCGCTTTGATGTAGTTTTTTTCTGCTTTGTCAGGCGTCGCAGACATATTTTTCAAGCTTTCGAGAGCAAGAAAAGGATGGATCGCTTCGGCCCCGTAACCGCCCAGCAAGGCAAAATGATGCACCTCGCGCGCCGAGCCTGTTTCAACGACGAGGCCCGTGTTGGTACGCAGCCCTTCGCGGATCAGGTGTTGGTGAACCGCTGAGGTGGCCAGTAAGGCAGGAATGGCTACGCGCTCGCCATCGACTCCGCGGTCGGTCAGGATGAGGACGGTAAAGCCAGTGTTTACAGCGTCGACGGCCCGTGCACACAGTGCTGCCAAGCGCGCTTCGATGCCCTCTGCCCCCCACGCTGCGGGGTAGGTGATATCCAATTCAAAGCTGCGAAACTTGTCGCCTGTGACTTCAGCAATTGAGCGTAGTTGCGCCATTTCGGCAACGTCAAGCACGGGCTGATTCACTTCAAGTCGCAGCGGTGGATTAACGTTGTTGATATCCAGCAGGTTTGGCTTAGGCCCGATAAACGAAACCAGTGACATCACCATCTGTTCGCGGATTGGGTCGATCGGCGGGTTAGTCACCTGCGCAAACAGTTGACGAAAATAGTTATAGAAAGGCTTTGCGCGGCTCGACAAAATCGCGAGCGGCGCATCGTTACCCATTGAGCCAATAGACTCTTCACCTGTATCGGCCATGACTTCAAGAATGAACTTGTAATCTTCTTGGGTCCAGCCGAAGGCTTGTTGGCGGTCTAACAGTGTGTCGTGCGGGAGGGCCAGCTTTGCGCCTTGTGGCGCGGGTAACGCATCAAGCTTGAGGCGTAGGCGATCAATCCACTGCCGATAAGGCCGTGAATTTGCGAGTTGTGATTTGATTTCAGCGTCATCAATAATCCGACCTTGTTCAAGGTCGATTAAAAACATTTTGCCGGGCTGCAAGCGCCATTTTTTGACAATGCGATTTTCTGGGATCGGCAGCGTGCCGGCCTCAGAGGCCATGATCACCATGTCGTCATCGGTGATGAGGTAGCGTGCTGGGCGTAAACCGTTGCGGTCGAGCGTCGCGCCGATTTGGCGACCGTCGGTAAAGGCAACGGCGGCTGGGCCGTCCCAGGGCTCCATCATGGCGGCGTGATATTCGTAAAACGCACGACGGCTGGCGTCCATGTGGGTGTGTTGCTCCCAGGCCTCAGGGATCATCATCATCATGGCGTGCGCAAGCGAGTAGCCTGACATGACTAACAGTTCAAGGCAGTTATCGAAGGTGGCAGTGTCGGATTGACCTTCGTAGACGATCGGGTAGAGCTTTTGCAGATCTTCGCCGAGCACGGCGGATTGCATCATGCCTTCGCGCGCGCGCAGCCAGTTGAAGTTACCTTTGACGGTGTTGATTTCGCCGTTGTGCGCGATCATGCGGTAGGGGTGGGCGAGCGGCCAGGCTGGGAAGGTGTTGGTCGAAAAGCGCTGGTGCACCAAGGCCACGGCAGACACGGTTAACGGATCGGCCAGATCGCGATAGTAACGACCCACCTGATCGGCCAGCAGCAGGCCTTTGTAGACGATTGTGCGTACCGAAGCCGACGGCACAAAGTACTCTTGGCCATGCACCAAACCCATCGCTTGGATGGCGTGGCTGGCGGTTTTGCGAATGACGTAGAGCTTGCGTTCGAGTGCGTCGGGCACCATTACGTCGGCACCACGGCCAATGAACAGCTGTCGGATTACGGGTTCGCAGGCACGCACGGTTGGCGACATTGGCATGTCGGCGTCAACTGGCACATCACGCCACCCTAAAACCACTTGTTTTTCAGCACGTACTGCGCGTTCGAGCTCTTGTTCACAGGCTAGACGTGAGGCGATTTCTTTGGGTAGAAAAACCATTGCGACGCCGTACTCGCCTGGGGCGGGAAGTGCCACGCCTTGGCGTGCGAGCTCTTGGCGAAAGAAGGCATCAGGAATTTGGATCAGGATGCCCGCACCATCGCCCATGAGCTTATCTGCACCTACGGCGCCGCGATGGTCGAGGTTTTCAAGGATTTTTAGGCCCTGTTGAACGATCGAGTGGCTTTTTAGCCCCTTAATATGCGCGACAAAGCCGACACCGCATGCGTCGTGTTCGTTGGCCGGCGAGTAAAGGCCTTGCGCTTTGGGCAGACCAACTAGAGGGGCAGCAGCAGTCTGTTTGACAGCAACGGCTTGAAACTTTAACGGAAACGTTTGCATAAGGTGCTCCTGAACCACTACGGGCATGTTGCAGTGCGAGGGAGAGACGATACGCCTGAAAATGCGGCACTGCAAGGGGATTTAATTGGGGTGCGTCCCTATTTAAAAACAAGAAGCAATGCAGCTGACAATAATTGGGGACGCACCCCATATCGGACGCCTATCAGTTTGGCGACGTTGCAGCCAAGCCACCGGCCTGCTGCACGACCCAATGCCACTCTATTTGGGACGCTGTTCAGGTCCGACAGTTGCCGGGTGATTGAGGACGGCTCGTTTGGGCCTGCCGCGCAGCCCTGGCCGCACGCGGCGGTTGGCGCAAACCGCGAGCTCAGCTAAAAAAGGCTCGTCTCCCAAGCCCCACTGACCCTTTAAGGCCGCGTCGATGGCATGGTCGACGGTGGTGCTGTTGCCCGCGCACAACTGGTCGCGATACGCAGCTTGTCGGGCAAAGGGCGTGTTGCCGCAATGCCAATAGTCAGGGTGCGGCTGCAGCCAGGGCGCCCGTTTGTCAATGCCCTCGGTGTGGGCGTGGGCAGACGACCAAGGCCATTGTGTGGGCTCGTCAACCAAGCCTTCTCGCTGGGCGCTGCGCTCTAACCAAATGACGCAAGGCAAAACCCAACGCGCGGGTTGCGGAATGGTCGACCGATAACGCCCGCTGAATACGTCACCCACTTTCAAATGCGCGGCCAACCGTCGCCCAAGATCTTGAATCAGGCGAGATACGCCAAGCGCATCGCTCGGCGTTGCGAGCAAATACAGCCCTGTTGAGGCAAAGCACCAGCCGTGTACCGAGACGCGATAGAGGTGCGCACTCTGCCCGAGCCAACCCAACAGCAGCTCGAAGGCTCGCCCCGGAGAGGCGCTGAATACGTGAGCGGCTGCAGGAGCGAACTGCGCGGTAATTAATTGCGCCAAATCTGGCGCAAAAAGTCTGGGTAATCGAGCCATCGCTAGAGCGCTTTCATGCTCGACGTCGCCTTTAGGGCTTGCGCAGGCGATAGAACAAGTTGGGGGCGCTTACGATGTACAAGCTGCCGGCCTCGTCGGTCGCCACGCCTTCTGGGCGGGGCATTGGAGTCGAACCCTTAGAGGACAAAGACAGCATGCCGCGCCCTTCGCCGCTATCACCGTCGAGCTGCACCACCATCTGAGATTCTTCACTCAACAAAAATATACGCCCGGTTGAGGGGTCTACCTCGACCGATGACAAGTCGGTGGCGAAGGGGACTTCGTCAAGCCAACGACTTACGTTTTCAATACGCAGGCCGCGCGAGTCTGCCGTCTGCAGATAATTTAAGCCACTGACCCGATACAACGCACGCGGGCTGTGTTCTTTTGCGATGTACATGCGGTCACGTTTGAGATCGTAGCCCAAGCCTTGAAGGCCGTGGTTGCTGTCTTCTGACTCGCCAAATCTGAGCACTAAGGAAAAGCTCCGGGCGGTGTCGATGCTTTGCACCGTTGCCGGAATCTCGACCAGCGCAATGCGGTTACGCGTGCCGTTGACCAGCGCGACGCGGTTGCCACCCATCCAAGCGACTCCGTCGACGTCTGACATACCTTTGATGGGGTAAGTGGCCAGCAGTTGACCATCAATCGACAGGGCAATCAAAGCCGTAGGCTTGTTAGAAACCGCCCACAGACGCTTTTGCAGCGCATCATAGGTGAGCCCAGAGAGATTACCCTCGATGCCCTCAATGACCTTGGCACGGTCTGGTGTGGCATAGCCGGTAAGTGTGTTGCCACCGCCAGTGGCGATCTTTTTCTCAAACTGGGCCTGCTTGGCCGCTAAGCCCGAAACCCACCGATAGGCCACTTGTTCAGCATGATAAAAGCGCACGCCGATGTAGGTTGTCCAGCCCACGGCTATGACAAGCAGACACGCTAACAAAATCTTTGATAAAAACTTAACTAAATCGGACATACCCAAACCAAAAGTGAATCAGCAAACCTAGGATCCGCTGGTCGCCGACCGCAGCCCCTTGAGATTAACACCCCAAGAAGAAATGCGGAACTTTCTGATCAAACGCACGTCTTATTAGCACTCGGGCAGCGAGAGTGCTAAAATCTTCTCATATATTGCGCCCGTGTTTTGGAGCGATTCTTTCATGACAAACTCTACTGCTTTGACTTTACAGCCCTCACAACTCGCAATGGCCATCTCAAATCCTGGTTCGCTGGGGACGATTGAGGCCTACATTACGACGGTCAACCGCTTGCCAGTGCTCTCGGCCGAGCAAGAGCTCACGCTCGCGCGCCGACTGCGCGACCAAGAGGATATCGCCGCAGCCCGCGAGCTTGTGCTGTCGCATTTGCGCCTGGTGGTGTCAGTCGCGCGCCAATATTTAGGCTACGGCCTGCCCCACGCCGATTTGATCCAAGAAGGTAATGTTGGGCTCATGAAGGCGGTGAAACGCTTTGATCCCGAGCGTGGCGTGCGCCTCGTGTCTTTTGCCGTTCACTGGATTAAAGCCGAAATCCATGAATACGTGGTGCGTAACTGGCGCATGGTGAAGGTTGCTACAACCAAGGCACAGCGCAAACTATTTTTTAATTTACGCAGTATGCGTCCGGATGGCCAAACTCTTGACACGGACCAAGTGGCTGAGATCGCTGCGACTTTAAAGGTTAGCCCCGAAGATGTCCGTGAAATGGAAGTCCGGATGTCTGGACGCGAGTTATCACTTGAGAACCAAGACGACGATGACGACTCCTACGCACCGATCGCGTATTTGTCAGATGAGGGTCGTGCAGATCCAACGCAAGTGCTTGAACGTCAAGCGGCCGACGTGATGCAAGGCAGTGGTTTGACGCACGCGCTCGACATACTTGACGCGCGCTCACGGCGTATCGTTGAGGCTCGCTGGTTGCAAGACGACGGCGGCGCCACCCTGCACGATTTAGCGGCCGAATTCGGCGTGTCTGCCGAACGTATTCGCCAGATTGAAGCTGCCGCCATGAAAAAAATGCGCTCGCATCTGAGTTAGAAATTGAGTACCGGCTCGTTTGTCTTTGGGTTCGCCGGTCTCTTGGCTCTAGTCTGTTTTATGCCTCCCCTGGCTGGGAGGCTCAAGCTCCCCCATGCGGTCATGCTAGCGATCGCCGGCTGTACGATTGGCCTGTCGGGGCAATATCACCATTGGATGCCACCGGTATTGGGTGAGTTCTTAAGCCTTTTCAATCATATTGAGATTTCGTCCGAAACGTTCTTAATCGTTTTCTTGCCAGTGCTGTTGTTTGAAACCGCGTTGGCGATGAACGTCAGGCGGTTGATCGATGACCTCGGCCCAATCCTTCTGCTTGCAATTGTTGCTGTCTTCGTCAGTACGGCGTGCGTAGGATTGGTGCTCGCGCAGTTCTCAGGATTCAGCTTGGTAGTCTGCTTAATTTTGGGCGCGATTGTTGCCACGACAGATCCAGCAGCGGTGGTGGGCATCTTCAAAGAGGTTGGCGCACCGACTCGACTTGCAACGCTGGTTGAGGGAGAAAGCCTGCTCAATGACGCCGCTGCGATCGCGGTTTACACCTTCATGCTCGCGCTTTTATCAACGGCGGGCGAGGGCACGTCACCTTTGCTGTTGCCCGCCTTTTTAAAAATGTTTGTTGGCGGAGCCCTCACGGGGTTTTTGCTTGGCCGTTTAACTTGCTTGTCGTTTGTATGGGTGCGCGGTTGGCCCGTCGCAGAAATTTCGCTGACCTTGTCACTCGCTTATTTCGCCTACTACGTTGCCGAACATTACTTGCACGTGTCTGGCGTTGTTTCAACCGTTGTGGCCGGTTTGGTGGTGGGCTCGACCGGGCGTACCCGTATGGCGCCGATGACCTTTGAAAACTTGTCGCACTCGTGGCATCAATTTGGTTTCTGGGCTAACTCGCTGATTTTTATACTCGCCGCGATGCTCGTGCCGAAAATGACCGAGCATGCGACTTGGATCAATTTGTTTTACGTTGCCTTGGTGTTTTGTGCCACGCTTTTTGCGCGTGCGGTCGTGGTCTTTGGTTTGTTGCCCTTGATGTCCTGGTTGCGTATTGGCACGCGCGTGAGCGCGAGTTTTAGAGTCGTCATTTGGTGGGGCGGTTTGCGTGGCGCAGTGTCGTTGGCTTTGGCGTTAGCTGTGACAGAACACTCCAGCCTGCCAGACGAGGCACGTAGTTTCATCGCGATCTCGGCCACGGGATTTGTATTGGCCACGCTATTTTTGAACGGGCTAACGTTGCAGCCGCTGATTAAGCTTTTGGGGCTTAATGCCTTGACTGCAAAAGAGCGTGCGCTGAGTAACCAAGCCGTAATCGTCACGACTGCCCTGATCCAACAAGAAACCGATCAAATTGCAAAAAGTGAAGCTGTATCCGAAAGTGCACATTCGCGCGTACACAAGGTCTTTGACCAAGCGTTGCTGCATGCCAGCGAGACGCAACTCGCCGATTTTTCAGAGAGCGAGAAGCTTGAATTGGGGTTGTTGATTTTGGCGCGCCGCGAATTTGAGCGCTACTTCAATGTGCTCAAGCACGACATTATCGATCGGCGCCTTGCTGAAAAATTATTGGGTCGCGCCGAGCGACTTGAGGACCTCGTACGCCTCTCGGGTTTAGAAGGCTTTCACAAATCTGTCGAGGGTGCGCTGCGCTATCCTCGCCGGTTTCGCCAAGCCTTGCGTCTGCATGAGCGCTTTGGCGTGCAACGCTGGCTAGCCCACGAACTGAGTCAGCGTTTTATCGCTTTGATGTCGATGCGTTCAGTGGGGCAACAACTGCTTGACTTTGCTGAAACTAAATTGCCAGAAATTATCGGGGCCCATGCAACCGCGCAAGTGGCGCAGGCGCATCGCCAGCGCCTTGGGCTTGTGCGCGAGGCCTTGCATGCGCTTGAGCTTCAGTATCCAAGTTATTCGTTATGGCTGCAAGAGCGCTACCTGGGCCGGATCGCGAGAGGTTTGGAACGTGAAAAATACGCTCAGATGCTTGAGCAGTCGCTCGTGAGTGGCGAGGTGTATGCTGATCTTCTTGAAAAAGCAGACGGGCGTTGGGCGTTTCTCGAGCACGTTCAGCCATTAGATATTGAGATGAGTGCTGCAGCCTTGGTTGCTCGCGTGCCGTTGTTATCTGACCTGCCCACCCAAGCGGTGGGTGAAGTCACAAAGATGTTGACTCCAAGGCTTTTTTTACCAAACCAGCTGATTTGGGGTAAACAGTTACCTCCCTTCGGCCTATATATTGTTGCCTCGGGCGCTGTCATGGTGCTGTTACCGGACGGTACCCATGCAGAGTTGGGTTCGGGTGAGTTTTTTGGTGAGCTCTCGTTGTTAAGTGTCGAAAAAATCGAGGGATTCGAGGTGCGCTCGTTGGGGTACACCAAAGTGCTCTGTCTGCCCGCGAAAAGTTTTAACGATCTGCTGGCACGCAATGCGGGGCTTAAAGAAAAAATTGAACTTGTGGCGAAGCAGCGCTTGCGCGCGATACAAGTTTGGCGCGACTATCAGTCTAAGTAGGCGACGCACTCAGAGCGTCACCACGCAAAGCGGTTGCGTGCACCTGCAAGTGCCGCGCGCAGCGATGTCGTGGGTTGTTACACAGGCGCAGGTGTCGCGCGTCGCAGCAGGTCTTCGGCGACAACAATCGAGGCCTCGAGCGTAAAGGCGCCCTGAGTGAGCATATTGAAAATAGTCGCCGGCGCCAATAATTGAATATCCATGACCTCGCCATCGCGATTTTTAGGCGTCACATCCGCGGGCAAGACACACTCGCAGGTCAGCACGTCTTCAGCCTGATAGCCTTCAGGTACTTGCCTCAACATGCGGGCGATCGTTCTAAGAGGCGTGCGCTCGGCGATATCTTGCGCCTCAAGGCCCGCTTCTTCGTCAGATTCGCGTACTAGTCCGACTTGAACATCCTCTTGGCTCGAAATCAGCCCACCCACCAAGGTGTCCCACATGCCGGGGTCGGTGGCTTTGGTCAGCGAACGTCTGGCAACCCATAACCGCCCGTCTTGCGACCAGCCGCTGAGGTGTACGGCCTTGGTCAGCAGGCCCAAGGGTCGCACCACGCCCCGCTCAATCGCCCCGAGAGGCTCGCGGCTAAGCGGCCGGGCGGGGTCGTCTGCTTGGTCGGGCCACACGTCTAGTAACTCGTTGCGCCAGCCAGGCGCACAACCGGCTTGGCGTAGCGTGGTCGCCACCTGCGCCAAGAGTGCATTCAACTCGGTGCCCGCGCTTAGCGCTTGACCGATATGGGCAGTGTCCTGCGAAATTTCGACGCCGTTTAGCCCGCCAAGAGCCTGAGCTGCCCCAGAAAACAGCCAGCCGCAGCGGTTGTTTGCAATCAATAAGGGAACAGAGCCGGATTGCACGGGTTGGTTAGCCCGCGTCAGTAAATCGTCGAGCAACCGCCGAAGGCTGCCATGGTCTAAAGAAACTCTTGGTGAATGCATAGGATCATGAGGGGCATGTGGTGTAGCAACATTGTAGGACAGCGCGACCTTCTCAGCCACGCTATAATCCTATAGGTTCATTTACGAG
>Ga0114968_10000312_pt1 | contig 36309 bp, 35 predicted proteins | sample M_130807_EF_Meta_FD_87020 | JGI IMG/M metagenome (GOLD analysis project Ga0114968, IMG submission 87020) | Freshwater microbial communities from Lake Montjoie, Canada to study carbon cycling - M_130807_EF_MetaG | ecosystem: Environmental > Aquatic > Freshwater > Lake | place: Lake Montjoie... | reverse complement strand
CAAAACTAGTTCTTCCTATAGAGCCGTCGTAGACTACGACGTTGATAGGACGGGTGTGGAAGCGTGGTAACACGTTAAGCTTACCGTTACTAATAGCTCAATTGGCTTGATTTATGCACTGAAGAAATTTTTAGATACAAATTACAATGTAAAGATTTATAAGATTTTTCATAAAATTATTACTACAAAATATATTAATTTTATTATTAATATTTAATTTTATTAATTATTTTAAAATATGATTAAAGGAATTTGGTTTTTTGGTTACTCTGGTTGTGGAAAAACTTTTGCATCAAAATTTTTAAAAAAAAAAATAAAAAATTCAATATTAGTCGATGGCGATGAAATAAGAAAATATATAAGTTTTGATTTAGGATATTCATTATATGATAGGCAAGTACAAATTCAAAGAATTTGCGGGTTGTTAAAAATTTTGAAAAAATCTCGATTGTTTCCAATAATTTCTACAGTTTATTTTAACAATTACGCAAAAAAAATTTGTTTAAAAAATAAAATATTACCTATAAGAATATTAAGAAAAAATATGAAGAGTATTTTTAAATCACACAAAACTTATAAAAATAAATTTAATATTGTAGGATTTGATATTAAATATTCAAAAATTCTAACAAAAAATATTTATAATAACGGAGATAAAAATTTTTGCAAAAAACTGACTTTATTAATTCCTTAACAGAAAATAAAAAATTTTTAATTGATTATGCGAATTTAATTGATAATTTATTTTTACATCAAAATACTTTTTTAAATAAAAAAAACTGTGAGGTTTTTCTAAAAAAGCCTTATTACGGAATACCAATTATTTTTCCAATTAATTTAAATTATTTTTTTTATAAAAAAAAAGATAATTACATAATTAGCAGTAAGCTAATTTCTAAATATATTTTTAATACAAAAAATAAAAATTACAAACCTTTACGTCGTTACAATGATTTTGGTGATAAATATTCGGAATTTGCAAGTCCGAGATATGAATATATTCATCTGGTTGATAAAATAAAAACTTTTAACGAAAATTCTAAATTAAGAATAGAAAAATTAAAAAAAAAATTTAAAAAAATTTGTGCGTTTCAAACAAGAAATATACCTCATTTTGGCCATGAAAGAATAATTGAATATTTATTAAAAAAATATGATCATGTTGTTGTAAATCCTGTAATTGGGCCTAAAAAAAACGGCGATATAAAGCACGATATATTAGCTAAGGTATTTAATTTTTTAATAAAAAAAAAATATTATAATAAGGTTAGTTATATCCCTGTAATCGCCAATATGTTTTATGCTGGACCAAGGGAAGCTTTGCATCATGCTAACATTAGAAGTGTATTGGGTTTTAATTATTTCGCGGTAGGCAGAGATCATGCTGGTGCCGAAAATTTATATAAACCCAATGCTGCCTTTGAAATGATAAAAAAAAATGAAAAGTTTTTATCTATCAAAATTGAGAAATTACTAGGAGCATATTATTGTAAAAAATGTAAGAAAGTAGTAATAAAAAAGAAAGACTGCAACCACAGTTTGTTGTTAAATATATCGGGATCGGAATTTAGAAAATGCATAGAAAAAAAAATCTATTTTAAATATGCAGATAAAAAAGTGCAAAATTTTATCTTTAAATTAAAGAATAAATTATTTGTAAACTGATATTATGAAAATACTTCCAACAATCGGTCCTATTAGCGAGGATACTTCTTCTTTAAAAAAACTAAATAAATTTACAAATATTTTCAGATTAAACGGCTCTCATAATAATTTAGAGTGGCACAAGAAAATTATAAAAAGAATTAAGAATATTAATAAAAAAAATAATATTTTATTAGATATTCCAGGAGTCAAGCCAAGAACTAAAAATGAAACAGATATATTTATTAAAAAAAAAAAATTAGTTATTTTTTATTATAATAAAAACAAATTAAATTTTTTTAAAAAAAACCTTTCTATTCAGTTAACTCATCCTATTCCGAAAATAGTAAGATATGCTAAAACGTTTACTATATCTGATGGTGCTTATTTATTTAAAATACATAAAATTAGTAAAAATTATGTATCCGGGGTATCCCAGCAAGATTTTATTTTAAAGTCTAAGAAAGGTTTAAATATTCCAAAATCAATTTATGACAATAAACGTCAATTAAAATTATCATTAAAATTTTTAAGTAATGTAAAAAATTTTAAATTTGATGCTATAGGATTAAGTTTTGTACAGGATGAGAAAGTAGTTATGAATATAAAAAAAAAATATTCAGATCGTTTAATAGTTTCAAAGATAGAAAACAGTAAAGGTCTTGAAAATATTATTAGCATTGTAAAATTTTCAGATATTATTATGATTGATAGAGGAGATCTTGCAGCAGAAATTGGAGCCGAAAATCTTTTTAATGCTATAAAAAAAATTTCAGAAGAGTGCAAATATCAAGGCAAGCCACTAATCATGGCAACAGAAAATCTTGATTCTATGATGCTAAATTCTTCGCCAACTAAAAGTGAAATTATTTCTTTAGGTTTTTCAGATTACATAAATTCAGATTTAATAATGTTGAGCGACGAAACAGCAACTTCTAAAAACTATTTAAGAATTACTAAATGGTTATATAATTTTATATGTAGATTTAAAAATCAGAATTATAAAACTTCAATTATTGACGAAGATTATTTTTGGAATATTTTAAAAGATATTAATAAAAATGTATTAGTTGTTTTTACTAAAAAAGGTTATGTTATAGAAAAATTATTACGAATTAATAAAAATATTAATTTATTTGTACTTAGTGATAATGAAAAAGTTATAAAATATTGTAATTTTAGATCTAATACTCAGACAATTTTGACGAAGCCTTTTCCTAAAAAAATGGAAGATTTTATTGCTACTTATATAAGAAAACATAAAAATAAAATTTTTAAAGATCAAAAAAAAGTTTTTTTAACTTACTTAAGCTATCCAAAAAAAGGATTAAGGGCAAATACGGTCAGTTTGATTTCAAAAAATTCATTTAATTAAAAGCAGAAAAAATTAGAATCATCGAAGCAATAATAATTAAAAAATCTAAAGCTGATATATACTTTTTTGCTTCAAGTTTATAAAATATTTTATTTCCAAGATAATTTCCAATTAGCGCAGCAATAGTAATATAAATAATATTACTTACTACAAATAGACTGGGATTAATTATTAGAAGTATAATGTACTGAACTGTTGCAAAAAAAATATAAAAGTAAGCAATGCTATTTCTAGTATTATTTTTATTGTTTTTATTAAGAGCTGATAAAGTTATAGACAAAAGTCCACCACCAGAATTAGATATCCCATGAATAAGACCAATTACTTGGAATATAATATTTTTAATTTTACTAAAAAAAATATAATTTTTTTTTAAAAAAAAAATTTTGTAAAATATGAGGGAAAATGTGATTAGACCAATTAAAAATTTATAGTTAATTTTCTCTTCATAATTATAAGAAATAATACAGCCTACAACTATAAAAGGCATGCAGTGTAGAAATAACCTTTTCTTAAGATTAGTATTAATTATTATTTTCTTTTTTGATATGTGCATGAAATTTATTAAAATTGAAGTTGGCAGTAAAATTGAAAGAGCATTTGTAAAAGAGTAATCTAAAGTAAGAAAGATAGGTGTACCAAGAACTAACAATCCAATGCCAAAAATTGATTGAATAGTGGATAATATTAGTAAAATTATTAAAATCAAAAATTCCATATAGTATTATTGATTATAATTTCTTAATTTCTTTTCCAATTTGATTTGGAAAATTAAGATCTTTAAATATATTTTCATTCATTAATTTAATTCGTTGTATCCAGTAGTAAGGTATCATTATTATTTGCCATATTTTTAGATCTAATAACATATTTTTCCATATAATTATTTCTGATTTTAAAGGTAAAAATTTTATTAACTTATTTTTTTTTAGATTATTAGAGAAAGAATCAAATCTATACTTCTTCATAAAAGGTCTTAGATAGTATTCAATACATTGAATATCTTTATTGAAAAAAAAATTATCATCGTAATTCTCTGTAAATTTTTTATTTACGCCTGAAAGATCTTTGCCGCTCAATTTATCGCCCCACCAAAGTTTTCCATTATAAGTTGATTTAGTGAGCGATTGCTTAAATTTAATATTCATTATCTTCGTTAAGTCTTTCATAATAATTTTATTTTTTTTATGAAGGTCACTTAATTTTATTACATGAACTATTTTCTTTGCTTGAATACATTTTTTAAGAGCTAAAAAAATCCTTTCAATTTGAAAATAAAAAAACCAGGTAGTCACATTATTTTTGTCAAATTTTAACCAGTGTTTTATTCCAGAGCTAAGAGAAGATATCGGGTGTCTAATCATAAAAATTACTTCATGATCAAAGCTATCTAATTCTTTAAAGTGATAAATTTGATGAACATTTATAATTATTGCCTTTATTAAATGAGTCTTTTGTCCGCAAGCTAATGAATATGAAAGATGGAGGTTAATTAATATAGATTTTTTATCTAAGTCATTTTTACCAGACAGTCTTACAAAATTCTTAATAAACTCATTTTTATTAATAACAAAAAAATCGTTTTTTTTTACCCCAAGAGCATTATGTCTTTCAATAGTATTTATTCTTGAATCAAAAAATTTTTTATATTTATTGATAAATGTTTTAGCAATGTCATTAGGTTTTTTTTTATTTTTTATAAGTAGTAAGAATTTATGAAAAGAAAAGTAACCTGGAAATTGTGAAATTTCTGGATGTCTATCAAATAGACTTTGCAAAAAGTCCATTCCAGATCTTCCAAAACCTACAATATAAAATAATTTCATATATGATTTAAATATTTATATTTTTTACTAATATAATTATATAACAATATAAATCGTTTAATTCTTAATTTAATCTATGAAAAAAATTTTTTTCTTAGCAGATTCTTTGGTTGACCTTAAATATTTCTATTTTACTCTAATTAAAAAATTTGATGTTTATTGGGTTATTTATAATAATTATTTATATTTAGAATTAATAAAATTAGGTGTAAAAAAAAATAAAATATTTTTGATTAAAAAAATATTTATTTATAATTTTTTTTTTAAAATTTTTAATTTATTAGGAAAAGATTTAGATCTTGCTTATGTATTAAAAAAAATAGAAAGAATTGATATTAAATATAAGCCTGCCTTGTGGATTACAGATACAGGTAATATTTTATCAAAAATTAAAGTTGTAAATAAGAAAAGTACATTAAAGCATTCAACCCCATACAAAAAATTTTTTTTGTCAGAAAATATTTTTAATTATGATTATATTTTTTTACCAGGTAAATATCATTACAATAGAATTTTAGAGTTTTATAAAAAAAAAATTATCACTTTAAAAAAAAAACTTTTAATAATCACAAGTCCTAAAATAATTCCTTATTTAAAAAATAAAAATAGTAAAATAAATTTTTTAGAGTCAAAAAAACTAGACACAGGCAAATTAACAGTGCTACTTGCAACAACCCATAATGCCTTTAAAAATAATAGATTTGTACCAAATAACTTTGGAGACCAATTTAAATTTTTAACAAATATTTCTGAATTTATCACTAAAGATCTAAAATGTAATTTCATAATTAAATTGCATCATTATCATTATAAATATTTAAGAAATTTAGATAAATATAATTTATCCCATAATAATAATTTATATATTTTTAAACCCAATCCAAATTACGATAGCATAGAAAGTATAGATGTTATTAATTCATCAGATATAATTATTACTGACACCTCAGGGGTTGGCCCTATAGGGATTTTTTTAGATAAAAAAATTATTTTTTTAGAACCAGACAAACCATTTGATTGGAAAAGCTCGGATATACAAAAGAATATGCGACCAGGCATCATTGCTCTAAGCTTTACCCAATTATGTGCCGCTCTGTTAACTTATAAAAAAAATATTAATTTATTTAGAAAAGAAAGGTCCTTATTTTCAAAAAAAGTCTTTCATTTGGATAAAAAATTTATTTTTAAAAGTTTTCAAAATCATATAAATTATATTTTATATAATAAATAATTATTATATTTGTATAGATAAATTACTTAATTTTAATAATTTATAGAGCATATGCCTTGTTAAGTAATAAATTAATTTAAATACATTGTGAATTTTAATTGGTAATGTCAGTTTTTTAAAATGAATAATAAAACAATATTAATTACAGGTGGAACAGGTTCTTTTGGCACTGCATTTTGTAATTTAATTTTGTCTAAATATAATCCAAAAAAATTAATAATATTTAGTAGGGATGAATTAAAGCAGTATCATTTATCTCTGCAAAAAAATTTTATTCAACATAAAAAAAAAATTAGGTTTTTTATTGGAGATGTTAGAGATAAAGACAGGCTTTTTACAGCTTTAAACAGTGTAAATATTGTTATTCATGCAGCGGCTTTAAAACAAGTTAATACAGCGGAATACAACCCTTTTGAAACTATTAAAACTAATGTTCACGGAGCTGAAAATATTATTCAAGCTTCTCTAGCTAATAATGTTGAAAAAGTAATAGCTTTAAGCACTGATAAGGCATCCTCCCCTATTAATTTATATGGCGCAAGCAAACTCTTATCAGATAAACTTTTCATATCATCAAATACTTTTAAAGGTAATAAAAAAACAATTTTTTCAGTTGTTAGATATGGAAATGTTTTTGGAAGTAGGGGTTCAGTTGTTAGATTATTTTTAGAACAAAGAAAAAAAAATTTATTTTCTGTGACTAATAAAGATATGACGCGTTTTAGTATTTCTTTAGATGAAGCGGTATGTTTTGTTGAAAGATGTATTAAAATTATGAAAGGTGGAGAAATTTTTGTTCCCAAAATACCTTCTTATAAATTGATGGATCTAGTAAAAGCTTTTTCTGCGAATCCTAAAATCAAATTAGTTGGGTTGAGACCTGGAGAAAAATTACATGAAGAGATGATAAGCGTTTATGATTCTTCAAACACTGTTGAATCAAAGGATTATTTTGCAATATATTCTTCAATCGATAATAATTTAAAAAAAAGAAATATGACTTTTTGCGAGAAGGGATTCACTTATTCTAGCGAAGATAACTCTAAATTTTTAACAATTTCTGAGATTAAAAAATTAATTGCACATTTATAGAGCTATGTCAGTTTTTCAGCAGAAAAATTTATTCGAATTAGATAATAATGGTTATTCGGTAATTCAGAATTGTTTAGATCGCGACATAATTTACAAAGCTCAAACAGCCTTCAAATCAATTTTAAATAAAGCTGAAAAAAAAGAGTACAATTATTATAGAGTTTACGATGATTACACTTTAGTCCCAAACATTAGTGGAATTGAAATGGTTTTTCATCCTAATATTATTAACCAAGATATTATAGATTTTATTACAAATTCTAAATTATTAGATATCGCTAAAGATATTTTAGGAGAAGATATATATTTAGAGCTATCAAGATATCATTTAACAGAAAATTATTCTCATGTTGGAATATGGCACCGAGACGCCAGTATAGCCGATCCTCAAGAGGCAATTCAATTAAATATATTTTTGTTTGATGAACAGGGATTGCAGGTTGTAGATGGTTCTCATAAAGACGATTCTGTTATTTCTTCAAAAGAAATTATAGATAGACCATTTATTTATATAAAAAATTCTCGATGGGTCGAAACTAAAGCGGGTGATATACTCGTGTTCAATCCTGCAGTTTTACACAGAGGCGTTAGTGCATTTCCGAGAGCTAATTTACATTTTAGATTTAGAAAAAAGAATAAGAATTATTCAAATAAAAATGAAAAGAATAAATTAAATTTATATATTGATAAATTAAAATTTAGCGATGATTGGAAAAATGTGCTTCATGATCAACAAAGTCAGGTTATAGATCTGAATTTAAAGGAATATAAGTTTAAAAATAATTTTAGATCTTTCATTCTTAGAATTATTAGAAATTTTATTCATAATTTTATTTTTTTTCTTTCTTTAGAATCAAAATTATATTCTGTTTTTTGGGTAAAACCGAATTTAAGATTAAGAAATTTATTTAAGCTAAAAATTTAAAATTATATCTTAGTGATAATATTTAGTCTTAAAAAATTAAAAAATATTCTTAATAGTATTAATTTGAATTTAAAATATTTATTTATTTTAAGTTTTCTATTAGGATTTTTTGTATCAATTCTCGAAGGAGTTTTTGTAGGATTAATCTTTCCATTAATGGGCAGTTTTGTGGATCCTGATAAATTTTTAAATATTAATTTTATAAAAGTTATTCTTAATTTTTTAAGTTTAACAGACTTAGCAACAATTAAAAATTTAATACTTATCTCAATATTAGTTAATATTATTTTAATTGCAGTTTTTAAAATAATACTTCTTAAATTGAATGCTTTTTTATATTATAGAATTAATTCAAAAGTTAGTTCAGATTTATATTTAAAATTATTAAGTTTAAATTTGGAGTTCTATAAACAGAATAATTCATCTTATCTAGTTTCCACAATTGTAGCCAAATCCCAGTCTGTAGGAGAGTCTATTTTTTTCTTTTTAAATATTGCTAAATCGATACTATTATTAATTGTTGTTATTTTTACATCAATAATAATTTCTTCAAAAGAATTTTTGTTAATTTTCTTTATTTTATTTCTATTATTTTTATTTATTTACCAAATTTTAAAAAAGTATTTAAAGATCTTAGGAAGAATAATAGCTAGTGAATATGATAAAATTTTTAAAAATTTGCAAGAGGGATTCTTAAGTATTAATTTGATTATATTGCATAAAGCAAAGAAAATATTTTTAAAAGAAGTTAGCAAATCTTTCTTAAATCTTAGAAAATCTCAATCTAATATTATAATTTATAATCAGATTCCTTATATACTTTTGCAATCAGTGGTGTTTATTTTTGGAATATTTTTTTTATTTTATCAAAGTAAAATTAATAATTTTTTATCAATACTTCCTTATTTATCAGTATATTTACTAGCAGCTCAAAGAATTTTCCCAAATCTTAATGAAGTCTTTTCTAATCTTTCCTCAATTAAATCATTACAAGGGTCATTAGATGATACCCATAAATTATTTTTTCAAAGTAATTCTTTTATTTTAAATGATCATAATGATGAATTAATAAATTTTAACAATAAAATTGAGTTTAAAAAAGTAAATTACAAGCATCCAGATACTGAAGTTTTTACAATAAATAATGTTAGTATTACAATTCAAAAAGGAACATTTATTGGAATAGCAGGAGACACAGGATCAGGAAAATCAACATTGTTAAATTTGATTTCAGGATTGCTTATTCCAAGTAGCGGAACAATTACAATAGATGACACAGTGTTAAAAAAAAATCATATTAATAATTGGCAAAACTATATCTCATTAGTTCCTCAAAAAATATTTTTATTAGATGATACGATTTTAAAAAATATAATTTTTTCAGACAAAGATGAAAAAATTGATTATAATAAACTAGATTTGGCAATAAACACCTCAGACTTAAAAGATTTTGTTAATAATCTAAGAGAAGGATTAAATACAATTGTAGGAGAAAATGGACAAAGTATTTCAGGAGGACAGAAACAGAAAATTGGTATTGCAAGAGCATTATACCGTAATACAAATATTTTAATTTTAGACGAAGCAACTAATTCATTGGATAACAATTCAGAACAAATTATATTCAATCAATTAAAAAAAATAGACGACAAAACTATATTTATTGTCACTCATAATAAAAATAATTTAATTTTTTGTGATCAAATAATAGAATTAAAAAATGGCATAATTTATGAATAGTAATATTTACTACGGTAAACAATCCATAAACAGAAATGATATTAATAGAGTTGTAAATACATTAAGTAATAATTTATTAACACAAGGACCTGAAGTTATTAATTTCGAAAATATCTTAAAAAAATATTTTAACGCTAAATATGCTAATGTTGTTTCAAATGGAACAGCAGCACTACATTTAGCAACTTTATCTTTAAAATTAAAAAAAAATGATTATTTAGTAACCTCACCAATATCGTTTGTTGCTTCTGCTAACTGCGGAATATATGCGGGTTGCAAAGTAGACTTTGTTGATATTGATAGTAAAACTTATAATTTAGATCCTAATTTATTAGAGAAGAAATTAAAAAAAAATAAAAAAATTAAAGCGGTAGTAGTAGTTGACTATGCTGGGCAACCAGCTGATTGGGATGCTTTTTTATTTTTAAAAAAGAAATATGGGTTTTATTTAATTAATGATAATTGCCATGCTTTAGGAGCTAGTTATAAAAATCGTAAAGATTATGCATTAAGATATTCCGATATAGTTACCCAAAGTTTCCATCCGGTCAAGGCCATAACAACCGGTGAAGGGGGCGCCATCATTACAAATAATAAAAATATTTCTGACTTTATTTTAATTCATCGGAATCATGGAATTAAAAGAAGTGCTATGTTAGCAAAAAAATACGGCAGTTGGTTTTATCAATTAGATTCAATTGGATTTAATTATAGATTATCCGATATCAATTGCTCATTAGGGATAAGCCAATTTAACAGAGTTAATACATTTATAAAAAAAAGAAAAATTATAGCTGAAAAATACTTTGAATTATTTCGTAATTTTCCGAATGTGACTTTGCCCTATATCAATTCGGAAGTAACACATGCTTTTCATTTATTTCCGTTGTTAATTAAATTTAGCAAAATAAACATTAACAAAAAAAATTTTTTTAAAAATTTATCTAAAAATAATATTTTTTTACAAGTGCATTACATTCCAATCCATTTACAGCCCTATTATAAAAAAAATTTTGGTTTTAAAATTGGTGATTTTCCTAATGCAGAAGAATTTTATAAAGAGGAAGTATCACTGCCCATTTATTATGATTTAAATCAAAATCAACAATTAAAAGTTATAAATGTTATTAAAAAGAATCTTAAAAAATAAAAAATCTAATTGTATAGCTATAATTACCGCAAGAGCAGGTAGCAAAAGAATTAAGAATAAAAATATTTTAAATTTTTTCGGAAAACCAATGATAGCCTACTCAATTGAAGCGGCAAAAAAAACTAAATTATTTGACCAAATATATGTTTCAACAGATTCTTTAAAAATTAAAAAAATTTCTGAAAAATTTGGGGCGATAGTTCCATTTTTAAGAGAAAAAAAATTATCAGATGATTTTACAGGAACTCAAAAAGTAATTAGAAGTTTTATAAATAAAATTATTCATATTAATAAAAATTTTATTTATGTCTGCTGCATTTATCCTACAGCGCCACTAATTAAACATGAAAGTATTATTTCAGGTTATAAAGAAATAGTTAAAAATATTTATGACTATGTAATATCTGCCAACATTATTGAAAAATTTCCAAATAAATATTTTCAAGTTAAAAATAAAAAAATAAAAAAAATTTATAATAAAAATATCTTCAATTTGAGATCACAAGACATGCCGGTATATTTTCAGGATGCTGGACAGTTTTATTGGGCTAACAAAGAAAAATGGTTAAAAAGAAAAATTTTTACATCAAAAACTGCAGTTATTAAGATTTCAAATAATTATGTTCAGGACCTTGATAATTCCAATGATTTAGAATTATTAAAGTTTAAAAAATTAAACAATGGATAAAAAAATAATTGTTTTTATTTTTGATTTTGGACCCCATATTGGACAAGGTCATCTAATGAGATGTCTTTCTTTAGTAGAGTTTTTCAAAAAAAAAAAAATTTCTAGTTTTTTTTTTAATTTTAAGAAAAGAAAAATAAATAAAATTTTTCTTAAAAAGTATAACCTTAATTATTTGCCAAATCTTTCTTTTAAAAAAAAAATTGACGCAACGTTAATAATTGATGATTACAGTATATCAGAAAATCAAATTAATTATTTTAGAAATAAATTTTCAAAAATTGTTATCATTGATGATGAGGGTCTAAAAAAAATTAACGCTCACATTATTATTAATAATAATTTAGGAGCGGTTAAAAAAAATTATAAACTTTCTATTTATAAAAAAATTTATATCGGCCCCAAATATGCCTTGGTTAGAAAAGACATCAAAGATTTAGAAACAAGAAGAATTCCACTCAAAAATCATATATTAATTAATTTTGGTGCTGGAAACGTTTATTCAAGAGTTAAAAAAGTAATACAAATATTTCTTTCTTCTTTGCAATTGCAGAAAAAAAATTACTCAATTTATATTTTTGTAAGATTAAATAAGAATAATAAGTCTATTTTACTCAAAAGATTTAAAGATTTAAAGATAAAGTTTTTTGAACCAGGAAACCATTACTTAAAAATTGTAAGAAGGTGTGATTACGCAATTGTTTCTCCTAGTGTTTCGTTTTTAGAACTAGCCTCTATTGGCGTGCCCTGCATCATTTATCAGACTTCTAAAAATCAAGAAAAAAATTTTAATTATATAAATAAATCAAAAATTGGTAATTCTTATAATAATATTGATGACTTAAATTTAGATATAAATAACTGCATAAGAAAATACTCAAATGAAATTTTTAAGAAGAAATTATCATTGAAATTGAAGAAAAAAATTAACGTAAATGGAGCAAATTTATTAGGTAGCGCAATATTAAAATATAATAATAGTTACTGAACTTGATATATGAGGAGGGTATTTTTTTTTGAGAAAGTTAATTATCTTTCCTTATTAATTGGATTAATTATATCAATCTTTGCAAAAAAAATTTATTATAGAGATTCCATACCTTTACTAAAAAAAAATAATTTTTTTAATAAATTCATATTATCTAAAATTTTTTTACAGATAGGTTATAAAAATATAGACACAAAATATTTTAATTTATCTTATTTTTATAAAGATAAACTATTAGAAAGATTTCAAAATAATTTTATCAATAAGAATGCATTGTTTGATTTTATTATTAATTATTTAAATATTAAAAATAACAAAAAAAAATTAGAGATTACATATAAAGAACATTTAAATATAAACTCTCATCTATCTTTAGACACATCTTCCTATATTTTATTAAAACTTTTATTTTCTAAAAAAAAAGTAAAAATTTATTATTTTTCTAGTAGTATTAATTCTTATTTAATTCTTAAAGAGTTGAAAAATAAAAATTTTGTTTTCTTAAGATATTATATTTTTTTAAATTTTTTATATTATTTTTTCAGTAATTTTTTTTATTATGTTTTTACTAATATTTTTAATAAAAATAATAATAAAAATATTATTCATAACAACTATAATAGTTCAGACGAAGAAATTGCATATTTACCAAATAGGAATTTATGGTACGGAGATATGTTTAATAAAATATTTTTATATGAGAATGATAAGAATTCCGCACTTTATAAAAATAAAATTTTAACTCTTTTCTTTGAACCCACAGATAAACTTACACTTAGATTCTTAAAAATGTATAAGTTGTCTTATGAGTTCTTAGCTAATTTTAAATTTAGTTTAGTTTCAAATTTTTATTTAAGATTTTTTTTTATTTTTATTAAAAAATATAAATTTTATTTTTTTAATTTAATTAATATTTTTTTTTTTTTTATTAAATATATTATTTTTATTAAAATTAAAATTTTTGATATTTATTTCAAAAAAAAAAAACTAAAATATATTTTTTGTTTGAACGATACTGAAGTTTCAAAGTCATTTTTATTAGCAGCAAACTTAAATAATATTAAGACTATTTCCATTCAAGATAGAATAATTACATATCTTTATACAACTCCAATATTTTATAATTATTATTTAATAGCTGGTAATGCTTTTCTAAATATTTTAAATAAGAAAAATTATATAGACGAATATAAAGTTTTAGGATTGCCAAGATCTTCATTGATAAATGAAGAAATATATAAGAAAAGCAGATATAATAAGGAGTTAGATGTAATAAAATCTAATAAAAAAATAATATTATGTCTGTTAAATCCATTAAGGAATGAATGGAATGTAAATCTTTACGGGGAAGATGGTAATTCATTAAAAAGTATATCTGATTTTCTAAATGATATTTTAAAATTATCTTATTTGAACGATAATTGTTATTTTATAGTAAAATTCAAGATTTTTAATTTATCTACAGATTTTTTTGAAATGAATAAATTAAATAAAATAAAAACTAAAAATAATATAAAAATTATTTACGATAATTTTCCTACTAGTTCTCATTTAGCTAGTAAAGCAGACTTAATTATAGGAAAACATTCGACAATAATGGACGAGGCATTGCTTAATAAGAAAAAAATAATACTTTATGACACTGAGAATTTTGTAAGTTCTCTTCCCCTTTATAAAAATTTAAATTTTATGATAGTGAGAAATTATCTTGAGCTAAGAAGCAAATTTTTATTATTAATTAATAATCAAGATAATGATTATAATGATAAGGTAAAAAAATATATTTCTAGTTATTTAAGAAAAACAGATTTTAAAGAATTAAATGAATTTATTAAATTATATATTAAAAGTGATAAAGTTTATAAAACCTAATGAAAAATTTAATAATTAAATCATATAAACCTGGTGATGAATTTAAATTTCATAAATTAGATAGGAAGCTTGAAATTCATAAGTACAATAGGAGAGACCCAAGAAATTTTATTTGGAAGTATAGAGGTAAAAATCCCTCGGGTTTTGGAACAAATTACTTCGCTTATATTAATAATAAAATTATTGGTCATTTTGGAGCTGTACCGCTTAAATATATTGTTAATAACAAAATAGTAAATGCGGCTTGCTCTATAGCAATGATGATTGAGCCTAAATGGCAAAATAAAGGTTTGATTAAATTTGTTGGTGATGAGGTTTTTAAAGAACTTAAGAAAAATTCAATCAATTTTGTTTATGGTTATCCAAATGATAGATCTTTTGATTTACATTTAAATTTTTGGAAATACATAAAAATTATCGATCAGAAAAATTTTGTTTTAAAAAAATATACTAATTTTTCAATTGATCAAAAAATAGAAATTATAAAATTAAAAAAATTTGATAAAATTTATGACGAGCTGTGGAAAAAAAATAAAAATTGTTATGATATTGCTGTAGTTAGAGATAAAGATTATTTAAATTGGAGATATATACAAAGACCAGATCATTCTTATTATTGTTATAGTTTTAAATTAAGAGGAGTTATTTATGGTTATGCAGTGTTAAAATATTATAAATTTAAAAATAAATTCATTGGCCATATTATAGATTTTTTCTTTCCTAACATAAAAGAAGAACAAATAAAGAATTCATTTAAAATATTGATAAATGAATTTATAAAAAATAATATTGATGAAATTTCAACATGGTGTAATGGCTCACCAGAAATTTTGACTGTATTAAAAAATATTGGTTTTAAGGTATCCGGTTCCAGGCCTATGATTATGAAATTTTTAAACGAAGATAAAAATTTTTATGCATATTTTAAGTCTAGAAATAAAAAGTGGTATTTTACAATGGGTGATACTTTAGAAATTTATTAAATTTATGAAAATTGATCATATAGGTTATGTTACTAGTAATTTTAAAAAAACTTTAGAATATTTTAGAGATTTTATTGGCTTAAAAGTTATTACAAAAAAAATTTTGGAACCGGCTCACGGAGTAGAAGTTCTTTTCTTAGAAATGGGTAATAATGGTTATCCAGCAATGGAAATTATTAGACCTATAAATAATAATTCTAAAATTTCAAATTTTCTTAATAATAATGGAGAGGGGATACATCATATAGCTTACGAAGTGGATGATATTAAAAAAAAAATATTATATTTTAGAAAAAAAAACTCCATTATTTTAACTGATATAGTTCCTGGAGCAGGACATAATAAGACGCCAACAGTGTGGCTTTATACACCACAAGCAGAATTGATAGAACTAATTGAAAAACAAAAAAATAAAATTGGTTTATCTAGGTTTACAAGAAAATAATGTCTCAAGTCTCAAATTCTCAAATTTTAACTTCAATAAAAAATTGCAAGGATATCTCACAAGCAATTGCTGTCACAGCTAAACGCGTACCTAAAAAAATTTTTATCGTAAATGGAAATGATAAAATAAATTTTAAAGATTTTGATAATTTATTAAATTATTGTTGTGAATATTTTATAAATCTTGGATTAAAAGAAAGGGATATTATTACAATTAAAATTAAGAATTCAGTTGAGTTCTTAATATTATATTTTGCCTGTATTAGAGCAAAAATTATTGTTAACCCAATACCAAGCACAGTTTCAGACTACGAAGCTGTTAAAAAATTCTATTATTTAAATTCAAAATTTTTTTTTGTCGATGACACATTTAGTATTAAAAAAAAAAATATTATTTATATTAATAAAAATTTTCACAATTCTTTTATTAAATTCTTAAAAAATAAATGCGACACCTCAAAGCAATATAATGTAAAATATAATCCCAGAAAAACTGCAGTTCTTTATTATTCTTCCGGGACAACATCTGATCCAAAAATAATTGAATATTCTTATTATTCAATGCTTGAATTGCAAAAAAGTATTATCAGAAATAAATTTACATCTTCAGATACTAATCATTTATGCATTTTACCATTTGGGCATACTTCTGTATTAAGATATAGCATTAAACAAGCCGCTATACTTGGTAGTACAATTTATATTTATGATAATTTTTGGAATATAAAAAATAATTTTTGGAAAATTATTAAAAATAAGAATATTAATTTTGTCCAACTTGTTCCTACTTTAATTATTTCTTTATTAAATCTTAAAAAAATTAAAATTAAAAATAAAAATAAGAAATTATTTATTGGTTGTGGATCAGCTGCTTTATCAAATGAAATTCAAAAAGAATTTGAGAATAAATTTGGTGTTAAATTATTGAATTTATTCGGGCTATCAGAAATAGGGGCTAGTCATTTTGAAAATTTATACTCCAGGAAAGCAGGTAGCATTGGGAAACCTTTAGATATTTATAAAGTTAAAATAGTGAATTCTAAAAAAAAAAATTGCAGAATTAATGAACCTGGAGAATTAATAGTTAAAAGCAGAGCTCTTTTTAATGGATATTATAAAAATGAAAAACTAACATCTAAAAGTTTTTATAGAAATTATTTTTTGACAGGGGATATTTGCAAAAAAGATAAAGATGGTTTTTTTTACTATGTAGATAGAAAAAAAGACCTTATTATTAAAGGCGGAGTAAATATCTTACCATCTGAGATAGACGAACAAATATTAGGTTATAGTAAAAATGTTCTAGAAGTTGCTACAATAGGAGAAAAAAATCAGTTTTATGGAGAAATAGTAAAATCGTTTATTATATTAAAGAAGAATAACAAAAATTTCATATTTAATTTAAAGACTTTTCTTTTAAAAAGATTGGGATATTTAAAATGTCCAGATATAATAAAAGTTATTAAAAAATTTCCAAAGACGCCTTCGGGTAAAATTATTAAAAGATTATTAAAAAATTGCTAGATGAAAGAAAAAAGTGCAATTATTTTTGGTGCTGGAGCAATTGGGCGTGGTTTTTTAGCCCCACTTTTATATAAATTAAATTATTCAATATCATTTGTAGATAAAAATAAAAATCTTATAAAAAAATTAAAAAAGAGACACTCATACAAAGCTGCAATAACAAAAGAAAAAAATTATCAAATTGAAGAAATTAAAATAGCAGATGTTTTTAATATTAATCAAAAAATTGATATACAAAAATATGATGTAGCCTTTTGTTGTGTAGGACCTAATCAATATAAAAAAATTGCTCACAAATTTAAGCACGCAAGATTAATTATATCTTGTGAAAATGATTCCTTTTCAGCGATTCATTTAAGAAAAATTTTAGGTAATAAAAATATATATTTCGGAATTCCAGATGTAATCACCTCAAACACAGCTTCAAAAGAACTATTAAAAATAGATGACTTGATGACAGTGACAGAACAGGGTGTATTAGTTCTGCAGAAGAACAAATATAAATTTCCAAAAAAAATTTTGCAACTGAATAAAAATGAGATTGAAGTTCATTGGAGGGCCAAACTTTTTATTCACAATGCTCCTCATGCCATACTTGCCTATTTAGGAGCTTTAAAAAAATACAAGTATGTTCATCAAGCAATGAACGACAAAGATATTAGAAAAATAGTCACAGGATCTATGACCGAGATTACTAAAGGTATAATTAATGCTGGATATATTCCAAAAAAATTTGCAGTGAAATATAAAAAAAAAGAAATTAAAAGATTTTCTAATAAATTATTATATGACTCAATTCTTAGAGTAGCCAGAGAACCTTTGCGAAAACTTGGAAAAGAAAATAGAATTATTTTAGCTCTAAGAATTGCTCAATGGAGTAATAAATTCCCAACTTATACTGCAACTGGTCTTAAAGCTGCGTTAAATTTTTTTCATTCAACAGATTTAGAATCTGTTTATCTTCAAAAATTAAGAAAAAATTTTACTGATTCTGAAGTTTTGGAGAAGATTTGTGGTATAGAACAGACTGATCCTTTAAATAATTTTTGTTTGCAACAAGATTTATCAAAATTTATTAAAAAATAAAAATTAACAATGAATTTAAGTAAAAGTAAAAAATTTTTAAAACAGTATAAAAAAATTATTCCTGGAATTAAAATTTTTAATGATTTTGACCCTTTTGAACAAGGCGAAACTCCTTTTGGTTTTGAAAAAGGGAAAGATTCATTTTTATGGGATATTGATGGAAACAAATATTTAGATTTCCACATGGCTTTAGGCTCAATTATTTTGGGGTATTCAAATAATTTAATAAATAGAGACGCATTAAAGCAGCTTAAAAATGGCATAACTTTTTCATTAATGAATGATCTTGAAATAAAAGTGGCTAATAAATTAATAAACATGATTCCATCAGCTGAAATGGTGAGATTTGGAAAAAATGGATCTGATGTTTTGGCAGCAGCAGTGAGACTTGCAAGATATGTAAGCAAAAAAGACAAAGTGTTGTCATGCGGTTGGCATGGGATTCATGATTGGTCACTTGCAAACACGAGTAGAAATGGAGGAATTCCAGAGAGTATAAAAAAATTATCCTTAAGATTTAAATTTAACGATATCGATAATTTGTCCAAATGCATTAAAAGTAACAAAGACGAGATAAGCTGTATAGTTATGGATTTATGTGCAAGATATTATCCAGAAAAAAATTATTTAGATCAAGTAAGGGAGATTGCTACTAAAAATAATATTATATTAATTTTTGATGAAATAATTACTGGATTTAGAATAGCTCCAGGAGGAGCTCAATCATATTTTAACATAACACCAGACTTATCATGTTTTGGAAAAGGAATAGCAAACGGTTTTCCAGTTTCAGCATTAGTTGGAAAAAAAAAATATATGATTAAGGCGAATGAACTATTTTATTCTTTAACATTTGCTGGAGAGACCATAAGTCTTGCAGCAGCAAACAAGGCTCTTGATATATATAAAGATATTCACTTATCTAAAAATCTAGAATTAAAAGGAAATTATTTGATAAAACTATTAAGAAATATATTAAAAAATAATAGCTTGGAGGATCATTTTATCATAGAAGGAATGCCTTGCAGGCCAATAATTTCAACTAATCATAAGTTCATACATAATAATAAGAGTAAAATAATTAATTTTGAAATTATTAAAAAAATGATTTCAAAAAATATACTTTATAATGGATCCTTATTTATCTGTAAAACTCATACAGTAAAAGATCTTGAATATTTTGCTAAATCATTTGAGTCAATAATTTATGATATAAAAAATAAATTTAAATTATGAATTTGAGAGAAAATATTAGAGCTTTAAAAATATCAAAAAAGATATTACCAGGTGGTAGCACCTTCAATAAGTCCAACCTTTTCGATAATGGCAAGACTCCTTACTGTTTGATTAAAGGTAATAAAGTTACAGTCACAGATATAGATGGAAATAAGTATATTGATTTTATGAATGGACTTGGCTGCAATTTATTAGGATACAATGTTAAATTTATTAATAATGCCATTGTAAAAGAAATTAACAATGGTGTTTCTCTACCCTTATCAAATAAATTAGAGGTTGAAGTAGCAAAAAAATTAAAAAAATTAATCCCTTCCGCAGAAATGGTGCGATTTGGAAAAAATGGTTCGGATGTTTTAACGCAGGCTGTAAAACTATCAAGATATATAACCAAAAAAGATCATGTATTGTTCGGTGGCTATCATGGTTGGCATGATTGGGTTATCAGCCAAACTAGTAGATCAGGAGGAATTCCTGAAGCAGAAAAAAAACTTTCTCACAAATTTATTTTTAATGATTTTAAATCAATTTATAAATTATATAAAAAATTAAATGGCAAAGTTGCATGCATAGTCATGGATTTAGTTGCTAGATATTATGCAAATAAAGATTTTTTAAAGAAAGTAAGAAGATTTTGTACGGAAAAAAAAATAATTCTTGTTTTTGATGAGATTGTGACGGGTTTTAGGATTCATAAGGGCGGAGCACAAAGTTTTTTTAAAATTACTCCCGATCTTTCTTGTTTTGGAAAAGCAATGGGTAATGGAATGCCAATTTCAACTCTCGTTGGTAAAAAAAAATATATGAAAAATTTTGATCATATTTTTTACGCAATGAACTTTGTTTCTGAAAAAGCAAGTCTTGCCGCCGCTAATGTTACTTTAGATTTTTATATAAAAAATGATGTATCTTACAATGTTAACAAAAAAGGTAATTATTTAATAAAGCATTTGAATAGGATAATCCAAAAATATAATTTAGATAATATATTGGAACTACAAGGAATGCCCTCGAGAATTATTATTGGATTTAAAAATAATTTAGATTCAGATTTCTTAAAAAAAAAGAGTTTAGATATTGAAAATTTAATCAGATATATGGTTGAAGCTTTTGCTAAACATAAAATCTTATGTAATCTTTCAATTTTTATAAATTATCAACATAAATTAAAAGATTTAGATAAGTTTATAAAAGTATTCGATTTAATTTGTTTTAATATCAATTTATATAAAATCAGTTTATTTAAAGGTAACTTAAGATTAGTTTAAATTTAGAATATGAAAATTATAATATATTTTTTAAATAGTATTAAAAAGTTACTGAATTTTTTAAAAGAACACAGTTTTCCTAATTATAAAATTATTTATCCAGCCAAATCTTATCTTTCGATATACAGGCTCTACGAGCAAGAAGAAGAGAAAAAATGTTATGAGCACTTTAAAAAATATTTTAAAAGTTCTTTATTTTTAAAAGGTTGGAAAATCAGAGAATATGCAATTCAGAAAGCCATTGATAATGATTTTGATAAAAAAAATTTTTACATAGAATTTGGAGTTTATGTTGGAACTACAATTAATTTTTTTTCAGAAAAACTAAATTCTAAGATTTATGGCTTTGATTCTTTTTTAGGATTAAAAGAGGATTGGAAGGGGCATAATATTGAAAAAGGAAGATTTAATCTCCAAGGAAAAGTTCCTAAATTGAATAAATATGTTGATTTACAAATAGGTCTTGTTCAACAAACATTACCTTCATTTTTGAATGAAAAAAAACCTATTATAAATTTTGTACATATGGACATGGATACTTATGAAACTTCAAAATTTGTATTATTAAATATTAAACCTTATTTAAAAAAAAATTCAGTAATATTGTTTGATGAGTTATATAATTTTCCGGGGTGGGATGTGGGTGAATATAGGGCTTTAACAGAGGTTTTTGATGAAAGTGAATACACGTTCTTAGCATTTAGGCAGGATGGTACTCAAGCAGTGATTGAAATAAATTGAAAATATTTTAATTTTTTTTAAGATTATATTATGGAATCTAAGTTAGATAAAATTTTAAAAAAAATATTTTCAAAATTTAAAGGAAAGTTTTCTGATAAATTGACATCCAAAAATATTCCACAATGGGATTCTTTAAATCATCTTAATCTTATTATGGAAGTATCTAGGCAGTTTAAAATTAAATTTGAATTTAACGAAATAATCAACATAAATAGCATTGGGGATTTAAAAAAAAGGATTAAAAATAAAATTGTTTAATAAAATTTTTAAAGTCGGAAAGAAGTCTGTAGGTGGAAATCATCCCTGTTTTATTATAGGTGAAATAGGATCAAATCATAATCGAGATAAAAAAACAGTCAAACTTTTGATTGATGCTTGTGCTGATGCAAAATTTGATGCTGTAAAATTTCAAATTTATGATCCTGAAGAAGCTTTTTCGAAAAATGTAACAACAAAAGATGTTCATCTTCAGCATTTGTACGGTCTTAAACCATGGTGGAAAATAGCAAGAGATAAAATACTAATGCCTAGAGAGTGGTTTAAAGAAATGTATGTTTACGCAAAAAAAAAAAAACTTATCGTTTTTTCAACAGTTCATAGAATTGAAGATTATTATTTTTTAAAAAATATTGGCGTTCCATTAATTAAAATTGCATCTATAGATCTTCAATATAATTTTTTATTAGAAAAAGTTTCGAGACTTAATAAACCAGTAATAATTTCCACTGGTATGGCTACATTTGCAGAAATTAAAAAAACATTAGAAATCTTTAAAAAAAATAATTTAAAAAAGTTTGGATTGTTGCACTGCGTTTCTCAGTATCCGCCTCCAGATAATGAAATTAATATAAACAATATGAAAATGTTTAATAAAAAATTTAATTGCGTAGTAGGTTACTCAGACCACTCTAATGATAATTTATCTTCTATTGTTGCAGTTGCTAATGGTGCAAAAATTATAGAAAAACATATTACCTTAGATAAAAAGTACCCAGGCCCAGATCACCACTTTGCAATTGAACCTAATGAAATGAAAGATTTGGCGTTATCAATTAGAAGAGTTGAAAAAATTCTAGGAAGTTATTCTCGTATCCTTTCTAAAAATGATAAAGATGCAAAAAAAATGATTAGAAGGAGTATTGTTTTAAAATCAGATATTAAGAAAGGAATGAAATTATCACTAGATCTAGTTAAATTTGCTAGACCAGGAACAGGTATTTCTACTAATCTTTTTAATAAAGTAAAAAATAAAAGAGTTAAATATAATTTAAAAGCAGAGACTGTTTTAAAAAAAGTACATTTTGAATAAAAGTCTTATGAAGATTTGCCCTTGTTGCAATGGAAAGAAATTCAAAAGAATTTTTAAAATTGTAAAATTTCCTTACATTACAACTCCAATAGATACTTACGTAAAAAAAAAAATATCTAGGGATAAAAAATTAAATAAATATTACGATAATTTAGAGAATTTATTTTGTCAAAAATGCACACATATTTTTCTTAGAAAAAATCCTAATCAGAAAATAATAGATGAGCTTTATTCTAGATATTATAATTACCCTTCACCCCTGAAAGATAACTTTGAGCCATCTAGAGATAATGAATTTTTAAATTTTTTTTTTAAATTTTGTCAAAAATATAAAATTAGTAAAAATAAAAATATTTACGAAATAGGATGTTTTGATGGATATATTTTATATAAATTAAAAAAAAATGGTTTTAAGCATGTTGAAGGGTGCGATCCAAGTTTGGGAGCTTTAATCGGTAAAAAATTTGGCTTAAAAATAAATAGAGAATTTTTTTCTAAACAAAAATTACTTTCAAAAAAAAAATTTTTTGATGTAATTATAGCGCGTCATGTTCTGGAGCATCTAAAATCGCCAGAAAATTTTTTAAGAGATTTAAGCGATGTTTCAACTGAAGGATCTTTGGTTTTTTTAGAGGTGCCTAATGGTGAATATTATTTAAAATATGGTTTATCCGAAGTTTTTTCTTTGCAGCATATACATCTTTTTACTATCAAATCGATTTATTTTTTATTAAAAAAACTAAATTATAACCTAATATTTTTTAATAACAAAAATAGTAATTTATATTTAGTAATTCAAAAAAATAATCCTCTTAAAAAAATTGTATTTTATAATAATAATTTATTTGAAAAATTTAAGAAAAATTTTCTTTTAAATAAAAAAAATATTAATAATATTCTAGAAAAATTTTCTAACAAAAAAATATGTTTTTGGGGCGCGGGTGGATTTGCTTGCGCTGCTTTTTATTTATACAAGATAGATAAAAAAAATATAAGTTTTTTAATTGATTCTGATAAATCAAAATTAGGAAAAGAATTCATTGGTATTAATATTCCAGTTCTTTCTCCAACTGAAGGACTGTCGTTAAAGCCTGATTTGATAGTAATAACGTCATATTATAGCAATGATATTATTAGATCTATTAAAAAATATGATTCTTTAGTAAAAATTCTTACAATTTATCCTAAGGTTAAGATTATATGATCATAAAAAAATTAGTTACAATAAAAGGAAAAATTTTTTTATTAGAAGAAAAAATTAGTGATTTTAAAGATATTAAAGATGAAGAAATTTTGGTACAGACCAAATATAGCACTTGCAAGCATGGCACCGAAGATTGGATTATAAAAAATAAAGCTCATTGGTTAAAATTTAACAGAGATAAAGAAGGCAATTATTTTACAAAGAAAAAAATTAATAATTTTAATAAGACCTCCACACTAGGAAATATGTTTATTGGAAAAATTATAACTAAAGGAAAGAAAGTTATAAATTATAAATTAAATGACTTGGTGTTATGCTATGGAGGAGCTCAAGATGCCCATGTAATTAATCAGAGTAGTATTGTTTTAAAAATTCCAGAAAAATCTAATATTTTGAATTATTTACTTTTTGATCCAATGGAATTTTCAATTGGAGCAATTAGAGACGCTTCATTAAAATTTGGTGATGATATTGGAATAGTCGGATTAGGAGCTATTGGATTAACAACTGTTAAATTGTGTAAAATTTCAGGCGCAAATAGAGTTTTTGCAATTGATAAAATTAATACTAGATTGTCTTTAGCAAAAAAAATGGGCGCTGATTACATTGTAAACACAAATATATTTGATCCAGCAGTATATTGCAGAAAAAATAGTGATAAAAAAGGACTCGATATTGTTTTTGATTTTAGCGGTTCATCTGAAGGTTTAAACCAAGCAATACGATGCTGCGCCTATGGAGGGAAGGTAGTAGTTGGATCTATGCACAAGCCTGCAAATAAAGATTTAAAATTAGGGATGGAATTTCATTGGAATAATATAAAGCTAATATCCTCAAGGGCATCCAATGAGCCAAATTTAGACTTTCCTAGATGGTCAAGAAATAAAATTCATGATTTAATCAGAACTATTTTGATAAGCAAAGATATCGATTTTAGTAAAATTATTCAAAAAACATACAGTTTTAAAAATGCTGCAGAAATTTATAAAAGAAATATTAAAACGAAAAAAGATATAAAATTAACTTTTAAACATTAATTATTAATATAAATTAAAAAAAGTCATTCATAATGAAGCTAAATAAAAAAATTTTAGTTATAGCAGCTCACCCAGATGATGAGATAATTGGTTGTGGAGGAACAATTAAAAAATATGCTCAGTTGGGTTATAAAATTAAAACTATTATTCTTGCCAGAGGCATTCAAAGTAGATTTTCTATAGAGTCAAAAAAAATTATCAGCGAACAAAATAAATTAATGAAAGCTGCAAAAAAGGCTAATTTAATAATAGGAGTTAAGGATTTAGCTATTTATAATCTTCCAGATAATAAATTTGATTCTCTTCCAATTTTAAATATTGTGAAAATTATCGAACTTGAAATAAAAAATTTTAAGCCTGATAAAATTTTTACTCATTTTGTTTATGATTTAAATATTGATCATCAATACACTGCAAACGCAGTTTTAACTGCAGCTAGGCCAGAAAATAAAGATAGTGTCTCAGAAATACTTTTTTTTGAAGTGAACTCTAGCACTGATTTTCAAGCGCAATATGGAGATAAATCTTTTAAGCCAAATTTTTTTGTTGATATATCTAAAACATTGAGTTTTAAATCAAAAGCTCTAAAATGTTATAAGTCAGAGATGAGAGCCTATCCTCATTCAAGATCAATTAAATCAATTATCAATCATAATATAGCTAGAGGCAGTTCAGTAGGCTTAAAAGCTTGCGAAACTTTCTTAATTGTAAGAAAAATTGAAAAAAATATTAAATAAATTAATAATTTTTATTAAAAAAATAATTAATACTTTTTTAACTCCAAAAAGTATTAATCTTAGCAATTATTTACCAACAAAAAACAATAAGTATTTTTTTGACTATCTTCCAAAATTCTTTTGGTTTTTGCCAGATAATAATCAAAAGAGATATTGGAAATTTGCTCATTTAGATAAGACTCATAATTATGAAAAGTATATTAGCATAGATAACTCTGCCTCACTTTTTATCAATGAAATAAAAAAATACTCAAATCCTAATGATAGAATTTTAGATTTATGTTGTAATGTTGGAAGGTTTGTTAATCAACTCCAAGAATATGGATTTAAGAATATACATGGAGTTGATATTAATGATATTGCCATAGCAAAAATTAATCAAATTTTTCCAAAAGTTGATAAGTCCAATATAGAATGTTCATCAATAGAAAGGTACCTTCCGAAAATTGAAGATAAATTTTTTGATGTTGTTTTTACCTATGGGGCAACCATAGAGTTGATAGCCCCTTCATTCCCACTTATTAGAGAAATTAGCAGAGTAACAAAGAGATATTTTATATTAATGATTAATGAAAATGGGCATGCTTACCCAAGATTTTGGAGATATGAATTTAAAAAAAATAATTTTAAAATTGTTGAAATTAGAAAAGTCGATAATAGTAATTCTACATTTTTTGTACTAAAAAAATAAAGTGAAAAAAAAAATTTTACTAGTTGGTGGCGGTGGATACATTGGTAGTGTATTAGTTAATTACTTACTAAACAAAAATTACAATATAATTTGTTATGATAATTTTATTTATAATCATGAATATGCTGCTAAAAATTTTTCAAAGAAGAATTTTACTTTTTTAAAAGACTCTTTAAAAAATATAAATCATTACAAAAAATATTTTTTAAATATTGATGCCGTGGTAATGCTAGCCTCGGTAGTAGGCGACCCAATTACCAAAAAATATCCAATTTTTGCAAATGAAGTTAACGTTAAACAAACAAAGCAATTTATCAATTCTCTAGTTTTGTATCAGCCCAAAAAAATTATCTTTGTTTCCACCTGTTCTAATTATGGAGTTATAAAGAAGAGTCTGCCAGTTAAAGAGAATTATAAATTAAATCCAAAATCCATATATGCAAAAAATAAAGTTAATATAGAAAAATATTTATATTCAATTAGAAAAAAATTTAAATCTGAAATCTCAATATTAAGGTTCGCAACAGCGTTTGGTTTGTCTCAAAGAATGAGATTTGATTTAACAATAAATGAATTTGTTAGAAATATTTTTATAAATAAAAAAATTACTGTTTTTGATCATTTAACTTGGAGACCTTATTGCCATGTAAAAGATTTTGCAAAAGTAATTTATAGTATTTTGCATAAGGATATAAAAAGAAAAAAGTTTGAAATATTTAATGTTGGGAGTTCTAAAAATAATTATACCAAAATAATGATTTTAGAAAAAATCAAAAAGTATATAAAAAGATTTAAGATTATTTATAAAAAAAATAGTTCCGACCCTAGAGATTATAGAGTTAACTTTGATAAAGTTAAGAAATACTATAAATTAGGTTCGTTTATATCAATTGATAGTGGTATTAAAGAAATAATTAGAATTTTAAAAAAACGAAAATATTTAAGCATTGCTGATTATCCTGATCGATTAGGCAATTATAAAATAAATGAAAAAAGCTAATTTAGTAGAAATTCAAAGAGATATTGAAAAAGGAATATATTTTACAACTAATAAAAAAAATTCTGTTTTTTTACACACGCCTTTATTTCATAAAAATGAAATAAAAAATTTAAAATATTGTATACAAAGTACTTATGTTTCTACTGCCGGTAAATTTATTAGAGAATTTGAATCGAAATTAGAAAGTTTTACTAAAGCTAAAAATATTATAGCTGTTCTTAATGGAACTATAGGTCTTACAATTTGTATAAAAGTTTTAGGCGCAAAAAGAAGCGATGAAATACTAGTTCCAACTCTAACATTCGTCGGAACAGTTAATGCTATAAAAAATGCAGACTGCAATCCACACTTTATCGATAGTGACAAAGAAGGATTGGGAATTGATTATGATAAGTTAGAAATTTATTTAAAAAAAAATACTTATATCAAAAATAATTATTTATATAATAAAAAAACAAAAAATAGAATTTTCGCTATTATACCAGTTCATATTTTAGGAAATATAAATAATATTAATAATATTTGTAAAATAGCAAAAAAATTTAAATTAAAAATAATTGAGGATGCCGCAGAAGCCTTAGGTAGTTTTTATAAAAAAAAACACGCAGGTACTTTCGGTGATTTGGGAGTTATTAGTTTTAATGCTAACAAAACTATAACAACTGGTGGCGGTGGAGCAATTATTTGCAATAATAATAGATTATCAAATAAAATTAGACATCTAATAAGTGTTTCTAAAAAACCTCATAAATGGAAATTTATTCATGATAGTGTTGGGTGGAATTATAAAATGACTAACCTAAATGCTGCTGTAGGTCTTGGTCAAATGTTTCATCTAAAAAAAATTTTATTATACAAGAAAAGAATACATAACAAATATAATTCTTTTTTTAAAAATAATATTTTTTTTAAACTTTTAAAAAGCTCATTAAATTGCAAAAGTAATTATTGGATAAATGCAATATATGTAGAAAATATTAATATTAATGAAAGAGATTTTTTGCTGTCAAATTTAAATAAGAAATCAATTGAATGTAGGCCCCTTTGGAAATTAATTCATACATTGCCAATGTATAAGAATTGTCAAAAGTCTTCTTTAAATAATTCTATAGATTTAGAAAAAAAAATAATTTGCTTGCCCAGCAGCCCAATTTACGGAAAATTATGAGAAAAAAATTAATAATATTTGGTGCAGGTGGTCATGCAAGATCTTGTTTGAATATTATTTATAATTGCAAAGATTATACTATTAAGGGATTTGTAGACGATAATACAAAAGTTACTTCGATTGATAGATATAAAGTTTTTAGAAACATAGAAATAAAAAAGTTAAAATTTAAAAATATGCATGGTTTAGTCGGGGTTGGTCACATTAATACACCCGCAACAAGGATAAAATTATTTAAAAAAATGAAATATTTAAATATTACTCCAGCTAAAGTAATTTCAAAAAATTCAATAATTTCAAAATTTTCTAAAGTAGGCTTTGGGACAATTGTTATGGATAATGTAGTGGTTAATGCTTATGCGCAAATTAAAGAAAATTGCATTATTAATACAGGATGTATTATTGAACATGATGTTGTTATTCATAGTCACTGCCATATTTCAACTGGAGTTATCGTTAACGGCGGTGTTACTGTTGGAGAAGGGTCTTTTATTGGATCCGGCAGTATAATAAGGCAAGGTGTAAATATTAAAAAGAATTCATTTATTCCAATGGGTTCTGTGATCAAGCACGATGTCTAAAAACTTGATAATTATTGCAGAAGCAGGAGTAAATCATAATGGTAGCGTAAGAACTGCAAAAAAATTGATTGATTCAGCTTCTTCAATTGGTGCTGATTACATAAAATTTCAAACATTTGACCCAAATTTAATAGTTACGAATTATGCACAAATAGCGCCATATCAAAAAAAAATTTTAAAAAAAAAAACTAACCAAAAAAAATTATTAACCAAATTAAGTTTGAGCAATAATGAATTTTTACAATTAAAATTATATTGTAAAAAAAAAAATATAGGATTTTTATCTTCTGCTTTTGATTTAAAAAGCTTGATTTTTTTAAATAAAATTGGACTTCAGATTTTTAAAATTCCTTCAGGAGAATTGACTAACTATCCTTATTTAAAGTTAGTTGGTAGTTTTAATAAAAAAATTTATTTGTCTACTGGTATGGCAACTTTAAGAGAGATACAATTTGCCTTAAATACATTAATTGATTCAGGGTGCAATAAAAAGAATATATATATATTACATTGTGTATCTGATTATCCTACTCAGTTTAAAGATTTAAACTTGAATTTTATACCTGTTTTAAAGAAAATTTTTAAAACGGAAGTAGGTTTTTCTGATCATTCACCTGGAGTAGAAGCCTCTGTAGCTGCAGTAGCGCTAGGAGCTGTGGTGATAGAAAAACATTTTACACTCAATAAAAAGATGGAAGGACCAGATCATAATATGAGTTTGGATGTTAATGAATTCTCTAATTTAATAAAAATGTTAAAAAATACTGAGTGTTCATTAGGAAGTAGTAAGAAAATTATAACTAAAAAAGAAAATATTTTAAAAAAATTTGCAAGAAAATCCATAGTAGCTAGTTATAAAATTTATAAAGGAGATATTTTTACTGAAAATAATTTGACAACAAAGAGACCAGGTAACGGAAAATCACCAATATTATGGAAGAATATTATAGGTAAAGTTGCGAAAAATAATTACGAAAAAGATGAAAAAATATAAAATTATCGTTTTTAGTAGCGGTAGATCGGATTTTGATTTAATTAAACCCTTGATAAAAAAATTTAAGACAATCAAAAAATTCAATGTTAAGCTGTTAGTCTCTGGATCTCATTTTTCCAACTCACATGGAAAAACATATAAAAAAATTTTAGAAGAAAAAATTATTATTAATAAAAAAATAAATTTAAATATTAAAGTCATTAACTCAAATAATTTTGGACTTTATATTGCTAGAGCAATAAAGCTTTATTCTAAATATCTAGTTAAAAATAATTTTAATTTAGCAATTGTTTTGGGAGATAGATTCGAGACTTATGCCTTTGCATTAGCATGTTATTTGAAAAAAATTTTTATAGGACATATTCACGGCGGCGAAGTAACAGCAGGGTCACTCGATGATGGTTTTAGACATTCTATTACAAAATTTTCCCATCTTCATTTTGCTTCTAATAATATCTATAAAACTAGAATTATTCAGCTAGGAGAAAATCCAAAGACTGTTTACAATGTTGGCTCATTAGGCGTTGAAAATATCAAAAATACAAAATTTTTTAGTAAAATCGAACTAGAAAAAGACCTAAACTTTAAATTTTTTAAAAAAAATTTAGTCGTTACAGTTCATCCTGTTACATCGGGAGATTCAAAAGAAAATAACTTAATAAATGAATTAATCAAAGCAATTCATTATTTTAACGATGTATTGTTTATTTTTAATTCACCTAATGTAGACCCTGGTAGCAATATAATTTATGAGAAAATTAATAATTTAATTAAAAAAAAAGAAGTTCATAATTGTTTATTTTTTAAATCTTTGGGCCAGCAAAAATATTTTTCACTAATAAGAAATTCAGATGGATTAATAGGCAATTCTTCTAGTGGAATTATAGAAGTACCTTATCTTCAAAAACCAACTATTAATATAGGCTCAAGGCAAAATGGAAGATTTCAGTCTAGCAGTATAATTAATTGTAATGTAGATTATAATTCAATTATTAGGTCGGTGAAAAATTTATATAACAAGAGAACTAGAAAATATAAATTTAGCCAATTTAAGACTAGTTCAAAAATAATATCAATTATAAAAAATTTTTCTAAAAATAGTAATAAAAGTTTTTCAAAAATTTTCTTTAATTTATAGTCTCCATGAAAAATAATTATAAATTTTATAGAAAATGGAATAAAGCTTTAATTAATAAAAATTATTCATTCAAGAAAACTATAAAAAACTTAAACCTTACAGCCTTGCAGATCTGTTTTGTTGTAGAAAAAAATAAAAAATTAATTGGCACAATTACTGATGGAGATATTAGAAGAGCATTGTTAGATGGCTGCACAATTAACGATAAGATTACTAAATATATTAATTATAAACCTAAAAAAATATTTAAGAAATTTACAAAAAATCAATTAAAGGTCTTATTGGAAAAGCATAAAGTTTCAGCTGTTCCTATTGTTAACAAAAGAAATCAAATTATAGGCTTAGCTTCATGGGAATCTTTAAAAGGGCAAGATATAAATTTTAATGAGCCTATAATATTTATGGTTGGAGGAAGAGGAATAAGACTTGCCCCAATAACAAATAAGATTCCAAAACCAATGATTAAAATTCATGGCGTTCCAATATTAGAAAAATTAGTTTTGAAAGCTAAGTCCGAAGGTTTTAATAATTTTTATTTCATTACTAATTATTTAGAACACAAAATTGTTAAACATTTTAAGAATGGTAATAAATTAGACGTAAATATTAAGTATATTAAAGAAAAAAAACCACTTGGTACCGCAGGAGGATTAAGTCTTGGAGTGTTTAATCATTACAAGACAGCTATAGTATCAAATGGTGATGTTTTGACAGAAGTTAGCTATAAAAATTTACTATCATATCATCAAAATAGTAAGAATGATTTAACCATAGGAGTAAAAAACATAAAAACAGTAAATCCTTATGGAGTTATAAAATTTTCTAAATCAAGAAAAATTGAAAATTTAATTGAGAAGCCAGTTCATAACAATTATGTCAGTGCAGGAGTTTATGTTTTTGAGACTAAATTATTTAGTTTTATAAAAAAAAACAAACATTTAGACATGACATCATTAATTAATTTTTTTATTAAAAAGAATAAAAAAATTGGCGCTTGTCCAATTCATGAGAATTGGATAGATATTGGAAGTCATTCTGATCTAAGCAAAGTTATTTAATAAAATAATGAACAATTTAAATATATCAAAACTAAAATCTCAATATGATGATAACGGCTGGATTAAAGTAGATAAATTTTTTTCAAAAAATGAAGTTCTTAAATTAAATAAAAAAATCGATACTTTTTTAAAGCAGAGTTTAAAAAGATATAAAGGAAAAAATATTAATTTTTTAAATGATTCTAATAAAAGCAATGCTGTTAATGAAATTAATTCATTTCATAAGCTTGCAGATTCAAAGCATATTAGACAAAAATCAAAAAATAAAAATTTACTTAAAATTGTCGATGCACTTTTAAATTCAAAACCTAGGTTTATCCAAAGTGAATTATTTGCAAAGCCAGCAAAAAAAGGTTTACCATCTCCCTGTCATCAGGATAATTATTATTGGTGCATTAAAGGAGGAAATGCACTTACAGTTTGGGTTGCTTTGGATAGAGTTTCAAAGAAGAATGGGGGATTATTTTATTATAATAAATCACATAAAGGCGGTCTTGTTAATCACGTTCCTTCTTATGCAAAGGGAAGTTCACAAACAGTTTCACCAAAAATAAATTTGAAAAAATATAAAAAAATTACACCAAAACTTAATCCTGGAGACGCGCTATTTCACCATTCATTAATTATTCATGGAAGTCAGGCAAATACTAGTGGCAACAGAAGAAGAGGACTGACATTTCAATTCAAACCATATAATTCAAAAATAGATTTATTAAGAAAAAAAAAATATTTAGATAATCTAAAATTACAGCTAAAAACCAGGTCATAACAAATGCCAGGTTATGAATTAATTAATCAAAAAGAAAAAAAAGCTGTTGCTAAGTTATTTGATGAAGGTGGCGTTTTATTTGCGCATGGGTTTGATAACTTAAGGAAGCATTTTCATGTAAGAGAATTTGAGACTAAATGTTCTAAATACTTTAAATCTAAATATACTTTATTTGTATCTTCAGGAACGGCAGCATTAAAGATTGCTTTAAAAGCTTTAGGAGTTAAAAAAGGAGATGAGGTCATAACCCAGTCTTTTAACTTTATAGCAACAGTAGAAGCCATACTAGATATTGGTGCGATACCAAAGATTGTTAATGTAGATCTAAGTCTAAATATGGATCCGTATGATTTAGAAAAAAAAATTTCAAAAAAAACAAAAGCGGTAATACCTGTGCATATGTTGGGATTTGCATGTGATTTAGATAAAATTAACACAATATGTAAAAAATTTAATATTCCAATTTTAGAAGACAATTGTGAGTCAGTTGGGGGGAGATATTTTAAAAAGTATTTAGGCACAATTGGAGATGTCGGTGTATTCAGTTTTGATCATGGAAAAATAGTAACAACAGGTGAGGGGGGGCTAATACTTACAAATAATAAAAAAATTTATAATTTTTGCAGAGAGTATCATGATCATGGACATAAAAATATTCGCAAAGATCGTGGAAATGATGATTGTAGAGTAGTCGGGTTCAATTATAGAGCTACTGAATTACAAGCAGTTATTGGAAAAATACAGTTAAATAAATTAGATTATTTAATTAAAGAAAATAAAAAAAGATTTGAAAAAGTAAAATATATTTTAGAAAAAAATTATTCGACCAGATGCTTTCCAAAAAGCTCAATACCAAATTATGACACTTTTATTTTTTTTGAAAATAATAAAAATAAGAGAAATCAAATAATAAAAATATTAAAAAAATATAAAATAGGCACTAAGAATTTGCCAGACGCAATTAAATGGCACTGTAGTTATTATTGGAGTCATGCTTTGTCAAAAAAGGAAATATTTCATTCAATAAAAACTAAGAAAATTTTAGAAAGATCTATAGCAATACCAATAAAGATAAATGTTAATGTAAAAAAATATGAATTAGCTGCGCTTGCAATAAATAATCTAACTAAAAAAAAATAATGAAAATTTTGTCTATTATTCCTGCAAGATCTGGATCAAAAGGTATTAAAAATAAGAATATGACTAAATTTTTAGGCCAACCTCTGATTAAGCGTACAATAGAATTTTCAAAAAAATTACCAAACACAACAACTTTTGTGTCAACAGATTCATTGAAAATTTTGAAATACGCCCAAAAAAATAATATAAAATTTGATTATTTGAGACCAAAAAAATTAAGTAAAGATAACTCAAATATTATAGATGCTATATCACACGCATTACAATGGTTTTTAAATAAAAATATTTCATTTGATTACTTATTATTACTTCAGCCAACTTCTCCTATAAGAGATTTTTCAGAAATTAAAAAAATAATAAGAATAGTAAAAAAAAAAAAACTTAATTCAGTAGTGACAGGTACAGAAATGCAAGAACATCCTTATGAGTGCGTTGTAATTAATAGAAAAAATTGTTGGAAATATTTATATAAAAGTAATCATAAAAAGCAATATTTGAGACAGCATTATGATAAAAATTTTTATTTTATTGATGGAAGTTTTTATTTAGTAAAAGTTAGCTTTTTTTTAAAAAATAAAATACTAATTTCGCCAAAGCATACTTTTATTTATAAATCTCAATTTAGAAAACAGATTGATATAAACAGTTATCAAGATTTAAAAATTGCAGAAATATTAACTAAATATTAAATGTTAAATATAGCGGAATTATCGAAAATTAAAGTTGATGATTTAAGCAAATTTATAAGCAGCAAAATATCATCTTTAGATCATCAAATTTTACTTTTGGAGTATAAAAGTAAAAATAATTTAAGCTTCGGTATTTTTGAAAATAAGAATTTAATTGCCGTATGCCCAGTAAGTTATGAAAAAAAAGAAAATTATAACATAGGTACTTTTTTTAATATCTCTTTACCCAGCCCCTTAATCAATTCAAACATTAATGAAAAAAAATTTAAAGATATATTAAATTTAATTTTAGATAAGGTTGATGATTTATGTATCAAGAATAATATTGTAAAAATAAAAATTAATTTTTTTGATTTGTTACCGTCTGGCATAAATGATAATAAATTTTATTATCTAGAGGAGCTTTTACATCAATACAATTATATTAGTTTTAGTCTTATAGGCAGTAGATTGTACTTAAAAAAAGATATGAAATTATTAGAGAGTAATATTTCAAAAGGTCATAAGGCAATAATTAAAAAAGAAAAAAAGATTTATAAATTTTTATCTTTTATTAATCATAAAATTAATTTTGAAGATTTTAATAAATTAATTAAAAACTATATTGATTTTACCGAATATTCATCGTATTTATTTAAACTTTACTGCAATAATCAAATTGATTTAATTTATGACAATACTAACGATAAACTATTTTTATCTGGAGTGTTTGTTAAAGTTAATAAGACAGTTGAGTATTTTTTAGCTATAAATTCTGATATTGGCGGAAACCATCACTCTCTGATTCATAATTCTATTAATTATTATAAAAAAATAGGATTTGAATATATGAACTTAGGAGTGATTAATTACAATTCCACACCTTGGTTCATTGTTGATAAAAAAAAAGAAAATATATCAATTTTTAAAAGAGGCTTTGGTGGAGATAGATATGGGTTAAACATATACGGCAAATATTATTCTAAAGACTCCTTCATAAAGGAT